>Ga0209164_1001012_pt1 | contig 43912 bp, 48 predicted proteins | sample MTBNYHSulfiMetaG_FD_187458 | JGI IMG/M metagenome (GOLD analysis project Ga0209164, IMG submission 187458) | Enrichment culture microbial communities from rom New York Harbor, USA that are MTBE-degrading - MTBE-NYH (New York Harbor Sulfidogenic)... | ecosystem: Environmental > Aquatic > Marine >... | reverse complement strand
TGCGGCGTCCCCCGTTAAGTAGACACATAAAACACAAGAATTACTTCATTTTTCATAGAATATCTTAATATTTCGTTAAATTACCAAAAGGTTAATGGGTAACTGACCGCCGTCCTTGACACCATGTGCTAATTTATAAGGTACCCGACCGGCGGATATAGCCATAACAAATTGACTACCGTTGGAGTTGCATATATCATCAAGAAGTACGTTGAAATGAGAAAGCAACTTCATCCAGACAAGTTCAGTATGGCCATTTCGCCGCACCTATTGCGCAGCACGAAGGCTAGCCACCTGATTCAGGGCGGAGCTAATATCTATTACATCCGTGATTTCCTTGGCCATTCGTCTGTTGTAACAACCGAGCGATATGCCAAGAATAACCCGGAGGTTGTGAGAAATGCCATCAGCAAAGCGTCAACTGACCTGGCTGGGGATACGGAGTACTACAGTGACAGTGAAAGGTCTGCTATGCTTAAATTCTTAAAGTCTTTGCAATAAAGGAATATGATTACGAAACCATTTTCCCCTGTAGTCGATCTTCAAAAAATATCATCAGCTGCCCAATTATAATGCCCCAATCGCGAACCGGCATACTCCATTTTTTAGAGATTTCCTGTACCGAAAGATAGACCGATTTTTTGACCGCGTCGTCAGTCGGGTAAATCGTTTTGGTTTTGGTAAATTTGCGCAGCATCCGGTGGAATCCCTCCACCGCGTTGGTGGTGTAAATCAGTGTCCTTACTTTCCAAATTCTCACATCACTTATTTGTTGCACTGAATTCTGCGGTGCTTGCGGTAGTTCCTATTTTTGCTCTATTTCCGTAACGCATTCGGTTTTGATTTTTTCAACCAGGAATTGCAGGGCATCTATAACATGTGGTCTGATATCGCCGCCAATCAGTACATACATTATGTCATCACCAACCTCAAGCCGGCCTTCATTAAGCCAGACTTTAACGTGGAAAATACCATCCATTTTATAAGTCTCCGCAATCACCGCATCCACCTTCGTCGCATCATAGGCAAATACCATTCCTTTTACCGGCAAACCGTCATCAAACCCCTGGCGGACTTTGGCTTTAGGCGTCTGACGCACAACGCCATTATGGATTAAATACATCCCTTCCTGTAAAGCCATTGAATCCGCTTTTGCTTCTTTTAGCCATTGATCGATAGATGGCAATGCTTTTTTTGTTTTTTCATTAAACATAAATCAATGCTCCTTATTTGTTAATTGTGTTTTAATAGAATGAGACACATTAATAATAGTATTGCAAATAGTTTAGGGGGATTGCGGTATTTTGATCGCGATCCCCCTAAACTGAAATTTTTTAACGGTCATTCTGACGGCTAATCCTGCTTTGGCTGGATTCTTTTAGCTTTTCGCCTATATCCGCAAGTACCAAAGCAGGGCGTTTTTTCGCTCCTGTCAAGTCGCTGAACGGGAAAGGAATAACCACTATTTCTCCCGGTTCATATTTGGTCATATACGCTGTCCTCTTCATTGTCCCATTCAGAGAAGGCTGATTCGGCAATCTTCAACGAACCGAGCAGTTCAATATTTTCATTCAGTAGTTCACCTATTTTATTTGCTCCTACCTCGTCCAAAGCCAATTGTTCCAAGATATATAATGCTGCCATTAGCTTTTTTTCGGAAAGCTGCTCAATAATTTTAACAGCTCTTTGCCTTGAGTTCATTCCAACCACCTCAAGATTATTATATACCCTGTAAGTATCCCTGTCAGCACCTTTGTCACCAGGCCTGACATTTAGACCCAATACATGAGTAATGCAAGAAAATTTTATTCTGACCCAGGGTTGAGACCAGTGCCGGCAAGGTGTGAATAACTTTGCTTAATTCAGCTACTTCGGCCGTACTTACAGTCTCTTTTGATTCACTCATCCCTGCGTGCATCCCCTTCGCGTAACCGACGAATAAGCGGTGTGGAGTCCGGCTGTTTTTTCATTTCGCCCCGCAACCGTGCCAAAAGCTGTAGCGAAGTTTTGACAGTTTTACCATTGTTTTGTCTTAATTCAGTGATGTTAAACATGGACATACCTATAACACTTCCTTTGCTTCTATAAATCTGTCACTGGAACACGGCAATCATCCGTACCCAAATATTACATTTTAATAATAAACATTTTAGCGTAAATTGCCAATAGTTTAGGGGGATTGCAGCAAAAATGCCGCAATCCCCCATCATTCGTACCTTTGTTTAGTTTTCTTCTTTCAGCAGTTTGTCCTCTTCCATGTCGGTGACGCCTGCTTCCTGGAAGGTGATCATCTCGTCAAGCACCCGGCAGGCGCCTTCTATTATATGCATCACCAGCGCGGCGCCGGTGCCCTCGCCCAAGCGCATGCCGGCCAGCAGTACCGGCGTCAGCCCCAGCATCTCCAGCATCATCCGGTGGCCGGGTTCGGCGGACAGGTGGGTCGCAAACATGTAGTTTTTGGACTCCGGCGCGATGGCGGCGGCAATCAATGCGGCGGCGCCGGTGATAAAGCCGTCCACCAGCACCGGCACCCGTCTTGCCGCGCAGCCCAGGATCACACCGGCCAGGCCGCCGATTTCCAGACCGCCCACTTTGGCCAGCACGTCCACCCCGTCCGACCGGTCCGGTTTGTTCACTTCCAGGGAGCTGGTCACCGCCCGCTTTTTGTTCTCCAAAACTTCATCGTTGATCAGGGTGCCCCGCCCGGTAATATCCGCGGCGTCATACCCGCCGAACACTGCCAGTATGGCGCTGGAAGGCGTGGTATTGCCGATGCCCATGTCACCGAGGGCGATCAGTGTGCTGCCCTGTTCAATTTCCGCTTCCGCCACCGCAATGCCGACCTCCAGGGCGGCCACCGCCTCATCCCTGGTCATCGCCGGTCCGGCGGCGATATTCGCCGTACCCGGCCGGATTTTACGGTTTAACACCCCGGGCACATTCACTTCTCCGGCCACGCCTATGTCAACCACTTTCAAGTTCGCCCCGGCATGGCGGGACAATACCCCGATGCCGGCCACACCGCCGGTAAAAGCAGGCAGCATTTGCCCGGTTACTTCCTGGGCCGCCGCGCTGACCCCCTCTTCCAGCACGCCGTGGTCGCCCGCCATAACGATCACCGAACGCTTGCCCACCCGCGGTCGCGGGTTGCCGGTAATACCCGCCATCCTGACGGCGATCCGCTCCAGTTCGCCCAGGCTCCCCGGCGGTTTAATCAAATTGTCCATACGATCCCGGGCTTTGTCAATGGCTGACCCGTCAAGCCCGCCAATCCTTTGCACGGTTTCCTGCAACAGCATAATTGTCCCCTCCTTAATTAGCAATTAAAAAAGCCCACAGTCAAATGACCGTGAACTTTACCATCACCCACTTAAGCTGCCAAAAAACGGCTTGACGCAAACAGGCAGGTCTCCTGGCTTCCGGCTCAATCGTCCTTACCGCCGCCTTCCCACCCGGCATTCAATAAAACATGTTGCCCTATACAACCAATGGAACATTGAATGACGGACAGTGGCGTTAAGGCGGGGACTACCCCGGTTACAGTGGCGGGACCGCCCGGGAATCACACCCGGTTCCCTATTCTCCCCTCTTTGGGCACCTGCAGCGCAGTGTATTAAATTTTACCGGATAGTATTCCACCCCCGCCGGTTATTTCCTGCCGGGCCGGCAAAAATAGTTTTGATTGACTGCCAAAGGAAATAGTAATAATATTCAATTATCATATGGTCAGACCAATTACGCAGTCACGGGAGAAACCAATGAAGCCGATTAGAAAAAAAAGAACCTACGAGCTGGTTGTAGACCGGCTGAAACAATTGCTGGCCGGAGAAAACTACCGGCCGGGAGACCGGCTGCCCACCGAACGGGAACTGTCCCTGGCGCTGAACGTCAGCCGCGCCACCGTCCGGGAGGCCCTGCTGGTTTTGGAAAGGTCGGGCCTGGTGGAAATCTGCCCGGGGCGAGGCATCGTTGTCTGCCAATTTGACCAGCAGGTCAATGAACCTATTGTTTCCCTGCTGCAAAGAGAAGGCGGCAACGTCCTTAACCTGCTGGAATTCCGCAAAGGCATCGAAGCCGAGGCCGCCAATCTAGCCGCCATGCGAAACAACCCCCGGCGGGAACAAAAACTGCGCGAGGCTTATGCGGCGCTGGAAAAGGCCGTCAACCAGGAAAATCTGGGCGCCGAGGAGGACAACAATTTCCACCGGGTGGTGGCTGAAAACACCGGCAACCACCTTTTTGGTTTGGTTATGGACACCATAGCCGATTTGCTGAAGGACGCCCAGTCCAAAACCAGGGCGGAAACCATGCGCAGGCCGGGCGGGCCGCAAACGGTGCTCCGGGAACATAAAGCCGTGCTGGACGCCATAGTCGACGGTGACGGCCGGCGGGCCAGAGAAGCTATGCTCGGGCATCTGGATAATGTGGCCGAGAAGATCCTCAAAGTGCTGGAATAACGGAACAAGGAGATTGCAGATGCGACAACTAATCAGTCAGCTCACTAAAATTACCGGTCCGGATCAGGTTTTCACCGCCCCGGAGGAGCTTTATTGCTACGGTTATGACGCTACTTTCCGCAGTTTTATGCCCGACGTGGTGGTCAAACCCCGGGACAGGGACCAGGTTGCGGCAGTTGTCAAACTGGCCAATGAAAAGGGCATCCCTTTATACCCCCGGGGCGCGGGCACCGGTTTGAGCGGCGGTTCCCTGCCGGTGCGGGGGGGCATTGTCATTGTCCTGACCGGGCTGAACCGCATCCTGGAAATTGACCGGGAAAACCTGCTGGCCGTGGTGCAGCCCGGCGTGGTCACCGGAGACCTGCACCGGGCCGTAGAGGAAAAGGGGTTGTTTTACCCGCCCGACCCGGCCAGCAGCGACGCCTGCACCATCGGCGGCAACATCGCCGAGTGCGCCGGCGGCCCCAGGGGTTTTAAATACGGCGTCACCAGGGACTACGTGCTGGGTCTGGAAGCGGTGTCCCCCACCGGGGAAGTGCTGCGCACAGGCGGCAAAACAGTAAAAAATGTCAGCGGCTACGACCTGACCAGGCTGCTGGTGGGCAGCGAAGGCACCCTGGGCATTATCACCGAGGCCACGCTACGGCTGCTCCCCCTCCCCCGGGCGGTCAGAACGCTGATGGCGGTTTACGACGACCTGCCAAAAGCCGGGGAGGCCATTGCTAAAATCTCCACCTCGGGGGTCATCCCCGCCACTTTGGAAATCATGGACCGGCTGACTATCCAGTGCGTAACCCGTTATGCGGGATGCAACCTGCCCTCGGACGCCGAGGCGGTGCTGATTATCGAAGTGGACGGCATGGAAAACGCCGTGGCCGAGGAAGCGGACATTGTGGCCCGGGTATGCCGCCAAACCGGAGCCCGGGAAGTGGTGGCGGCGCAAAACGCCGCGGAAAGGGAGAACATCTGGCGGGCCAGGAAAGCAATTTCCGCCGCGCTGGTACAGATTAAACCGACCAAAATCTCGGAGGACGCCACGGTACCGCGCAGCAAGGTGCCGGAAATGATTATGAAGCTGCAGCAAATCCGGGCCAAATACGATATCAACCTGGTTATATTCGGGCACGCCGGGGACGGCAACCTGCATCCCAACATTATTGCCGACGAAAACGATCCTGCTGAAATGCAAAAGGCTGAAGCGGCCATCGGAGAAATATTCGAAGCGGCTGTTTCCCTGGGCGGAACCCTTAGCGGCGAGCACGGCATCGGTATCTTAAAAGCGCCGTTCATGCACCTGGAGTTCGGCCATGCGGAGCTTGATTATATGCGCCGGATTAAAGAAGCGCTGGACCCCAAAGGCGTTTTAAACCCCGGCAAGATCTTTTACGGAGCGCGTAACTCATGAACGATAAAAATTCAACCGGTTTACTGCAGGAAATTATCCGTTGCGGCCGCTGCGGCAAGTGCCGCTCGGTTTGTCCCGTTTTTGCCGAACTGCCCAACGAGCCCATGGCGGCCCGCGGAAAAGTGCAGCTCTTTAAGGCCATTCTCAGCGGCGCCCTGGAGCAGTCCGGGCATTACCGGCACATCATTTCGTACTGTCTGCTGTGCCGCCGGTGCGAGGAATACTGCCCCAACGGAGTTCCCACCGCCCGGCTGGTGCTGGCGGCCCGGGAACAGGCTGCGGAAAAGCTGTCCCTGCCTTTTGTCAAAAAGAACGTGCTGCAGCATTTCCTGACCAACGAAGGCCGGCTGAACCTGGCCGCCAGGGGACTGGCGTTTTACCAGCGGAGCGGTATGCGGACCCTGGTCAAAAAAGCGGGCATCCTGCCCATCGGTTGGCTGGAAAAAGAATCTCTGCTGCCCACCGTTGCCGCCGTACCCCTGCGCGCCATGCTGCCTGAGCGGATAGCGCCCCCCGGCCGGCCCGGAATGAAAGTCGGTTACTTCACCGGCTGCATGAACAACTACGTGTACACCGAAACAGGCAAAAACGCCATCAAGCTTTTAAACGCCGCCGGATGCGAAGTGGTTATTCCCGACCAGTTATGCTGCGGCATACCGTCGCTGGCCGGCGGCGAACGCGGCTCTTTCCTGTACATGGCCCAAAAGAATGTGGAAACTTTCCGGGCGGCGGGCATCGAGGCGTTGGTGACGGACTGCGCCGCCTGCGGTTCGGCCTGGAAAGAGGACTACCCCGCGGCGGGCTTGAACCCGCCCTTTCCGGTTTACGACATCAGCGAGTTTCTGGCCCTGAAGGGTCTGCCTCCGGGGCGGCTCGAAAAACCGGTGCGGATAACCTGGCACGACCCGTGCCACCTGATCCGTTACCAGAAAATAACCAAAGAACCACGGGACCTGCTGCGGTCCGTCGACGGAATCGAGTTGGCGGAGATGAACGGCGCCGGCCACTGCTGCGGCGCGTCAGGTTCGTTTCAACTGGAGCACCGGGCCGTTTCCGCCGCCATCGGCCGCAAAAAAAGCGCCGCCATTCTGGCCACGGGCGCCGGTATAGTAGCCACCGGCTGCCCTTCCTGCCGGATGCAAATCGAACGCTCCCTAAAGGAAGCCGGAAGCAGCATCCAGGTGATTCATACCGTGGACTTACTGGCCGCCGCCATGCCGGACGTACCCGCAGGTGCATAAATAAATTATTAATTGCGCCATGCTACAGTATGGTTTTGCAAATTCCTTTTCACGGAGGTCATGATGAAGTTACCCCAAATGGTCGATATTAAACAAAGCTTCCCCCACCAGCGTCTTGAAGACGTAACCGGCACGGTAAATCAGGAATTGCGCCGCAGCGGCCTGGCGGAAAGGATCAAACCGGGTCAAAGGGTGGGCATCACCGCCGGCAGCCGGGGTATCACCAACATCACCGGCATTCTGGCCGCAGTGGTTGAATTTATCAAATCACTGGACGCCCAACCGGAGATCATTGCCGCCATGGGCAGCCACGGAGGCGGCACCGGCGACGGACAGCGGCAAATTCTAGAGGCGCTGAAAATTACCCCGGACAATGTCGGGGCTCCGGTGCGCACCGGGGCCGAATGCCGGCAGGTGGGCGTTCTTGACGGGGGTATTCCGGTATACGTGACCGAAATCGCCCGCCAGTGCGACGCCATTGTGGTGGTCAACAGGGTGAAGGAACATACCGCTTTCCACGGTCCAGCCGAAAGCGGGCTGCAAAAAATGATCACCATCGGGCTGGGCGGGCCGGAAGGGGCCAGAACCCTGCACCGCTCCGGAGCAGCCGAACTGCATAGAATCATTCCGGCCGCCGCCCGGCTGATTATGGAGCACCTGCCCGTGGTTATGGGCCTGGCCATCCTGGAGGACGCCTACAAGGATACCATGAAAATAACCGCCCTGCCCCCGGAGCAGTTCGTCGCCGGCGAAGAAGAGCTGCTCAAGGAAGCCAGGAAAATCCTGCCCCGGCTGCCCGTTGACAATTTGGACCTGCTGATTGTGGAAAAAATGGGCAAAAACTATAGCGGCACCGGTATGGACACCAACGTTATCGGACGGATGCGTGTTATGGGCGTGCATGAGCCCGAAAGCCCCCGCATCCGGCACATTGCCGTGCTGGACCTGACCGATGAATCCCACGGCAACGCCAACGGTGTCGGCCTGGCGGACTTCACCACCAGGCGACTGGTCAAGAAAATTAACTGGGACATCACCATTAAAAATGTGCTCACCAGCACTTTTACCAAACGGGCCATGCAGCCAATCACCCTGCCCGACGACCGCGCCGCCATCGAAGCGGCGCTGGAGAGCCTGGGTTACGTGCAGCCCGGGGAGGCCCGGGTGATCCAGATCAAAAATACCCTGCAGCTTGCCGGCATGCGTGTCTCCACCCCGCTGCTGTCCGAGCTGCGCCAAAAACAAAATGTGGAAATAGTGGGCCAACCGGAGGAAATGGCCTTTGACTGGACGGGCAGACTGGCGCCCCTGCCTTAATATTGGTTAGTGGTCGGCGGGTATGAAAAGCGGCCCATGGTCACAAAATAAACCCACCATATTTAACACGGGGGTAACGCCATGCCGCAATTGATTGACAACCGGACTCCGGAGACCGCCCGGCCGGCGGTTGCGCCCGGCGGACGGGAAATCAAGATCCGGGTCAATAACCGCGAAGTAAGCGTTCCGGCGGATACACCCAATCTGCTGGAGGCGGCCAGACTGGCCGGAATAGATGTGCCCAGCCTCTGTTACCTGCAGGATATCAACGCCGCCGGTTCCTGCCGCATCTGCCTGGTAGAGGTGGAAAACGGCGGCCGCCGGACGCTGCAGGCATCCTGCGTTTATCCGGTGCAGGAAGGCATCAGTTTTTTCACCAACACCCCCCGGGTCAGAAGGGCCCGGAAACGGATGCTGGAGCTGCTCCTTTCCGAACATGATCTGGATTGCGTCAACTGCGTCAAAAACCGGAACTGCGAGCTGCAGAAACTGGCCGACGACCTGGGGGTGCGGGATATCCGCCTGACCGGCGAGCGGCTGAACCTGCCGGTGCAAAATAAAAACGCCTTTATCACCCGGAATTATAACAAGTGCGTCAAATGCCGCCGCTGCGAGGCGGTATGCAAAAAGGTGCAGGACGTTAATGTCTACTCGGCCCAGCGCCGGGGTTTTAACACCGTAATCGCGCCGGCTTTTATGAAGGATATGTCCGAGGTTGACTGCATAGCTTGCGGCCAGTGCGTGTCCGTCTGCCCCACCGCAGCCCTGGCAGAGAGGGAATACATCCGGGAAGTATGGGACGCCCTTGAAGATCCGGAGCGCATAACCGTTGTGCAGACAGCGCCCGTCGCCCAGGTTTCACTGGGAGAGCTTTTCGGACTGCCGCCGGGTTCGGTGGTAACCGGCAAGATGGTCGCGGCGCTGCGGCAGATCGGCTTTGATTACGTTTTTTCCACTGTTTTCGCCGCCGACCTGACCATAGTGGAAGAAGCCCACGAACTGCTGGAAAGGCTGCAGGGCAAAGGCAAACTGCCCCTGATCTCATCCTGCAGCCCGGGCTGGGTCCGTTACTGCGAACGTTTCTTCCCGGAATTCACGGCCAACCTGTCCACCTGCAAATCACCCCAGGAAATGCTGGGCGCACTGGTCAAAACATATTTTGCCGAACAAAACAACTTGGATCCCGAAAAAATGGTGGTGGCGGCGGTTATGCCGTGTACCGCCAAAAAGTATGAGGCCGCCAGACCGGAGATGGTCACCCGGGGCACCCGGGACGTGGATTATGTACTCACCGTGCGGGAACTGGGGCGCATGATCCGTGAGGCGGGGATTAGTTTTAACGCGCTGCCGGACGAGGAATTTGATGCCGCGCTTGGTATCAACACCGGCGCGGGGAATATCTTCGGCACCACCGGCGGTGTCATGGAGGCCGCGGTCCGCACGGCGTCGGCCCTGGCCGGGGGCGCTGAGATAAAGGGCCGGGTGGAGTTTAATACCTTACGGGGTATGAAGGGGGTTAAAGAAGCCTCCGTGGTACTGGGCAACAAAACCGTCCGTTTGGCGGTAGCCCACGGCACCAGAAACGCCAGGCGCCTGCTGGAACGTGTCAAGGCCGGTGAAAAATTTGATTTTATAGAGATCATGGGCTGTCCCGGGGGTTGCGTCGGCGGCGGCGGCCAGCCGGTATCCGCGGAACAAAGAAGCCGTAAAACGCTGGAGGAAGTGCGCCGTAAAAGAGCCAACGCCCTGTACAGTATCGATCTGAACAAAAAAATCCGCCGGGCACACGAAAACCCCGCCGTCTGGGAGTTGTATCACAACTACCTGGGTGGCCCTTTAAGCGACAAAGCAAAGGAAATTTTGCACGTACATTATCAACGGCCGGCCGCATACAAGCCCGCCGCGGACAGAAAAAAACTGCTGCATTAAAAGTGAACTCTAATTCACATATTATTAAATAACATATTTCACAAACCAATGCATACTGAAGCCGGTATATACCGCCGCCCAGATATATAACAGGTCAATTACGTTTTCATTGGCCTGACTGGGATGAACCGCACGGGACATATTAACCCGGTGCATTTCGGCATCGTAAAAAGGATTTTCAAACCACTTTTTCATGCTTTTTTTATTATCGGCCTGCGGCTGCTTAATGCCCAGATCACCCATACTTAAAATAACGGCCATAACCCACTCCCCCTCGGCTCGGAAGTTTGTGCCCTTTTCAACATTATAAATGCACCCCGGGGGAAAAGCAACAACAGTTTGTGAAATATTTAATTTATCCTTACGTGAGTAGGGGCGCCCCTTGCGGGCGCCCAAAGGCATTCCTTCTCACGAGGTGACGGCTTCCTCAAAAAATTCATGATCAACCATCACACTATAGGCTTCCTCAAAGACTTCGTTAGCCCTGATCATCCCCACCAGCTGGTTGTTCCTGGTGACGGGCAAAGTGCCCAGCTTATGCTTGATCATGGCATGCACCGCTTTAATTAAAGTGTCGTTTACGTCCAGGGCTATAAAGTTAAAGGGATACATTATTTCTTTAATGTTTTTGCTGCTTTCAGCCCTGCACCGCTCCGAAAACAGTCCCTCCCAGAATATCGGCACCGAAAATTTACTCGTCTTGGCAAAAAAAGGTTCCAGAGCTTGTAATATGGAGCGAAAAGTGACCATGCCCAACGGGTTACCGTAGTCATCGCATACAATCAAGGATCTGTGCGCAAGCCCGGTTTTACCGCGCTGGTAAAATGATTTGTGCAGCAGTGTAACAGCATCCTCCACGTTGCAGTTATGTGAAATGGTTTTGTAATTACGTACTGGAATCATTACATCGGCGACCTTTTTCTCAGGCTGTTCCGGCACTGGATCTCCCTCCCGGCAGGTGGATTATAAATTTTTGATTAGCATTTTTCGTGCCAGCGAAAGCCTGACCGGCAGACACCATTCAGGCCGTTCGCTCTCCAAATATGCGCCCAAAGCTGTCTGATAACAGACATTCATTGTTTGATATAGTACACCTGCCGGCAATTAGTTAAATAAACAATGTTTATATTACACCAAGGTCATCCAGGTAAGGCTTGGTGGTCCCTACAAAGTCAGCCAGTTTCCTGGCCGCCAGGCGAATATTCTTTTCCCTGACCACATCATAGGGCAGCAGCAGCTTTAAACGATATTTACCGGTGGCTTCAACCTTTGGCAGTTCCCTTTCCAGGGAAACGCCCAAACTGCTTTCTATGCGATCCTTTTTTTCCAGCAGCGGTACAAAAACCTGCTTCTTGTGGCCGTCCATAACCAGGTCGAAGACCAGGTACTCCCGGCCCTTGTTGGGGCCTTTACGGGGTTTTGTCTTGCCGATGCGGTAAAAGATATTGTTGCTGCCGAAAACCTTGATGCACTTCCAGGACTCGGCAACACCTATTTGTTGACTTAATGACAGGTAGGATATCCTAATGCCCCGTTCCAGAAGAATTCTTTTGGCTCTGAGCAATACCTCATCCAGGAAAGAATCAAATGAGTCGCTTGCAACGGTTTGAGATTCCTTTGGGGCGGTTTTTCCTTTGAGCCATTGCTCAAACAGCTCAAGTACCATTTTTTTACTGTCCGCGCCGTCCTTGAAATTAACCTCCACGTTACCGCTTTTTAATTCCTTGAGGAATTCCTCTTTATAAGCCGCGTATTGCTGCACAAAATCACTCATCAATACTCCCCCTGCCGATTTCTTTTACCATTTAGTGGGCGCCTACAGCAATTACACCCGACGCAGCCAAAGTCAAGATTAAAATTTCCGCCACCACGATGCCTGTATATGCCCAATCTTTCTTGCGCAGGTAAGCCGGCAGCAGCAAAAACAGGTAACCTACAATGGTCAGCAGGGCCAGAAAAGCTATTCCCACCAGATTGATATAATCACCGTGGCCCAACATGCCCAGCCAGCCCCAACCATGAGGGGCGCCGGTTTCCGCCAGAAAATCATGGACGTTCATACTCCAGTACAACGGCATTTCGCTGGCCGGAATAAACGGAGTCAACAAACCGCTCATATAAAGCAGGAACGTCAAGGCCAGCATGCCGATTCCGGCCCAGGAGCAATACAGTAACAAGTTGGCATAAGCTATTTGCTCCGGCGACACCTCTATCTTGGGTACCGCTCTGGCCTGTTTGCCCGGTTCGGCCTTGGCCGGTGCGTGTTTTTCCGCGCTTGCCTGACTACTCATATTTTTACCCCCATCCATAGCCCTTTAAGAGCTTAATATCCGAGTCCCTTAAGCAGGGATCTGATTCCTGCGAACAACAGCATCACTATCACCAGGGTGCGAACAATTTTAGGTTTGGCCCCGGCCAACAGCTTAACTCCGACCAGGGAACCGATCATAATCCCCACCACGGAAGGCACCGCGACAATCGCCAGCACCGCGCCCTGGTTCAGATAAACCCAGGCCGCCGATGTATCGGTAATCGACAGGAGAAACTTACTGGAACCAACCGCTATTTTGAGCGGCGCTCCCATCAGCAGGTTAAGTACCGGAACATTGGCCCAACCGGCCCCCAATCCAAACATGCCCGCCACCAGGCCGATGGCGATAAAAAGCACGAATCCCTGGGGAGTGCGCCATACCGTCCAGTCAACCGGCCGGCCCGCGGAGGGCTCGTAGTAAGACCCGCCGATCTTCAGCGCCTTGGTTACCCCATCCTGCTCGCCAACTTTGGGAAATTCACTGTTCTTGGAGAATATAAACAGGACGGCAATTAACGAAATAGTAATGCCAAGCGCTATCTGCAGCAAATCGGCAGGCAGGGCCAGCCCCACAAAGGCGCCTACAATACTGAAGGTCGAGGCGATCAAAGCCACCGGAAGCGCCAGGCGCAGGTTGGCCAGGTTTGCCTTCAAGAGGCCCGGTCCGGCAGCCAACGCACCGGCCAAAGCTACAATCAAGCCCGCGCCCCGGACAAAATCCAGGTGGAATGGGAAAAAGCTGCCCACAATCGGCACAAACAATACGCCGCCGCCAACACCTGCCATAACAGCCATAATGCCAAGGGCAAAACATGTTACCAACAGCATTGCCGGCCACACCCACCAGGGAAAACCGGTTCCCGAAGCCTCGGCCACCGTTGCGGCAGCCTGCGAGCTGTTAGCCATCTCCATCAACATACTTGCTTTTAAAATTAGTCCGTCCAGCACGAACATCCCCCGCTATCCCAATTAAATTGTTTTCATCTGCATTGCTTTTATCTTTTTTATCCGCTCCAGCTTTTTATGCCTGTTCCAAACTCAAAACTTAGTTACGAATGCACTTTGCAAGTCGTCACGCATCTGATTGCTGCTCCGTCAACCCCTCCTTTACGATTTTCTTTATTGAAAATAAAGAATGTGATATAATGAATTTGTTTGAAATACTACAAATCTGAGAATGTGAAAAAATTCTTATGTGCTTATTAACCATAACAATAATCATGCCAGTGGTTGTTTTTAAATGTTTAACGGTTTTAAGGCCTAATTTGTGATATTGTTGTCAAATGGATTGTTCATTATCAGACAATCTCCGGCTGTTTTTATGCGACCATGCTCGGGACGATGAATTACAGGAATAAATATTGTTTGAAAACAAACAGGTGGTTGTTTGTTTTCAAACAGCCACCTGAAAGGGTATAATAAAATATGGAAAGAACTAAAACTATTTTTTCTTTATTCGACGGCAAAAGCCTTAGGTTCCAGTTTCTTATCGTCATTGCCACCCTCCTGCTGATACCCGTGCTGGTAATGCTGTACGATATCTTTTTCGCCAACCGGAGCGATGAAGCCATGTTGAGGGAAAGGGAGGAGAAACTGAAGGCGGTTATTGAAGATGTCGTCATCCCCGATATTCAAAAAAACATCGAACAATATATGAATCAGGATAACTTAAGGTATGATACGCTGCTACCCTCAAACAAATCGGCATACCTGCACGAGGCGTTTAATGAGGCCACCAGGCCGCTGGTGCTGAGCAACCCGGGTGTAAGATTCGGTTTATTTATCCCCGAGACCGGCCAGTTCTATGTCCAGGGCTTCCTGCACCAATACCGGACCCTGGACCCGTCGGAACAGGAGGCCCGGGAGGAGCGCATCAAGGAAGAGACCAAAAGCGGGCTTATCGCGGTGGCAGCCAGCGGTCAGCCGCTGGCGCGCTTGATCAGCAGCCTGGATGACGAAGCTTATGAATACTTGATGCCTGTTTATATAGGTAACGATCTGTCCGCCGTGGCCTGGGCGGACGAGCGCCTGCACCCCATATTCGCTCAAAGCCGGCTTTTCCTTTCCATTACACGTTATTTCACGTTATTTGCGGTACTCATAGGGGCGGCGGGAGCGCTGTTCGTGATCCATAACCTGTCCAGCAGTGTCAGCGTGATTAAACAAGGCCTGAGAACAATGGAAAGAGACATCCACAGCAAAATTCCCACCCTGGACGGGGAACCGGGGGAAATAGTGAATGCCATCAACAGGATGGCGGTATCGTTGGAGGAAAAGGAAAAACTAGAAGAAGAACTAAGGCGCTCAGAAAGGCTGGCCGCCCTGGGGCGGTTGGTAACGGGGGTGGCTCATGAGCTGCGCAACCCCATCGGGATTATTAAAACCACAGTGCAGCTGATGGAAAAAGACCTGGAAAAAACAGCGGTGGGCAACGAATACTTTAAAGTGATTGAGGAACAGATTGAACGCCAGAACAGGGTTATCCAGGAGCTGTTGGATTTCGGCCGGCCCAGCAAACACGTGGTACAAAACGCCAATATCAATTCATTGCTGGAAAAAGTACTGGTTTTTACCTCCCCGATGCTGCGCCAGCACAACATTAAGCTTGAACAGCAGCTGGATCATGATATACCGCTAATCGAGGTTGATGCCGAAAGAATCAAGCAGGTTTTCGTCAACATCATCCTTAACGCCGTGCAGGCCATGCCCGAAGGAGGAAAACTGACCATCTGGACGGGCCATGACAGCGGATGGGTCAATATCGGGTTTGAAGATACCGGCACCGGCATACCGCCGGCGGAATTAGCCAGCATCTTTGATCCGTTTTACACAACCCGTGAATACGGTACCGGGCTGGGATTGTCAATCAGCCACCAGATTATCAAAACCCATGACGGCCATATCAACGTCGACAGCACCCTTGGAACAGGCACAAGGTTTATCGTCAAATTACCTTTATCTTGACAGACAAGGAGTGGCGCGGGTGGTTCCCAAAATACTGATTATTGACGACGAAGAGCACATGTGTTGGGCGCTGGACCGGGCTATGCGCCAGGAAGGTTACCAGACGGAAGTGGCCTACCGGGGCCGCGACGGTTTGGACAAAATACGCCTGGAATCTCCTTCTCTGGTGATCCTGGACCTGCGGCTGCCGGACATGGACGGTCTGGAAGTGCTTAAAGAGGCCAAAGCAATGAATCCCAAGCTGCCGGTCATTATGCTGACCGCGCACGGGACCATTGAAACGGCCATCGAGGCAATGAAGATCGGCGCCGCTGATTATATCACCAAGCCATTTGACTTGGAAGAATTGAAACTGGTAATTAAACAGAACCTACTGGTAATCCAACTGGAAACCGAGGTTACTTTCCTGCGTTCTGAACTGACAGGCAAATATGGCAATATTATTGCCCAAAGTAAAATTATGCAGGATATCATCGCCCTGATCCAACGCGTGGCGCACAGCAGCGCCAGCGTGCTGATTACCGGCGAAAGCGGCACCGGCAAGGAAGTAGCGGCGGTATCCATTCATCAAAACAGCCCGCGGCACAACAGGCCGTTTATTACCGTCAATTGCGCTGCCCTGCCGGAACAGCTTTTGGAAAGCGAGCTTTTCGGCCATGAGCGAGGCGCCTTTACCGGCGCCACCGCCCGTAAACTCGGCCGTTTTGAACTGGCGGACAAAGGAACGATTTTTCTGGATGAAATAGCTGAAATGTCTTTAAACATGCAGGCCAAACTGCTGAGGGTACTGCAGGAAAAATCATTTGAACGCGTGGGCGGTACCGAAACACTGTCCGTTGATGTAAGAGTCATTGCCGCCACCAACCGGGAGTTGGGCGAGGCCATTAAAAAAGGTACCTTTCGCGAAGATCTCTTTTATCGCTTAAACGTGATCCATATTCATCTGCCGCCCTTAAGGGAGCGCAAGGATGATATTCCGTTATTGGCGCAGCACTTTTTACAAAAGTACGGTCATGTTTACCAGGTAGGTGATATATCTTCCGCCGCCATGGAACTGCTTTGCAGTTACCATTGGCCGGGCAACGTCCGGGAACTGCAAAACGTGATTGAACGGTCCGCCATTATCTGCGGAGACAGCAAAATAGAACCCAAGCACCTGCCCAGGGAACTTAACGCCCCGCGCTATTCCTCCAGCAATGTCGTGATTGACTTTCCCGATAAGGGAATATCATTGGAAGAACTGGAAAAGGAACTGATTTTAAAAGCCCTGGACAAGAGCGGCGGCAATCAAACCAAAGCGGCCCAACTGCTTGGCATAACCAGATCCGCCCTCTTATATCGCTCGCAGAAACATGACATCAGCTGGAATTAGGCAAGATTTTTGAAATAAAAAATATTCTTCTTGCAGGATTAATGATATTTATTCAGAATATTTCTTAAAACCATACCATTTTAGACTGGACATCCGATACGCAACAGAACTTTTAGCACTGATTTCATTTCTCTTCTTGAAAACTATGGAAGTGGTGGTGGCTATGAATATGCAATTGACAACCGACAAGGGTACAGTGTATTTAGAAGGACCGGTTTCCCGAACCAGACTGGAATCAATGGAAATTGACGAGGGACTGGGCAATTTCAGATCTCCCCGGCGCCAGAAGGAAGCGCTGATGGATATAGCCGATTTGCCCGAAGGTTTGGTTTATATAGCCCAAATAGATGAAAAAATAGTAGGTTATGTGCTGTTTCATTACCCCGGCGAGTATAGCCGCTGGATTAGGCACCCGCGTCTGCTGGAGCTGGGCGCCATCGAAGTAAGTCAGAATTGGCAAAAAAGAGGCCTGGCCAAGGCATTGCTGGCTGAAGCTTTTAAAAACCCGGCCCTGGAAGAGTATATTGTTATCACCACGGAATTTCACTGGCACTGGGATTTAAAAAGCAGCGGCCTGAACGTATGGCAGTACCGGGATATGCTGAAAAAAGTATTCGGTTCGGTGGGTTTTAAAAGGCGCCATACCGACGACCCCGAAATCCTTGAGCATCAGGCTAACATGCTGATGGTCCGGGTCGGTCAAAACGTATCCAAAAACCACGCCGATATGTTTACCGACTTGACCTACCAGAACTCCATCCTGCTGTAAGAAAAGCACGCCCATTCAAAAGTATAAAAAATTTGACCCGGAGCACAACGCCCCGGGTCTATTTTCATCGTTCCCATTCCGACTACTGAATTCTGAATTCTGAATTCTGACTCCCGCTTTACAATACCGCACCGGCCAGATAACCCTGGCGCACCGCATCCAGCGCATTACGCGGGGCTACGGCATCACCGGCCATATAAACCTCGGGCAGCTTTTCTTTAATCCTCTCGCACAGCTCCGACACCGGGCGGGAACCTACCGCCATGAGCACCGTATCCGCTTCGATCAGCTTCTCCTCGCCGTCATGCTCCACCAGTACGCCCCGGCCGTTAATGGCGTTTACCCTGGCCCCGGTGATCACCCGCACCCCGTAGCGGCGCAGTTCCTGAAGGATAATCCACCGCGAAGTCATTCCTATATCCGCACCCACGGATTTGCGCATCTCAACCAGGGTAACCTCTTTAGCTCCCTTTGTGGCCAACTCCCTTAACCGCTCCCAATCCTCCGCCCCGTTAACGGCCAGAAAATACAGTGTTTCCGCATCAATAGTTCCCTTTCGGGCCAGATACGCCGCAGTCTCGCATCCCACGGCCCCGCCGCCGACAACAACCACCCGCCTGCCGGAAGAGGCTCGCCCGTCCAGGATATCCCACGCCTGGGCAACATTTGGGCCGTCGGCGCCGGCAACCGGAAGTTCGGCGGGGACGGCCCCGGTGGCCACGATTACAGCGTCCGCGCCAAAATCCAAAATATCATGCTCGTCCGCATTCCTGCCCAGTTCAACTTTAACGCCCAACCTGGCCATTTCCGACACCAGGTACTCGACAAAGGCAGCAAATTCTTTACGTCCGGGCGGCACCGCCGCCCGGACAAGCTGGCCGCCCAGCCGGTCATTTTTTTCCCATAACGTGACGTCATGTCCCCGCCCGGCGGCGACTCTGGCCGCTTCCATGCCGGCGGGGCCGCCGCCCACCACAAGCACTTTTTTTACCTGCGCGGCCGGCCGTATCTCACCTTCGTACTCCCTGCCCGCCTCCGGGTTGACCAGACAGCCCACCGGCTGCATGGTAAATACCGCGTCAAGGCAGCCCTGGTTGCACCCGATGCATTTGCGAATTTCATTAAACCGCCCTCCGGCGGCTTTGGACACCAGATCGGGATCGGCAATCATGGCCCTGGCCATCCCGTTCAAATCAGCGTTCCCGTTCTGCAATATTTCTTCGGCCAAAAGCGGGTCGTTGATCCGGTTGCAGGCCACCACGGGAACCCGCACCGCCTCGCGAATACCCCGGGCCAGATAGGTATAAGCACCCCTGGGTACCGCCATGGTTATTTGGGGGATGACGGATTCATGCCATCCGCCGGTAACGTTAAAGGCGTCAACCCCCGCATCTTCCAGCCGGGCACAAAAAGCGGCCGCCTCACGCAGGGTATTGCCGCCGGCCACAAATTCATTGCCGCTGACCCGGAATAACACCGGATATTCCGGCCCCACGGCATCCCTGACCCGGGCGGCCACTTCCAGGCCGAATTTCATCCGCCGCTCAAAATCCCCGCCATATTCGTCTTCACGCAGATTGGTGACCGGGGATAAAAATTGAGACACCAGGTAACCCGCGCTGGCAATAATTTCAACGGCGTCAAAACCCGCTTTTTTAGCCCTGTCTGCCGCCCGGGCGAAATTTTCCACCGTGTTTTTAATTTCAGTCACAGTCATTTCCCTGGGTTTTTGTCCGGTGATCCGGGAAGCCACCGCCGACGGCGCCACCGGCTGAATGCCGGCTAAAAATGAGTAAGCGTACCGGCCCGGGTGGAACAACTGGGCGGCGATCCTGCCCCCCTCCTCATGCACAGCCCCGGTTAATTTTGCCAGACCGGGTATGTATTTGTCATCGTCCAGCTTGATCATGGTGCCGAAACTATGCTCATCAATACTACAACCGCCAACAATGATCAGGCCAACCCCGCCCTTGGCCCGGGCCCTGTAAAACTCCACCAGCCTCGGGGTCACAAAACCGTCCCGGCAGTAACCCAGGTGCATGGCCGGCATCACCACCCGGTTTCTGAGTTCCAGCCCGCCTATTTTTACCGGAGTCAAAAGCTTCATGTCCATTCCTCCTGAAGTAAAACCGTTACACCATAATTCCACTTACCGGTACTATTTTCCTGCCCGGAACCCGGCCCGCAGGCTCCCGGACACACGAAAAACCGCCCGGAAGCCTGCACAGGCGGTTGACAAATTATCCGGGTGTTTTTGTTTCCTGGAGTTGTCCGGCACGAAATCGGAGTGGGCGAAGGAAACTAAAACACCTCTCTTAGTACCCGCGCTTCGCTCACTCGGGTATATTGACGTTGGTGACGTTGTCTTTTGTTTCCACAACGTCTTTATCCGTTACAATCCGGCACTCCCGGGGCTCGAACCCGATAAACTGCTTAACCTTTTCCACCCGGGCCTGGATATCCCCGGTAATCACCTTGTAGGGCACATTCATAATATCCAGGAAGTTCTTGATCTTCTGGTCCACCACTACGGCAAAATCCTCATCCTGATAGCGAATGCCGTCTTTTTCACAGGCAAATTCCCGGGGCACGTAAAAAACCTCGTACCCGGGCAAATCCTTCATCGCCCATTCATAAAGTTTCATCAAGGAGTATACTTCCTTGGGATTTTTAAAGTCGCAGCTTAACAACCCGTACACATAATTTAATATGGTGGCGTTGTCGCAAAAAATAATATCACAGTAGCCCAGTTCGGCCTCGCGCCGTTTTTGGCCCTCGTACAGCAAAAACTGTTCAAAAATACTGCCCGGTGCACCGTAACGGGCAATATAAGACCTGGCATACTCCAGGCAAACATCGCAGATGTAACCGGCCATGCTGTAATCCACGTCCAACTGCTTGCATAAAGTGGTTTTTCCGGTGCCGGGCCCCCCTAAAATAGCTATTTTTTTTGCTTTCTTAACGGCCATGGCAAATTCACCTCGAATTCTTTTCATTTTCCGTGTTGTATAATTTTATTAGTTCTATATATCACACACGAATCCTTCAATTACGATATGATATGTGGTAAAGTTAAAGTTTTTGCTTGCCGCCGGCAGGATTTTATTGCAAAACCGGCGAACTGTTATAATGTTTTGGCAAATATCCATGCCAGCGAACGGGAAGGGGAGGATAAATATGTCGGAAGCAATCAATTACTTCGACGAGGTTAGAGAAGTAGTCCAGGAAATGGGCGGACAGGACATCACTGTCTGCATGCAGTGTGGGTTATGCAGCGGTTCCTGCCCCTGGGGAAGGATGGAAAAAGAGAGCCCATTTAGCATTCGCCAGATGATCTATATGGGGCGTCTGGGTCTTGAGGGCTTTGAGAGTGACGATATACTCTACGCCTGCACAACCTGCGGCCAGTGTGTGGTGCGCTGTCCCAGGGAGGTAAAGATAATTGATATTGTCAGGGCCATGCGCGCCGTGGTAGCCGAAACCGGCGGCATTCCCAAAAACTTAAAAGCAGTTCTGGGCAGCGTTAACAGCCAGGGCAACCCCTGGTCCCAGGACAGTGAAAAACGCACCGCTTGGGCCAAGGACCTGGACATTCCGGCATATACGGATCAGGAGTACCTGCTGTACGTGTGCTGTACATCCGCCTTTGACGGCCGCAGCCAGAAAATAGCCAGGGCCATCGCAACCACCCTGCAAAAAGCCGGCGTCAGCTTCGGCATTATCGGCAATGAAGAAAAATGCTGCGGGGAAGCGGTTCGCAAAATCGGCGCCGAAGAAGAATTCACCAGCCTGGCCGAACATAATATTGAGCTTTTCAATGCCAAGGGCGTTAAAAAGATCATCACCACCTCGCCTCACTGCTTCTACACCTTTAAAAACGAGTATCCCGAACTGGGCGGCGAATTTGAGGTTATCCACTACACCGAGCTGTACGCCAACCTGCTCAAGGAAGGCAAAATTAAACCCGCCAAAGGGCTGGACAAAAAGGTTATCTATCACGAGCCTTGCTACCTGGGCAGGCACAGCAAGGTATTTGAAGCCCCCCGGGAAATCCTGTCGGCCATCCCCGAAGTAGAGAAAATCGAATTTGATAAAATCCAGGATAACAGCATGTGCTGCAGCGGCGGCGGCGCCCGCATCTGGATGGAAACCGAAGCCGGCCTTCGTTTTTCCGATGCCAAAGCCAAAGAAGCCATGGCCAAGGAAGCCGACTATCTGGTAACAGCTTGCCCTTACTGTGTTGTGATGCTGGAAGACAGCCTGAAAAACATCGATAAAGACGAGAAAATGGCCGTCAAAGATATCAGCGAACTAGTCAGCGAGAGCATTGGTTAAATTCAATAAAACTCCTGTTTGAACCAAAAAAACAATTTTTCAAACCCGGTCACAAAAAAATGACCGGGTTTTGACTTATTAATTAAGCAAAAAATGCGCATACTACTTAGCAAATAAAAAACAGGAGGTTATTAAACAAACATGGTCTCAACAACCAGTCTGTCCGACTTTCTGCTCAAGGCTAACGAAAGGCTGCCGGAAGAGGCGGAAAGGGTACTGCACGCGCTGCTGCAGCAAGGAAGCATGAACAAAGAGGAACTCTCCCTGACCGCACGGGTCAAACGGGCCGTCCTGGACCACATCATTATGCAGTTGTATGCGCTGGGCCTGGTGGAAATCTCAACTGAAGGCAAAAGCAAAATCTGCAGCGCCACCAAACTTGGTGATGAATTCTTCAGTTTGGTTAAAGCCGGATGAAGCGCTTTGCGCTGCACCCGGAAGGCTGTCGGCTTGCAAAGCCGGCAGCCTGTTTCTTCTATAGAAGAGGAATTAACCGCAGTGGTGGCATCTTCCTCCAATATGTTATAATTACTCAGGTTTACGTTCTTCAAGCCAAAGAAAAGGAGCAGTTATGGGAAACAACCTGCAGTATTTAAAAAAAATACCCCTCTTTGCTTATCTTGACGACAAACAGCTGGGTGAAGTTGAAAAAGTAATCCTGGAAAGAAACTATCAGAAGGGCCGGATCATTTTCATGGAGGACGAACCCGGTGAGGCTTTCTTTTTTGTTAAATCCGGGCGCATTAAAATATCCAAACAAGCTTCGGACGGCCGTGAACACATACTGCATTTTATCAACCCGGGCGAGATTTTTGCCGAGGTGGTCATGTTTGGTGACGGAACTTACCCGGCCACAGCCGAGGTGGTGGAAAACTGCTCCATCGGCATGATCCGGAACGCGGATATGGAGAAGATCATCAGTACGAACCCCGGCACCGCCCTGGGGTTATTAAAAATCATGGCCCGGCGGTTAAGGATTTCGCAGCAGCAATTAATTGAACTGGCTCTGCTGGACACCACCCGCCGCGCCGCCAGTATGCTTTTGTTTCTGGCCGGCGAACAGGGTATTAATACCGAAAAGGGCATCGAAATAGACATATCGCTAACCAACCAGGATCTGGCCAGCTTGATCGGCACCTCCAGGGAAACGGCCAACCGCATCCTTAACGATTTCAAGCGCCAAAAGGCCGTTGCGGTAAATAAAAGCCGGGTTACCATCCTGGACAAATACAAGCTGAGGTCGTGGCTATGAGATACGATATAATAGTAAAAGGATCCTCTGCGCACCTGTTAACCCGGGTTTAAAATTCTCATATGTGCGTTAACAATTATGCAACACCTTATCTATGTACATCACTATAGTACGCATTTTAAACCCTCAGGCTATTTATAAACGTATCAATATACGCTTGCCTACCAACTGTGCCTGGCGATACTGCTCAGAATAAACGCTACCGTTACCAGTACGGGAAACCAGCGACGCATCTACTTCACTCCTTTTTTTATATTCTTTATTCCATAACAACCGTTGCCTACCAACTGTGCCTGGCAATACTGCTCAGAATAAACGCTACCGTTACCAGTACGGGAAACCAGCGACATTGGATATCTACCTTGCAATCATTAAATAATTTAAATAAATTACTTTTAAGCCCTTTCATTAGTGTTCTGCCGTAAGCAGTAAGTAAGAAACATGATTCCCCCCAGAGTAATCACCACGTCACCTATACTAAACAGCTTTAAGTATTGCCCCCCAAACGGTATCGAGAGTACATCGCCCAAGAAAGACAGCTTAGTGTCAGGTGAAGCCAAAATAAAGCTGTCAACAGGAAAACCGGCTTTAAACTTGTCCAGATCGGAATTGGTAAAAACCAAGTATTTAATATCGCCTTTTACGGGCATATTCCCACCGTTAAGCAATATAACCAGTGTATTAGACAATAAGCCTAGCCCCACAAGGGGTAACCCCCGAAAATTATAATTTAACAGAACAAAAACAACCACCATGAAAAGCGACAATATGCGAAGGTAAGGAATAACAGCCGGCGACAACCCAAGCATCTCATGTATTCCAAATATACTAATTGCTTTCAATCCCAATGCAACCAGCACCAACCACGGGTGTTTAAACTTGCAATTTAATAGATTGTCTAACCTTCCCCCCCAAAATACAATCACGATTATTGCTGCAATTACTAGAGGCACCAGAAAAATCATTTATTTTCTTCTCCCCTGGCCTGTTTTTCTTTTTCCCAAACACTCAAAAATGCATCCACTACTTCAGGATCAAACTGCTTTCCGCTATTATTAATTAATTCGTTAATTGCTTCCTCCCCACTCATGGCAGTCCTGTAAGGCCTGTCACTGGTCATGGCATCAAAGCTGTCGGCTACAGCCAGTATCCGTGCACCAAGAGGAATATAGCGACCAGCCAGCCCCCTTGGATAACCCTTGCCATCCATTCTTTCATGATGATACAAAACATATAAAAGCAAATCTTTATATATATCCAATGGGCAAAGTATGTTATAACCCGTTTCGGGGTGCATTTTCATTTGGCTGAATTCAGAATCCGATAACCGTCCTGGTTTCTGAAGAATATCATTAGTTATCGCTACTTTTCCCACGTCGTGTACCATGCCTGCCATTCCCAGAGCTTCCACCCGCTCATAAGGCAAACCCATTTCGCTCCCTATTTTCTCAGCATAGGCTGCCACCCTGGATGAGTGACTTGCCGTATACGGGTCACGCTTGTCCACCACGTCCGCCAGCAATTCTATAGTCGTTCTAGCCTGTTTTCTAAGCCTTAAATAGTTCTCAAAACTATTATGCGCCAAAAGCAATAGGGGCACTACCAGTACCGTACTCCAAGGCTCGTTGGTGTATAAGATCGCCATCAGCAGGCCTATGGGGGCTAGTGAGAATAGAAATAAAGCCACCATTTCCCAGTCCATTTTAATAACGCTAAACAAAGGTATTTTACTAGATAAAGAGATTATAATCTCGACTAATAAAAAATTAATAACTATGTCCGTAGCGGCGGCGGCAACAAAAGGTAAAATGTGTTCATTAATTGCGAACAATTCGCTTGTTGGCGGGCTCAACTTTATATAGACAGTACCAGCTATAAATATGCTGATTGAAAATTGCGAACAGTTAAATAATATTTTTTTCCAACCACGTTTACCTATTGTATCAGCTAAAATAATAGCTATACCCGAAACAATAATACAAAACCAAGTGCCGTAAATCATTAAAACAGCTAACGATAAAGGAAATGAAAGTGAATATTTACCTTTAATATTAAGCGATATGGGTTGCATTTCAATAAAAGTAAATAATATTACCCAGAACAGATAAAAGTACCACAGCTCCCAACTAATATTCTTTATAGCAAATATAAATATTAATAAACCGAATAAAGCTACAACAATAAAATAAGCCCTAAACTTTAAATCCTGCACATCCAATATATATTGCCTCCCAGCAGGTTGACTACTGCCAACCAATGTCACATAAGATGCTTGTTCCCTGAAGAACCTAACCCAGGAAGCCTTAATCAAATACAATATAAAATTTATAAAATTGTTTTTTAAAATTATACTATTCAAAAAATAAAAAATTTGAGATAATGTAGGTTTAATCTATTATATCATTACCAATTCTTAATTTCAAGGCATTAATTTCCAATTAAAAAAATAAACTGAAAAAATTTTGGATAGATGTAAAGTTATGTAATTTTATTTCAAGGATACTAGTTTAGTGAAATTATAACACTAACTTGCTTTAACTGTTACATGAAACTCTAACAATTTCAATACAAATATCTACATAATTGTCGCATTTGCGAGTTTTATCGATAAATTTATTTAAAACTTTTAGATTTTAGCTGTAATAACGTTTAACTGTCACAAATCGACGAAAATATTCTTTTTTCTTATCTTGCCCCTCAATGAAGGGAAAATATAAAAAACCATAGAATGTTGTATATATTTATTGATAATAGGATCAAATTTCCAACAACATTTTATGGGGTAAAATTTTAGATGTTTGGTTATATACTTAAAAGACTGGCAATTTCATTGGCCACTATATGGCTGGTGGTCACCATTACCTTCCTCTTAATGCACGCCATACCCGGCGGGCCCTTGACCCGGGAAAAGGCGCTGCCCCCCGCCGTACTCAAGAACATTGAGGAAAGATATCATTTAAACGACCCGCTCTGGAAGCAGTACGCCGATTACATATATAACCTGGCCCGCGGAGACCTGGGCCCTTCCCTTAAACACCAGGGCGTCACCGTCAATAAAATTATCGCCGAAAGTTTCCCCGTTTCGGCCCAGCTTGGCCTGACGGCGCTGCTGATTATATTGCTTGCCGGACTGCCCGCCGGCATCATTTCCGCCTTGAGACAAAACAAATGGCAGGATCGTCTGGCCATGTCCCTGGCCGCCGTCGGGGTCGCCGTGCCCAACTTCGTGCTTGCCACCCTGCTCATCTACATCGTCGGCGTCAAGCTTGGCTGGCTGCCGACTGCCAGGTGGCTTTCCTGGCAGAGCGCAATTATGCCTTCCGTTGCCCTGGCCGGTTATTACACAGCTTACGTGGCCAGACTTACCCGTTCCAGCATGCTGGAGGTTTTACAGCAGGATTATATCCGCACCGCCAGGGCCAAGGGCTTGCCCGAACGGGTGGTAGTTTATAAACATGCCTTAAAAAACGCACTAATACCAATAGTTACTTACCTGGGACCTGTTGCAGCGGGAATACTGACCGGGTCTTTCGTTATTGAGAAGATCTTCGCCATCCCCGGGCTGGGCGAACACTTTGTTGCCGGCATCTGGAACAGGGATTATACCGTAATCCTCGGGGTAACGGTTTTTTACGCTACCCTGCTGGTGGCAATCAACTTGATTGTTGATCTGCTGTACTGTTTTATTGACCCCCGCGTCAGGCTCGGCAAATAGGAGGAACCATGCGCGAAATCCCGAAGGAAAAATTTGACCCCCTGCCGGAGCGCAGCAAGGACCTCTCCGGCGTAACAGGTCCCGCCGCAGCTTACCGGGGGAACACCTGGCGCCGGCTGCGCCAAAACAAAATGGCCATGCTGGGCCTGTATACCATTATACTGATCATCATTCTGGCCGTTTGGGGTCCGGTTTTATCCCCGTATTCGTATTCCGACCAGCACCTGGATCAACAGGGTCTCGGGCCCGGCAGTGAGCACTGGTTCGGCACCGACAGCCTGGGCCGCGACCTGTTTGTGCGCGTCCTATACGGGGCCAGGATATCTTTGGCCGTTGGTTTGGCGGCCAGCTTGATTAACCTGACGGTTGGCGTGCTTTACGGCAGTATTGCCGGTTTCGCCGGCGGGCGGGTTGATGACGTGATGATGCGGGTTGTGGATATGCTTTACTCCATACCGCTGGTACTTTACGTAATTCTGCTGATGGTGGTTGTAGGACCGGGTCTGAAAAGCATCTTCATTGCCCTGGGGCTTGTTTACTGGTTGGAGATGGCCCGGGTGGTGCGGGCTCAAATCCTCAGCCTCAAAGAACAGGAATTCGTCATCGCCGCCCGGGCGCTGGGAGCCGGCCGGGCCAGGATTCTCTTCCGGCACTTGCTCCCACATTGCATGGGGCCCATTATTATCACTGTAACCATGAACATCCCGCTGGCCATTTTCACCGAAGCCTTTTTAAGCTTCCTGGGCCTGGGGGTGGCCGTGCCCATGGCCAGTTGGGGCATGCTGGCGTCAGACGCCCTGCCGGCCGTCAGATCCCACCCCCACATGTTATTCTTCCCGGCCATGGCTATTTCGATTACCATACTGGCGTTCAACTTCCTGGGTGACGGCCTGCGGGATGCCCTGGATCCCCGCCTGCCCGAATAAGGAGCCGCCGATGAACGATATCCTGGCAGTCAAAAACTTAAGCACGTCTTTTTTTACCCCTGCCGGGGAAGTTAAAGCCGTCAGGGATGTCAGTTTTACTGTCGGGACAGGCGAAGCGGTCGGCATTGTGGGCGAGTCCGGCAGCGGCAAAAGCCTCACTGCCCTTTCAATTATCAACCTGCTGCCCTTTCCGGGTAAAATTACAGGCGGTTCAATTCGTTTTGCCGGAATCGAACTGAGCAAATTAAATGAAAAAAAAATGCAGCTGGTTAGAGGCAATAAAATTAGCATGATTTTTCAGGACCCGGCAACCTCTTTAAACCCTGTGTATACCGTGGGCAATCAGATTTTGGAACCGCTTCTGCGGCACCAAAAATTAACCCGCGCAGAAGCAAGAATAAAGGCCGTGGAAATGCTTTCCCTGTCGGGCATACCCAGCCCGGAAAAAAGGTTCGGCCAGTACCCGCACGAATTCAGCGGCGGCATGTGCCAAAGGGTGATGATTGCCATGGCGCTATGCTGCGAGCCCAGACTGCTCATAGCCGACGAGCCGGCCACCGCGCTGGATGCGCCAATTAAAGCACAAATCATGGCCCTGCTTAAAGGGCAAAAGGAAAAAAATGGCACTTCAATCATTTTGGTTACGCACGACCTGGGCATGGCGGCCCGGTTATGCGACCGGATCATCGTTATATACGCCGGAAGCGTGGTGGAAGAGGGAACCACAAGGGACATATTTTATAATCCCGGGCATCCTTACACCCGGGGACTACTTAAGTCCATACCCAAAGTGGACGCGGAGCAAAAAGAACGGCTGATCCCCATTGAGGGACAGCCGCCGGATTTACTGAACATCCCTGCCGGGTGCCCTTTTTACCCCCGGTGCGGGCACGCCATGCTAATTTGCACAGAAACCCGGCCTCCGCTGTATCAAGTTGGGGAACAGCACCTGGCGGCTTGCTGGCTGCTGCACCCCGAAGCCCCCGGGGCGGAAAGGGGGCGCTAAAGACGGGTAAGGACCAAATACTATTAAAAGTAGAAGGCCTGGTTAAACATTTTGAGCTTAGCCGGGGATTTTGGGGACGCCCGGCAGTCGTGCAAGCGGTAGACGGCGTAAGTTTCCATATCCGCCGCGGTGAAACCCTGGGGCTGGTGGGTGAAAGCGGATGCGGCAAAACCACCGCGGGCAGGACCGTAATCAAACTGTATGAACCCACAGCCGGCAGCATTATTTTCGACGAACAGGATATCACCAGCCTGAAAGAAAAAGAAATGCTCTCCCTGCGCAGGCGGATGCAAATTATTTTTCAAGATCCTTACGCTTCTCTGAACGACCGCATGACCGTGGGTGACATCGTCAGCGAACCACTGGAGGTTCACCGCCTGGCCCGGGGCCACAAGCTGCGGGAACGGGCGGCGGAGCTGCTGCAAAAGGTGGGTTTAAGCCCGGAGCACCTAAACCGTTACCCTCACGAATTCAGCGGCGGCCAGAGACAGCGCATCGGTATTGCCAGAGCACTGGCTGTTAATCCGGATTTTATTGTCTGCGACGAGCCCATTTCGGCTTTGGACGTTTCCATCCAGGCCCAGGTGGTTAACCTGCTGAAAGACCTGCAACAGGAAATGGGGTTGACCTACCTGTTTATTGCCCACGACCTGCCCATGGTCAAACACATTTCCAACCGCATCGGGGTTATGTACCTGGGCAAGCTGTTGGAGATTGCGGAGAGTGGCGAACTGTTCCGGAAACCCCTGCATCCCTATACCAGGGCGCTGCTTTCCGCCGGCGCGGTTCCCGACCCGGCCGCGGAGGTACAAAACCGGCAGCCGGCTCTTCAGGGCGATGTGCCGAGCCCCATCAACCCGCCCACCGGATGCCGGTTCAGGACCCGCTGCGCAGATGCCCTGGACATCTGCAGCCGGTCGGAACCGGAACTGATCCGGGTTGCTCCGGATCACCTGATCGCTTGTCACCTGGTTATTTGAAGCAATATTACAGAGAAACCGACAAGGAGGCGAATAAAGAAAACAACCGGTTAATCCGAAAAAATTAATGATCGCAACGGGGAATTCAAGGAGGAGGCATAAAGTTGGGTAAAAAGATACTGTTGATCTTGATGACATTGGTCCTGACGGCGGCACTGACAGCCGGATGCGGCGGAGGCAAGAATAATAATACCGCCGGCGCAGGCGATGAAAAAGTGTTGCGGCACAACCATGGCGAAGAACCGGAATCCATTGACCCCGCGTTAAGCACCACCGTCGACGGCGGAAACATTGTCATTGCCTGCTTTGAGGGCTTAACCTCACTGGACGAAAAGGACCTGCCGGTAGCCGGTGTGGCCGAATCCTGGGATGTAAACGAGGATCAGACTCTGTACACTTTCCACCTGCGGCAGGACGCCAAGTGGTCCGACGGCCAACCGGTAACGGCTTATGATTTTGATTACGCCTGGAAGCGGGCGCTGCACCCGGACACCGCCGCCGAGTACGCATACCAGCTCTTTTACATTAAAAACGCTCCGGAATATAATGAAGGCGCGGCCAAGGCCGAGGATCTGGGCATCAGGGTGGTTGACGAGCATACCCTGGAGGTTGAGCTTAGCGCACCCACTCCCTATTTTCTGTCTCTGACCGCCTTCCCCACCCTTTTTCCGGTGCGGCGGGACATCGTTGAAGCCAACGGCGTGCAGTGGGCGCTTAACCCCGCGACATATATCGGCAACGGTCCCTTCAAACTTGCGGAATGGCAAAGCAAAGACCACATGAAACTGGTACCCAATGAACATTACTGGGATCGCGAAAGGGTAAAACTGGATGCCGTAGTCAAAACATTTATCGCCGAAGCCGGCACCATGCTGGCTGGTTACGAGGCCGGAGAAATTGATGTCATTGACTCGGTGCCCTTCAGCGAAATTGACAACTTGAAACAAACCGGCGAATTGCAACTGATTACCCAACTGGGCACATACTATTACTGCTTTAACGTTACCAAGCCGCCCTTTGATAACCCCAAGGTGCGTAAAGCATTCGCCCTTGCTGTTGACCGTGAGGATATCACCAATAAAGTAAGGAAGTCCGGAGTTCCGGCCACCGCCTTTGTGCCCCCCGGAGTGCCCGACACCGCCGCCGGCAAAGATTTTCGCGCCGTGGGCGGGGAATACTTTCCGGTTAAGGCTCAACCTGAAATAGCCAGGCAGCTGTTGTCCGAAGCCGGCTATCCCAACGGCGCGGGGATGCCCCCTATAACCCTGATGTTCAACGATAATGATGAACACCAAATCATCGCCGAAGCCGTACTGGAAATGTGGAAGCAAAACCTGGGCATCAATGTCGCCGTGCAAAACCAGGAATGGAAGGTATTTATAAACACCAGGCATAACGGCGACTTCCAGATCGCCAGGCACGATTGGCTGGGTGACTATAACGACCCCATGACATTCCTTGATCTGTTCACCACAGGCAACGGCAACAACGACACCCAGTGGAGCAACAAGGATTTTGACCGGCTAATCAACAAAGCCCGGCTGGCCACCGACGAGGGCGAACGGATGGCCACCCTGCATGAAGCTGAGAAGATGATCATGGAAGACGTGATTATGATCCCCATCCTGTACTATACCGAAAACATCATGATTAAGCCTTACGTGAAAGGCCTGGTCAAGTCAATGCTGGGCTTCACCTACTACGATAAAGTCGATATTGTGAAATAATATCCCCAAATTTTAAGAGGAAACCCTTTCCTGTTATTGGAAAAGTGTTTCCTCTTTTCTTGTTATTCTATTAACCCCTTAAATTTATTTGCGTCTTAAGCAGCTCAGCCTGGTAAAAAGGTTCTTGCAGGGTTTTCTCCACCCAGCCGGCGAGCCGTTCCCGCAGTGATTTTTTCATCATCGCCGGAGTCACGGCTTCTGTTATAAAGGACACTGCCACAGCAGGTTCCGGTACGGCAATTTCGCCCAATAGCTCTTTGGCACGGTACAAGGAACTGGCCAGTGATTTATATACCTCGTTATCCGCAAGGAACACATTATGCTCACCCACGCATTTTGTGATATGGCATTTCTCCATTTTTTCCTTCAGTTCAAGGCGAATGCCGCACAGCAAAACCTTTTTGCCTTCCTGTTGGACCCTGTGGATAAAGTTTTCAATAACCTCCATAGCGGTAATATCAATAAGCGAAACCCCTTTGAACTTAAGGATATATACTTTTGCATTACCACAGGCAAGGTTTAATTTTTCTTCAAGGTCGGAGGCGTTGCCGAAGAAAAGGTTGCCTTCCAACTGAATGATGGCGATCGGTGAACTTGAAAAAAGACTACCATTGCGCTGAACGTCCATTTCAGTAAACCTGCTGCCTTCCGTATTACGGGGTGCAAGCATACGGACCACCGCATTCCCGTTATCCTTAAGGAAAAGAAGCAAGGATATGATAATCCCGCCGTATATGGCATACTCCAATTCCGGCGCCAATATAGTGCCTATAAAAGTAACGAGCATAATGGCGGCATCGTTTTTATTGGACTTGAAAACCTTCAGGAAAGCGTTTTTGTCTACCATGGAATACGCCACAACCATAATTACCCCTGCCAGTGCGGCATTAGGTATGTATTTGGCGTAAGGAGCCATAAAAAGCAGGATCACCATCACCAGCCCGCCCGCTAAAACCCCTGACAACCTGGTTACAGCCCCGTTTTGAAAACTTATGGCGGACCTGGTAAAAGAGCCTGAGCCTGCGATAGCGCCGAAAAAAGCACCTCCCATGTTGGCAACACCCTGACCGATAAACTCCTGATTCGAATCAAGCTTTTGCATCGAACGGGTGGAAATAGCCTTTGATATCGAGACGGCCTCCACCAGACCAATTACCGCGATCACCATGGCGCCGTTAAAAAGAGCTCCCACAGCCTGCAAATCAAAGCTCAGCATCTGAAAAGGCGGGATCGCCGATGGAATGTCGCCGGTCAACTTAATTCCAAAACGTTCCAGACCAAAGGTCATCACCAGAATCACGCAAACCACAAGGCTTAACAGGGCGCCGGGAATATTCTTATTAATTTTTTTTGCAAATACGCTGATTAATATAGTCAGCAGCCCCAGGCCCAGGGCATAGTAATTTGTCTGGTCAATGTGCTCAAAGGTTACTACAACCTTCTCCAGCGTGGAGTGAATCCCCTGGGGCATGGAAATACCCAACAGCTGGCTGAGCTGACCCAGGGCGATAATTACACCGGCCCCCGAGGTAAACCCGACAATCACCGAGTGGGACACGTAATTGACCAGTTTGCCCAGCTTCAGCACTCCCATCAAGAACTGGATTGCCCCGGCTAGAAACGTTAGCAATAAAAGCATTTCGATAAAATTCGCTTTTCCGGCATAAACTGCCATGTTGCCGGCGATTAGCAGAGAGATGGCGTTGGTGGGACCGGTGGCCAGGTGGTTGGAGTTCCCGAACATGGAACCCAGGATGGAAAGGACAATGGCGGAGTACAAACCGTAAACCGGGTCAACGCCCGCAATGATGGCGTAGGCCATGGACTGCGGCAGGGCTACCACCGCCACTGTTAAAGCGGCAATAAAATCAAAACGAAAATATTGGGCCTTGTATGTAGTCATTGTTTCAATAATCGGCACGTATTTCAAAGCCTTTTGCACACTTGATACGCCTCCCCGAAATTATGAAAAATATTTTAAGATAAAACGACATTTGAGGTATTATTGCAATTGTTATGGTGAACAGTCGTTACTGTACTGATCCAAAAAGTGATGCAGGATAATTGCCGTCATGCCCCAGATGAAATGCTCACCATATTCATAAACGTAAGTGGGAAAAGACCACCGTTTATACCAACCCGACCGGTATACCGCGGGAACGCGGTGCAGCGGGAAATCTTCGTTCAAACGGGTGGCTACATCCATCATGCTGGTTTGGGGCCGGCTGGCGGTCAAAAAAGAAAGGGGCACGGTGAACGTGCTTTCCACTTCTTCCCGGTTGGGCTTGATTCGTTCCGGGGCAGTTATATGACCCACATAAGGAAAAGTAATCGTGCCCATGGGCGTGAACGTAAAACCCATGGACGTTAAAATTTTAACATCGCTGCATTGCAGACCCAGTTCCTCAGCGGTTTCACGGACCGCGGCAGCGGCGGGGTTATTCAGTTCGTGCCTTTCAACCCGGCCGCCGGGAAAGCAAATTTCACCCGGCTGCCGTTTCAATAGCTTGGAACGCACTTCGAACAAAACCCCGGTGGCTCCGTTCACTTCCACCAGCGGCAGCAAAACAGCGGTAACCAACAGGTTTTCCAGACCCATGATATTGGAAATGCACTCCGGCGGTTGAACAGCCAGCTTTTTCATCTTATTCACCATGTCATATTTTATATATAATTATCCTATTCCGGATCATCCTGATCATCTTCATACTGCTCCAATTGGAGCTGCACTTCTTTCAAGCTGTTTTGAATTTGGTGATAGGAACGCAGAAGCCTGAGAATAAGATCCGGGCAATCCTGAAGTTCTGAAAAATCCATGGAAAAAGAACACTTGGCATTCGGATTATTGATATCGCATCCCGTAAGCAGTATTTGGGCCGGGTTCTCTTTTAAATTATGCCCCAGCGCCATTAAACTTTGCCCCAGGGCAATCAACTGCACGTTGACATTACTTAATTCCTCAAGCAAATACTCTTCCTTGGCGTTTAACCGCAGTTTTTCGTTGACCATGAAAACCCCTCCCACTCGGTTACGTTGCTTTCTGATCAATATTTACGCCATTGTATCTGATAATCCTGTTACCCAAGACGGTATTTTTCCCTCAACCGGCGGGAGATTAAATGCACTGCTTGATAAGCCCGCTCGACCGTGGCGGCGCCGTCGGCGTTTACCAAACAACACCTGGCCGGTGCAATCCAGGCCCGGTCCAGAATCATCTCCATCGGTATTCCCCGGCCCGCCAGGTAATTCCAGTATTCTTCAAGTCTGGCTGTCAGCCGATCCGGATTTTCCTCATCCAGTTTCTCGGTAAGGGTGGGCACAATACCCCAAAGCATTTCTGGTTTTAACGTATTATATAAACAACTACCCGGGCCCGCTGTGACTGTTTATTTGTTTTGCTGTGATACTTTCTAAGGATGGCTCAGGAAATCGTGAACCAGGGTTCCCGCTCCACTCTCGAAACCAGCACATCCACGGTCATACCGGCCGCCGCCAGAGCCGTTGCCAGGTTGTTCCGCAACCCGGGCAGGACCACCCGCTCGGTGGCGAAATGCCCGGCGTCCACAAAATTCATCCCGGCCGCCAGCATATCCCGGGCGGTGTGGTAACGCACATCACCGGTGATCAGCACCTCCGCTCCCCTGCGCCGGGCCAGGGGCCACAAATCGCCCCCAGACCCGCCGCATACCGCCGCCTTGGTTACCAAAGCGTCCGGTTGGCCGCCGTAACGCACGCTTTCCGCCTGCAAAACATCCTTAACCCTTTCAGCCAGTCCGGCCAGCGGCACAGGCTGTTCCAGAGGACCGATCCGGCCCAGCCCGACCGGCGCGGCGCCAGTGTTTTCCAACGGGTACAGATCGTAGGCCACTTCTTCATAAGGATGAATTTTAAGCATGGCGTCCAGCACAGGCTTTAGCTCGTTTTTCCTGACGATGGTCTCTATCCGCACCTCATTCACCTGTTCCAGTTCACCAACTGTGCCGATATGGGGACTGGCGCCCTCCCGGGGCCGGAAGGCGCCCATACCCCGCATACTGAAGGTACAGTCACTGTATTTGCCGATCCAACCCGCTCCCGCCCTGCCCAGGGCCTCACGCAGCGTACCGGCATGCTCTTCCGGGACAAAAACCACCAGTTTGACCAATCTCTCATGGCTTGCCGGGTGCAGCACCTCCGGTTCCCGCAGGCTCAGCAGCCGGGCCAGCGCGTCATTCACACCGCCCCGGGCGCTGTCCAGGCTGGTATGGGCGGCGTATACTCCAATCCCCGCTTCAATCAACCGGAATACCAGGCCGCCCGGCAAGTCGTCGCGGCGTACCGATTTAATGCCTTTCAGGAGCACGGGATGATGGCTGATGATTAACTGCGCGCCGCAGCCCACAGTCTCTTCCACAACCTCCGGCGTCACGTCCAGAGCCAGAAGCACCTTCGCTACCTCCGCCCCGGGATCGCCCACCTGCCAGCCGCTGTTATCCCAGTCCTCGGCCAGGCCCGGCGGCGCCAACTTCTCCATTACAGCTATAATGTCCCTTGCCCTGACGGCCAATGGTCAAGCACCTCCTCTATTTTTTCAGCCTCCAGCCACAGCCGGGTTCTCTTGGCCAGCGCCCGTGCTCCCCGGGATGTCTGTAATTCGCTTAACACAGCTGCGATATCGGCTCTTTTTTTAAGTAAAAACCGGCGAAAAACCGGCGAACGGTTTTCCAGCAGGCGGGGACCCAGTTCAAGGGCCATACTGTCCGTTATTTTTTCCCGGCCCGGACCGGCCACAATAATCACATAATAATGGTTATCCTCAAAAACCATTTCTTCATCAATCATCCGCCAGTTGTTTTCCACCAGCCACCGCCGAACCATGGGAGCGTCACGCATGGGCTGCAGGATCAATCTTTCCAGCCCATCCAAAACCGCCCGGCCCGAGTTCAGTATCTCACAGATGGTCCTGCCGCCCATGCCCGCCAGCACCACGACATTAACCTCGCCCGGCGAGATGATCTGCAAACCGTCACCCAAACGAACTTCAATTTGATCCTCCAACCCCGCCGCGCGCACGGCCCCGGCTGCGATACCGTAAGGCCCGCTGCGCACCTCGCCGGCCACCACCCGGCCGGCAATCCCGTTTTCCAGCAAGTAAACAGGCAAATACGCATGGTCAGTGCCTATATCCACCACCGCGGAACCGGCGGGTACATGGCGCGCCGCACACGCCAGCCGCGCAGACAGTTTAACCGGCATACCGTATACCTCCAAACCCTATAACCATATCTTTCCCCGCCGGCGGGCGTTTTCCTCCCGCTAGTTATTACTTGCGCAAACGGAATAAACGGTAATTTAAGCGCCCCCGGACTGCCGAACCGCGGTAGATCACCCAAGTGAAAATTTCGACATTTGGAAACAGCCCTTAAGGGGTCAAAAAAGTCAAAACAGCCGTAATTAATTGCTTTCACGAGATTCCGGGTATAATTTAAAGATAAAGTAGAACACAAGAGGTGATTCAAATGGCCAAAATGCTTTTGGTCGTAAACGGCGCGGATTATTCGTTGGAAGCGGTCAGAAAGGCAGCTTGGCTGGCTAAACAGGACGAGGCGCAGGTTGAGATCCTTTATGTCAACCCGACATGCACGCAGCTATACCCGAATATCCCGGGCCTGTGCTTCTGGATGCCTGAATTTGAATATAAAATTCGGGCCCGGCAGTTAATGGAACGGGTGCTCAATGAGGACATCATGCCTGTGCTCAATGAAGCACAGCTTGACACTGAATTGTTTACCACCTACGGAGATCAGGATTCCGAAATTAAACGATTCAGCGAAGCAAACAGTTATGACAAAATCTTTATCACCGGGCATTCCAGGTATTGCCATCCGGCGAACCACAGCTGGCTAAACTTCTGGAGCAAGCCGCTGGATATTCCAACCGGCACGGTCTGCCTGATATAAAAACATGTGATTGTAGCCCCCCGTCCAAGGGGGGTTTTTTTCTTTTAGAAAAGGTATAAACCAGCCCAGGCCAGCAGCAAACCGGTCAGCACGCTGCTCAAAACGTAAAAAGCGCCCAGCCCCGGTTTTTTCCGGCCCGCCAGCATGAAACCTTCATACATCAAAGTAGAAAAAGTGGTAAAGGAGCCCAAAAACCCAATTCCCACAGCCGGCCGCACTCCCCCGTTCAGCAGGTGAACGGCGAAATAAGGGTGGGCGATGAAAATCCCCAGGGCAAAACTGCCCAGCATGTTGACCATGAATGTCCCCAGCGGGAAATCGCCCCGCCATACGCCGGCCACCGCCCGGCCCACCAGATAGCGGCCCGCGGCCCCCAAAAAACCTCCTGCTCCCACCGCCATTACGTCAATCATGCACCTTACCCCCCGCCGTCACCCGGCCGCACCACCGTTCTCCCCAACCGGTGCCTAAAATTAAGTTCCCCAGGGTATGACCGGCCCAGGTACACATATAGCCAAAGGCCAGAGTCAGTGAAAGATAAAGCAGTGCCAGATGAATAAAAGAATGCATTAATAAAATACTTTCCACGCTAACGGCTGAAAAGGTGGTAAATGAACCGATAAAACCGGTAGATATCGCCAGTACGAAGAATGAACCGCCGCTTAACCGGCCCAGTATAACGGTGAGGAACAACGCCAGCAAAAAACAACCGGCCAGGTTCACGGCCAGCGTACCCCAGGGAAGCAAGTCCCTTTCATTAAGCAATACCGCCGTCCCATAACGGGCCAGGGCGCCGAATGCTCCACCAAGGCCGACCATTAATACCCGCATCAATAATTCCGGTGCGCCCCCGCTCATTTCACCACAGTCACAGGACAGTGCGCCTGTTGCATAACCTTGGAACTAACACTTCCCATGAGCATACCCTTGATTCCGCCCAAACCCCGGCAGCCCATAACGATCAAATCAAAGGCATCCTGTTCGGCTAAATCAACAATACTTCCGGCTATATCGCCCTGCAGCACGATCTTGCCGGCTTCAACCTTCGCCGCCCGGAATAATTGTTCGATTTCCGCTAAAAGACATGCTGCTTTACTTTTCACCGCCGCATCGTATTCCGGCCCCTGTGCGCCAAGGAAAGCCGCTTCATCCCGATCAAAAGGTATGACGGTGACAACGGTGCAGCGCCCTTCCGGCATAGCTTTCAATAAACGCACGGTGAATTCGGCGGCCCGCAAAGCATTGGGAGAACCATCCGACGACAACAGAATTTTCATTACCGTACTCCTCTCCTCAGCTCCGGGATAAACCGGCAGACAGTACAGATATATTATACTACAAAGCATGGAAAGCATGCCCATCTTCATACGGCACAAAATGCATTTTGTATGGTTTTCCAGAAATAATACAACCGGCGGAAATTTATTCAAAAGGAGCTACTATGTCCGGCAGCAGAAATAAAAACAAATGGCCATACATCTTAATGGGGGCTGGAGCTGTTACGGCCGGCGCGCTGTTTACGGGCCGGCTCCTGGCGGGGTTTGCAGCCAAATGGGTGCTCACCCGCTTGATGACCGAGCCGTACGAAAACAATATGTGGGAAGCAATATCGGCCGGCGCCCCTTAAGACTGGATATCCCCATCCTGGTATCGGGCATGGCCTATGGTTTCGCGCTCAGTGAAAAAGCCAAACTGGCCCTGGCCAAAGGCGCTACCCGGGCCGGGACAGCCACCAACAGCGGTTACGGTCCTTTTTTGCAGAGTGAGAGAGACGCGGCCAAACACCTGATTTTGCAGTACAGCAGAGGCGAGTGGTCCAAAAAACCGGAGATACTTAAAAAAGCCGACGCGGTGGAGATACAGTTTGGGCAGGGCGCCATGGCCGGAACCGGGACGGTTCTTAAAGGGAACAAAATGGATAAAAAACTAACCGGCCCGCTTGGTTTAATACCGGGTGAAGACGCTGTTCTGCATGCCCGGATGCCGAGATATCCTCACCCGACGGCTTGGCCGGTCTGGTGGGTGACCTGAAGCGGATTACGGAAGGCATCCCTGTGGGCGTTAAAATAGCGGCTGGACCGGTTTTTATATAATCATCCCTGCAACTCGCAATCCAAATTGCCAAATTAAAACAAGCAAAGTTTAATACTTTGTGTTATCATTGGTGGAAACAATTAATCCTTTGCCTGACATAACGGAGGTGTTTTATTTTTGCGGCTGAAAGGGAAAGTTGTCATTATCACCGGGGGCGCCGGAGGAATCGGCCGGGAGACCGCTCTGTTGTTTTCCCGGGAAGGGGCGCGGGTGGCCGTTGCGGATTATGACGAGCAGGCCGGGCGTCAGACCGCGGATGAAATCAATAACGACGGCGGTGACGCTCTTTTTGTCCGGGTTAACGTTGCCGACAGCGGTTCAGTGCAAGACATGGTCCGGCAGGTCCTGGCCGGGTTTGGAACCATCGACATTTTAATCAACAACGCCGGCATAACCAGGGACGGGTTCCTGGTTAATATGGCCGAAGAAAACTTTGACCTGGTCATTGATGTAAATCTTAAAGGGGTGTTCAACTGCACCAAGGCAGTTGCGCCGGTAATGATGGAAAAAGGTTGGGGTAAGATAATCAACACATCATCAGTGGCCGGCGTTTACGGCAACATCGGCCAAACCAACTACTCGGCCACCAAGGCCGGGGTTATCGGCCTGACCAAAACATGGGCCAAGGAACTGGGTTTGAAAGGAATCAGGGTCAACGCCGTGGCGCCCGGGTTTATTGAAACGGAAATGACCGGTACAGTACCGGATAAAGTTTTGCAAACCATCAGGCAAAGGACGCCTTTGAGTCGGTTGGGCCGGCCGGCGGACATTGCCAACGCTTACCTGTTCCTGGCGTCGGAGGAATCTGATTTTGTCAACGGCGCGGTATTAAGTGTCGATGGCGGCCTGGTAATGTAGCCGCCGTCGTTAATATTAACCCAAAAACTTATATCCCGTGCCCCAGACGGTTTTAATGTAGATAGGGCTGGAGGGGTCATCCTCAATTTTTTCACGCAGCCTGCGGATGTGCACGTTCACCGTGTTCTCGTCGCCCTCGTATGTGCTTTCCCAGATCCGTTCCAGCAGGTGCGGCTTGGTAAATACCTGTCCCGGGTGCGAAGCCATCAGCCACAGCAGTTCAAACTCTTTTGGCGTCAGGTTGATACTTCTGTCGCCGTTTTCCACCAACCGCTTATTGTAATCTATAACCAGCCGGCCGTACTTGATAACATCTGCCGTTTTCTGATTAGCCGACGACGAGCTGCGCCGCAATACCGCCTTTACACGCAGGGCCAGCTCCACCGGACTGAAGGGTTTGGTCTGATAATCGTCCACACCCATGCGGAAACCCACCACCCGGTCCAGTTCTTCACCGCGGGCGGATAAAATAATTACCGGCACATCTAATAAAAACTCTTTTAAATGGCGCAGGGTTTCAAAACCGTCCATACCCGGCATCATAATATCAAGCAGGATCAGGTCCGGTTTGGCTTCCTTGGCCCTGTCGATGGCCTCAAAACCGTCGGAGGCGCAGACAACCTCAAAACCTTCCCTGGTTAAAGAATGCTGTAATATTTTCAACACCTTGGCATCGTCATCCACAGCCAGAATTCTTTTTGCCATTACGCACCTCCCGCTTTTTATTTGACCAATATTTATAATTCGCATATTTTTTATAAAATCCTTTTCACATTCGACAGCTGATGGTACATAAGAAAAACAAAAACCCCCTTCGCCATAAACGTTATGCAAAGGGGGAAACTTTATGGATCAGCCAACTTTATTTTTCCGCGTTCGCATCAATGGTGACGTCGTCAATAAGCCACTGGTCCCCGATTTTCTTTGCCACAAGAGTTACCGGGCTTTTAAAGGCGGCCTCGCCGCTGACCTTTTCCACGCTCGTCACTTCAATGATTTCGCCTTTTACTTCGTAGGCATCATCCGCCAGGTTATCAATACTGAGAATTTCTATCCGGTCCGGCCAAGGGCTTGAAACCGCCCTCCCCGGGGCAGTGCCGGGCTCGCCAAGCCATTTCTCAAGGAGTGCCGGCGATATGAATTCACCGTAGTGCTCCTGAATACTCTTGCTTACCTCATCTTCGGGGGCTTGGAGCGATACCAGCTGCAAAGTGCCGCCAAATGTACTAACCAGGTCCGTTATCGCTTCTAAATCACTTTTTTCGGTTTGTTGCTGTTCCTCTTCAGACTGCCCTTCTTTGTTCAGTTGGTCCTGCTTATCCCCATTGGCACACCCGAACAAAAAAACACTGGACAGCAATAATAATCCAAGCACTAATAACTTTTTCATGTCGTTACCTCCCAGATGAACTATTCAAAATAACAGACGGATTAGCAGCTGATTAGTTCCATGTGAAAAAATTGTTGAAATTGTCTTACATTTGACAGAAAAACCGTTTGAGAAACATTATAATACGTATAATCCCTAAAAAAATAACTCCTCTTCTCCCAATTCCCTAATTAACGCCCCGAAACCCGGGGCGTTTTTCATTTAACCGCCGACGGCGCATGGTATATAATAGGTATAAGTCACTTTCTAAGAGGGTGTGATGACCTTGTTCCTAATCTGGCTGACAATGTTAAGCGTATCTCTGGTTCCGCTAACCATAATAGCTACCATTATTTTTTTAATTAAAGGAGATCCGGTCTGGAAAAAGTGGCTGCTGGCCGCTTTTGTATCAGCGGCTTTCTTAATTGCCCTGATCATGGCCATACCGCTGCCCGGGTAGTTCTTAATCCGGTTGTAAAGGATCGCCCGCCAAAATCTCTTCCACTTCCTCATATCCCGTTGGAAACGCAAAATTATATCGCGCCGGCAGTGCAAATACATATTCGGAATTGCGGCCAAGCTCTTTGGGCCCCACAGGCGCCGCACCGATATGGAATTCTTCCCGCTGCAGCGCATCCCACTGGGTGAGCGTAAAGACCATAATGGGGATATCCTGCCGCTGGTTCCGGGAAGTCCATTGGGGATGTCTGATGGAAACAAGCGGGCCGGTTTCAACCACCTCCCCGCCCTGCCGGCCACCAATAGCCAAACCTTCCCACCGTTCATCAACAATTTGATACCCTTTCCAGCTCTCCGGCAAGGCGAAACTAAAGCCATACTCAGTATTTTTGTATTCGATTGTTCCGTCTTCCATGTCCGCATCGCCGGCAGCGCCGGTTTCTGCCGTCAAATCACTTTGGCCGGTTTGTTTATCCCCATTGGCACATCCGGACAAATAAACACATGACAGTAATAATAATGCAAGCACAAATGTCTTCTTTACGTCATTACCCCCTGATAAACTGTTAAAAATACAGACGAACCAGCGGCTGATAGGTTCCACATTTCAAGATCATCGTTGACAGCAGATATAAAAAACCTTATAATGCTACTAGCATAGTTATTTACTAATTTACTAAATTCACCGGGAGGTAATTATATGAAGATACCCACTACTTTAAAGCACAAACCGGTTATTGTATCTGATAACTATGAAAATATTGACGGCAGATACGCCTACGATACCGACGCCAAAGGTCTCTCGTTGGGGTTGGCTCAGTGGAACGACCGGGGCAAGGTCGATATTTCAGCCAAAGTATGGAGATACACCGGAGAAAAATGGTCCAGGCAGTCCGAGGAATTACCGCTTCACCGGGTGCTGGATCTGGCCATCCTCGTCTGCAGGGCAAAACTATATTTTCAAGAGGAGTCTTACCGGCATGAGCATCTATATGACGCCGGAAAGCCTGTCATAGACAGAATCGGACTGCAGGGTGACGCCATGACTGTAGCCGTATGCACCGACAATGAAAAAATTGATGAGGATATTAAGTTATTCTGCCAGGCTCTCAGTAATGATGATGAACTCATTGGCGAACGTTTGCGTATGCTGTCAAGGATATTAAAAGAAATGGGGTATTGATGAAACTCCTGTTCCAGTAATCAACCTGAAGCATGGAATCCAAATACGTTCGGCAAAACCCTACATTGACCGGTGCGGCCAACCGTAGAACGCTGCTTCAGATGCTGCACAGGAACCTTGCCCACGCAGATAGAAACGGTACGTTGCTATCAATAATAAATTACGGTTTTCATTTCTCATTTTATTTGGGCTTCCGGGCCGGTGCGGGCATCAAGCAAAAAGGCGTCCGTTCATTTTTTCTAAAGTCCCGGTAGGGATCAAAACGCTTTAACCTCAGGGAATTGGCCACCACTGAAACCGAAGA
>Ga0209164_1001011_pt1 | contig 43983 bp, 50 predicted proteins | sample MTBNYHSulfiMetaG_FD_187458 | JGI IMG/M metagenome (GOLD analysis project Ga0209164, IMG submission 187458) | Enrichment culture microbial communities from rom New York Harbor, USA that are MTBE-degrading - MTBE-NYH (New York Harbor Sulfidogenic)... | ecosystem: Environmental > Aquatic > Marine >... | reverse complement strand
GTAATCCTTTTGTCTAGCGCTTGTTCTATGATCGTTTTCCGTTCCAGTTCCGCTTGTGTCATTGCTATGGTCCATTTCATCTGTGTTGTCCTCTGATTAGGACATTTTAATTTTGCTGGAATAGGACCTTACTACTTTGCTCCTACAGGCATCAAAACCTGCCTTGACGTATTGATTAGCCATAGTAAAATAAACCCTTGTCTTAACCAAATTAGCGAAGGTAACCTCTGCATGAGGTAAGAGGCGCGAAAGGAAAAAATGGAAAAAATAGTTTTAGAAGCAAAAAAACGTAAGGAAGTTGGGAAACTGGTGAAAAAGTTACGCCGCGATGGATTTATTCCTGCCATTGTGTACGGCCCTCACCAGGAACCTTTGCCCATTTCCCTGGAAAAACGCAGTTCTACATTGATCCTGAACAAAGTGTCAGGCTCCACAGTTCTCACACTGAATGTCGATGGCAAGGAGTATTCAACAATCGTTCGTGATGTACAACGCGATCACCTACGAAATGAATTTCTCCATCTAGATTTTCTGGCTGTGTCTCTCACAGAAAAACTCCGAACCGCAGTGTCTATCACCTTGGTTGGCGACGCTCCAGTTCTTAAGGAGTATGAGTGTTTGATCGTTGCTGGCATAACCGAGGTTGAAGTTGAAGCTCTCCCGCAGGATTTGCCTGAGACGATTGAGGTAGACTTATCCGGATTAATAGAAATTGGGGACGCGATTTATCTAAAGGACATTTCCGCCCCAGCCAATGTAGAGATCCTCACAGATCCAGAAGAACTGATTGCCATTGCTTCAGCTGTCAAGGAAGAAGTGGTTGAGGAAGAAGTCGAAGCAGAACTTGAGGTTGAAGGCGCTGCTGAACCCGAAGTAATCGAACACGGCAAAGGCGAGGAAGAAGAGGAAGAATAAACTCCTCCTTTTGGAATTTAGAAAAACTGAGCGGCAAATTCCGCTCAGTTTTCTATTAATGCAATAAAATCAGCGGTGATCTTGGCTGTGATTCCCCAAAGGAGTTCACCTTCATATTCCTTGAAGAACCACACCTTTCTGAAAATCCCATCCTTGGTTTTATAGTCAGTCAGTTCGGAATTTTCCGGATCAGCGAGCCAGGCATAAGGAATACAAAACACGCGATCGACTTCGTCACCACTTCCTTGAAGCCCTTCCAGATCATGAATAAATCCGATGACAGGAAAAATGAGATAACCGGTTTGAGAATCGAATGGATTCAGTAAGCCGATGATTTCCACTTGGGAGGTGCAAATATTGATCTCCTCACATGTCTCCCGTAGTGCAGTATCAATGGGATCTTTATCGCTTTTTTCGATCATACCACCCGGAAAGGAAACCTGACCTCTATGGCGTTCAAGCGCCGCTGAACGCCTGGTGAAAATTAATTTAAGTTCATTTTCATGGCAAGTAAAGGGCAAAAGGACAGCCGAATATATCAAGTTTGTTTCAGGTGTATTTTGGGGCGGAAAAGTAAATTGATTATTTTCCAATCGCTGCCTGACCCTTTCCAGGAATGCTCGAATATTTTCGTTATACATTTGATCTTTCTTAGAAATTCTAAATCTCAACTTTAATTTATTTGGCAATGTGAAAGAGATGAATAACCACCAGTTACCTGATATTTATTCTCATTCATCCTCACCTTTTTTTTCAATGACAGAACGGGCAAAAATCAGGTAACCGGTGTGGGCAACCATGCGATCAACAGGCCTGAATTTATTCGCATTCGATTGGTAAAAACGCAGAGAAATCTCACATACATCGATAAAAACAAAATCATTTCGCTCCAGTTCGATCAAGAGTTTGATCACCTGGTTTGTGGTTGGCAGGAGAGCGCCAAAAAAGCCGCCTGGAACTAAAACTTCCTTCACCTGTTGAATGAGATCATACGGATTGGGTAGATCGAGAAAAACAGCATCAACGCCTTCTTGAGAAAAACCAGCGCTGATATCGCGGATGATGAAGCTCACACGATCTTCCAGGGCCAAACGGGCAATATTCTTTCTCGCCAGGTTCTGCATTTCCTCGCGGCTTTCGTATGAAAAGACTTGCCCTTCATTTCCCACATACGAAGCCAACACCTGTGTTAATCCTCCCGAGCCAGTCCCCGCCTCGATCACACGGCTGCCAGGTTTGATATTTAACCTCAACAAGATGTAGCCGATATCCTTGGGATACATGATCTGTGTATTGCGTTTTGTGGTTTGCACCAACTCGGTGATCCCAGGTTGAAATAAATAAAATAAGCTTCCTTTATGGCTTTCGATCACCGAGCCATACGGTTTGCCGATCATGTCATCATGCTTGACGATTCCGCGATGTGTATGAAACTCCTCGCCAGGTTTCAATTCAAAAATGAAATACTTCACTTGAGTGGATGCCAATTCGATCAAATCGCCGGCTTTAGCAATGCCGTAGTGGGAGAAATAATCCATTATTTTTACTCGCTGGCAGGAGTGTTTTCGCCGGATATCCAATAGCCAAAAATCGAGAGAATCGCAGCGGCCAGGATGGCAGCTCCGTAGCTTACCTGTCCATAGCGGAGAAATTCCAAATTGAATCTGGTACCGAGGTAATTTCCCGACCAAAAACCGATCCAGGAAAACAGCATGCAGAAAATTAATCGCAGAAGTTTTCCACCAGCAATCAAGTGGACCAATGCTCCCAGCAATAAAGCGATGAGACTGCCAAAAACGAATACGGGAAAAGTTAAATTAAACATAAGTGTTATCCACAGACTGGATCATGCCTCCACCGAGCATTTCGTCGCCTTGATAAAAAACCGCATATTGACCGGGTGTTATATCCCGAATATTTTGTGAAAAGTCAACTTTGTAATTGGATTGACCGATCCTGGTTAATTCGCATGCATAATCCGGCGATCTATATCTGATTTTAACATTACATTGAAGTTGGTCAGGGGCATCTGCAAAGATCCAGTTGACACCTGCAATATTCATCCGCCTAAATTTCAATTCATCCGCATAACCAACAATCAACCTATTATTATTGATATCTTTGAAAATTACATAATACGGTTTTTCTGCCGCGATCTCGATCCCCTTTCGCTGCCCAATCGTATATCTGGCGAGTCCACGGTGCTGGCCGATGACTTTTCCACTTGTATCTCTGATCTCACCCAGCACCATGATAGCCGGTATTTCCTCGTTAATGAAATCAGCATAAGAGTTGTTGGTTAGAAAACATAAATCCTGGCTCTCGGGCTTATCCTCAAAAGATAAATCCAATTCTTCTGCGATTTGAATGTTTTCTTCTTTTCTAGTTTCTCCTAAGGGAAAAATTGACTTACTGAAAATCTTTTGATCCAGCCTACATAAGAAGTAAGATTGATCTTTGGTACGATCCTTGGCTTTAAACACTCCCATCCTGCCATCTGGTTTTTTACGGGTAATTACATAGTGCCCGGTCGCTATAAAATCAAACCGCCTCTCATCTGCTTGCTCTATCAACTTGTTGAATTTCATCAAGGGATTGCAGTGAATACAGGGATTTGGGGTTAGTCCGTTTTCAAGCTGATCAACCATTTTTCCGATCACCTCGGATTTAAACTCTTCCTTGGTGTCCGCTTCGATCAAATCGATTCCGATCTGATCGGTCAAGCCTCTTAATCGTTTGAATTCCTTGTCATAATCAGAATCAGTTTCGCGCCATTTCCAGAACCGAAAATGGACACCTGTCACATAATACCCAGCTGCCTTTAACTTCCAGGCAGCAATTGTACTGTCCACACCGCCGCTCATTGCAACCAAAACCTTTTTTAGCATAGAATCTTATACTTTGTTAAATAAATAATCATTCTTCTGGTTGATATAATAACAAAAATTTCGTCTTGGAGGATTTATGACTACGGAAATTAAGTTCGGCACGGACGGTTGGCGGGCTGGAATCGCGGATGGATATACCTTTGATAGTCTACGGCGCTGTGCACAGGGCTTTGCATCCTACCTTAAAACTCTGAGCGCCAAGAACAATAAAGTTGTCGTCGGGTATGATATGCGCTTTCTGTCCGAACATTTCGCCCGGGCTGCCGCGGAAGTGTTGGCAGGCAATGATTTCCAGGTCTTTCTCACTGAATCAGCCACTCCCACCCCGGTAATTTCTTATTCCGTAGTTAGCCAGGACGCGATAGGCGCAATCAACATTACCGCATCGCATAATCCGCCGACGGATAATGGGTTCAAAGTCCGAGACCAAAACGGCGGTGCGATCGATCCCGAAGGATTGAAGCAGATCGAAAAATTCATTCCCGGTGACATTAAACAAGTGAAGACCATTGATGTAGATAAAGCGGAAAAAGATGGAAAGGTGATTTATTTCGATCCTGCAGCGAAATACATAGAACATCTCAAGGATCTTATTGACTGGGAGCCAATAAAACAGGCGGGTTTTAAAATTTTGGCAGACCCAATGTGGGGAAATGGGGCCGGGTATTTTCCTAGGTTACTGAATGGCGGACTAACAATGGTGGAAGAAATCCACAACGAAAGAAATCCCATCTTCCCTGAAATGAGCCGCCCGGAGCCGATCGAACCAAATATCAATGTTGGTTTAAGAGAGGTTGTTCGGAGAAAAAAGGATGTTCTTCTGATCAATGACGGTGATGCGGACCGTTTTGGATTGGGCGATGAGAACGGAGTTTTTATCAATCAATTACAGGTTTTTGCTTTATTGGCGTATTACCTGCTTGAGGTACGCGGAGAACGTGGCGCAATAGTAAAGACCCTATCAACCACCAGTATGCTGGGTAAGCTGGGGAAAATTTATGATGTACCGGTCTACGAAACGGGGGTTGGATTCAAGTACGTTGCTCCAAAAATGTTGGAAACCGATGCCATGATTGGCGGCGAGGAATCCGGCGGATTTGCTTTTCGAGGAAACGTTCCTGAAAGGGATGGCATCTTGGCCGGCCTGTATATCCTGGATATGATGGTTAAGCTCAATAAGAAACCATCGGAATTGCTTGAATTATTATTTAGCAAAATTGGACCTCATTACTATGACCGTATCGATAATCGATTCTCTGGGGACCGTAAAGAAAAGGAAGCGAAAATTCTTGCTGCCGATCCAAAGGAAATTGCCGGATTGAAGGTTACGGGACTACTAACTAAAGATGGCTATAAATTCTCGCTTGAAGATGGCGGTTGGATGCTTATCCGCTTTTCAGGGACCGAACCACTCCTGCGCGTATATTGTGAAACAACACACAAAGATAAAGTGCAGGAAATTCTGCAGCAGGGATTGAAGATCGCGGGAATTTAAGGTAATTTTGCTTACAGATACTCACTGCCATCTCAATTTACCTGAGTTTGAGCAGGATCTGGACCTAGTGATACGATCAGCCCGGGAATCCGGGCTGAATAAAATTCTCGTTCCCGGGATTGATCTTCCTTCCAGTCGGAAAGCTGTAGAATTGGCCGAAGATTACCCTGGATTGATATACGCCGCGGTAGGTATTCATCCCAATCATTCAACAGTAAATGACGCGGATCATTTGGATGACCTGCGTTTTCTACTGGAAAGATCATCCGTTGTAGCCGTGGGCGAGATAGGTCTGGATTACTATCGTGATTTCTCCCAGAAACCTGATCAAATAGCCACTCTCGACCTTATGCTCGAACTCGCAAATGAATTCGAAAAACCGGTTTGCCTGCACCAGCGCGAGAGCTTACCCGACTTATTGAAAGCCCTCGAAACGTGGCACGGAACTTTAATAACAAAAAATTCTAAATTAGCCCAACAACCTGGGGTGTTTCATTCCTATGGCGGGGACGATCTTCTTCAAACCTGGGCAAATGAGAAGAATTTTTATTTTGGTATCAGCGGATTCGTTACTTATAAAAAAGCTGAAAATCTGCGGGAGACGTTGCCAAAACTTAATCCCTCTCGCCTATTGATCGAAACTGACGCCCCTTATATCACTCCAGAACCTTTTCGCGGAAAACGAAATGAACCTGCCTATGTACGGCAAACAATGGAAAAGCTCGCCGATGTTCTCAACATCAGCCAAGGGCAAATGGAATGGGTCAGCGGAGAAAACGCATCCAAATTGTTTCGTTGGTAGCGGATTAAAAAAAAACCACTATATGTGGCTGCAGTGCGCTGGGGGGGACTTGAACCCCCACGCCTTGCGGCACATGGCCCTCAACCATGCCTGTCTGCCAATTCCAGCACCAGCGCGAAGTTTAGCTATTATAATCGTCAACATAATTGTGTCAAGTTACCCGAAAAATAATCGTTCTGCGAGGTTTTCATGCCAATCATTTTAGATGCAATGGGTAGTGATAAGTATCCTGATCCTGAGATAGAAGGATCAATTCAAGCAGCCAACCTATTAGAAGAGTCGATAATTTTAGTGGGAGACAAACCAGTTTTAACACAGAAATTGAATGCACTGGCTCCCAACCATCCAAAAATCTCCATCGAACATGCGCCAGAAGTGGTTGACATGTGGGACAAACCCGTGGAATCTGCGAAAAGCAAACCCAATAATTCCATGGCGGTGGGTATCGGTTTGGTAAAAGAAGGCAAGGGTCAGGCGTTTGTGACAGCCGGAAATACCGGCGGAGCTATGTTCAATGCGTTGCGGGTGTTAGGGCGGATCAAGGGTGTTCAGCGCCCTGCACTCAACACCACCTTCCCTACCCGCAAAGGACGATGTATCGTGGTAGATATTGGGGCGAATGCTGATTGCCGGCCGGAATTTTTACTGCAGTTCGGAATCATGGGAAGTATCTATGCGCAATTTTTATTGGGTATTGAGAATCCGAAGATCGGACTCCTCTCCAACGGTGAGGAACCAGGCAAGGGAAATCAACTGGTAAAAGAAACTTTCAAATTATTTGAAGAGAGCAGCCTGAACTTTTACGGAAATGTGGAGCCAAAAGAGATCTTCGGCGGTGAAGTGGATGTGGCTGTTACCGATGGCTTTACAGGTAATGTTTTAGTAAAAACCAGCGAAGCGGTCGCAAAAATGATCACGGATGTACTCAAGGAAGAGTTGATGAGCACGACCAGAACCAAATTAGGGGCATTGCTGGCAAAACCCGCTTTTTCCCAGTTGAAGAATCTGATCGATCCCAGTGAAGTAGGAGCAGCGCCTCTTCTCGGCGTGGATGGATTGGTATTTGTCGGTCATGGGCGTTCAGATGCAAGGGCGATCGTGAGTTCCCTTCTCCTGGCAGAAAAAGCGATCATGAGTGGGCTCCTTGTCGACATCAAAGAAAAAATCTCGGACAAATTGGGGTAATTGGCTAGGACACGATGAAAATTTCAAACAACACACAATTGATCAACCGCAATAAAAAGATCAGTCAGGCAGTTCTATATCTCTCCCTGGCACTTCTGGTGCTTGGTCTGGTCTGGTCTCTCACCAGCCAGGATGTTACGCAAACGCAGTTCTCTTATCTAATTCTCATTCCTGCCTATATCCTGGTTCAGGTAAGCATTTTTATGGCTAACCGCTGGGGGCGCACACCCCGGCCAGACGAGATCATTGCCCAATCACTTAAAGGCTTACCTGATCAATACACGTTATATAACTACAGTGCAGGCGTCCCCCATCTTCTGGTTGGCCCAGCTGGCCTTTGGATCATTAAACCTTATTATCACTCTGGAGAAATCACATTTGATGATAAAAAAAGCAAGTTCACTCAAAAAGGCGGCCCATTCATTATTTCCAAGCTGTTTGCACAGGAAAGCCTGCCGGATATCTTGCATGATACCAGAGTAGCAAAACGCCAATTTGGTACTTTCCTTGAAAAAAACCAATCTAGATTGACTATAGAACCTCGGGTCGTGAATATCTTCTATTCGGAAAAAGCGGATATCATGGCTCGCAACGCCCCTGAACCAACGATGAGTTCCGAGAAATTCAAGGATTTCATTCGAGGACAGGCAAAACAGAATCCATTACCCAATGAGACGATCAAGGAGATCACTTCCCAGCTTCTAGCTCCGGAATGAAACTCTAAGCGATCGTTTTTCGAAGTTTATTGATCTCCGCAGGTGTCAGATAGCGCCATTCTCCTGGTTTCAGGGAACCGAGTTCAATCGGGCCGATTCTCCTGCGAAGAATTCGTTTGATCGGCAAACCAATGCGTTCACCGACCTCGCGGATCTGACGTTTCTTTCCTTCCCGCATAACAACACTTATCCAGCGACCGCTTTTCTCCGTTGATAAGATCTCAACTTTTGCAGGAAGAGTCCGATACCCATCCTCCATGACCACGCCTTTTCGCCAAAGGTTTAGTTGATCGCGATCCGGTTCCCTGACAAGTTCAACGTGGTATTCCTTCTCGTGTTCATATCGCGGATGCGTGAGTTTATTTGCTGCGTCGCCATCATTGGTCAACAAGATCAAACCCTCACTGTCATAATCAAGGCGTCCGACGATGAATAGGTATTGATCGAAATTGGCAAAGTCAGTCACCACCTTGCGGTCATCATTTTTCTTGATATCAGAAAGAATTTTTCTGGGTTTATGAAACGCAATGTAGATTTTCTTCGGGATTTGGCTTTTTACAGTATTCCCGTCCACTGAAATGGTATCTCTTTCAGGGTCAGCTTTATCCCCTAGTTTAGCAATCGATTGGTTCACACGCACCCGTCCCGCGGCGATGATCTTTTCGCAATCGCGTCGGGAACCAAATCCAAATTTGGATAAAACTTTTTGTAATCGTTCTTCAGCCATTTTAATCCTTTAGAATTTGAGGACCTTCGGTTTCGGCAGCTGGCAGAACATCAAAAGCAGGTAATTCATCCAGCGAAGAGATGCCAAAATAGCTGAGGAAGTCAGATGTGGTGCCGTATAAAATTGCCCTGCCTACGCCTTCGTCTCTCCCTACTTCTTCGATCAGGCCTTTGCTTAAAAGGTTGCGAACCACTCCATCACTGTTCACCCCTCGGATCTCATCTATCTGCGGGCGGGTGATGGGCTGTCTGTATGCAATGATTGCCAAAGCTTCCAATGACGCTTGGGTTAAACTGGAAGTGGTTTCAATTCCAAGAAATTTTTCCACTTTGTCTGATATATCCGCGGAAGTCACCAATTGGACGCGTTTTCCATGCCATTGCAGGGAAAGATATCTGGAAGCACTGTAGTATTCTTTCAGTTCATTGATCGATGTTTGGATCTCTTTTTCACTGACTTCTAACGCCGTCGACAGTTGAGAAAGCGATACTGGTGCAGCAGAGGTAAATAAAAGAGCTTCAACCATTGAAGAAAGCGGTTTGTCCGCCGAATTTTCCTGAATATCCGACATGCTATAATTGCTCCGCGTAAATTTTTGTGATTATACCTGAATAGCCATTTTTCTTATCATATGCGAATACTCATTACCGGTGCGGCAGGATTCCTAGGATCTCATCTTTGTGATCGTCTGCTTTCTTTAGGACACGAAGTGATCGGGATGGACAATTTCATCACCGGACGACCTGAAAACCTTTCACACCTTGCGAGCAATGAGAAATTTACATTTATTCGGCATGATGTGGCAAATTTCATCTTTGTCCCAGGCCAAATTGATGCGGTCCTGCATTTTGCCTCCCCAGCCAGCCCCAATCCAGCTTCTCCCTTTGGATTTCCCAACCTCCCAATACAAACGATGAAGGCCGGAGCCTTGGGCACACACAACACTCTGGGAGTCGCTCGCGCTCACAGAGCCCGCTACATCCTGGCTTCAACCAGTGAAATCTATGGCGATCCTTTGGAGCATCCGCAGAGAGAGACGTATTGGGGGCATGTCGATCCGATCGGGCTTCGCTCGGTTTATGACGAATCCAAACGATTTGCGGAAGCGCTTACTATGGCCTACCACCGCTATCATCATATTAATACAGGAATTGCAAGGATTTTCAACACCTTTGGACCGCGTATGCGCCTGGATGACGGACGGGTGATCCCAAATTTCCTTCAGCAAGCGATCCGGGGAGAACCCATCACCATTTACGGCGATGGAAAACAAACCCGCAGCTTCTGTTATGTGGATGATCTGATTGATGGGATCATCAAGCTGCTCTTTTCAAAAGAAAATCTGCCTATCAATATTGGCAATCCCAATGAAATGACCATTTCTGAATTGGCCAAAGTGATTAATAAGATGACCGGTAACCGATCAGAATTAACTTATCTTAAAGGCAAAGTAGCGGGTGACGATCCCATGCAGCGCAGGCCGGATATTTCCAGGGCGCGTGATTTGTTAGGTTGGTCTCCAATTGTCAGCCTGGAAGAAGGGCTGCAAAAAACCATCCCCTATTTCCGTGAGAAGATGAAATCAACATGAGTGGATCGAAGAATTCAAATCAGAGGTTTATCAAATTTGCTTTGGTTGGTGTCAGTGGGACGGTAGTCGATTTCGGCTTCTTCAACCTTTTTTCTATATTGTTTGGATTGCCTGTGATTCTTTCCAGCATCCTTTCGTTCTCAATCGCAGTATTTAACAACTTTTACTGGAACAGGGTATGGACTTACCCGGAGTCCAAAAACGCAAGCCTGGCTGATCAGCTCACCAAATTCGGTATTGTCAGTGTGCTTGGTTTGATCATTCGCACACCGCTTTTTGCTCTGATAGAAAATCCTGTGATCCAGATAGCTCAAAAATTGCTTTCGTCTACCTTCCCAATAAATCCGGTGATCATCGGCCATAATTTCGCCTTGGCGGCAGTGATCATCGTGGTTTTGTTTTGGAATTACTTTATTAATCGAATTTGGACATATAAGAACATTGACCTGGCAGAAAGGTAGGGTGTAATGGATCATAAAAGCACGATGCAGATGGTAATCAATAATGAAAAACCATCATATATTCCTGCAGCATTTTGGCGTCATTTTCCTGTTGATGATCTCCGCCCGGAATCGCTGGCTAGGTCGACAGTCGCATTCCAACAGATATTCGATTGCGATTTCGTCAAAGTGTCTCCTCCTTCATCTTTTTGTCTTAGGGATTGGGGTGCGGAAGATGAGTGGTTTGCCGACCCGGAAGGAACCAGAGATTATATAGGTGCAGTAATTAATAGTCCGGAAGATTGGGAAAAACTGCCTGTACTAAATCCTCTGTCCGGTCAGCTCGGAATGCAGCTGGATTGCCTGAAATTGATCAAGAACGCACTGCCATCCGATACTCCATTTATACAAACGATCTTCAGCCCGCTCTCACAAGCAAAGAACCTCGCTGGAAAAGTGGATATCTTCCATCACATCCGTCAATATCCCGAGCAATTCAAACAAGGTCTGGAAACCATAACACAGACCACCTTACTCTTTATTGAGGAATGCCAGAAGATCGGTATAGATGGAATCTTTTTTGCAGTTCAGCACGCAACGTATGACCTTTTGACCGAATCTGAATTCCTGGAATTCGGTAAATCTTTTGACGCCCGCTTTTTTGAATATATTGAATCCTTATGGTTGAATGTCCTTCATATTCATGGCAGCCACATTATGTATGATTTAGTTTCTGACTACCCATTTCAGGTTCTTAATTGGCATGACCGTGAGACACCACCAGATCTCAACAGTGGTTTGAAGCAGATCCGGGGCGCTGTATGCGGCGGGCTCAGCCGTATCGATACCATGGTGCTTGGCGAAGATGAGGACATCAAAGGAGAATTCGAGGATGCCCTCGCCCAAACCGGAGGAATTGGATTTATCCTGGGGACTGGTTGTGTATGCCCATTGACCACTCCATTGGGAAATATCTTCACAGCGATGGATCTGGCTCATTCACACAAAAACTGATCATGGCTTCTCCCAGGATCATTGCCGGTCGTTATAAGGGTTTGCGCCTGCAAGCAATTCCTGGTTCGGTTACCCGACCGATTACAGATAGAGTTAAAGAAGCGCTTTTTAATGTGATTGGTGCGGATATTGTTGACGCCAATTTCCTGGATGTATTTGGCGGGACAGGCAGCGTGGGAATTGAAGCCATCAGCCGCGGTGCCTTATTTGTTACCTTCATTGAAAAAAATCGTGATGCTTTCCAAGTGCTTCAAAATAATTTGAGTTTAACTAAAGAGCCCAAGAAATATAAATTAGTCTATGGCGATGCATTTTCTGTTGTAGGGAGGATTTTCGAAAGACGGTTTGATTATATATTTATCGCCCCACCCCAATACAAAAACATGTGGGAAGAAATGTTATTAAAGGTGGATTCAAACCCCGGGGTTCTTAATGAAAATGCCTGGGTTATTGTTCAGATCGATCCCAAAGAATACAAAGTTCAAGAATTATCTATGTTAAAGGAATTCGATATCAGAGATTACGGAAGTACGCGGCTAATTTTTTATATCAAGGATTGATATTATCTATGCGCAATTGCCCTTTTTCATTATAAGAGTATCTGAGAATTTGGGGCATTTTCCCAACTTCGTGCTGAATGCAAATGTCGATCAACATGGGAACATCGTCCAAAATTTGCTCGTCTGACCTAATCTCCTCAATAGATTTCCACTCCAAAAGCCCTTCATCGGAATGTTTTATGAGTCCGCCTTTATACTCGGCCCGAAAGACAAATACTTCAATCCCGGGTGTTTCACCAATATCGATAAATAATATCGCGCATAAATCCAGCTGTCTGATCGAGAGTCCAGTTTCTTCAACTACTTCACGGCGGGCGGATGCGTAAGGCTCCTCGCCCCTTTCGATATGCCCACCGACACCATTCATTCTCCCAAATCCATAAGAATTTTTTTTCTTTTTATGGATTAAAAGGTATTCCTCTCCCCGGTGAATGAAAACAAGGGTTCTGGGCACCAGAGAGTACCTTTCCCGTATTACTTCGATGTTGTAGTCGTTCATAATGAACCTTATTTTAAATCATCAGGTAGAAAAACACGCTCCATTAGATGGAGCGTGTTTTTTATTACTTTCTAAGTGAGACTCATCTTTACGTCAAAAACATCGGGTGGTTGAGGAATTGCTTGACCTTCGGGAGGTAATTTTCCTTGTCGTAATAAGAATCCACGTCCGCATGTTTTTTCCCGGCGATCACAGTATCCAGCGCGATCGCGGTATATTTTCCGCCCTGAAGTGCAGCCAGTTTTCCCGTGTCATTGTTCTTGATCAAGTTAAGCGCAATGGATCCATACGCCATGCTCACCATGCGGTCGAGAGAATCCGGCGGTCCGGATCTAATCACATACGATAGTTGCTGGAACATGGTATTACTTTTCGTCAGGCGCTTAATGTCATCGGATATCATTTGACCGATTCCGCCCAGTTTCCTATGGCCATAAGCATCCGCTTCACCGGTTTCGATGATCTCTCCACCGAGGTACGTAGCGCCCTCCGATACGGTCATAATGGCATAATTTGATGGATTTCGCCGTTTGTCATCCATGAGGAATTCAGCGAGTTTATTCATGTCAAATGGAACTTCGGAGATGATTGCGCGATCGACTTGAGCTAGCAGAGCGGTGATCAGGCTTGTCTCGCCGGAATTCCGGCCAAACAGTTCGACGACGCCAATGCGTTCATGTGAACCCACAGATGTGCGCATGTCGGTGATCAGATTCACGGAACGTGTGACAGCAGTGGAAAAACCAATACAATAATCTGTGCCATGAACATCATTGTCCATAGTTTTGGGAATTCCAACCACCGGGAAACCTTCCTTATGCAGCCTGGCAGCGAAGGAAAGCGTGTCATCCCCGCCAATAGCGATCAAGGCATCGATTTCCAATTCAGAAAGCACCTTCAGCACGTAATCGGTGTAATCAATCGTACTTTCGTCTAATTTTTTTCCGTAGGATGAATTAAGCAGAAAATCCGGAGCATCCTTAACACGAACCTTTTGAGGATTTGTCCGAGAGGTGTGAAGAAAAGTACCGCCTGTCCGGTCAATAGTTCGAACTTCCACATATCCAAGATCGCGCACATAATAATCATGCGTGGAAGGTTCTTCGAAGTCATAGTGAAGCAGCCCTTCCCATCCTCTGCGAATGCCGATCACTTTATATCCCTGCTCCAGAGCGCTCATCACCGCTGATTTCATCGCCGGATTTAAACCAGGAACATCGCCTCCACCTGTTAAGATTCCAATTGTTTTTGCCATTCATACCTCCGAAAATAATTTCTAAAAAAATCCCACGAAGTATAGCATAAGCCGATTATTCTTCGAGAATTTCGCTCTCCAATGGACTCTGAAGTATCCACCACTTTACCCAGTAGAGCATGATCAAAGTAAGAAAAATACGGATAAGATGAAAACCGGCGGATGAATTAAGAAATGGAAGCGTTTGTGAAAAAAAACTTCCCAGTCCAGGGAGGATTACTACCAATATTATGTAAACGCCTAATAATATCGACTTAACAGAACCTTCAGAACGAAAATACCATAGGTAGAAAATATATAAATATACAAAAAAATGAAGAAATTTCGGTGAAAAATTCTGGGTTGCAGTAAGAATAGGGTTGAGATTTATGATAAAAGCCAGCAGCCAGAAGAGATGGTTGCTGCTTTTTTTGGGAGTCCGAAACCATTCCAGGGCAATCAAAATCAGTATGAAAACCGGAAAAAAATTGATCAGCGCAGGCAGGATCGCGCCGGTTGATGAAACACCAACCGTTGTGCTGAAATTGGCAAATGGGAAGTACTGAGGTTCAAGGAAGAAATTCCTCAACATCATTAGCGGCCAATTATTTTCGAAAATTAAACCTGCCAGTGATAGCAAAATGACAGTAATCAGAAACCAAATAACGGGACCTTTTTTGTTGTTGACAAGGAAGAATGCAATGGCTAACAATAAAGTTAGAGTGGTTAGTTGAAAAGAGAGAAGGGATAACCCCAAAAACACCCCTCCCGGAATAGGTTTCTCATTCAGAGAAAACATTAATCCCAAGAGAAACAATAACGACTGAATCACTGCTAGATCTGGCTTGGTAATAAATGAAATACCAAGAAATGAGAAAAAGGCGATTCCCCCATTTAATAACAAAATCTGCAAGTTGGGTTTCCAATCCAACAACCGGTAGACAGTCTCAATTACCCCAATCATAATGCCCTGGTTGATTGTCAAAAATACTGCTGACGCCCATACAGGATCAGAGATCAAACTAAAGGGAAAATAAAAAAATAATTGAAAAATTGGGTCAGCAAATTTGAAGCTCTCAATAGCGGCTTCAACCGACCTTGTAGAGAAATAATTCTCTAAAATGGATTTAATTTCTACAGAGTATGGGCTGATATTGTTGATAAATAACAATCGTGAAAGCGCTGTATGTATAAAGAAGTGATCCAGCGATATCAGGTTGATGAGGACAAAGCGGTTGAAAAATAGAAGTGCAGCAAATCCGGCCAATCCTATAATTAACAGCCGCCAAGTTCTCTTACCCTTTTCATTTTTTGAGAGATAGTCAATTACGCCCTGAATCTCATTCCACATGAACGCCTAAAACTTCCTTAAGATATTTTTCTTTATTGGCAGCTCTTGCCGTTTTCCCGCTGCTAGTTTTGATCAGCCACATCTCATCCACCAGGAATACATGCCGGAGCGCCACGGCTGTGCCCTGTGTTACCCGTTTCCGAATTTCATCGCCAATGGACTTTTCAATCTCAGTATGTGATGGTTCGATCTCCGCGACAACCACCACATCCTCAGTGCCTTTTTCTTCATTATAGATGCCAAACGCAACAGCGCGGCCCGGATGAACACCCTCCACTTCCATCACGATGGTTTCGATATCCTGGGGATATATATTTTTCCCACCAACGATGATCAAGTCTTTCTTTCTGCCGCTGATGTAGAGTTCTCCATCTGCCAAATATCCCAGATCGCCGGTTTTGAACCATCCACCAATCAATGATTTCTCAGTTTCTTCCGGGCGCAAGTAATACTCGGTCAGCATACAGTTGCTTTTGATAAGGATCTCGCCTAAATGCCGTTCCGGGAGCTCAATCCCCTGCTCGGACACGATTTTTATATACGAATTCTCAATCGTGGGACCGCCGGAGACCATCACGATAGATAATGCGCTCTCTTTAGCTGGTATTGCAATTTTCTCCTGCTGGAATTTTTCTAGATCAATGCAGTCATATGTCACCGGCTTATGAATCCCATCCTGGGTTACGGCAAAAACATTTTCAGCCATCGCATAGGACGTAGCCAGAGCGGATTCTTTGAAACCATACTCCTTGAAACGCTCAAGGAACATCATGTGGCTCTCGAAGCGCATTGGTTCGGAACAGTTGATCACAGCGCGAATTGAGGACAGATCGACTCCTTCCAGGTCCGAAGGGCGGATCTTATTTGCGCAGAAGTTATATGCGAAGTTGGGAAGCCAGCAAAGAGTGCCTCGATAATCGCTCATGGCTTGCATTAATTTATGCGGTGCGCGCACCCAGTCAAATGGCGACATGAGTACCAGAGGAACGCTGGTTAAAATGGGCATAAGGAAAGATGCAATTAATCCCATGTCGTGATACAACGGCAGCCAACTGACAATCACATCATTCTCATTCAGTTGGATGGCTTTCTGGTAGCTCTCAAGTTGGTTGAAAACGGCTTTGTGCGAGAGAGCAACGCCTTTTTGTAAACCGGTGGTTCCTGAGGAATGTTGCAATAGAACAATTTGATCAGGGTTCCTGTCTAATCCGCTGAATATCGATCCATCGATCTTGTTTATTGCTGAATTATCAACATTCTCGGAGAAGATAATCCCTTTTATGGTTTCATCTTGATCCAGATGGGTAATTTCCGGTTCGAATTCTTTATAGGTAACGATCGCCGTTGGTTTTGTAATTGCAATCAGGGCATTGAGATCATGGCGGTATTTTTCTGGAAGCAGCTTTTCCGTCAGGAACGGCATGATGGAAGGCACAGCGCCAAGTAATATTGCCCCAAAATAAGCATAAACCAGATCCGGACTGTGTTGGAGAATAAGAATAACCACTTCTCCAGGAAGGACTCCCAATTTCTTAAGTTCAAGTGAATACCTTGCGGATCGCTGGATCAACTCCTCATAGCTGATGTGCACATCATCCAGTCCTGTTTTTTGCAAATGGAGAATGACTTTTTGGGGTTGGCTATTGAGATGATGTATGAGCCGCTGTGAAAAATTTTCCATCAGAGTTAAACTCTCGAAATAACGATCTCGGATAATTGGTTCAAATTGTCGAATGTTTCCGCGTTAAGTTCGTAATCTTCAATCCGCACGCCAAAAAGATCTTCAACCAGAAGTGCGAGATCCACCAGGCTGAATGAATCAATCAAACCAGTGGAGATCAATCCTTCTTCCGCAGAGATAACTTTCTCTGGCTGGCGTAGAATTTTCTCAGCAATCTTTTCAGAGAGTGTCGTAATAATTTCTTCTTGCGTCATTGTTGGCTTATCCTTTTCCAAATTGAATCTAAAGTGCCTAGTCCATATACGCTTTGTTCTGTCCAGGCATAAATCGGATCGATATGAAATTTATCATCCCTCTCCGGATCAATGCCGTTATTTGGCAGCGCTTGCGCTGCTCGCCACCAATTATATAAAGGTAGATCATAATCATAGGCGACTTTGGCGATGATAGCGTTGATCTGATGCCCGCCTTCCACATTATCCGCCTTGGTCATCAGAATGGGAACAGTGCCGTGTGCGATAATCTCATCCAGGATCTGGCGAAGGTATTTCTCGTACAATTCCGGTGGTGTTTCCTCGGGATACCAGCGCTCAAACCGCACAAAAGCAAATGCCGGATTGATCACACGGAGTTCGCATTGAATCGGGCTTTCTGTCGGTTGGCAGACATTCGGATCTGCATGTAGTGGGGATAACGCGGCTGCGACATTAAGCCCTTGGCCAAATGCGAGACTATCCCGGTTATAATAACCAACAAATTGATCGATTGTCTCTTGCCAGGCAGCTTGCCAATCCTGCAGGAAATACCGGTCTGTGTCATAAATGCCCATGAATGATTCTTTCACATTCTGGCAGTCTCCAATCTTTGAAAACGCATAGGGGTTGACTCCCGTAGCGATCCCCTGGTGATAGATTTCCTTCGCACGATTAGTCGGTTCTGGAATGATCGGCCAGGTTTGCCATTGATCTGGCGGTATGCGAGTATCAGGGGTGGGGGTCAGTGTCGGATCCGGTGTTGTAGTGGGTTCAATCTCGTGTGTTGTTGATGTGATATTTACTGTTGGTGTAGAGGATAAATCCGCCGTAGCAGGGTTGATCGCAGCTTGAGCAGCATTATTGCAACCAGCAAGTATGAATGCCGTCCCAACAAATAATAGTAGTGTCGATTTTAAATTCATTTTCGTCCTCGATGTTTTTCTATGATTCGCAGTGGTTTGTAATGATTTGACTAACTTTTTCAGCCAGAAGTCTTTCACCTGGTAAATCAAAATGAATAGCGCTGTTGGTGAAATTCCTTTCGGGCACCAGATCCCAAAAATCAAAGTATTTTATTTCGTACTGTGTAATATAAGTATTAATAATTTCTCTATATTGATCAAAAGCCCAGCGGGGATAATAATAATTGTAGCGAATATCGCTATTTTTCCCTGAAGAAATTAATATGGGTTCATTGATCAGAATAATTTCTATTAAAGGATTCTTCTCTATGGCCTTTTGAATCACCTCAAGCGCGAGATCCGATTCACTGATTTTTTGATTGGTATACCCTTTGTATGTGGCATCTATATCAAAATCCCTTTGGGCGAGTGTAAATGTCTCCGGATACTCCTGATCGATTCCAGTCGCTGCCCACATCACTCCATAAAGTTGCAGCCGGATCATGTCCGCAAAATTTCTTCTCTGATTGATTACGGTTCTGTCCCAAATAGAAATTTCCTGATGCTGATAGCTCAAATCATATTTTGAGATTAATTGATTGAGCATAGTGGGATTGTTTGCAACCAACGGTGTGGATAATTGGTCAACCTGATTAAGGGATTCCAAAGTAACAAACCATAGCACCAGATCTGGATTGAAAGAAATCGCTTTATCTACGAAGAAAAGATCTTTGAGGATTGAGAGACTCGGATAACCGAAACTATAAACTTCTACCGGTCGATTCTCGCATCTGATTTTATATTCGTTAGTTAATATTCCGGTCAACGTGTCTTCTGGTTCTTGCAGGTATCCCCAGATGGACGAATCGCCAATTAAGATTACTCGATATGAATCAGGATCATTGGAAATTCCCGAAATTTTGTGGGAAGCCACCATTGCATCCAGATTATTTATCGTAAGGTTGAAACTTTGACTTGGGTTTTCCCCGAAAGGGAAGCGTGGGCGGCCTGGAAAAAGCAAATTATATAATGTTAATTTTCCTATAGGAATGAAAGTGACCGCAACACACACAATGTTGAGCAGGATCAAGAAAACAATGATCTTGAGTATCAATCTGGGTAAGCGGGTTTCCGAAAGGTCTTGCATCATTAAACCCCTAAAAGCGATCTGAATACATTAATGGAATCACCCACGGTTGGAAGCGCGAACCATACCCACCCCAAAGCAATAAAATTGAACGTAAATGCAACTGAGAAAATATTCCCTACAGGTGTCGAAAATAGATCCCTCAATTTTTCAAATCTGGGAACAATTATTGTAGACCAACGGTTGTGTAGGAAGAGGCCGAATCCATTCCATAATCCCCAAAGGATAAAATTCCAGCTGATCCCATGCCAAAGGCCGATCAACAGCATTGTGGTGACTTGGGTGAAGATGATAATAACCCAGGGCTTGATCTGGCTGAAGTTTCTGCGTATATAGCGTGTCACCGGATTAAAGTAGTAAGTCCGGAACCATTGGGTGAGCGTGATATGCCACCGATTCCAAAACATAGTCACGTTTTTTGATAAATATGGTTGGGTGAAATTTTCAGGAAGTTGAATGCCTGCCAATCTGCCCAAACCGAGTGCAATATCGGTATAACCTGCAAAATCGAAGAATAAACGGAATGCATAACCATAGACAATGATCCAGGTCCAAAACGGGCGCTGGATTAAGTTTATAGAATGGGAATTCAGACTCAATAAAGAGAGACTGTCCGCTAAAATAAATTTTAGAAAAACCCCTCGAGTGATCCGTAAAAAACTTTGGTAAAAATCCGCCGAAGAATAATGTGAAATCCCGGAACGCAGCTGTCTGATAAAGGTTTCAACCCGGTCAATTGGTCCAGCAATAAAGGCGGGGAAAAATACCAAATAGGTAAAGTATTCTCTTAGAGTCAAACCGATTTCAGCGACACGTTTTCTATCAAATAAAGAGTGAAGAAGCCGGAATGAAAAATATGAATAACCAATCCAGGCAATATCCAGTGGGCTCGCCAGTGTGACGAGCTGCCCATTGAGCCGGCGAAGACTTTGGCTGGCAAGCAGTCCCATTTCACCGGATTTTAATATAACGAAAGTTAAAAGGACAAATCCGATAATCCCAATGAAAGCCAGTTTCTTGATGTTCTTTGAAAGCTTGAATGCAAAGAATGCAAGCACTATCAAAACCGCAACAAGAGCTAAATCCTGATATCCTGGTGATGAAACGATCATGGTTAATATCGTGACTCCGGTTAATTTCCCCAATGCCTGGATCCCAATGAATCCGATGATGAGTCCAAGAGAAATTTTATTCTCCTTACTTTTTTGGTGAAAGAGTAGTGACCAACAAAAGATGGTCAGCAACAGCAAGATAGTCGGCAGCCAGAAATCGAGTGACCGAATCGGAGAAAGGGGTTGGAACCAATAAATTGCGACCAGACTGTAAAGAAATAGCGCCCATCGATACCGGGTTTCTTTGAAAACTAACCGGGATAGAATAACCAGTACTGCGATCAGCAGTATTTCTTCAATCCTCATACATTAAAAACCCTGATATATCCAGATAGGCGCCGAGTCGGATGTTAAAATGTATGCTATTAGAATTACCAGCGCAATACCTAACGCTAGTAACGTCTCATTTTCAGTGAATTTTCTGCCCATCATTTATATGAGCAAACTCGCCACTGCCCTTCCTCAAATCCCATAGAATATGTCCGTAATCCCAAGTCGATAGACCTCACTTCCTCTCCATAGGTCAAATCGAGTTTACCGGTGCAGTTTACTAGTTGAAAATCGCCGTCATTGCCTGTCACCTGGCAGGTCACGTCATTTAAAGCAGCGCCCACTGAAAGTAGGGCGTCCGCTTCCAGCGTGGCCTGCTCCTCCCAGCTTTTGCATGACAGGTTTACAAGTGATGTTTTGTCTTTATCTGCCAGAGCCGTGAGATATTGAAAAGTAGTGTCGGCTGGATCACCGGAGGCCTGTTTTGCACATGAACTGATCACAAAAATGATCAGAATGAATATCAAATTTAAATATTTTTTCATCGCAGCTCCATTTTATTCCCAGCCGCTTATTATAATAAAAAAGTGGAGCACTCGCTCCACTGATTATTTTAGATCTTTTTCCCGTAAATCCTATGGTTCTTGTAAGGCAGTACTCCCAGATTTTCCAAGTCATTTCGCATTTGTTTAGCGGATTCAGCTATCTGAGTAAGCTCGCCATGAATATAGTTGAATGAGTTGGCGGATTTATAGATCTCTGAGAAGAGCAGATAATTTCCTCCGCGTCCCTGATATTCAGGCAAAACTCCTACACCATTAAAAGAAATGAAGTCGGTTCGTTTTAACTCACGAAGATAATCCACCATTGCCCAGGGGGTCAACCGGCCTTTTTGCCTCTGCAACGCTGCGGATATATCAGGAAAGGCTAGTAAAAAGCCGACCACATCATCGTTGTAAGTGATGATCTTGATCAACTCAGGCACTGCCACGACCATAATATTGTCTAGGACATACTTGATCTCCCTGTCGGTCAGCGGATAATATTCCCAGTTATTAATAAAAGCTTTATTATAGGCATGACCAATCCTGTTCGCCCATTGCTTAAGGTCCGCTTTGTTCTTAAATCGCTCGACCTTGAATTTTCCCCGCTCTTCCACCCTCCGGGCAATTTCTGAAATGTTCTCGGGTAATTTGAAATCAGCGATCCGAACATAAGAGGAAACCCAATCAACGATCTTCTCAAATCCGTAAGCTTCGGCAAATTTCGGATAATTTGGCAGGTTATAGTTCATCATCGTCATCATTTGGCGATGTTCAAATCCCTCTACCTGGAAACCGTAGCCGTCGAATGAAGATAATCCTTTTGGGCCTAATAAATAATCCAAACCCCTGTTTTTCGTCCATTCCGAAGCAAAATCAAACAGTTTGAAAGCGGTTTGTTGGTCATCCTTGCATTCAAAAAGATAGAAGGATGCCTGTTTTTTGTTGTGAAAATTGTTGTACGATTTATTTTCCAGCAATCCAATTCGACCGATCATTTTTCCGTTTTCACGTGCAATAAACCATTCGGCATCGGAATGTTCATAATAAGGATGCTTGTCCGGATTGAGCATCGTTTTAATATCAGCCAGGATAGGCGGCACCCATTGTTCAACACCTTCATATATTTCAAAGGGGAAATGGACAAATTCATTCACTTCTTTTTTTGATCTGGGATCTATCTTTGAAATCTCAATCATATTCACTCCGCTCCAATTGACAAAATGATGACAACAGTATGAGTATACACTTATCCTGTAATGTCGGTTCTTTTTGATGTTAGTATTAATAATATATGAGGAATCACGAATCTGAGAACACCGTGGAGGAAAGTTATGGAAGATATTCTAATTTCTGAAATCAGGGAACAACCGAAGGTCATTCGCAACCTGATCGATGTAGAACTGGATAATATCAATAAAATTGCGAGCCAATTACTTGGGAAATTCAAATACATCGTGATTGCGGCGAGAGGAACATCAGATAATGCCGCTCGCTACGCTCAATATGTACTTGGAGCTTATAACCATATTCAAATTGCTCTGGCTACGCCATCATTATTCACAATTTACAATTCCCCGCCGATGCTGGATGAAGCACTCGTGATTGGCATCTCGCAATCAGGTCAGTCGCCGGATATCGTTTCGGTTCTAGAAGAAGCGAAAAAACAGAACCGCCCGACACTTTGCATCACCAATGATTCGGAATCCCCTTTGGCGGATACCTCAGACTTCGTTATTCCCCTTCATGCAAACAAGGAAAGAGCGGTGGCTGCCACCAAGACATACACAGCCTCTTTGGCTGCGATAGCAATGCTCTCCGCATGTCTTGCGCAAGATCAGAAACACACAGAGGAAATTCACCAAATTGCTGAAAGACTGGACATAGTGATCCAAAATGCATTGACAGTTGTTAAAAAAACTGAACGCTACCGCTATTTAGAGCATTGCGTGGTCATCGGTCGAGGTTTTAATTACTCGACCGCGTATGAGATCGCTCTTAAAGTAAAAGAATTGACCCGAGTGGTAACAATTCCTTACAGTTCAGCAGATTTTAAACACGGACCGATTGCGACCGTTCAGCCAGGATTTCCGGTGATCGTCGTTTCCTCGGCTGGAAGCATGGGTGATCATATCAACGACTTTACTAGCAAATTGCTGGAAATGGGCGCAGAGATCATCGCGGTTTCCGACCATACTCCCTTGCTGGAGAGAAGCCAGCTTGGATTTAAAATTGAATCGGGCATCCCCGAATGGCTATCTCCGATAGCCAATATTTTGCCAGGGCAATTATTCGCCCGCCAGTTAGCCATTGAAAAGGGCTTGAATATTGATCAACCCGAAGGATTGTCAAAGGTTACTGAAACTTATTAACAGGAGCTCATATTGGATAAATTCATCATCGAGGGAGGCATACCTTTACATGGCGAGGTTAAACCCTCAGGTAATAAAAATGCTGCACTCCCTATTCTAGCTGCGTGTTTGCTCACCGATGAAAAGATCACCCTCAAAAATGTGCCAAATATCCAAGATGTACAAACTATGCGGATGTTGCTCCAATCCTTTGGGGTTAGCATCGATTGCGTTGATGAACACTGTTGGGTAATTCAAGCCAAAGACCTACGCCCTGCAGATCTCGATCCAGATATCAGCAGCAAAATTCGCGCTTCCATCCTGCTAGCAGGCCCAATGACTGCCCGTATTGGCAATCTCAAATTGCCGCCTCCCGGCGGTGACGTGATAGGACGCCGCCGTGTGGATACCCATATCCTGGCACTGGAAGCACTCGGCGCCAAGGCTAAATACAATCGCTTTTTCACGTTTGAATCCAAAGGGTTAAAAGGTACAGATATTCTCCTCGATGAAGCCAGCGTTACCGCGACTGAGAACACTATTATGGCAGCGGTAACCGCTAAAGGAATCACCATAATACGCAATGCGGCATCTGAACCTCATGTCCAGGACCTTTGCCATTTCTTAAATACTCTTGGCGCAAAGATCAATAACATAGGATCCAATGTCTTGGAGATTGAAGGAGTTGATAAATTACATGGGGGTGAGTATGCCATTGGTCCCGATTACCTTGAAGTGATCAGCTTCGTCGGCGCTGCAGTTGTTACGAGAGGCGGGATCCACATCCGGAATGCCGGGGTAGAACACCTCCATATGGTGCGCCTTGTGATGAAAAGACTGGGAGTCCAATGGAAAGTGGAAGGAGAGGATCTGATCGTTCCTCAAAACCAGGACCTTGTAATCGAACCAGACCTCGGGGAAGCCATCCCGGAAGTGAGTGTAGCACCCTGGCCTGCATTCCCAACAGACCTGATGAGCATCGCGATCGTTATCGCCACCCAATCCAAGGGGACTGTGCTCTTCCATGACTGGATGTACCCAAGCAGGATGTTCTTCACGGATAAACTGGTTGGCATGGGAGCGCATATCGTCCTATGTGATCCGCATCGCTGTATAGTACAAGGTCCCAGCAGCCTTTACGGTGAAAAAATGGAAAGCCCGGATATCCGGGCCGGTATGGCTCTATTGCTGGCAGCCCTATCCGCAAAAGGTAAATCTGTTATCCGCAACATTGCCCAAATCGAACGCGGATATGAAAAAATTGATCAAAAACTGATAAACTTGGGCGCCAATATTATTAGGGATTAATTAATAAATTACACAATATCCATTATGAAAAGAGGTGCTTGAAGCACCTCTTTTTTTTTTAATTAACTCATTTCAGAAGCTACGTCCAGGAATTCAGTTAGAGTTTCCCGCAAAACGCCTTCCGGTACAGCGCCTACCTGCCGGTGTAATATCTTTCCGCCAGCCACAAAGAGCATGGTTGGAATACCCTGAACACCATACCGGCCAGCCCACTCGGGATTTTCATCTGTATTTACTTTCGCGATGACCAATTTATCTTTGTATTCCTTGGCAAGTTTTTCCAATATGGGAGCCACCATCTTGCATGGTCCGCACCAAGGCGCCCAGAAATCTACAATCACCGGGACATCGGATTTGAGAATTGCTTTTTCAAAATTTTCGTCGCTTACATGAATTGGTTCGTCCATTACTAGCTCCTGAAATAATAAATGCCGAATTCCACTTATTTTAGTATAAGAACAAAATTCGGCACTATAAGAAATTTATTATATTGAAACTACTTTGCCTTGATTGTAATAGTCTTGGGTTTAATATCTTCCGCTTTGGGCAAGGTCAGACTGAGTACGCCATTTTCGAATTCTGCCTTTGCCTTATCAGAATCCACTTTAACTGGCAGAGTCATGGTCCGTGCGAAACTACCCTGACGTATTTCCCGAATATGGTAATTGGCATTCTTGAACTCCTGGTCTTCCTTAATCTCTCCTCGTAGGGTTAAGGTGTCGCCGCTGACCGAAATACTGATATCCTCCGGCTTTACACCGGGTATGGATGCCTTCACGATTACATCGTCATCTGTTTGCAGCATATTGACATCGATCAAGCCGATCCCGTCATATGTGACTGGGGTGCGGCTGAAGAAATCGTCAAATGCCCTATCCATTAGACTGCGTACTTCAGATACCTCGCGCAAAGGATCCCATCGAATTAAATTTGCCATTTTTTACCTCCTGTCATACTTCTAGTTTTACATTTAAATTAATAAAACGCTTGTGTTAATTTTTCACAAGCGGTTTATTAAAATTTTGTTTAAAGTTATTCACGTTTGAAATCTACAAAGCGATACCCCACACCCCGTTCAGTCAATATGTATTTCGGATCGGACGGATCTTCTTCGAGTTTCTGTCTTAGGTAATTGATATACAACCTCACGTAGTGAGGTTCATCCCGGTATTCGTATCCCCAAACCCTTGAAAGGATCTGGTCGTATGTCAATACCCAACCAGCATTCTGCACCAGGTGATAAAGAAGGCGGTATTCAGTAGGACGAAGTTTGACCAGTTCGCCGTTGACAAAGATCTCACGCCGGTTGAAATCGATCTTTAGGCGCTCATCCACCTGCATAACCTCTTCCTCGCCGCCGCCCTCCACTTCCACACGCCGCAGAACCGCTTTAACCCTTGAGACCAATTCCCGAGGGCTGAATGGCTTGGTTACATAATCATCCGCGCCTAGTTCCAGCCCCTTAACTCGGTCATCTTCCTCGCCTTTGGCAGTTAACATGATCACCGGAACAGTGCTGATCTCACGGATCATTTTTAAGACTTCAAATCCATCAAGATCCGGTAGCATCACATCCAAAAGGATGAGGTCAGGCATACCTGTGCGCATCTTCTCCAGCGCTTCGTGGCCTTTAATTGCCTCAATGACCTGAAAACCGTCATGTTCCAGGTTGAGTCGGATAAAGCGGAGCATACGCTCCTCATCATCAACCGCTAATATTTTTTTATTTTCCGCTGCTGTAGGCATATTTGCTCCTGTGCCTTTATTTTACACATTAAATATAATATAAAATCCTTTTATGTCATTTTACTTAAAGGATTAAAGTGATAAATTTTCTCTGGAGATAACAAACGGAAACTCATGAACACCGGGTTTAAATTATTCCAACTGCAGGAGATTGATACAGCGCTTGATAATTCTCAAAAAAGAATTACTGAAATCAAATCATTAATTGAAAACGACCAAGCCATTCAAGCTGCACAAATTAAAGTTCAAAAACAGGAAAAACTATTCATCAAAGAAAAAAATGAATTCAATAATCTGAACGATGAAATTCAGACAAGGAAAAACAAGAAAGCACAAAGCGAGTCAAGTCTATACAGCGGTAGTATTTCCAATCCGAAAGAACTGCAGGATCTGCAAAAAGAGATCGGCTATTTAACATCGACCATCTCGGAGATGGAAGATCAGCTTTTGCTAAAACTGGTCAAACTGGAAACAGTTGAGGAAGAATTGGATGAAAACAAAAAAAACTTAAATGCTGTTCTTTCTGAGTTTGAAACCCGAAAATCCTTATTGCTGGGGGAAAAAAACCATCTCGAAAATTCGATTAATTCTCAAACTAGCCAGAAACAATCTATCATCGATCAGATTGATGTCGAAAACCTGGAAATTTATCAGTCGATTAGAGCTGCAAAAAACGGGTATGCAGTCGCCAAACTGGAAGATGATGCCTGCTCAGCATGCGGTACCTCTCTCACTGCCAGCCAGCGCCAACAAGCGCGCTCACCAGGCACCTTGTTTTACTGCCCAAGTTGTGGAAGGATAATTTACGGATCTTAGGTTTGGTTGACTTTTCCCAGGCGTTTTATAAGTTCATCCTGGCTGATCCCCAAAAATTGTAGAACTTTACGTTTGGAGTGCTTACCTCTCACAATAACAACATCGGATATTGAGATATCCAACCTGTGAGAAAGGAATTCCATTAATTCTTGATTGGCCTTCCCTTCAACAGGTTTGGCATGAATTTTCACCTTCAAAGAACCATCGATAAGGAACTCACATATTTCATTATGCTTTGCTCCTGTAACCACCTTGATCTCCAAGGAAGCGAACTCTTGATTCATCTGGTCAATCCGATCACAGCCGCGTAACGCCCGGTTTTTCCTTTTTCAGCACGGTGGGAAAACCAGTCCTCATTCTGGCAGAACGTGCAAATATTCATCCGTTCAATATCAATAACACCACTCTCACTCAAATTGATCTCATTGGCTAACCCCAGATCAAAATGGGATTTCCCATCTTTGAAATCAAGTACATCGCTGTTTTTATATTTCGCTTCGGTTTTTTCAGCGATTTCATCACCTACCGGATAGTGGTTACGGCAAATCCTCGGACCGATCACGGCCAACAAGTCCTTGGGTGAGGAATGAAATTTTTCTTCCATTGTCGAGATTAAATTACCGGCTACGTTGTTCAACGTGCCCTTCCAGCCTGCGTGGGCAATCCCCACTGCGTGATGGGCGTTGTCATAAACCATTATCGGCACGCAATCAGCAAAAAGCATCAAGAGGAATAGATCATCTTTATTTGTGACGATCGCATCGGATTGAATGTGACTCTGTTCAAGTGGGCGCGGCTGATCAGTGGAAATGACATTATTTCCGTGCACCTGCCACACATCATAAAAACGATCTGGGGGAATGTGCAAGGATTTCGCCAACCGTAGTCTGTTTTCGATCACATTCTCGCGGGAATCCCCCACGGAAGTAGCCATATTGAGGCTGTTCCAAGGCGTTGGGCTGCAGCCTCCATGCCGCATGAAAAAACCGTGAATCACTCCTTTTCTGGTAAGTGACTCAGAAGTTATAGAAGAGATACCTTGATTCGAACAGATCGTCATAATTTTTTCATGAAGCGCGTTTCGACAAGTGGAAAGATATATAAACCGGAAAAAACTCCAAATAATGCGCCCGTCACAGTCCGCAGGAGTGGTGTGCTTTCACGCAAGGGCAGGATCATCGGCAAACCGTCCAGGTATCCCGCAAGTTGAGTTATCCCGTCAATCCCTAACGGAAGGACGCCAAAAACAACCCATACCCAGATAGGAATTTTTCTGCATTTCTTTCCTGCTGCCAAAAAACCAAAACCGGCAAACAATAGTCCTAGATACATTGCAAGATCGCGCTGACAGATGGCAATCTTGAAACCCAGCGTCTCATTGCCGATGATACCGCGCGAATTTTCTACATTCCCGTTATATTGGAATGCAGTTATGAAATCCCATCCACTTGCGGTGTCCGCGTTTTCCAGCGGATAATACGATTGCGCTCCATATAGGAACCAGGAACGATATGGCAGTTGATGGCAGAAATTGCTGTATGCCCAATAAATCAACCGTGCTGGGAATTCCAGCCCAGACATAACCAATACTGGAGCCAATATCGGCAAAAGAGTGAAGATCAACAGAAAGATTAAGATAAGATGCAGATAATACTTTTCGAACCAGGAAACTTTAGGTTGGTTCGCTTTAGCGATTTCTCCAGTTTGCATCAGTAGAATACTTGCTTTAATACAACGGCTCGATCACTTCTATCCTGGTTCCTTGATAGTTGTTATCAGTGATGTCTCCGGGATTATAAGCAACCGTGGGTGTTGTCCACCGAAAGATCCACTTCGCGTCTTCCGCCGGGACATTCACACATCCATGCGACCTTGGCGTGCCGAAGTCGTTATGCCAAAAAGTCGCATGGATTGCCACTCCCTCACCCACAAATAGTGATGTCCAACCGATACCCATCGTATCCCAACCAGCTCCGGTGCTTCCTCCGCTCATATGCAAAGAGACTAATTTTCTCCATACCCAATGAGTACCCACCGGGGTTGCCCAGGTTTCGACCGGAATGCCACTTTCATCTAGTTTCCTACCTGTGGCCACCTGGCAAAAATAGACTTCATTATTGCCTTCGTAGCAAATGAGGTTTTGCTGGTTTACATTCACAACAATACGCTTATCAACCGCTTCTGGGTGAATGGGAGCTATTTCTTCCGGTGTGATCATTCTGAAAGCGGAAGCATCCGCATAGAAAATATCTCCGTAAGATCCATAACGTTCATTCAGCCGGTAAAGCACTCGGCCATCGCCCGAGGTTTTAATTTCATCCACCCAAATGACCTGACTGTAATACAACCGCCATAGTGATTGAGGCGCCTCATTCAGCCATGGGGCTCTAGCGGGGGGATTGGCCAGCTCCATATTCACATGAGGTACCGTAACCTCCACCCATATTCCTCTTTCCCCGTTCGCTTCAGGTAATGTAGTGAGTGGCTCATTTGGAATGTTCCTCACCGGCTGCAGGCTGGGTGCGTACACGAAACCTTCAGGAGTTTCGACCCATTTGCGGTTCGGCCTGCCGATAGGCGCTTTCCCGATCACCTCGCGCTGCCAGATAACCACTTCATCTTCCTGTAAATATCTGATGACGCTGGCGTCCGGATCTGGTAACGCGCGGATTGGCAATGAAGAAGGGCTGTACACCGAATTTCGTCCTAGCATCTCATTCTGCGGCCAATCGATAAGGTTTTGTCGATTGAGGTGAATATGCGGAATCACTGCCAACGCGCCCATACCTATCAGGCTGTTCTTGAGGAAGCTTCTCCGACTAATTTGGTCTTTTTTATCTGGCATTTTCTGAGGTTACCCTGTTTTTCACCACTTGTCAATTTATAATTTCTGCCAATTTCGATCGAAAATCCTGTTCGGTGAGCATATGATACAAATGATTTATTTCGAGTCCCCAATTCGCATCACCGCTTTGATATGGTATCGCGTTTCGTAATAACTTGTATGCCTTTTCTGTTCCCTCTCCTAAATGAAATTCGGGAGATTGTTTCAGTCTCAGGTCGATCGCGCGGCAAGCGCAATAATACTCGATTGCAATCACTCGCAGGGTATTTTCCAACACCTGTAATAAATGCAGCGCGGAATTGAAGGCGTTCGCATTGTGGTCTTCTTGATTGGCAGATGTGGGAAGCGACCTCACCGAATCAGGTGAACTTAATGTCTGGTTTTCCAGCACTAATGCCGCCGCGGTGTATTGCAGCAGCATGACACCGGAATTCAATCCGACCTTACCCCCATCTCCTACCAGCATAGCCGGTAATCCAAAATTGAGGTTCTTATCCATCATGCGGAACAAACGCCTTTCTGCCACTGCCGCCAATTCAGATAAAGCAATGGAAAGAAAATCCGCTGCCATCCCTACAGGTTCGCCATGAAAATTTCCCCCGGAAATGACCGTTTCCTGGTCAATGATCAATGGATTGTCTGTTGCGGCGTTCAATTCGCGTTCAGCGGTGTTCTTCACAAAAGCCAGCGTATCCCGGACTGCTCCGTGAACTTGAGGTGCGCATCTTAACGAGTAGGCATCCTGGATATGTCCATCGGAATCCACCATTGTGCTTCCTTTAATAAATCCATTGATTTTGCGCGCCGAACTGATCTGGCCATCAAGACCGCGGGCTTGATGCAGTTTTTGATTCAGCGCATCCGAGCGTCCAACCAAACCTTCAAAGGTTAAGGCAGCGGTCATATCGGCCAAATGGGTAAGGAATTCTGCATCATAAGCGCATAAGGCTAAAACAGCCGCGCTGAAAGTTGCACCATTGATGAGCGCCAATCCATCCTTGTAACCCAAGACGATCCGTTCAATTCCCGCTTTTCGCATCGCATCAGACCCATTTAAAATTTCTCCATCGTATTGGGCCAATCCGGAATCAGAGTTATTGTCAATTTCATCCCGGGTGAGAACCAGGGCCATTTGCGCTAGCATACACAGATCACCTGATGAACCTAATGATCCCTTGGAATAAATCACAGGAGTGACTTCTTGGTTGAGCATTTCGATTAATCCGTTAACCAAATTCAACTGAATACCAGAGTATCCCTTAGCCAGAGCATTGGCGCGGATTGCCATGGCAGCTCGAACAACATGTTTGGGAAGGGGGAGGCCGGTTCCAACTGCGTGACTGATTATTAAGTTTCTATTGAGCTTTCTGCTGTCTTTATAGGAAATTACCTGGTCGGCAAAGATCCCGAATCCAGTATTAAGTCCATAGATTGGCAAATTCTTTTGAACAATACTTTCCAGAATTTTATAAGAATTTTCGATCGCTTGGCTGGCTTGATCGGTCAACTTGACATTCTCCAGTCCATTTGCAATATTGTAGATTTCCTCTAACGTTATTCTGTCTCCATTAATTAAAATCATTGAGATCCCTTTCTAACGGCGGTGGAATTCACGGTCCATATCGCGCTGCAAATCACGCTTTGCGATGTCCTGTCGTTTATCATATAGTTTTTTGCCTTTGGCGATAGCAATATCCAATTTTGCCAATCCGTCCTTCAGGTAAAGTTCCGTGGGAATTGTAGTGAGCCCTTTTTGTTTGCCCGCATCCCAAATTTCCTTGATTTCCTTCTTATTAAGCAGGAGTTTTCTTTTTCGTTTTGGATCATGATTTTCTCGGCTGGCAGGATCATAAGGAGCGATATGGGCATCCACCAGCCATACTTCTTTTCCATCCGTCTGCACGTACGCTTCCGCAATACTCGCCTGTCGTGCTCGTATGGACTTAATTTCGCTTCCCTTTAAAACCAAGCCGGCTTCGTAATGTTCGAGCAGGAAGTATTCAAACTTTGCTTTGCGGTTGGTTGCTATGGTTCTTTTAGCCATAGGGCAATTTTAGCATTTTACACATTGAAAATAATTTTTTGTTAGAATTTGTACTATATGGCTAAGAGAATTAGTTTAGCTTTAGGTGGCGGTGGTACCAAGGGAATTGCCCATATTGGGGTTATTCGTCAATTGGAAAAAGAAGGATTCGAAATCCGGACAATCGCAGGGACCAGCGCAGGTGGGATTGTTGGAGCACTTTATTCCTATGGATTACCGATAGATGAGATCATCGAACTTTCCAGGCGTTTGAATTTCTCCGATATCTTTCAAAGATCATCCGATGATGGACCCTCATTACTCGGACTGAGAGGTTTACACAACCAGTTGGATCAAGTTCTCGGGGATATTAATTTCAGTGATTTGAAGATTAAATTTGCGACCGTCGCTGTGGATACTAATTTGGGTTTGCCGGTCATCCTTAATCAGGGAAAAGTTGTAGAAGCGATCCAAGCGACGATCGCGGTACCGGGTATTTTCCCAGCAAAAAAAATCGGTGACCTGAATTTGGTCGATGGTGGGGTCCTTGATCCCGTACCGGTGACAACAGCCCGTTGGTTAAATCCCGATACACCAGTCGTCGCAATTAATCTGATTCCCCCGCTAGATAAATGGCCAGAATCTCCAAAAATGTATATACCGCCGTTTGTACCGATCCCGCAATTTATTGTGAATCAGTTGAATCAATTTCGCTTAAGTCAGGCAATGCATGTATTCATCAACTCGATGGAGATCATGATGAACCTGGTCGCTGAGTTAAAGCTGAAAGTGGATAAACCCGATGTCCTCATCTGTCCGGATGTTTTTAGCTACACCATGTTTGACAAAGTGGATGTGGACGATATGGTCAAGATTGGCGAGGAAGCGGTTAAGAGAAGCGCGGATGAACTGAACAAGTTATTCGATGTGCGAAGCCGGGTATCCCGCTGGTTGCGAGTGGCAAAAAAACCAGGCAAGACGATCGCAGAATTTAGGACCAACGAATAGCTAATGCGGTCGCACGCTGGAGAAGATTGCCATCAGACCGCCCATGCCGCCAATGATAATGATCACCAATCCCACCGGGATTCGACCTAAAAAAGATGTCCGTGAAACGTCCGCGTAAGTCGGAATGATGAGTGGTTCTGCCGGGGTGAAAGTAGCCAGGCGTGTGGGATTGGGTGTGGTGATAAATTGTGCAGCGAGAGTCGCATTGATCGTTTGCGTTATTTTAGGCGTCACTGTTGGGGGCGGTTCGATGATTGGTAATTCACCAGGCGAGACGATCACCAACGGCGTATAAACCCAACCAATATTATTTGGTGCGCCGGGATATTCGATCATCACCCAGTCGCCGCCTGCTGAACGGCCCAAGACTGGTACTTCCTGCCCAGGCAGGATAACTCCTACCTTGTCAAAAAGAGCGCCTGGGCCTGTCCTCACATTGACTGAATCCAGTTGGTTTAAAGGGACCGTTGCGGTAATTCCCTTAGGCGTGCCTGTAACAGTCGGAATTGCGATCGTAGGCTGCTGGTTTAGTCCGGAAGCATCCACATTGTTTAATGTATTTTTGCTTAGGAGAATAACCAGGAAAAGGAAGCTAACAACAGATATCTTTTTCATCAATTGGGTCAATTTAAGCTAACCGATTATAATCGAAAGCAAATGGAGCAAAAAATCTTTCACGGCCAATTCAAACCAGATGAACTTGCCCAATGTTTGTTGGTGCATTTCAACCGCGGCAATTTGGAAGTCCAAAAAATCGGCAGCGGGGATAATTTGGCAGTCCAGATCAAAACCCGCGACCAACGAACCTCCGGCGGCGAAACTGCCTTGGGCGTTAATTTTCAAACGGTTGAGGATGGCGTTAGTGTTCAGGTTGGGCAGCAAACCTGGTTTGGAATCGCAGCCAGCCTGGGCGTATCCGCATTGGCCGCTTTCCGCAATCCGTTGAATCTTCTCCACCGTCTGGATGACATCGCTCAGGATTTTGAATACGTCCAGCTCACCGACGAAGTATGGCGTGTCCTGAAATCGAACGCTGAAGCTCTCGGAAGCGGTTTTGAACTCTCGGAGCGTTTGAAGCGAGTAACCTGCGAATATTGTCTAACTGCAAATCAGGTCGGCGCTCCCGCCTGCATTGCCTGTGGCGCGCCAATGGGTCAAGTACAGCCTTTCACTTGCAAAAATTGTGGGTTTCTGTTGAACAGCCTAGATAAGTTTTGCCCCAATTGTAAACGGGTGGTCTAGTTTCCTAGTGGTTGTTGCGCCACTGACGTTTTTCAGCGCCTATAAATTTATTTGCTTCGTCCGGCCCCCAGGAATTTATGTCATATTGTGGAAGAGTTTTCACAGGTGACTCACTCCATGCATCCAAAATATCAGTTGTGAATCGCCATTGTTCAATCACCTCATCATGCCGGGTGAAAAGCGTTTGATCGCCAATAAGGCAGTCCAACAAAAGACGTTCATACGCTTCCGGTGGTTCTCCCCCAAACGCATCATGGTATTGAAATTCCATTGTCACAGGTGCAATTTTGTTTTCGCGTCCGGGTAATTTAGCTCCAAAAGAGAGGTTGATCCCCTCATCCGGTTGAAGTCTAAGAACCAACACATTGGGTGCCTCTCCGGCCATATTCTCCCAATTGAAAAGAGAAAGGGGAACTTGCTTGAAATGGATTGCGATCTCCGTTTTACGAGCAGGCAATCGTTTACCGCTGCGAACATAGAAGGGCACATTCGCCCAGCGCCAGTTATCCACAAATAAACTGGCAGCAAGATATGTCTCGGTTGTGGAATCCGCGGAAACGCGCTCCTCTTGAAGATAACCAGGTAGCGTTTCACCGTTGATTACAGTCTGTTTATATTGCGCCCGAACGGTATTTTGAATAGCAGATTTTCCCTTCAAAGGCCGCAACGATTGAAGCACTTTCATTTTTTCGTCTCGGACAGAATGCGCATTGAACGCGTAGGGAGCTTCCATGGCAGTCAAAGTGACCAGCTGCAGCATATGGTTGGCGAACATGTCACGTATCACACCCGAATTGTCGAAGTAGCCCGCACGCGTACCTACCCCAACTGATTCAGCGACAGTGATCTGGACATGATCGATATAATTCTTGTTCCAGAGCGGCTCAAAAATACCATTAGCAAAACGGAAAACCAGGATATTCTGTACGGTTTCCTTTCCCAGGTAATGGTCAATACGGAAAATTTGTTCTTCAGAAAAACACGCATGTAGATCATCCTCCAATTCCTGGGCTGATTGGAGATCCCTACCGTAAGGTTTTTCTACGACTATACGCACATACTCTTTATTTAATGCATAATCCCTGCAAACAGCCAAGTTTTTAATGATGATCCTGTACGCTTCGGGTGGCGCAGCCAGGTAGAAGATAATCTTGCGGTAGCCTTTTTCAAACAGGTACTTATTTAGATGGTTATATCCTTCAATCTCGTGGAAGTCAGATTTGAGATAAATCGAATTTTCCAGAAGATCCTCAACAATTTTTGGATCAATGGGCTTTAAACGCGCAAATTCCTGAATTCCTTCAACAAGCTCTTTCCGCATAAATTCGTCATTCCAAGGCCGGCGGGCAAATCCGATAATATCCATATTCAAGGGCAACCGCCCTTCTTTATTCAATTGATAAAGCGCTGGAAGCAGCTTTCTTTTAGTCAGATCGCCGGTCACTCCAAAAATAACAAATGCTACACGGTTATTGACAGGTTCGGATGAGTTCATCATTTTGCACTTCTTTAGTTCGTCACATATATAATATCTTATGTCAGAAGAATATATTTATCAATTATATAAAATACACTTATGCAAATTCAAAATTCTATTACCGATGTCGATAACATTCAGGTTGGACACGCCCAAGATCTGGATGCACTTACAGGATGCACCGTCATCCTTTGTCCGCGCGGAGCAGTAGCAGGGATTAGCCAACGCGGAGGTGCCCCGGGGACGCGCGAGACCGACTTGCTTCGACCCAATCATTTGGTCGAAAAGGTACACGGAGTCCTTCTTTCGGGCGGATCAGCGTTTGGCCTGGACGCGGCTGGCGGCGTAATGAAGTTTCTGGAAGAAAAAAAGGTAGGTTATAAAACTGGCGCAGTGTTAGTTCCCATTGTCCCAGCAGCGATTCTCTATGACCTGGCAATTGGAAATCCTTCCGTCCGGCCGGATGCTGCGATGGGTTACCAGGCGTGCCAAAATGCCACGAGAGAAAAACAAGCATCGGGCAATGTTGGCGCAGGAGCTGGGGCAACTGTTGGCAAGATTTTTGGTATGAAAACCGCTATGAAATCCGGCATTGGCACAAGCAGCCGGGAAATTGGCGGGGGCGTAATCATTGGCGCAATTGCCGCTGTAAATGCCTTTGGAGACATTCTGGATTATCACGATCGAAGGATCATCGCAGGCGCTCGAAAAATCGTTAAATCCAGATCTGGAATTCAATTTACCAATACCCTGGAAGTGTTTAGCAGTATGGCAGGTCGAAGTATGATGGCCTTTGCCAGCAAGCAAAACACGATCATCGGTGTGATTGCCACCAATGCCAAATTGGATAAATCCTCTGCCAGTAAATTTGCTGAAAGCGCGTCAGATGGCATTTCGTTGACGGTCCAGCCGGCATTCAGTATGTTCGATGGAGATACAGTTTTTGGGTTATCAACAGGCACGAAACAGATCGACTTGAATATACTCTGTGCTTTTGCGCCACTTGTTTTTGCAGATGCGATCTTGAATGCCGTAAATTCGGCGGAAAACGCGGGCGGTTTGCCTGCGGCCAATGGAATGTAGATTGTTAAGGAGGAAAGCCATGGTAAGGATTATCTCAGATACCTTATCCTCGATCCCGGTCGAGGAAGCAAAGCAAATGAAATTACCCTTTCTCCCGCAGATCGTTATTTTCGGGGAAGAGAGTTACATGGATGATTCCGAGATTGACTCTGAGACTTTCATCGAGCGATTGAAGAAATCACCTGTGCTCCCAAAAACCGCGGCTCCCTATCCTCATCTTTACCAACCCATTTTGGAAGAACTGGTCAAAACCGGGGATGAGATCCTCATCATCTGTCCAACCTCAAAGATGAGCGGCACTTATAACCGGGCTATGGTTGCCGTGCAGGAATTCCCTGATGTGAAGATCACAGTACTGGATACACTTTTATTAGGCGCCGGTCTTGGCACTCTAGTGCGCAGCGCATTGAAATGGGCTGAAGAAGGCTTGGATGCCGCAACGATATCAGAAATGGTTCTCGAGCTGGCAAGCCGGAATCGTACATATTTCCTGGTTGACACTTTGGAATATCTGCAAAAGGGCGGACGCATCGGCGCCGCGAAAGCGCTGGTCGGTTCTGTTCTTCAAGTAAAGCCGATTCTGAGCGTAGAGAATGGCGAAGTAAAGGCGGTGGATTCACAAAGGACGCGCAATAAAGCGCTAGCACGCTTCATTGAGATGGTTACAAGCGAATGTCCAAATGAGGACATAGCAAACCTCAACGTCCAGCATGGCGGTGCCTTTAAAGCAGCCAGAGCTTTGTCTGTAGAGTTAGGTGAAAAGACCGGGATCTTGGATATCCCGATCACTAATCTCCCGCCTGCAATACTAGTGCATGGCGGACCGGGAATTCTGGGCGTCAGTTTTTTTGTGAAAAAGAGTTAAGCAGTATTATCAATAAGCCAAATCAAGGATCCTGGCCAAATCTGAATCTGACAATAGGATTGGATTTCCTTTCATACTGGATGAGTTTTTGGATTTTTCAATGATGGATGGGAAGTCCGATCTATCAATTCCAAATAACTTGAGTGATTGAATTTTCAATCTCCTCCCAAGTTCATGGAACCATTCGGCAAGCTCCCGAATTGACGCATTTTCTTTTCCGGTAACCCAACGCGCGATCTCCCGATATCTTTCTGTGATCTCGGGATGAATTCCTTGCTCCTCAAGCAATTCGCCGTTTACTCGCATAACGGCTGGCATTAAAGCGGCGCATACGGCTCCATGGGGTGCATCAAACATACCACCGATTGGACCGGCAAACCCGTGAACAGCGCCGAGCTTGGCATTCGCCAGAGACAGCCCGCCCATTAAGCTGACCCAGGACATGTGAATCCGTGCTTCCTCATCAAATGCTGACTCATAAGCTTCAATGAGATACTTTGCCGCCCTCGGGATAGCATCCCGGCAGAACATATCCACCATGGGATTCGGCGAGTTGCACACATAAGGTTCAACCACCTGGATGAATGCATCCATGCCGGATGTTGCTGTAAATTCAGCCGGGAGTCCGATTGTGAACTGTGGGTCCACCAATGCGACAGCCGGCAGCATAAAGTTGCTGCGCATGCTTACCTTCACTCGCTGCTCGGGTACGCTGATCACCGCATTCTTGGTTACTTCGCTGCCAGTGCCAGCGGTTGTCGGGATCGCAATGAACTTCTTCGCTGGATTTTTCAGCGGTTGTCCTTTACCAACAACTTCCAGGTAATCCAGCAGTTCCCCGTCATTGCTCAACATCGCTGACACAGCCTTAGCTGTATCGATCACCGATCCACCACCGAATCCTATAACGAATTCAGAACCATTCTCCCTGGCAATATTCACTGCCTGGTTGATCGTCTCGATCTCAGGTTCATGACTTACTCCGAATTCGGTTACTTCCAAACCAGCAGTTTCCAGCATGGAATAGAATTTTTCTCCATGCGAGCGGCTCTTGCCGCGAAGGAGAAATGCGCGCTTTCCAAAGCTTGCAGTTATTAATGGAAATTCAGCGATCTTTCCTGAACCAAAGATGACCCTACCGGCAGTAATGAAATCAAATTCCATTCTTACCAGAGCCTTTCATCCGAAGGAAAAATATTCGTGTATTTATTGCTGTAGCGCGGTTCGGACATCATCTCCTCAACCGTATCACGCCACTTTTTATAGTGATCGGTTTCTTTGTGTGCGAGAGTTGCTTCGGTAGTTGTATATACTTCATTCAATACGAATCGCGTCGGGTCTTCATTGTTTTGAATTACATCGAACCTGGCAACCCCCGGTTCTTTAATGCTGTTTTGGGCATTCTCAATACTGGCTGTTTTAAATTGTTCAACGGATTCCCGCTTGACATGCACATGCACATGAACGACTAACATTTCGCCTCCTCGCTGTTGGTGAAATTATTATAAAATCAAAAATTGTGAACGAATTCTCATTTGATTCCATTCCGATCCTTTTTGAAGATGATAATGTCATTGTTTTAAATAAACCGCAAGGTTTGCTTACAATCGAAGATGGCTATCAACCTGAAATGCCCAACTTAAGGTCATTATTAAAAGATCGGTACGGACAGATTTGGACGGTCCACCGTCTTGATAAGGACACCAGCGGGGTAATTATCTTTGCCAAGAACTCAGAATCGCACAAATTTCTCAACGCCCAGTTTTCCAACCGGCTTGTAAAAAAGGAATATCATGCGGTTGCTCAAGGATTTCCTCCTTGGGTGGAAAAAACAATTGGTTATCCGCTAAAGACTAATGGTGATCGTAAGCATCGAACGGTCATTGACTTACAGAATGGGAAACTTGCAAAAACTTTATTGCGAGTTATAGGGAAAAATGATTTTCAATCTTATCTGGATATATTCCCTGCCACAGGTTACACGCATCAGATACGCGCCCATTGTGCAGGAATTGGCCTTCCGATATTGGGCGATAGGTTATATTTTAGAGGTTGCGATGTTGGCAATTCATTCGAAACTGACCATTTATTCCTTCATGCATATGCAATTACGGTATCTTTACAACCTAATGAGGAACTTAAGCAATTTATGGCTACCTTACCTCAATATTTCAGTGATGTGAGAAAACTTATATTTTCTATACCATAACCAATGTTAAATCTTTATTAACATTTTCTAAATTGTTGACAAACACTTTAGTTTTTTGTATATTGAATTATTGTGCAGTCTGGCAAACCAAAGAATTTAAGCGTTCTCTAAGAGCTTTCTAATACTCCAGCTTTGTTATTGATTTTTGCCGATAAAAAGTGTATTCTGATTAGTAATAATCAGTATTCCTGTATGACTGTAAAACCATAATTTTTGAGGTTTTTAATCTGAATGGATGAAAAAAAATTAGACGTCATGGATGAAGAAGAAAGTCTGGAGTTTTCAGCGATCTCCCGGCTGGTTGACCTAGGTCATAAAAAATCTTATGTCACCATTGACGATATTTTGCATTACTTTCCGGAAGCTGAGCAGGATGTCGCTCAACTGGAAGAAGTTTTTGCCTCCTTGATGGCCGCGAGCATTCCGTATGTTGACGATGACGACCTGACTCCGGAACCATCCGAGGAGGAACTGAGTAAGGATGAGGTGAAAGAAATTGTCGAAGAGATCCATGAAGAGACAATTGACGACCTCAAGCATATCGATACGGATGATACGATTGGGCTCTACCTCAAAGAGGTCAGCCGTGTGCCCTTGTTAACCGCGGAAGAAGAAGTCGAACTCGCTCAGCGCATAGAACGCGGTCGAATGTCGCGTGAAGAATTGGCCCGCGGCAGGGTCGCTAAAAAGCGCGGTGATGAATTACTGCGCCTCATCGAAGATGGATGGGCAGCCCGCGAACATCTGATCACAGCCAACTCGCGTCTGGTGATCAGCGTGGCTAAAAAGTACATGGGACGCGGAGTGCCCTTCCTCGATCTGATCCAAGAAGGCAACATCGGTCTGATCCGGGCAACCAAAAAATTTGATTACCGCCGCGGCCACAAGTTCAGCACTTATGCCACTTGGTGGATCCGCCAGGCTGTCACACGCGCCATCGCAGACCAGGGCCGCACCATCCGTGTGCCTGTCCACATGGGCGACCAGATCAACAAACTCCTGCGAACTCAACACCAGCTTACCCAGAAATTAGGACGGGATCCTTCCATTGAGGAATTAGCCGAAGCGTTAGATGTTCCTCCAAAAAAGGTCGAAAACATGATCAAAGTTTCACGGCGTCCTTTGTCTTTGGAAACTCCCACGGATAATGAAGATGATTCGGTGCTGGGTGATTTCATCGAAGACAATGAGATTCCTGCTCCGGATGTCACCGCAACCTACAACCTGTTGAAAGAGCACCTGGAAACTGTGATGGATTCACTTCCTCCGCGCGAGGTTCGAATTTTACAGCTTCGATATGGACTCCTGGATGGCCAAGCGTATACACTGGAAGAAGTCGGCAGGAAGATGGGTGTAACCAGGGAGCGTGTGCGCCAGATCGAAGCCCAGGCGCTGAGCAGGCTCCGTCACCCTACCATTCGCAGAAAATTGCGCGATTACTTGGGAGATTAATAAATCAAGAGAGGGAAAACCATGGCAGATGTATCTCTTCGTGCATACCACAGGAAAATTGAAAATTGGATCGAAGAAGATAATATTGACAAAGCCGTTTCCCAAATCGCTTATTTGCTGCGGGAATTCCCCAAGGAATTACAAACTTGGCGCTGCTTGTCTAAAGCTCTGCTCCAGAAACAAGATTTCGTAAACGCTGATAAGGTTTTTGAAATTATCCTGCGGGTTGATCCGGATGATTTTGTTTCCCACATTGGGAAAAGTATGGCGGCAGAATTTCACGGTGAAATGGAGATCGCCGTTGAACACATGCGGCGTGCGTTTGAGATCCAGCCATCAAATGAAGGACTCCAGAATGAGCTCAAACGGCTCATTATTAAAAATAACGGTGTTGAGCCTAACAAGGTCAGACTGACACGTGGCGCGTTGATCAAAATATATCTGCGCGGGTCATTATATGAGCAAGCGATCGCCGAAGCGCTGATCGGCATACGGGAGAATTCGCAACGCGCGGACTACCAGCTGGCTTTGGCTGAAAGTTATGAAAAAACTAGTGATTATGCGAAGTCCGTTGAGATTTGCGTGAACATCCTGAAAGATTTACCTTATTGTCAGAAAGCGAATGAGATCCTCGACGCGATCCTTTCCCAGACCTCCAAAGACGACATTCCCCAAACCTATCGACAACGGCTCATTGCGCTTGATCCCTATTACGCCTATGTTACCGATAGCACAGCTTCCGTCCTGGATGTGCCGGATATTGCGATAATGATCGAAGATCAATCCGAAAAAAATTTAGAAATTGTCAATGTCGAAGATTTGATTGATGAATCATGGAATCATGAAAACGAGAAGGAAAAAGAGTTTATCGCTTCTGATTGGCACAACATCATCGAAAAAGCCTTAAACGGATCCCAAACCGAGGTCAATTTTGATTTGGGTGATTTTGAGGAAGTGAGTGAAACCGAGATGAACAAAATCGAGAAGGAAGAGTCTCTTCAACCTCATTCAAGGAAAGAGACATTCCTTGAAAAGCTGCGTTCAACATCACGCAAACTGGAGGAGAGCCGCATCCCTGAATGGATCTTTGATCAGGATGACAAATTGGTCCAAATTCCTCAATCAGATGAACCTGATTTGACACCTGATCAAATCGAAGAACCAGAACCAGAAGAATTTTATCAGGGTTCAAATGAAGAATTGATCGCACCGGTTTTTCTGGAACCAGATAATCCGGAAGAGCGGGAATCCAAATGGGTCAGTGAAACCATTCATGAAAACGTCGATTCTGAAGGACAAATGTCAATCCCGCTTGAGGATACGCAGGAAATTCAGGTAATGGACGACCAACCCGCGTTTTTGTTAGATATCGCTGAAAAAGCTATTGTCGGTGAAAATTATCAGTTCGCCGTGGCAACTCTTCGAAAGCTGGTCAACCAAGGGGACCACATCCATGATGTTATCAACCGGATGGAGATGATCATCCTAGAGCACCCGGAATGTTCCGAACTGCTTATTTTCCTGGGCGAGCTTTATACCCGCCAGGGCAAACGGGAAGAAGCATTATCTGTGTATAAAAAAGCCCAGAAAAATATCTTATTGTGAGGTCATCATTATGATCAATAGTCAGCGGACTCTGGTGCTCATTAAGCCTGACGGTGTGCAGCGAGGTTTGATCGGCGAGATCATTTCAAGGTTGGAACGTCGAGGGCTCATGCTCATCGCCATGAATTACCGGCAGGTAACCAAAGATTTCGCCGAAAAACATTACGGCATGCATGACGGGAAACCTTTTTATAAGGGATTGGTGAAATATATAACCAATTCACCTTTGGTAGCCATGGTATGGGAAGGCACGGAAGCGGTATCCGCCGTCAGGCAGACTGTCGGCGCGACTAATCCGCTGGAAGCCGCGCCTGGCACCATTCGCCACGACCTCGCGCTTCTCACCAGCCGAAATCTAATTCATGCATCTGATTCCGTCGAGACCGCGGAAAAAGAGATAGCCATGTGGTTTGAACCGCATGAAATTTTTTCATGGGAACGCCCGCATGAGGACTGGATCTCGGGATTGAATTGAACGCGATAACTTATTCTGTCAAGGCTAAGTTAAAAAGTCCTAAAGCTGGCTAAATAGAAATGTCCTAAGTGTCAGGCAAGAGTACCGGTTTGCCATTAAGTTTCTTGCCATACGTACGCCAGGGGTGATCCGCAGGGGGCGAAATCGCACGGG
>Ga0209164_1001009_pt1 | contig 44224 bp, 42 predicted proteins | sample MTBNYHSulfiMetaG_FD_187458 | JGI IMG/M metagenome (GOLD analysis project Ga0209164, IMG submission 187458) | Enrichment culture microbial communities from rom New York Harbor, USA that are MTBE-degrading - MTBE-NYH (New York Harbor Sulfidogenic)... | ecosystem: Environmental > Aquatic > Marine >... | reverse complement strand
ACAACATAAATAGTCCATCGAAAACCTTGCCTGTTAACAGAACCGTCCTTACCATTACAAAAACCCCAATGGAGTCGAATTTAAGCAATTTTCTTTACACATCAGAGTGGGCACATCAAAAACATAAACAATTGAGTTCTGACCCTTATGGATTTGTACATAAGCCGCTTTTCGTGCACCCAACTTCTCATGGAATCGCTGACTGGCAATCAACTGCTCGTTGACCGGACTCTTGAATTCTTTAACGCCCATTGAATGGTAAATATTGACGGCCTCATAAAACATCCTCTGCGCTAACCCTGTGCCCTGGTATTCCGCTTTGAGCGCAAAATCTAGGAACTCTGCACGTGGCACTGACACATGATTACCTTTTAAAGGGTAAATCAACGTTTCACAAGTCTTTTTAATTCTTTCAAGTGAAATCAATTTTGGTATTAAATGAAATCCCGCCCGGAAAAACCGTTTAACGATGAAGTCGCTATATAGTTTCCTGACATCGCCAGTTCCGCAGAGAAAACCGCACGTCGCTGATTGGGACGTGTCAACTGCCGTAATAAGAAAACTATTCTTGCTTTCAGCGATGTTTTCGAAAACCAGTTTCAGAACTTCATCCCCTAAAGAACTTAAAAAGCCTTCATTTATTTGTTCCCGGTGGATAGCCACGATCTGGTTAATATCCTCTGGCCGGAAACCCCCTTTTTTGAGAATTATGCTGCTCATTCCTGCCCTCTTCATTCACCCACTTTTCCCTCATTTAGGAAGCAGATAGCACGATCAACATCATGTTTCTTGACGGCGGGATGCGTCGGAAGCGTCACCGCTTGCAAACAAACCCTTTCAGCCTCTGGACATGATCCTGCTTCATAGCAAACTGATACCCAATCTTCCCTGGAAATTGGATGCACCGGTCGGTTGTACCAATCTGACAATTCCACATGAGCCCTATTGGCTGCAGCCAGCAAATCGGTCTTATTGGTGGCCAGGAGCGGATACCGTGCAAAAACGACCTGGCTTGAATCAGATAAAACAGGATGAGTTACCAAAGCTGAGTTAATAGATCTCCTATATTGCCGCGTCACCCAAAGACTGTGCCTCGTCAACCTATCTTGGTATGATAGCTTTCTAAGCATTCGCCTCTTCACGCCCGGCGTCATTCGGTAACCGAAATCGTGAGCGATCTTTCCCGAACCCACTGCATTGTAATTGCTTTCTGCCAAACCAAGAGCCCCTAAAGCATGGAAAATAGCACGGAGTGGCCAATACAGCGAAGGACGATAAATAAGACTAAATGCATAATATTGCAACTCAATTCTAGCCTGTGAGAATAACCCTGGATACCGATAAGCGGTATAACTATCACGGATCTTATTTAGCAAGGAGCTATCATTAACTCGTATGCATCCGCCAACCCCTGCAACCACTGGCTTGCCCCACTCAAATGAATAAAAACTCCCAACACCAAATGTTCCGACACTCCTGCCTTTGTATCTTGATGCCAAGGTGTGGCAGCAGTCCTCAATAATAGGGGTACCGTGCGCCTCTGCGATTCGCACAATCGAGTCCATATCAGAGGGGATTCCATACGTATGCTGAACGACGATGGCGCGTGTCTGCTCAGTGAGTTTCAGTTTAAGATCATCAACGTCCATATTGAATCCACCCGGAACAGTATCTACATATACTGGCAACGCACCTGATGCAAAAACTGCCTCCGGTACCGCCAAGCACGTAAACGCCTGAATGGCCACCTGGTCACCTTTTCCAATCCCCAACGACTTGAGCAGGGCATACAGCCCCACCCTTCCCCGAAAATAGGTAAGCCTCATAAACCCACCCAGCGATAAGTGCCGATTGCACCTATCATGCCCTATTTTTTGTAATGAGTTGTCGCCCGCCGCGCAATGCTCTCGACATGGTCTGCGAAATTGGAATATATTCTCCCCGCCTCGAATTTTTCTCTAAATTGCTCCTCAACATTATCTTTCATTTCCATGCGGAGTTCCTTCTTTGAGAGCGCCACCACAGCATCATAAAGTCCCCTGACATCTCCCACTTTATAATACAGCCCCAAACCGTACCTTTTCATCAATCTCTCGAATTCGCCTGGGGTTGAACTGATCACTGGCAGAAAAGCAGACAAATAATTGAATACCTTATTTGGAAAGGCCGGTCTATAATCATTCAGCGGACAAATTCCCACATCCGAATTCCCTAACAACGCCATAAGTTCTTGCTGATCCAGCCACCCGGTCATTTTAACGTTCCTAAGACCTTCGGCCTTTCTCCTTACTTCTTCAAAACAACCACCATCACCGGCCAATACGAACACAATATCATCGCGACCTTCTTTGACGAGCAATTTCGCAACATCCACAATAATGGAAGGATTATAAAAGCTGTTAAACGTCCCGATAAATGCAAACACAACCCTCCCCGACAGCTCCATAATTACATCACGAATATGTGGCTGCAAATTTTGAAGATTGATTTTCTCCGCGACATGACTACCAATATAAAAAACCTTGTCTTCTTTTGTCTTTTTTCGCCGTCCACTTTCCACACCCCATAACAGCAATTCCTCCATCATCGCTGTCACCGAATCAGCATCAGACAAGGCTCTGCGTAACTTGAAATACTCATAGGCGAAAATGTACTTCCCGAACCTCCGCAGCACCTTAGGAAGCCTCTCCACGAAAATGTCCGGCCATTGATCACGTATATCCACTATAACAGGAACATGCATCCTATTAGCGAATTTAACAACTCTGTATGCCAGACTATGCGGCGGTATAGCAACCAAGATTGCGTCTGGCAAATCGAGGTCGTTGGCCATACTACTAATTTTCTTCTCTATGACAAGGTGATCGACCCATCGCCTCATCGAAACGTTCCTCTTATACCCAAGACCCCTTACAAGCTTCAAACAGTAATTTGGCGCAATTTGAATATCGGTATCTCGATCGCAGATCATTTCTTTTGTTATATGATTAAAGGCGCTCCCCCATCGAGTGATCTGATGGCCTCTTTTTGCCAAGCTATCACATAGGTGACCTAATCTTCCTTTTCTGTCAAAGCCACCGATGGGTATCGGTTCACCAATCTGGATTAACCATATATTCAAAACAGAAGCTGCCATTCCTTATGATTCCAAGATTAACGCATACAATTCACGTAATTTTCCTGCTTCCATTTCCCAATTGTATCTTTCTTCTACCGCTTTGCGGCCGTTCATACCCATTTGCTGTGCCTCAGCAGGATGTTCAATGAGCCACCGGATGGCTCCAGCAATCGCTTTTGGGTTGAGTGGATCAACACATATGCCGCATTTAGTGCCCTCGACTACATCCTTCCATTCCATGAAATTTGATGTTATTACAGGAACACCGGCAGCCATCGATTCAAATAATCGATTTGATCTGACTTCATAATGATTAGGCGCAGGTGAATATATGATCAGGGCAATGCGAGAGCTTTTTAAAAGGGCCATCGCTTCTGGACGAGGCAGTTGACCACAATAGTTCGTACATGTCCATCCGGGCAAAGATCTTATTTCTTCAAATAGCGAGTTGGAATTGCAGGCTCCAGCAATAATGGCATTTATCCCTAAATCAGACAGCAATCCTACAGCCTCAACAATTTCTTTGGCGCACCTTGCTGAATTTACACCTCCAAGGCTAACGATTGTTTTGCTAAGAGCATCTGTTTTAGTTTTACTACAATCAGTTTCCACTGTCTCTGCCATCTCTTGCAACAATGGATAATTTCGAACCATCATTGTTTTAGGATTAAATTCTGCAAAACGATCATTGATTTTTTTCGATGTTGTGATAATAGCAGAAAAATGTTTTGCCGTAAAAGTTTCTATAGTTTTAGCCAGCCAAGAAGTCACTTTTCTCAGATTCTTGGGAAGCCATTCTTTAGACAACATTTGTTCAGGCAAATCCTCGTGTACGTCGTATATTACACGCTTCCCCATCATACGCAGCAAAATTCCTATTGGAATGAGTTCGGGATCATGGAAATGATATACACCTGATTCTTGCCTCTTTGCCGTAATAAAAATCGACCATGGGGAAAAAAGCATTCTTAAGATTCTTTTTTTGGGTTTTTTAAAGTAGAATATATCTATATTGTCAATGCATTCAGTATCCTTCTTTTGGCCTGGAGCTATTAATGTTACTTTGTAATTAGATTTGGCTAGTGTATTTGCTTCTCTACAGAATATTCTAACATCAGAAGCCTTATGCAAAGAGGTCATAATGCAAATGGTTCGTCTATTTTGCTTCATATCTTCATCTTTTTTGAATTGCATTTCAATGCATCGTCCTTGTGGTTTATAACTACTGTTGAATTTGTCTTATGGGTACCTGATGAGCAATCCGTCCAGTCTTGACTTTTCCAAGAAAATCGACTGCAAGACTAAAAACGAATGGGAAGATAAAAGCAATTAGCATCCCGCGCTGTAACATAGTGTTTGGAACTGATGTAAGATTAAAAAAAATGGTTGAGTACATCACAAATACATATGCAGCAAATCTTGGGATCGTTTTTCTCTTTCTTAGAAAATGAATTTGCATGAGCTGCAATAGTAGGCCTGTCAGCATCGTAAGAATCATTACACCAGGCAAACCAAAATCCGCGTTGAAGTATCCTATAAAGCCACCGGACATATTTAGTGATTCAAGCTTGGGACCTTTAACAAATTCATGAGCTACAAGAATACTATTTAAATCGAGCGGTTTTCTTCCAAAAAGAAAATTGAGTTTCTCTATTGTACGTCCATAAACAAAGTCACTTTCAAAAGGAAATATATCAAAGAAGTTAAATATTCCGGCTGAAGGGGATATAAATATCCTATTAGACATGCCAATTATCGCATCAAACACGCCCTTTTCGTTTCCAGCAATATTAAAAATAGTCATTACTATAATAATTGGGAATAGCAAGACCAGAGCTGGCACAATTAGATAAAATTTCTTTCTAACATTACCTTTTTTAAATACATAATAGCATAATAGAAGTAGGAATAATATTATGGCCACAGGAGATTTTGCAAGAGTAAATGAGCCATAAATTAGTGCAACGAGCAAAGTAAACAAGAACAATCTCCTACTGCCTCTACACCGGTAGGCGAGATATATAGTGAAACACAGGACTGTGATAAGTGGAAAATAGAAATCTCTTAATAAGATGTAGAAATACTTGAACGGTGAATCAAGGAGTTTCAGGCTATCCTCCCTCAGTTGAATAATACTGAAATAACTTTCACTACCTGAGAATAACTTAATAATAGGCGGAATTCCGCCAATCACTGGAAGTACCTCCAATAGGTATGCACACATAATTGTAATGCCGATTGCAAGAAACACCCATGTGGCTTTCTCGATCTTGCTGAATGGCCAAGCTGTTATGATAGGCCTGGAATAATAGGTTTCAATTTCTGGAATCCTAAATCGGAGGAGATAACTTGCAATGGATATACCGACGGGATAAAAGACCAAAACACTCACAACACTGAGATAAAAGCGATCTCCGGGGAGTCCCGGATTTTCACGATATACAAAAAAAGATGGAATAAAAATTATGAAAACATATGACAAATAAAAAAAACCAGTAATGGTCAATTTGTTGATATTAAATATTCCTATTTGCCGATGCATAACTGCTGCCGAAACAAATAATACGACAGCACCACCAAATACTGTAGTGCAAATATTATTATTTGCAATGTGGTAAGAAAATAAGACTGACGCCACAGATAATACTGTAGATAATACTGCAAAAATAATAAAGTGGCAGATATTATTCTTTGAAATGATCATAGCCTTTTCTAAAAGTTTTCATTTGCGATATTTGCTTTCTAGGGAGGATAAATGAATTTCTTTCTCCTCTATTGTCTGGAATCTATCCTTTATATATCTAGCTGGACGCCCTCCGTAAATTGTGCAGGGTGGTACATCCTTAATCACCAGACTTCCAGCGGCTACAATTGCACCGCGGCGGATATTGACACCCGTTCTAATAATTGAGCCATGCCCAATCCAGACATCTTCCTCAACAATGATGGGGTTCATGCTATCGCGACCACCATCCTTGATTAAAATACCAGGAACATCAAACCGGTGATCACCACCTACGAAGGCATTATAACTAGCAATCAGAACATCATCTTTGATTACACAAGGTGCTGATATATGTACATAATTACCCATGAATACATTCGATCCAATAAGTATGTTTTCATTTTTTCTAAAAAAAGCACCTGGTCCGCAACGGAAGTTAGGACCGGCATTTTTTAAAACTTCTGCAGGAACCCCTCTCATCCTTAATAGAAAATACCTACCGGTTGCTTTGTAACTCCTATAAATAGTTGAAAGATTCATGAGGTTGGATAATGGTAATATTATTATCTGGATAAACGGTTCTGAATAAATTCCCTTATCGTTAAAAGCTCTTGCGAACTAATCTCTCTCAATACGAAAAGGGTCCCTGAGTAGATAACTAAGCCCAATATTGCGTTTGCACATAATCTCACAAAAACGTGCCCTTTAACCATGTAATCAGAAATTAGGATTATCCCGCTTGCCGCAATACAAGATAGTGAGATATTGAAGATTGTCCTGATTGAAACACGCCAGGCAAAATATTTTCTTGTTGAAATACCGATGACCAGTAAAAGTAAGGCGTAAGACAAAAGAGTCGTAGCCCCAGCTGCAATGAAGCCATATCTCGGTACGAGAAATAGATTTAGAATTATATTTACAGTGCCACACCCGAGATAGCAATACATGATCAGATCAGTCTTGTTGGCAAGCAATAAACCGCGTTGACCCATCCACTGCAGGCCTACCAGAAAAGTGCTTACGCTTATAAAAGGGACTATTTTCCATGCTTCTATATACGCCGGCTGTGAGATGAGAGCCAAAATCTCGTTTGATAGAAGACACATCATTAAGACCAAAGGCATGCTGACTAACATATAATATCTCGTTAATTTCTCGACAAAATCTTCAGTGGCTTGCTTGCCTTTTTTCTCCCAAGTATAAACAATAAGAGGACCGGAGGCTAACATCAATGCGGCCGAAACAAGATGAAGTGCTTTCTCCGAAACATCATAGCCAATTGAATACAAGCCCACTTCGTAGCTATTGCGATAATATTCCAATATATAACGATCAGAGAGCCTTAAGACCCACACTGATAAAACAGCGGGAACTAACGGAAAACCGAACTTTATGATCTCTTCTGCCACACTTCGAGAACAATCGGCTGGTATGTTAATTGATTCGTTGAATGCAATTTTATATGCAAATGGGATAAAAATAAGCAAACCAAATATGTTACCCCACAATAATCCTTCGATTCCAAAATTAAAAAAAACAACCATTATTGACCCCAAGACAATTGGAGCTAATGAGCGCCATATAAAAAAAATCCCATATGCCATAATCTTACGTCTTGCGGTCAAAGTTACCAGGCACATGTCGTAAAATGAGATGACTAAAAGCAGCAAGACACCCAAAGAGATTAATCTATATAAACTTTGAGGTATTAAATTTTTGAGTCCTATAATAATGATGAACGAAAGTGATGCTGATAGTGCTATCCCAATAATTGCCAATAATAACGTAGAGCTACAGAAAATATTGGTTTTCTGAAGCTCTATGTACTTTGGTAACAATCTCAGTATGGCCGAATTCAGCCAGTAATAAGATATGATTCCCATGACATTAACCGTTGTCATCGCTAATATATAATCACCATACTGATCTGGATCAAATAATCTTGAAAATATCAGAACTGAGAGTAATCCAGTAACCGCTGGCCCTAGTATTGACGGGATATACTTTAAGGTGTCCTTAATGAATTCACGTATCAATGAAACACTCCTCCAACAGTTGAGGATCGATAAGAAAACCAGAAAAGGTCAAATGATATTTATATGGTACAGACATGGAGGCCAGGCTTCCAAGGTTTCTATATCTCTGGACATTATGTGGGCAGAACTCATCGAAAGCACGGTGTCGGTCGATGAAAAACAAGCTGTGACAAAAAAGTATCATCCTGATCGTCTGAGGTTAAAATTGAATGTCAAGGTCTTGTGGAAGAAAATATTCTCTGTGAAACGACTTCAACAAATCTGTATTAAAACCGGTCCCCGGATCTGTAACAATCAGCAAGGACCTCACAGGTTCTTGTTTGCCTTGGGCGGAGTTTTGAATGAAAAGTCTAAAGTTTGAGTCTTTATACGCCAATGAATTTGATGACATGGGAGTCCATTTGAATGAAAACATTACGACATCCCCCGTCTGTATATTTGATAATCCAGAAAAAATGTTATTGATTCTGGAACTTTTATCTTTGATGACGTGCGTGGTGACGTCTGCGGCCAATCCGGGAACAAATGAATACCTGGAGATAGATATTGCTGATCCAGGTTCTAACTCATGAAGCAAGCTGTCTATTAGCAGCAGTTTATCCTGTTTTCGAAGTACGTCTATCTCATTAATTTGAAATAAATATGTGACCTCGACCGGTTGTTTAATTTTCGGCTCTTGTGAAAAAGTTTTCCATCCGCGAACCTTAAATGTTGACATATATGCTCGATCGGCAGGAATGTCTTTGGATGTACTTTTTCCAACCTGTCCAAGATTCCAGATTATCTTGCTTACACTCGGATTATCGTAATGCAAATACTGCATAAACGCATCATAATAGCCGGCAATTAAGTCTTCAACATCCATGCCGGATTTGATGAGATAGGGCAAGGCTTCTATCGCCGATTTTAGAGTAGCACTATCATGTGAGACAGCTTTTCTGTTATTCTTTTTATTTTCAGCACCATCATAAAACCATCTCGAATCCATTTTAAACTCTCTTAGATTGTACCAGAGCAATCCTCTGGCATACTCAAGCAGAGCAGGATGTTTCGTGTAATATCCGACCATAGCCACGGGATGAGCTACGAGAGATTGTACGTTGTCGGTTGCATCATCTATCGGATTCGCCTCACCGCTTGGATTGTATTCTGTCCAGTAAAACCGCTTATTTTTCCACACTCCGGTGTGGAAACCATATCTTGGTATCTGATTGTACACAAAGTCGTGTGCCGCATTGAGATACTTCTTATCTTGGCTTATTTCATATCCTTTCACGAGTGATACTGCATTTATTGAGTTAACATGATGGTCTGGTTCATGAAACTGCCATTCGTAGCCGTAAGCATCCTTCCATTTCCAATCAAACAAGGAATCAAATCCGCCAACCCATGCTGACGTATCTATTCTTTTGTCCACTGGTGAACAACCAGAGTTCTCTTTGCTGCAAAATCTGTGAATAAATTGATTGGATCCATCCTTCTGGAACTGACTGTACATAAGATAATCAATCATATTGAAGAAACGGTTTCTATAATTGATTTGCTTTGTCAGATAAAATCCTTTCAAGAACGTCAAGGCGTAAGTTCCCATTATACGGGGATAATAATCATTTCTGTATTGTCTGTGTGTTCGTAAAATAGGTTCATACGGCATGTCGTCAGCGACAACATAAGTCTCGTCTTTTTTCGGGCTAGCCTTGCCGAGAACTCCCTTCTGTTTACTATCGGACAAGGACGCCAAATAGGCCGCACTATCTTCAAATCCTTTGGTGATTTTTGGATTGAGAAGAACAGAGGGGAAATTTCCGAAAAAATAAATCTGAAAAAGAGAATGCTCCATGATGCTGGCATCGGGTTGTACAGTGATTGAATTATTGGCATATCGCCCAATCCGTTTCCAGAAATCGATAGGGTGCAATGACTGGGTAGCTGTAATATCCTCTTTTTCCAAGATGCATTCCTTCTTGTGCAATGGTCCGTCAAGCGCGTTATCAAGCCAGTAACAACTTGTGGAATCTGCAGCGTAAACTGAATTCGAGAGAGTAAGTTGAATTAATACGGCAAGCATCAATATGAAGACGCCATGGATTGTCATGGCACGCGGAGTGCTATGTTTCATAGCGGTTTCCTCCTTAACACTGAACTGAACCGTTTAGTATTTCATTTACTATGATACTTGTCTTTGTAGCGGCAATTAGATGATCAAGATCTATGGGGCCTTCAGTCCGTTTCTTCAAGCATTCCGAAAAGGCTATTAATTCTTCAATATGTCCCTTTTCGATTTTCCTCGACTGAAACGGTTCCTTCTTTGAACCGAAAATTGTCATTTTCTTAAAATCATCAATAACTATTACCTTACCACCGCAATAAATTTCTAGGCTTTCTTTGCCAATCTTATCATTCCCCATCGAAGTGTAGAGCAAAGAACACAAAGAACCATCATTGTACTTTACGGTAGCAATGAAATTATCTGATTTTAGCAGAGCATCGCTGCTGGGTGTAATTCCATTTGCGGCAATACATTTTACAGACGAGTCAGTAAAATAATTGAATAAATCGAACATATGACACGCCTCTCCGATGACTCTCCCTCCCCCTTCTTCCCTTTGGGTCCAGTGTGTTGAAGGTATGTAACCGGCATTTACCCGGTAATTGATGATTAAGGGATTCGTCCTGTTATTTAGCGATTGCTTGGCTTTTTCAGCAAAAGGCGAAAATCTTCGATTAAAGCCAACCATAAATTGAGCTGCCGAATTTGTCACTTTACGGACAACCTGATCTAATTCCGGGACCGACATCGCCATCGGCTTCTCTACAAGAACCGCTTTACCAGTTTCTAATGCTTCCATTGCTATTTGAGCATGCAAATTATGGCGAGTTGAAATGATGACCATATCGATTTCTGCATCATTTAAGATTTCCTTGTAATCGGTTGTCGCATAAATCGCCCCATAACGCTTGGCAACATTGCTGGCCATGACGCCATTCTTATTGGTTATTGCAGCAATAGAAAACAGGTTCGACAATTTCCTCAAGTTCGGTAAGTGTGTTGCTTGAGCAAAACTTCCCGCGCCAATGATGCCGACTCTAATCTTTTCGGAAGACAAACCTTTTGGATTTAAAACAAGCTTTCTATCAAACTGACTTTCCTTCTGTGTCGTATTGTCATTATGGTCTTTAATTTTATAACTAAGGATTGTGCATAGAGGGCGACTTTGATCCCTCAATAATTCCTGGTAGGCTTCTGGTGCATCCTGAATATCATAAACTTTGCTTGTCAGTTTCCGAAAATCAAGTTTTCTTTGCGCCAAGAGGGCGAGATAGGCTTCCATGTTTCTTTGCTCGGTCCATCTAACGTAGGAGTATGGGTAATCTATGCACCTATTCTCATATTCTTCATCATACCTCCCCGGCCCATATGAGGTTGAGATAAGAAAATCCAGTTCCTTTTCGTAAAAGGGATGTCTCTTCAAATTCAAGCCAACATCGCCGACCACGACTATTTTACCTTTTTTCCTCGTTATTTCCATCGCTTGTTGTACGATATCACTTTGCTTGGAGGAGGCTGTTATAATGGTAGCATCCACTTCACGCCCAGAGGTGAATTCTTGCACCGCCTTGATGATGTCCTGCCCGTCCGCCAGAACTCCCCTATCCATGCCGAGTGCTTCAGCCAACTTTATACGATCGGGGTCTATGTCGAATCCTATGGTCCGGCACCCGGCAATTCTCAACATCTGTACAGACAGTTGTCCAACCAATCCCAGGCCGACAACAGCGATGTTCTCCCCTATCCGTACATCTGCCCGTCTGATGCCCTGCATTGCTATTGACCCGAGCGCCACGGATGCCGCGTCTTGCAGTTCGCAACCTTGTGGAATCTTGACCACCAAGTTTTTCGGTATAGATACTATCTCAGCATGATAGGCTTTACCACCGCCGGCACATGCGACCAAGTCGCCGGGGACGACGCCTTGAACATTGGTCCCGGCGCTTAGGACGATTCCTGAACAGGAATACCCTATGGGCGTCTTATTCTCCAAACGCCCTTTTATTAAAGAAAATGTGTCCATTAATCCCTTTGATTGGAATGCTTTCACAACTTTTTTTATTTCCTCGGGATGTTTTAAAGCTTTTCTTATCAAAGGCTCACCGGAGCTCTCAACCCCGGCTCTCTCTGTTCCCACGCTAATCAGGGAGAACGCAACCCTGACCAAAACAGAATTTTCATCTATGGTGGGTGCCGGGACATCCTCTACATATACATGGCCTTTTTGTATAAGGACTTGTTTCATATAGTCGACCCTTCCAAGGTATTATCGCTTTTACACCGTAAGAGCATTGCCGAAGTTAACGCATTTAACATCCAAGCCTGACCCCAGCGGATGTACGGAATGACGACCCGCCATTCTATGCCGGACAGTAAGAAGAGACGATATATAAACGTCCCGTCTTTTTCTTGCATGTTTTTTATAATCCATTCTATCGAATTTTCCATAAAAGGCTCCCCTACAGGAAATTCCCCCGAGAGCAAAGTGTTACACAAAATCGCTTCGGAACAGCTATGAATGTCGATAGGATTTAGCATATTAGGCGTATGCTTTGGGATCCTTTTATCGAAAAACATATGCTTCAGGTAAAAAGCATAATACTTGCTCAAGGCATCCCTGATTCGCCCTTTTCCGGTTAGATGCCATGCGGAATATAAACACCTCATCTCAAAGCCGGAGTGGTAGTGGTCAATACTATTGACTTCATTTTGATCTTTACCCCAATAAAATATCGATCCATCCTGGTTCTGCTCGGCCAATGTATAATTTATGCCCAAAAGGCCTTTGTTAATAAATTGATCGTTATTTGTTTCTTTCCCGATTCTGAGCAAGAATTCTGCAACAAAAAGATTGGCATTATTTACATGAAAATTGTCAACCGGAGTATAGCTGAAGCACAGTGTATTATGGTCGATTCTATGGATATTCAAGTCATTGACAAAGAAAAGACATATCTCTTCGCAGACTCTCAAATAGGTCTTGTCCCGAGTCAGTTTGTAAAAATGCCAATAGGCATTCCCCACGATGGAGGTTACAACGCCTGAAGGCGTATTCCTGGGTATCATTACCTTTGATTGCCAGTCAAAAGGATAACCCCAACACATGCCCGAATAACCCTTTAAGAAATTCTCTGTTAACCAAGTTATGTATTCCTCGGCTTTAATTTTATACTGAATGTCTCCCGTTATTTGATACATGTTCAGATAAGCATCCGCCAAGAGCCCCATGGCCTTGGCGTTAATCTTCTTCTCAACGCCAAGTATTTTTCTAAAAAGCAGCGGGTTGAGCATCTCGCACGCATGGACCACCCTTCTGGCGATAACGTTTCTTTCAATTCTTTTTAATACGGCGTGGTCCCTTATGTCATAGGGATCATAGCCTGCCCACCCATTCGCGCCGATCCAAGATTCGAGCTGCACAATCGATCTCCATAAAGGAGATTCGTTTTTGGTTATGCGCAATGAAGCGTTAGCCATTGGGTGATGTATCCTCTTTTCAGAAAGTCAATTGCTACCGGTGAATGATCGTCTGTGGTTGAATTCAGGAGTATCGAGACTATCCTATCAGACGTCATGCCATCCCAAAGCTCTGGCGCGGACTTGCTATTTCCCGATGTCCGCAGCATTTCTCCTCCGCAGCTCCCATAATCGCTTCACACCGGCTTGCCACCAAACGGTTGGTGCCATGGTTTATGGTCAGCGGTCTTTCCGTATTCGGCCGGGCTGTCAGGCAGGGAATCCCGAGGAAGGTCGTCTCTTCCTGGATACCGCCGGAATCGGTCAGCAATAAGGCCGCATGCATCTGCAACGCCAGAAAATCGAGATAACCCATAGGTTCTGTCAAATGCAGGCGTTTGGTTTTGTTCGGCAAATTGAGGGAAAAATCTTGTTGCGCGTCCGGGGATGGACCGGAAAGAGAACTGGAATCAGCCTGCTGAGTTCCATTAGAGCTGTCATGATTTCGATCAGGGCTTCTGGTGTATCCACATTCGAGGGTCGATGGAGTGTAACCAAAATATAGCGATTCAAATGGTATTGATCCTGCAACGAAAGCCAACGAGCTTTTGCCTTTGGTAACAGACGTACCAACGTATCAATCATTACGTTGCCTACAAGTTGGATCCTTTCAGGGTCAATGCCTTCCCGTACTAGATTAAGGGTCAATCCGAATTTCCCAACAGGTTTTCAGCCGTTTTCTGAGGAGTTGTGGTCCCCTGTTCATTGACATAGTTTAAAGTAAAGCCCGTCTTCAAGGACAACTGTGAAGTGTCAGTTGTCCTTGAAGACGGGCTGCAATAATGGAGCTTGCGCTGTGGCCGTTGAAGGTCATAGACTCCATCCCTGTTTCCAGGACCTGACAATCCAAGGAAAGGGAGGAATCCATGACCCTCGTGAGGAAGTTTATCGTAACTCTGCTCCATTTGAAAGGCATCTTTGTGTGCGATTTCCAGTTAAGATATCGGGATAAGGAATTGCATCTCTACGTAAGACCCTACAAGACCGGATGCCGCTGTCCCCATTGCGGACGCCGGGGGGGTATCGTGCACATCAGTTTTTTAGATGAAAATCCCCGGCCCTTTATCTCACAAAATACGTTAGGCGAGCTCTTCTATCATGTACATCATGGAAGCAGAGAGTGCCTTTGCTACTAACTCACTTGTTCCTAAATGAAAAATGATTGGCAATCTGCTGGAATCGCTCGTGGTCCTCAGTTCTAAGCCGTTCAACATACTCCAAAATAAAGGAGAGAAATATGGCGATAAACAACGCCACGAAAGTTGATAGGATGACAATCAATGACCGCTTTGGCTTTGATTTCCTTTCCGGGGGTGTTGCGGTGTCGAGAACCTGAATAGTATTTACATCCTTTGCCTCTTCTATCTTTGCCAATTCGTATTGAGAGGTCAATAATTCGTAAACTTTTTCCTGAACCTTGGCCTCTCGTGTAAGCCGAACCAATTGGAGGCCGAGCTCAGGCAATTCGGAAAAGGGAATGTAGAAATCAGGCTTTTCATCACGCTGCTTCACCTTCAGCGCAGGAAGGGCTTCCGGGTTCCCGATTTCTATATTGGAGAGGTGCTTTTCGAGCTCTGCAATTTTGGATTTCAGCATGATTGCCTCGTTCTGCCTCTCCGTACCGAACTGCTTAAGAACCTCCAATTCTGTTTGCGCCACAACAATCTCGCCTTTGATTCTTGCCGCTCCTTCAATCCCTACCTTATACTGGTCTTCAATAGAGATAAGGTTATGCTTTTCCTGAAATTCTTTGAGAGCCAACTCGGCGGCTACCAAGTCCTTCTTTACAGTTTTGAGGCGGTCCTCAAGGAACATCCGCTTTCGATTTGCCTCTGTGATATTGACTTTCCTGTTTACCTGGTCAAGGGCTTCTACGTAGGCATTGGCCATTTGCGCTGCCAGGTTCGGGTCCTTATCGTCAACAGAAACGCTGATTATTAGGTTTTTGGATGAGATCTGGATTGTAGTATTATCTTTGAGTTGCCTGTATACGAAATCCTTCAATTCTGCTTCGTATACTTCACGTAGATTGAATCTTTCTATCAGCATGTCGGCAACCGTTCTGCTCTCAAGGATGCCGACAAAAACCTCGGCGGGACTCTTTGCGTCGAGACCAACGCCCAGTCCTTCGAGGACACCAATGCCGGCCAGAACCCCTCCCAATCCTGATTCGGATTTCTGGGGGGGAAGGATACTGGCTGTTGCCGTGTAGATTTTTGTCGCAAGCAGGCTGTAGATCACTGAACAGACGATAGCAAGTAAGACGATAATGATGATCATCTTCTTGCGCTTTAGAAGAACAAGAAGGAGATCGGGGAGATGGATTTCATCTTCTTCTTCTATGTGGGTAGAAGGCTGGATTTGCTGCGACATGAATTTGTCCTTCGGCTGGAATTTATCGTTGCGATTGAATTGATTCACTTCGTGAACAGAAATGAGCGCTTGGCAGAATTGTGTCTTTCAGCGGGAATCATCCCAGTATTTTTCGCTCAGATAGAAGCTATTCACCCCGTGAAAGGAGAGGTTGGTTTATCTTTCCCCTGGTTTTCTCACTTCGGTGAAGGCCGATCTCGGTTTTCTCATAACTCTTGGCGCAGGTCAGACAGTTCAGATCATCGGTGAGTCGTTCACCGCACTCGCACATCCATCCTATCTGATGACCCGGGTTTCCTACTACGAGAGCATAGTCGGGCACATTCTTGGTGACCACAGTTCCTGCGCCGATAAAGCAATAGCGGCCAAGGGTATTGCAGCATACAACGGTCGCATTCGCCCCGATGCCTGCTCCCCCCTTGACCAGCGTGGGTCGAAGCTGATCCATTTTTCTCCGATAATCGAACCGGAAAGTACGTGCGAAAAATGCCAAATACGGGTGCCGCCGCCAATGGATACGCCACTATCAATAATTGCTGTTTCGTGGATAAGAGAGGAAGACATATTTTATTCTTTCAGGGCTGCAGCAGCCTGCAGAAGGGGTGATAATCGTGTTCATTGCGCGAGGAACTCGTTTAGAGCATTTAGAGCGTTTAGATCGTAGAGCGATTTGCCAGAAATGGGTGGTAGTCCCCCTTTATGCCGATAGGGACAGCATTCCGGATTTGATAAGCTACCTCAATGGAGGGTCTGACGTCATCCAGACCGAAGCCCTGTCCCTTAAGAATTTCGTTATAGCTGACCGTGTGGAGATCAGTGAAACCGTCTGAGAACTCAAGCTCCTCGCCGTTGACTGTGATGGTACGACAAGTTGTCTTTTTACCTTCGACAGCCGACGATGGCAGGTCGGCTTTGTCGATCGACAGGAACCATCTGACACGCGCCTTTTCAAGCTCTAGATAGCCAGCGACTTTGTTGGGCTCTGATACGTGCACGGTCAAATGCTGAGTCCTGCCGAACACCCATTGGAGCATATCGAAGAAGTGAATGCCGATGTTCGTTGCAACGCCGCCTGATTTGGAGACGTCCCCTTTCCAGGAGACCAGGTACCAGAGCCCCCTGGAGGTGATATAGGTCAGATCCACATCGAACTTTTCGGTGCTCGTTGAAACCTTTTCTTTCAATGCATTAATGGCAGGATGGAGCCGCAACTGTAGGATGGAATGCACTCTATTGCCGTTTTCTTTTTCAAGGTCCGCAATGGCGTCCAAATTCCAGGGATTGAGGACGAGCGGTTTTTCGCAGATGGGATCTGCCCCGACGCGGAGGGCGAACCGAATATGGGAATCGTGCAGATAATTCGGGGAGGCGATGCTGACATAATGGATCCCGGCCTCATCTCCCTTTCTCCTAAGCTTTTCCACATGGCGATCAAACCTCTCGAACTCCACGAAAAAACTCGCATCAGGGAAGTAGCTGTCTATTACCCCCACAGCGTCATGCTTGTCTATGGCTGCGACAAGCTTGTTACCGGTCTCCTTAATGGCTTTCATGTGGCGGGGGGCTATATACCCGGCCGCTCCGATAAGGGCGAAATTTTTCATAACGCAGATTCCTCCACAGATTTCACAGATTACACAGATTCAGATGATCGGTGGATAAACCTCTTGTATTGGAGGGTCCTTGCACCGAAGTTGATCAGCAAGCCTGTTTTCAGTTTGGTTGCCTTCAGGTAATTGATGATCTGAGCCTGCTCAGCTCCTGAGAGAATAGACAGGGCCTTGAGCTAGACAAGCACACCTTCGAAACACACCAAGTCTGGTTGATAAGTCTTATTTAGAGGATCCTTTTCCATCCGCAGATTACACAGATTTCATGTCAACAACGCCGAAATCGCCAGAAATCTTTTTCTCAAAACCAAACCAATTCTGTTAACAAATTCCAACAAAGTCCCTATTTGAATCTGCGTTCATCTACGTAATCTGTGGAACAATAATCCTGGATATTTTCTCTTGTTCTTCCTGCGCCAGATATGGATGCATGGGGAGGCTGAAGATGCGCCTTGAGCACTCCTCGCTGATTGGAAAATCTCCTTGCTTGTAACCGAGTCCTTTAAATGCTGATTGAAGGTGCAGCGGTTTTGGATAATAAACAGCGCTCGGGATTCCAGAGTTCTTAAGCTTCGCCATTATTTCATTTCGGTGATGCTCACTCTCTGAAAGGACAGTGTATTGAGCCCAGGCGGATTTGCTCCTTTTCGGAATGTACGGGAGCACCAGCGATGTAGATTTTGATAGAAGCCGTGTATAACGATTTGCAACCTGTTGCCGAAGCTCAATTTCCTCCGGAAAAATTTCAAACTTTGCCAGAAGAACTGCGGCCTGAAGGGTGTCCAAGCGGCCGTTCATGCCTATTCGCACATTATCGTATTTATCTGAGCCTTTTCCATGTACCCGCACTGAACGCATGGCATCGGCAAGTCGGTCATCATTCGTGAAACACATCCCGCCGTCACCATAGCAGCCGAGGGGTTTTGCTGGAAAAAATGAAGTGCAGGTAATCTCGGATAGTGAACACGCTTTTTTAGTATTGTACTCAGCACCGAATGACTGGGCTGCATCTTCTAAAACGAACAGCCCGTATCTTTTGGCGATGTCGTTGATCTTGTCATAGTCTGCAGGTTGTCCGAAGAGATCCACAGCGATAATGCCGCGGGGAGTTACAGGTGATGGGGTATGGGTGATAGGTAATGGGTAGGAGCTCGAATCGCGTGCTTTCAACGCCCTTATGGCGACTTCAAGTCGATCCGGATCTAGATTGAATGTCTTGGGATCGACGTCCACAAAGACGGGAGTGGCGCCGAGGAGGCTGATCACCTCGGCTGTTGCGATGAATGTGAACGGCGTGGTGAAAATGACATCTCCCGGCCGCACATCGAAAGCCATCAGTGCCATGAGGAGAGCATCCGTCCCTGATGAACAGCTTATCGCATGCTTGACGCCAACGTATTCTCCCAGCCTTTTTTCAAGTCTTCCAACCTCCGGGCCCATGATGTATTGGCCGTGATCTAGCACCGCGCGGATGTTTTCTTCAATTTTATCCCGTATGCGGGCTTGTTGAGCAGCTAGATCGATGAAGTCCAATTGTGTGCCTCCTTTATCTCGCAGAGCTCACAGAGCGAGTTGGTACTCGATCGGCGGTTGAACCGAAATGCCGCTTACAGCTCTTGCCCCGAAGGGTGAAGTTTGTCCTGTTTTTTTGAAAAAAACAGGACAAGTTGGCACTCTCCAGAACTCTGTGCCCTCAAGCGAAGCGGGCGAGAGACGCAATTTCTTTCATGAATAAAGCAAACAATTATGTGCTCCGCTCAATGATTTCGGTTTTCATCTGCAGGTACAGTACCAAATCCTTTTAACGCTTATCCGCCAGTATCCGTATTATCCTCTCTGCTGTACGGCCATCCCAGATCGGTATGGGTTTCGCGTGCCGGATTTTTCCCTCAAGGACCCGTCCGGCTTCCGCTTCGATCTTGTCGGGGTCTTCGTGCACGAGCACATTGGTTCCTTCGGTGAGAGTAATAGGCCGCTCGGTCGTATCCCTGAGGGTAATGCAGGGAATGTCGAGAACTGTCGTCTCTTCCTGAATGCCGCCCGAGTCGGTGAGGACGATCCTGGCATTAGCCATGAGGTTCAGGAAATCGAGATAGGGAAGAGGCTCAATGCAGTGGATCTTCCTCTTTAGGCGCCCGTCTTCAAAGTAATCGCTCGGCGAGATCTCCGGTGAGTCATAGAAATGGAAGTCATTTTCAATGCCGAAAAGCTTCACCTGCTTCTTGGTCCTTGGATGCATGGCACAGAGAACCGGTGTTCTCGAACTGACGCGAAGAAGCCCCTGGACAATGCGTTCAAAGGTACCGCGGTTATCCACGTTGCTCGGCCGGTGAAGCGTTAAAACCGAATAGGGGATCAGGGTCCCGGATACGCGATCTCTGAGGGAAAGCTTTTCAAGGATCATTGTCTGCCTTGCCTTCTGCAGATTGAAAAGCAGGCTGTCCACCATGATGTCGCCGACTAAGAAAATCCTCTCCCGGGGAATGCCCTCCTTCAGGAGGTTTTCGTCCCCGTCCGGCGATGGGGTGAACAGATAGTTCGAGATGGCATCAGTAAGCAACCGGTTGATCTCTTCCGGCATCTTCCGGTCGAAGCTCCTCAACCCCGCCTCCACGTGTGCCACAGGAATATCGAGCTTCACTGCAGCAAGCGCGCAGGCGAGGGTGGAGTTCACGTCGCCCACCACAATGAGGAGGTCAGGGCTTTCCTGAAGCAGAACCTTTTCAAATTCTATGAGAACCCTGCCCGTCTGCTCGCCATGGCTTGCAGAGCCTACCCCCAGGTGGATGTCCGGCTCCGGTAGCTGCAAATCCCTGAAGAAAACATCAGACATGTTGAAATCGTAATGCTGGCCCGTGTGGACCAGGAAAGGAATTATCTCAGTGCCGTTAAGTTCATTGTAGGCTTTGATTGCCCTACACAGAGGCGCGACCTTCATAAAGTTGGGGCGTGCGCCGACAACAAGAATCCACTTTTGAGAACGCCTAGTCATTTACGAGCCAGTTTAACAGGCGAAGAAGGTTGTCAGGCTTGCCTTCCGGCGACCCCGGGTAAGTCGATCAACCCAGTTCATTACCCTTCCTCCTTGATCTGGCTTTAAAGCCATGTGAAACGGAGTGAAAGATGTGAAAGATGGGGACGTTGTTTCTTTGTTGACTTGTTTGTCTAAGTCCAAGCGGAATTGCGTTGCCCGGTTCGTTCTTGGTATGGAGTATGGGCATATTGATTTGTCAAGAAGATCAGTCAGAAATGAGATGTTCAGGCATGGACTTCCATTACCTCGGTGTGTTCGAGTACAGCGCTTGCATAAAGAAGGGCAGCTTGGATATCCTCCCTGCTCGGCTCGGGATAGCCTCCAAGAATCACGTCCCATGTGTCCCCGGCTGCGATCTGATCCAGGATTACCGATACCGGGATGCGGGTCCCTTTGATCACAGGTTTGCCGTTGCATACCCTTGGATTTAGCTCTACACGGTCAAGGAATGACATAAGAACCTCCAGATGAACAACTTAATTCCAGGTCCGCGGGAAGCGCAATGGATCTTTTGAAGACGTTTATGGAAACAGGAAAAGATAATGTTGAAGTCGAAAATTTCAACTTGATCGCGTTCCACGCTTCTCTCGCCAAGTGGAAGGGGGACGCTGCTAGTTTCACAAGTTTGGTCATAGATTCACTTCATGAGGAAAGATGGGGACGCTCTAAGCTTTTAACTTACTCACTTCTCCAACCCGCTCTCGATCTCCTCTACTGCATTAATCAATCCGGGTAGATCGTCCTGAATGATCTTCCATACGACCTCTAAATCCACCCCAAAGTACTCATGGGTAAGCAGATTCCTAAAATCTTTTATGTCCTGCCACTCCACATCTGGACGTCTTTGCTTCAGCTCATCAGGCAGTCTGCCGACAGCTTCCCCGATAATCTGAAATTCCCTGATCACGGCAGAATAGGTCTTTCTATCGCTGATGAACTCCTGGTAGTTCATGTCGTGGACATAATCGAGGATGGCTTTTCCTGAGTCCAAGATATCGCTACAGTAGAGACAGGAGTCCCGCTCAGACATATATGATCTTGCCTTCTAGGCTCTCTCGCACACGAGCTTTAAGGGCGTGTTCAAAACCTAAATCCACCTCTCTAGACAGCTCCCCCTCCAGGAACCTCTTTAGTTGGAGAAAACTGTGTATGTTCTTTCTGCCGCTTTCGAATTCGACGACCATGTCGACATCGCTCGAAAGCGACTGTAAACCTTCCGCAAAGCTTCCAAAGACCCCCATCCGAGTCACACCGAACCTTTCATGGAGAAGGTCCTTGTGCTTTCGCAAGTATTCTATTAGGTCAGAGATCGTAGTTATTTCCACAGCAGACTCCCTCGCTTTGTAAAAGGGGGACGTTCGTGAAATATTGACTTATTCTTCAGGGAGATCATCAAGGAGAACTATCCGCAGATTGGGCAACCAATCTTGCTTATCTTCCAACGTGATAACCCTGAGTATCCGCCCCTCAAGCATGTATGGCGTTAGGGCAAAAAATTTTCCTGTTCACAGATTTCGCCCGCCTTCGCGAAAGCTATGGCGTGGCAAGCCGATCCAGTCGAGTTCAGGTCGAGAGGCATACGAGAAGGTGTCAGGCACAGTCGGAAGAACAAAAATCAAGGCAACAGCAAAGACCAGATTCCATTTATTCAGATCGCTTGGCCCGTTTTGCAGGTTTATACTTCTTGAGAATGATCTTCTTGAATTCCTCAATATCCTTGAGATCCTCATCGAGAAATCTAAAGACGTATGCATCGTCGATTTCGCCATACAGGTGGACAAGCCTATTTCGGAATTTGGCCATCATCCTCAGTTTTTCACCGAAAGAGGGTGACACAATACCCTCTTCTTCAATGACCTTGAACGTATCTGCATAATCCTTGGGCGCCCGGAAACGTTCCGAGGCGATAACGTGATTCGCTACATCCAGACAGCATTCTATCGCGACCTGAAGGTAATACTTTGCGCTTCCGATCAGTATCTTGTCCTTTATGAAGATTTCCAGAGGGGTGTTGGAGATCTTTCTCAAGAGCCCCAGGTATTCATCCAATTGTGAGAACTTCAATGCGATTTTTTGCAGCGCTACCATATGGCGCTCCCTAATGAGCGATCATCATAGCTCATAGGACTCGATATATCGGTCCTGATAAGCAGCGAGAGCCGGCAGGAAATCGAAATACTGCTTTCGTACCGAGGTTTCGAAATCCACTCTAGATTCATCATTCCTGGAGTAGATCAGTTCGCCTTCAGTAACGATTCTGCCTTTTACCACCATAGGCAGGTGGTTGATAACGCGCACTTCTGTTTCTATCCCTTCACCCAGTGTCGCATCGATCTCCAGGGCCAAGCTCAGCTCGAGTCTCAAGTTTCCACTCACTGAAGCTTCCGCAGAGTAAACGGCGATATCCAGGTCGCTGAATGGATGGACGGCGCCTTCGGCATAGCTGCCATAGAGATACGCAAACAGCACCGGATGCTTTTGAAAGATTTGCGCCGAAACTCTACGCAATGCTGCTTTAATTATGGCCGGCTTGGTCATGGCGGTTTCGTCGGTTTCGTCCCTTTTGGTCTGTCTAGTCGTAGATCACCTTAAATTACGGTTCGTCTTTTTCCACAGATTTCACAGATTACACAGATTTGTATTTAAATCTCATCCCAGGATTGGCCTGCAGGCACGATCATCCTTTTGTCGCCGATTGCTGTGACTTCAACATCCTTTGTTTTTTGCCGATTTCACAACCAACCATCTGGACGCGGATTTTCACAAATTTACACGAATCAATTCCTTAAATAATTCAGCGGCCGTCAGGAACATCTTCGTGATCTCCAGGCTTCGCTATGTCGATATCCCTTGCTTTTGGAGGAAATCGGAGGCGGTTTCCATGACCTTCGTCAAATCCTCCAACGCTTCGGAAAGATCGCTTGCGCTGAACACCTGATACGGCGTCCCACCGGGCAATCCATTGGGATATCGAGTCGGGATGTAAAACCTGTCGAGTCGTTTCGCTGCATTCTCTTTCACTGCTTTTCATAGAGCACTTCCCCTTCCGCTACTGCATCCTGCACGAATGGGTTCTCTGCATGCATTGTTTGAAACTCTTCCGGCGTATAGGCCAGAATATCCACAGCTTTAGGGATGTCCCAGGCGAGGTAGAGCTCTTTGAGTCTCTCGAGGAAGGCTTTCTTAGTTTTGTAAATTACCATCAAATCTATATCACTGCTCTCGTCCGCATCGATCCGAGCGTGTGAACCGAAGAGGATGATCTTATCGGGATCGAATGGTTCGAAAGTGGCTAGGATGCTATTTTTGAGATCGGAAATCATTCCTGTAGGATATCAGGTTCCGGGAATTGAGGAAAGATCCAATGTGGGTACAGGGGGACATACTTCAGCACAAATCTGAGGATTTGCTGGTTCCTAGCTTTGTGGGGCATCTTCAGCTTTCTTTTCGATCCTGGCATCGGCTCTTGGGACTCGATTTCTTGTCCGGGGGCCTGGCCCGATCAAGGACCTGAACTCTCATGTAGGTGGCGGCGTAACAGACCAGATTGGCGGGAATGTTCGGAGGAGCAACAGCGCCACCACAACCGATCAATGCCAGGACGAGAAGAAGCATTGCAGATGCAATAAGAAAAACGAAGGCGAGCTCGGTGTGTTGTGGGGGGGTGGGTATTCATAAATAACCTTCTGTGGGAAAAGAGAGGTCTCACGCAACGTCGCTACGACGCAGGGATGTACTCCTGGGTTTGTCGGGTTTCTCTAGTCTATTTGGTTGAGCTGTACGGCAGCGATTACAATCAGACAACAGATATTCGTGTAATTCGTGGACACAAGGCTTCATTTTCGGAAGACCACTCTCGTATTGATCAGAAAATCGATCACAAGAGCGACTGATTGGTCCAGCGAGAATCGATCTGTCTCAATGATCAGGTCAGGGGACTCAGGCTCCTCATAAGGCGAGCCGATCCCTGTCATATTCTTTATTTCGCCGGCCCTCGCCCTCTTGTAAAGATTCTTGGGGTCACGGGATTCACAGATTTCCAGGGGGCACTTGACGTAGCACTCATAATACGGAACCTTCTCCATCAACTCTCGTACAAACCGGCGGCTTTCCCGGTAAGGCGCTATAAAGGCCGCAAAAACCAGAATGCCCGCATCGACCATGATCTTGGCCACTTCGGCAATGCGCCTTATGTTTTCCTTCCGATCTTCCGGCCCCAATCCAAGATCCTTGTTCAGACCGGTGCGGATGTTATCTCCGTCCAGAACATAACTTCTGACACCCAACTTGAAAAGATGGGCTTCCACCGCATGGGCGAGGGTCGACTTGCCGCTTCCTGAAAGGCCGGTGAACCACAAAAGAGCGCTTCGGTGGCCGTTCAAGAGATTTCGGTCGGAACAGAGAACGGAAGATTGAAAAGGGTAGATGTCATTCATGGTAGTCACCTGGAGAGAAGAAAGTTTATCTTACAGAAGATAACGAAGGAAACGAAGGGTTTGTGTTTAAGAAGAGAGGGAGCAAAGTAAATTTCTTCTACAGAAGGTAGTAGAGGTAATGAAGGGTCTTTTTTTATGAAAACAGCTTCGTTACCTTCGTTTTCTTCTGTAGAAAGTTTGATTTTGGCTAGAGCCTGACGAGTACTCCTGCTGATACGGCGATCTGGAACAGGGTTTGCGTGACATCCTTGACCACTCTTAGCCAGGGGTATTTCTCCACCTTTTTGGGCACGATGATGGTGTCTCCGGGATCCAATTCCATTGACCCAAATCCGCCCATTGTCCATCGGGAGTTCTTAGAGTCCCATGTCGCCATTCCGAAAAACTTTTCCTGGGCCTTGCTGATTACGGCTCCGTTTGCCCTTACCACATAGATCTGCCCCTTTTCAGCAGTGTCCGTGGCCCCGCCAACCATGTCGATATAACGGTCTACCGTGTGTCCCTTTTCAAAGACAAGGGCTGTCGGATTATAGACTTCCCCAAGCACATTTACGCTGCCCGGCTTCTTTTTCACGATCATACGATCGCCGGGCCTCAGTTCGAAATTGTACTGTGAGGATGCAAGAACCAGCGCCTCGTCCAGGTTGATCACCATGCGCCCGGTAGATCGGGAAGTCTTTAGCTTTGCCAGTAATTCCTTTTTAGAGGTCAATGTTTCCGCAATTATTGCTGCCCGGTCCTTGTCAATAGCGGTTTCTGCGGATTGAGCAGATAGCGTCAGCACATCTTCTTCCAATTTTCGGACATACTGCTGAAGCTGTTCATCCTGGACCACTTTCACCGATTCCCGCTGAAACACTGCGCCGAAGGCATGAGCTTCCTTGGTCAACCCGCCGGCCCTTTGCACAACCGAACTGAGGCGCTCACCCTCGTTGAAGCTGTATTCACCGGGAAACACAAATTCCCCTTCAAGATAAATCCTTCTTTCCAATGCCTGGGCATATTGAGGAATCTCTCGAATATCGATGACATCGTCCTTTTGCAAAATAAGGTCGTCGATCCTGGCTCCTGCTATGGCACTGCCCGGTGAGAAAGTGATTCTGACTGTATCCGTCGTCTTTTCACCGGGCGAAACCCGGGTCAAACTGGCCTCTTCCTTATAGGCCCTACCTGTAAGATTTCCTGCCCTGAAGATCAAGTCCTTCACGGTCATGCCCGAGTACAAGCGATAAGTGCCGGGGGCACGCACGGCGCCTTTGATGACCACTTCTGGCGTGTCTTTCTTCTCCCATAAAGCGTAGACGATCACTCGATCCATTTCCTGCAGGGGAAGGTTCTGGCTTTCCTCTCCTTTGAGCATGGCCTCCAGATCGAACTTGATGATCCTGGGATGGAGGTCAGGGGGTACCAATCTTACGATGTCCGCCTGGTGAAGGTATGGCTCGGGGAGCAGTTCCTCGTAAGATGAAATGATGTCCCGGAGTTTCATGCCGGGTTTCAATTCGTATTCTCTCGGGTACTTGACATGCCCTTCCAGGTAAACGACCTGGCGGATTTTTTCGTGAACGGGATAAACTTTTACGACGTCCCCGTCATTCAGAGTCAATCCAAGATCCTTGTTCGCGGTCGGACTCGCCGGCCCCAGACTAAAGCTCTTGACTATTCGCCTTTCATGTTCCTGCACCCTTTCGACCACCACGTTCTGATTATGTCCGACCGGCAGAATGCCTCCTGCGAGTTGAATCACATCCCGGATGGTCTGGTTTCCCTTCAACTCATAAATTGCCGGGCGTTTTACCAGACCCGCAACCCCTACCACGGGTCCCACAACCGGGATGTGGATGGTGTCTCCTGCCTGAACGCGAACATCATTGGTTTTGTTCCCCCCAATCAGGAAATCATAGAGATCCAGCTCTGCAATAGACTTCCCGTTCCTCATGAGAGAAATTTTCCTGAGACTCCCTTTCTTGCTCGGTCCTCCGGCTGCAAAAAGGGCCGTGATCACGGTGGAGAGCGAACTCACGTTGTAAGTTCCCGGAGTCTTGGCTTCGCCCACAACGAACACCCCCACGGTCCGAAGACTGCCCATTGAGATGTCCATTTGAAAATCGGTGTAATATTCACGGAACTTTTTCAGAAGAAGATTTGCAACCTGGTCCATGTTCCGGCCGCTCACACGCAGTACGCCCACGCGCGGGAGCGTAATCGTTCCATCATTGGACACGGTTACGTAGTGCGTAGCTTCCACCTTTCCCCATAACTGGACGGTGAAGGCATCGCCCGGGCCGAGGATATATTCCGGTCCGACCGGTACATTGGTTACAGGCGCAAAGGTGGGTAAACCGGCGGGTTTGAAAAAATCATATCCAAACTGTTTCAGTTCCCGGGAAATATCCGTTGGGAACTCTCCCGACATGATCCTCTCAATCTCGGAAAGTTCGGGAGGCTGCATGTATGGCGGAACTGGCGGCTTGCCCAGTTCCTGGGGAGGCAACTCGGCGACGCCGGGCAGGAAAAGATCGAGACCAGGGAAGTTTGTAAGCCAGTAAGCCCTTTCCTGTTCGCTCAGGGCGGTGAAAATCAGTATCTTATCATCGTACTCAACAGCCCTGAAAAGGGCCAGTTTGGTCTCATAATCAAGGTATGGAACAATCCATTGCTTGTCCGTCTTACTCAAGCTTCCGAAGATCGTCACCCTTTCTTCATCACTCGACTGCCTCAACACCTCTGCCTTCTGCTCCTGGCTGAACGAGATAAAGGCCCTTGTCCTTTCCTCCGGAGTGAGCATGTAGAAATCTTTTTGAAAGCCGAAGGCCGGGATCTTGGGAAGCGGTGCGCCGGGAGACGGCCATTGCTGCCCTGGAACAGGTGTTGTTGGAGTGCCAGGCGGCTGCTGTCCATACGGCGGTTGCTGTCCGTATGGCGGTTGTTGCCCGTATGGGATGGGGCCGGTTTGGGCGCCCGGGGCAGGAGCTTGGTATTGAGAACCGTACCTGTTTGAATCTGTGGGTTGCCTCGTTTGGCTTCCCGAACCATACCCGGGAAGAGTTCCAGGCGGTGGGTAGGGAGTTTGTCTGCTCTTTGAAGGGTCGGTTTGAGTCCACTGACCATATCCAACATCCGGAATGCAAACAATGCAGCAAAGGAAGACTAGGCAGATGAAGTTGATGAATCGGCAAGCGCGTGCTTTCATAAAGGTCCCTTATGTTTACAATTACGATTCGGAAGTCTGAGGTCAGCCCAGCCGCTGGCAAATTCGCCAGTTTGCTCAAACAGGAAACTTCTTTCACCACAGAGGCACGAGGGCACAGAGAGGCTTACTCTTTTTGCAGACCTCTTCTCTGTGACCTCTGCGTCTCTGTGGCGAGATCGTCTTTTCAGATGAAGCTTCATACGAGAGGTCGGAGAAAACCCGAAGTACACCTCTCAAAATAATGTGTAAATGCTGAACTCTAATCGTGGCGCGTCAGCGTTCATGGCTCCGCCCCTTCACTTCCCGGGCAAGTAGGTAGTAACTGATTTATATGATTGAGAGTTTTGCCGGTCGTGAGCAGATTACGGGGTATCAGAGGCCATGTGAACGTTGTGAGTTCGAAACCGAGATCGCATAACAGAATACGATGTCCAAGCAAACCGGGTGTTCAGAGTCAGGGATCAACTCAGCGAGCGATACCTAATACAGAAACAGGAAAAAAGTCAAAGGGAAAACGGCGCGAAATCCAGATTATAGAAAACCGATTCTCGTGCTGCGACCGGTAAACCATCTTTGAAATTGAAAGAAATGAATGCGGCGGGGGAGTACCCCGCCGTATTTGAACCCCGCGCCCGACGTTGCGAGACAATCCAAGCCGGCAATATAAAAAAGTCTCAACCTGCCGAGGCGCATATCACAAGAATGCTAAACTGAAACTGCGGACCAGTTAATGTGAATCTATATTTTCTTCAGGTGCCTCGACACGAACGTCAACAGCGGCAGCAACTAAAGCGATCGCTGCCATTTCACCGGCCCCTATCTCTCCAATGGCAAAGCCGCTCAATCCGGCGGCACCGCTCCCGCCGGCAGTGCCTCTCGCTGCAGCGGGTGCTTGTCGCACAGGCTGGGCCATCCTGTCGCTTGGCATAGCCAGAAGTAAGAACGCAAAGAAAGTCAGGAAAACACAGGTCAACTTAACTTCATGCCGAACAGCCATTTAGAACTTCACCTCCTTCTCACCTACAAGGAAGCCACTCCCAAACCTTCAATAAAGTTAGAAGTTTACTTACTTGTGGGGATTTGTCAAGGTAAATTCATAAGTAGCTACTGAGCGAATGCGTATCGGCCTAAAAGCAAGTGAGCGCCCGCCTTTCCGAAATGGGTAAGTTGTGAATGTGAAAATCTGGGCTTGATTGGCTTTCCTCATCTAGAAGTAGTAGAGAAACCGGAGTAATAAGAAAGAACGGGTCCCGGATTCCCCTTCGATATAATCCATGTTGTCAACGCTTTCCATCCCCACACTTCCCAGAATACTCATATTATCGCTCAGATCGTAAAGAGCACGGATATTTCCCTGTAAAACCTCTTCACCGTTATCCAGTGAGGTCCTGCGATTCTCATAATCGCCTTCAAGAAATAATCTCAGACGAGGACTCAACAGAATCGATAGGCTGGCAAGAAAGTCCTGACCGTCCATTCCGAGGTGATGTCCGAAAACTCTCCCTTCGTAGGTGAGTGGGAATTCGGAATGGTTGTACCATGCCGTTCGGTTGCTTTGGGGGGAAGTGTTGGTGTATTCAAACCGGAGCTGAAGACGCCCATGGAGTTTCAGGAAATCGCCGAGCAGAAGCCCGAGTTGATAGGCTCTTCGGTCCGGGGGCAAGGCCGCGTCTTCTCCACCCCATTCACCGTAAAAGCTCAGAGTCTCGGAGATGGGAAGAGGATTGTGAAAACGGAACTGCCAGAAGGCGGAGAACTGGCCGTTGGATGACAAATTCCCGGTCAGATTATCGTTGAAAAATATGATTCGCATGTGGTCGGTCGCGCTGATGCTCCTGCCTTCTCCACCATAGACGCTGATTAAATTGAACCCGAATTCCATCCAGGGCGCAGGTTTGAAATCCAGATGAATTCCAGCCAAATAGGGCTCATCGTGATCGGTTATCAGCCGTTCGTCCGGATACCTCGGATTCAGGCGATCCCTGTCGAGCTCGGCGAAGACAAATGTGTATTTGAATAAACCAAGGATATCGAACACCCATGGCAGGACGGTGGGAATGGGGTTGGAAAGCTTAAACATTGGGAACGGCTCTGCGTTGTTTGACATGGTGAGGGATCCATGGGAAGAGGGATTCCACCACAAGGAGTCGGCGCCGTACTGGAGTTCTATGTTCATGATGTCCAGTTTTGCGTACCACTTCTGCAAGTCGAAATTGCTCCGGTCGACCTCGTTGCCCTTTGGATTCCGTACGTCTTCAGCGTTCCCGTAATATACAAAGCGCGGTTGCGCGAACAATCCCAAAACCCCGCCAATTCTTGCATGCGTGGTCATATCGACGACAGCATTGCTCCCGTCGTAAAACTCAATGCCCTCGTTGTTGTATGTGGAATAGGCATCATCCTGATACCTTATCGTCCCGCTGACCCGGTCTGCGGGCTTTAGATAGGTAGTGGCAGCTTTCCGGGAATTCTCGACATGATCGACTTCCTCGGCATATCTTTTTTCAAGCCATGTGATCAGCTCCCGGATCAAAGGGAGCTTTTGCCTCTCCTCTTCAGGAAGTTTCTTCCAGTTCTGACGGGCCTCACTGATCAATCGGGCCATTTCAAAACGGCTGAAAGGTCTGGTTGCCCAAACGTCGCTCTTAACCAGACCCTGCATGATCAGTTTTTCCAAATAAAAATAGGAAACGTCATCCAGTGGCACATTTGTGGAGACCATGGCGCGCAATTGGCGTTGCGGAATGACAGCCGCCGAAACCGTTAAGAGGAGAATAAAAAAAAGACGAAAGGAAAATCTTCTCATGATGGAACCTTTCAAAGTGAACATTCAGGTGAAGAGTTGGCAAGGTGTGCCGGGGACACGCCACAATTTGAGAGCCGGAATGAAGATTGTGGCGGGCCCCACGCTGGAAGGCCATAAGAATCAAAATAGGCGAGGTTTGTCAAGCAACAGTGTGTAAGTTCTGTGATTGATTTCGGCAATACAAATTTGTGATGACCAAAAAATCCGAATATCGAATTCGATATTCGAATTTCGGATTTCCGTGTCACGGGTAAGTGGGTCAAGTACAAGCCGCTCTTCCTGGGATTCCAAATTGCCGTATTTGGGAGCAGAACTTTTGAGACACGGCACTAGCGAAGCGGTCGTCCATCCTCCCTCGGTCTTTACCACACCAGCCGATCTCCGGGTTTAAGGCCCATTTCGTCTGTTTTTCCGGCGCTCAGCTCCAGGACATACACAGAAGGACGAACAGGGGAATAGGTGGGACAAGGGTCTTTCTTGCAGGGAGGGACTCGCTTGACCATGTGCACAATTCTCTTCTCCCTGTCCAGCCACAGGATGTCTATAGGGAACCTCACGTTCTTCATCCAGAAGGAGTGGTTCGCTTCCTCTTCAAAGAGGAAGAGCATTCCTTTATTTGCGGCCATCTCTTCCCGGAACATGAGTCCTTTCGCCCTTTGCTCCCATGAGAGGGCCAGCTCGGCAACCACAAACTCTCCGTTTGGAAAATAAACTCGAAGGTCCGCTTTCTCCTGCGCCTGCACGGGAAAAGAGGTCAGAACCGCCAAGACGCAAAGTACGCTTATCTGTTTGAGAAGGGCCAAAATATCTCCATCTAAGAGAATTGAACCGCCAAGACGCAAAGAACGCTAAGGAAAACAACAAAGGTTTGAGTTTTAGACTGCGGAGTTCCGCAGTCTAAAACTCAAACCGGTTTCGCCCTCCGGGGAGGGTACAATTTACACGCCAGGATCCGGAATATCACGCCAAGCCGATAACCTTGAGCAAGGTCACCATATCGGGACACCAGACTGAGGACAACATTTGTTCTTTCACCTGCCGGGAGACCCTCCGGCAGGTGAAAGAACAAATTCTTACTTCGCGTCCTTCGCGCCTTCGCGGTTCAATATTACGTTTTCCTGTCTCAGATTTCCCTGAAGCGGTTCAGCTTGTAATAGATCCCTTTCCTGGCCATCAGCGCGTCGTGCTTTCCCTCCTCCAGGATTCGGCCGTGATGCATGACCAGGATGCGATCGGCACTCCGAATGGTTGAGAGCCGGTGGGCAACAACCAGGGTGGTCCTCTTCTGCGTCATTTCGAAGATGGCCTCCTGGATGAGCTGCTCAGTCCCCGGATCCACACTGGAGGTCGCCTCGTCCAGGATGAGCACCTTCGGGTCAGAAGCGAGGGCCCTCGCGAAGGAAAGCAACTGCCGTTCGCCTGTGGAAAGGTTTGAGCCCCTCTCTCCAATTTCCTGATCATAGCCGGACGGCAGCCTTTGAATGACAAGATCCGCATTGGACTGTTTTGCAGCGAGCGCGATCTGTGCAGGCTCGACATCGCTTCTGCCGAGAGAGATGTTTTCCTCCAGCCTCCCCGAAAAAATGAAGACATCCTGCATCACCAGGCCCAGAATCCGCCGGAGCTCTGCGCCCGGCCAGAGCCGGATATCCACACCATCCATGAGGACGGTTCCTTCCGTGGGGTCATAAAACCGTTCTATCAGGTTGACCACCGTCGATTTTCCAGCCCCTGTAGCTCCTACGATCGCCACCATCTCCCCGGGCATCACCTGAAAGGAGATTCCATGGAGCACGGGCGGGCCGCTGTTGTAGGAAAAGGATACGTTTCGAAACTCCAGATGCCCCTTCAACGCGGAAGGGAGAACAGGACGTTCGGGTTCGGAGACCTCCTCCCGAAGATCGATGAACTCGAATATCCTTTCGGTCGAGGCCATGGATGCCTGCATGATATTGTATTTCTCCGAAATGTCTCGAATCGGCTTGAAGAACATCTGCATGTAGCTGATAAATGCCACAAGGGCGCCCAGGGTGATCCGCTCCTGGATGACGTTCCCGCCCCCGTACCAGATGAGCAGTGCAACGGCAAAGGCGGCCATGAGTTCCATCAGCGGCATGAATACGGCAAATACCCGGACCTGCTTCATGCCCGCCAGGAAATTCTCGTGATTGATCTTCGCAAACTGCTCCTTCTGAAACGTCTCTGTGGCAAAAAGCTGAACCGTCTTCATCCCGGTCACCCGTTCCTGCAGGAAACCGTTCATTTTTGCCACCTTGGCCCTGAGCTCCCTGAAAGCCTCCCTTGCCATTTTGCTGAAGAACAGGGCGAGCCCAAAGAGAATGGGGACGAGCGACAGGCTCAGAAGGGCGAGCCGCCAGTCCAGGTAGACCAAAATGGAGACGATGCCGAGCAGGATAATGACGTCCTTGAAAACTGTGACCGCAACGGACTTGAACATCTCGTTGAGATTCTCTATGTCGTTGGTCACCCTTGTCACAAGACGGCCGATCGGATGCCGGTCAAAGAATGCGACGGACTGGGAGAGCATGCGCTGGAAAAGACGCATCCGGATATCATACATGATCTTCTGCCCGGTCCACTCGAGCAGGTAATACTCTGCATAACCGAGCAAAAAGGAAATGAGCAGAAAACCCAGGAGAGTCATCCCGATCTTCCCGAGACCTCTTACGTCATCTTCTCTCACGGCCAGGATCTGTTTTTCGGTGAGATCCCTCAGGGTCTCTTCGCGAATCATGCTCGACCCTTCGACAAGGATGGTCTCCCCCTGAAGAAGCCCTTGCGCATCCCTCTGGCGAACCCTGTAGAACCCGCCGTCGGAAAGAACTCCCTTCTCTCTGTATTCGTGAAGGTGCACGGGATCCCACTTGCGGATGTCTTCCCGTGAAACGTACGCTCGGGATCCGTCGGAACTCATCACCAGCATTTTCCCGTAGAGGCGGGAAACCCGTTCAGCGTCGGGCTCTCCCATGCCGGACAGGTTCAACTCGGACCACGAGGCAAAAATGTACCGATCGATAGCGATCTTAGTAAGATAAGGAACAGCGAGATCGACCAGTGTAATCACCAGAGAAAGAAGGAGGGCCGCCAGAATCCTGCTCCTGTATGGAAAAGCATATGCGCCGAGCTTCCTCAGGAGTCGCAAGTCATAGGGCCGGCCTAATTGGCCTTCTTCCATGTATCCGTATTCTATGGGCATAAGTGAATTTGAACCGCCAAGACGCCAAGTACGCCAAGGAAGATATTTGGTTTTTCAACTGCCGGAGAAGTACTCCGGAAGTTGAAAAACCAAATCCTCGAGCTTTTCTTTGCGACCTTTGCGCCTTCGCGGTTCAACCTCTTTCCTTGTATTTGTACACCATGCGTTTTATGCCGTCCTTCATCAAACGGACCTTCCAATTGAGGAGGAAACCCAGCTTTAGTTCTGCCATTTTCAGATAGGTAAGCATTTGTGCTTCATTGATGGGGGCGAGCTGGTCGACTGTCTTGTTCTCAACTATCACCAGATCTTCAACGATCATATCAGCTCTAAAACCAACATCTATGAAAACATCCTCGTACTTGGCTGGGATAGGTACTTCACAGCGAACATGGAGTCCTTGTTTCTCCAATTCATAAGCCAAGCATTTCTGGTAGACTGATTCCAATAACCCAGGACCTAAGGCCCTGTGGACCTTAATTGCAGAATGGACTATCTTCCGACCTATCTCTTCGAGATCAACGTTCATAGGCTTTAACCCCATCAGGTTTCAAAGAAACTGAACCGCCAAGACGCTAAGTACGCCAAGGAAGACGTTTGTTTATTCCTCTGCCGGAGTCACCGGCAGAGGATAAACAAATCTTTGTGCTTTTCTTCGCGTCCTTCGCGTCTTTGCGGTTCGATCTCTTCTCTTAAACGAGATCCAGTTCTTCAGCCAGAAGTTGCTTCTCGTAAAGTCGGGCGTATTCCCTTCCGCTTTGCATCAAGGCGCCGGGAGCGCCCATTTCGACGACAACGCCCCTTTCCATGACCACGACCAGGTCCGCTCTCCCGATCGTGGAAACCCTGTTCGAGACGATCAGGGTGGTTTTGCCTGATCTGGATGCGAGGATTTGATTCATGATGCGTTCTTCTGTGCGTGTATCCACCATGGAAAGTGCGTCATCCAGAACCAGGATCGGGGGGTTCGCCATGACCGCCCGGGCCAGTGATAAACGCTGCCGTTGCCCCCCGGACAGGGAGACGCCCCTTTCCCCGAGAAGGGTATGAATTCCGTGCTCCAGGGATTGCACCTCTTCGAAGAGCTGGACGGTCTTTAAGGCCGACAGGACCTCTTCCTCCGAGAACCCGGACCTGCCGAACAGGACGTTGCCCCTGATGGTGTCGGAAAAGATCATGGTCTCCTGAGTGACGAAACCAATTTCAGTTCTCAACACCCGAAGGGGTATGGTGCGGATTTCCATGCCGTCGATCAGTATGGATCCTTTTTGTGGATCATACAGGCGGGCCAAAGCATGAAGGAGTGTCGTTTTACCGGACCCCACGTGTCCTGCGAATGCTACTGTCATTCCTTTTTCGATTTCAAAGGATATGTCCCTGACCGCCTCCCGGTCGTGTCCCGGGTAGGTAAGGCTCAGCTCCCTGAACTCTATCCGGCCGTGAAGAGCGGAGACGGGGATCGGTCTCTGCGGATCCCTGATTTCCGGGACTTCATTGAGAACGGCATTGATCCGCCGCATGGAAGCGGAACCCCTTTGCAGCAGATTGGCGACCCATCCCGTGGCCATCATGGGCCATGCGAGGAGATTGAGATAACTGATGAATGCGACCAGATCGCCGGTCGTGATATCGCCCAGTATCGTGAACCGACCTCCGAGCCAGATCACGGCCGCAAGCCCGAGGTTTGTGAAAGCGGCCATGAGGGGAAACAGGATGCCTATGTTTCTCGCGAGCTGGACGTTTTCCAGGATATATCTTTTTCCCTCCCCCGAGACGACGGAGGTCGCCCAGGACTCCCGTGAATAGGCCTTTATCACCCTGATCCCTGAGAAGGATTCCCGTACCTTCTCCGTGAGATTTGAGAAGACCGCCTGCACCGTGTCATAGCCTGTAGACATGCGGCGCGTAAGAATCCTGGTGAAATAGACAACAAAGGGCGCCGGAATAAGGGAAATCAAGGTGAGACGCAGATCAATATAAATCATGAAACCGACGGCCGCGAATCCGAGAACCACGGCATCGGTGACCGCCACCAGCCCCATTCCGGATGCCATGCGGACCGCATTCACGTCGTTTGTCGATCTGGCCATGATATCCCCGGTTTTGGTTCTCTGGTAGAAGGAGGCGGGGAGGGCGAGCAAACGCTCCAGGATGCTGTTTCGAAGTCCCTCTTCGATCTTCCTGGAAATGCCGAACAGGAAATGCCTCCACACGTACCTGAGAAGGGCCATGGCCAAGGCTATCGCCATGATGATCCCGGCATAGCGGAGAAGCAGACCGGGCGTGGCGTCTCTTATCGTCAGGTGGTCTACCGCCTTTTTGATGACAAGCGGGATCAGGAGCTGAAGGAAATCCACAGCCAGCAGACAGGCGACACCCATGAACAAGGCGCCCTTGTTCTGGACAAAGTACCCCTTGAGGGATGCCAGATTTCGAAATGTCTCTTTCATAAAGGTTCTCTCTTAAAGGAGATACTTGAACTGCAGCAACAGTGTCAAGGAAAGCAGTGAACCGCCAAGACGCCAAGTGCGCCAAGGAAGACATTTGGTTTTTCACCTGCCGGGGTACTTCGCCGGCAGGTGAAAAACCAAATCTTTGCGCTTTTCTTCGCGACCTTTGCGCCTTCGCGGTTCCAATTTTATGTCGGTTTCCAATTTTATTGATTCATCCGGGACCGTATGCTATCTACATGAAATTCGGAGTCTGTCGGCAATTTAGCTCGCCCCCGGGGGGGTATTCAGGAGGAGTAGATGGATATTTTCAGAAGGATCGGCATTGCCATTGTCATGATCGTCCCCACCTGTGTCATAGCGGGTGCGCTCTGGTCTCTGTTTCACAGCTGGATTCCTATTCTCATCTGGGTTATCGTGATGGCCGCCTTTGCAGCCGGACTGATTAGCGGCAAATTCCCCCGGTCCTGCTCTCACTCCGATCAGAATCACTTGTCCGCACATCCATCCGCCTAGGACACAAGAAAGATTTTTACAGAAGGCCACAAAGTAAACAAAGGTTTGATTATGAAAGAATTCCATCTATTTGTTAATGCTCCCCCTTCGTTTCCTTAGTTACCTTATGTAAATGGTTTTTTTCCATGGTCTCGCTTCCCATTCCTTCACATTTTAATCCGGACAGTGTCGGTCGGCTCTGGAGGGTCCCTTACGAGGAGAGGGCAAAAGAGGCGGCGTCATGGGCAGGAAAGCACAAAATCCGACCTGCAAGAGAAGATTCTTTCACGATTTGCCTCATCCTGGTGGATGTACAGAACACCTTCTGCCTTCCGGATTTTGAGTTGTTCGTCCGAGGTCGCAGCGGCACAGGTGCTGTGGATGACAACAGGCGGTTGTGTGAGTTCATCTATCGCAACCTCGGCGTCATCACCCACATTGCCCCGACCATGGATACCCATCATCCCATGCAGATCTTCCATGCCGTTGCGCTGGTGGATGAGAATGGAAATCATCCGTCGCCTTTTACCCTGGTTTCCGCAGAGGAGGCGGAAACAGGCAAGTGGAGGCTGAATCCCGCGCTGTTTTCTTATCTCGGAATGGACGAGGAACGGGGCCGAGAGTATCTCCGCCATTATACCCGGAAGCTGAAGCAGGGGGGGAAATACGAGCTTACCATATGGCCTTATCATGCCCTGCTCGGGAGTGTCGGCCACGCCCTGGTTCCCGCAGTGGATGAGGCCGTCTTCTTCCACGAGATTGCAAGGCTTAGTCCGCCCAACTTCCAGATCAAGGGGGACAATCCGCTCACTGAACACTATTCGGTCCTGGGTCCTGAGGTCAAGGAAGGTCCTGACGGCAAACCGATAGCGACGAAGAATCGGATCTTCATCGAGGAGCTTCTTCGGTTTGATGCGATTGTCATAGCCGGGCAGGCCAAGAGCCACTGTGTGGCGTGGACGATCGGAGACCTCCTCGACGAAGCGACGCTTCGGAAAGATGCGTCCCTTGCCTCAAAGGTCTACCTGCTGGAGGACTGCACCTCCCCGGTGGTCATTCCCAATGTGATCGACTACACTGACGCGGCCGATGAAGCCTTCAGCAGATTTTCGCAGGCGGGAATGAAGGTCGTGCGCTCCACGGAGCCGATCGATACCTGGCCGGGCATTTGAAGTAGGACAAAAGCATTGAACCGCTAAGACGCAAAGGGCGCTAAGAAATGCAAAGATTTTGTTTTTTCGCCTGCGGAAGGTCTCCGCAAGCGAAAAAACAAAATGGTTTCGCCTTTAAGGGTTTGTAACAAAATAACGTGATCAAGTTGTTTGCGGATTGGGTTTTATCGTGTAGTTCCACTCACCGTGGAAGGCATCCTTGACTACGTTGACCGCTTTAAGTTCTTTGTCTGACACTTTGATCCCTTTGGGGTAGCTATTGGAATCAATTCCGCACTCCACTTTGAGCCCTGTTTTCGTCGTTGTTGCAGCGATCAGGTTCACGATGACTTCATGGCTAACGAGGGGTTTGCCGCGCCAGTTTTGGCTGATAAAGGAAAAAAGGCGGTGTTCAATCTTGTTCCACTTGCTCGTCCCTGGTGGAAAATGACAAACGGAAACAGAAAGACCGGTTTCATTGGCGAACCTTTGAAGTTCCGTTTTCCACAGCCTTACTCTGGCCCCGTTACTGCCGCCACCGTCCGCAGTAATAAGCAAACACTTGGCCTTCGAGTAGATTTCACAACCCATCGTGTTCCACCACCGCCGAATCGATTCCACCGCAAACGCAGCCGTATCATGGTCCACCCCAACGCTTACCCAACCCTTGTTCTGGATAGAGTCCAATACTCCGTAAGGAATTGCCTTGCCATTGCCCAGGGCCAGAAAATCATAGACCGACACTTCTTCCGGATCCCCTTTCGGGCGCCATTCCCGGCCTGGATTCTTGAATGGACCCACAAGCTCTTTCTTCTTGGCATCTACAGAGATAACCGGCTGCCCTTCCTCCTGGAAGCTTCTCAGTTTTTCATGAATGTACTGAAATTGGGCATCCCGATCCGGGTGCGACTTCCCCTCCATGGTCTTGCGATTGGCTTGCAAACTGTAGCCCATCTGATCAAGCAATTCGGCCACCATTCGGTGACTGGTCTTGTGGCCCATGTTCTTGAGTTCGTCGGCAAGACGGCGAACGCTTTTACACGTCCAACGAAGAGGAGATTCAGGATCCCCTCGTGTGACAGGCTCAATCAAGTATTCAAGATCTTTTTCAAGCGCCGGATCCTTGTGAACCGTTCGCTTGCGTCCTCCACCGGGCCTGCGGATCCGCCGTCCGATTTCGCGGCCAAGATTTGCATCCTTATGGGCTTTCAGTTCGCTGGCACCGGCAACAACGGTATTCCGAGAAAGACCTGTGACACGGGCAACAGTGGAGATACCGCTATAGCCCAGTATCTGTGCCTCTATGGCGGCAAGAATTCGTCGCTGTTTTTCATTAAGAAATGGTTTGAGAAGTTCAAACCGCTCCTGAATGTGTTCAGTGTTCATGCATGCATTATAGCATGAACTCCGAAATGGTCAATTTATTTCGTTACAGTCACTAAGAGCCGGTTATTCCGTTGTCATCCCCTGTTCAAACTTTAAACCGCCAAGACGCTGAGTACGCTAAGAAAGACATACTGGTTTTTCCTCTGCCGGACTTCTTCGGCAGAGGAAAAACCAGCCTTGCGTTTCCTTACACCCTTTGCACGTTACGTGGTTCAACTCTCAGGCGCCGAAGTGGCACAGTACTCTCATGTGCCAAGAAGCTGGAGACCCCGAAGGTGAACACATGTTTTTTCACCTGCCGGTTCCCGGCAGGTGAAAACCAAATGTCTTCCTTGGCGAACTTGGCGTCTTGGCGGTTTAAAGCTTTTTGGACTCGTCCTTTCTCCACGGCCTCTCCGCTCCGAACTGGGTATCACACCACCTGGCACAGTCGTTCAGTCGATCCTCGATCAATTGCCTGTATTGTTCCAGATCCTTGATGCCGGCATGTCGAGGAATCCAGAGGGGATCGGCAAAGCAAACCGCTATCCGCGCAAAGGGTTTTGGCACAAGGAATCTGTCCCACGAATTGAAGAGCCAACCCCGATCCGCGCCCCAGACTACCGGGATGAGGGGGACCTGGGCGTCCCTGGCTGCAAGGACAGCCCCGGTCTTCGCAATTCTGGGGGGACCCTGGGGACCGTCGGCGAAAAAGCCGCCCTTGCCACCATTCTTGATCGTCCTGATGAGCTCTCTCAGGGCCCTTGTCCCTCCACGCGTCGAAGATCCCCGCACATTGTTGAATCCGAGCCAGGCGGCGATTCTGGCGGCGTATTCTCCGTCCCTGCTGCCGCTGATCAGGATCGTGATCTCCCTGGAGCGAAAATAATGAGAGAAGTAAGGCATGCGCTGGTGCCATGTTGTGTACACTGCGGCCCCGCCCGAGCGAGCGAGGGCTTCCCGATCGCCTTTCTCTCCCTTCACTCTTACCACCCTGCAGGTGAACATGAGAGTTTTTACCAGCAGGGCCGTAAGGGGTGGAACGATCTGCAGCAGGAGACCGTCAAATATTCCAAACTTGCGCATGGGTTGCTCTGATGGGGATCCTTTCCGGTTGAACGCGTTGCTTCTTGCTTTCCCACAAGCGGCAAAGCGATAAGCGGCCCGTGTTGATAATGAGGATGCCACTTTAGCATAAGTCTGAGGGTTGTGAGTAGTCAGTTGTTGTTCGTTCATAGGCGCGCAGGGCCGCTGCTCGCGAAGGAATCGCAACCGGGGAGGTGCTCATACAAATCCCGAGGAGGAGCGCGGTCCCAGGATTTGACTTTCAGATTTTTTTACAGTAAAAGCTTAATTCAGGGATTTTTACTAAAATGCACCGCCACATCATCCACCTTCATATCCCAGCCTTTCCCATTGCCGCGGCCAGGGTCTGCCGCCCGGAACTGAGAGACCGGCCTGTGGCCATAGCCCCTCCTCACTCGGAACGGGCGCTGCTTCTGTCCGTATCCCTTGAAGCGCGCAGGGAGGGCATCTTCAAGGGCATGGACCTCGGGAAGGCTGTAAAATTCTGCCCCGATTTGATCGTGCTCCCTCCTGATCAAGACCTCACGGCAAGGGCGTCCTATGCGCTTGCCGGAATGGTGTCCAGGTACACTCCCCTCTGGGAGCCTTCCAGACCGGGGCATGTCTATCTGGACGTGACCGGCACGGGTCGTTTGTGGGGAAAGGCGAAGGATATTGCCCTGCACGTCCGGCAGGAGGTCAGGGAGCGGTTGAGGCTGCCTGGCGCGGCGGGTGTGGCAGCCAACAAGCTGGTTTCCCATCTTGCTTCAAGAATCGTTTCATCCGGAGGCGTGCTGGATGTGGATTATGGCCGGGAATCCGCCTTTATTGCGCCTATGAAGGCAACCGTTCTCCCGGGCGTGACCCGGATTCACAAGAGAGTCCTGCTGGAAGAACTGAGCATTATTCTGGTCAGGCAGGTTGCAGCTCTCGATATGGGAAGCTTGGCGCTTGTCTTCGGCCGGCAGGCCCATGTGATTCACCAAAGGGCCTTGGGGATAGACCCCACTCCGGTCTATCCTCCCCAAAGGGAGCCTGTGATCACCGAGGAGGTCATTCTTCCCCAGGATGAGAACGATGAAACAAAGCTTCTGGGAACCCTTTACTCTCTTGTTGAGAAGTGCTCCGCCGCTCTCAGGAGGAGGTCTCTTCACCCCCGAAGGGCTGGAATGATGTTCAGGTATGCCGATCAGAAGGAAGTGGTGCGTAAGATTCAAATCCCCCATGGGAGCGCATGGGGATTCGACCTTTATCCGGCGCTGGAAACTCTTTTTGTGAAAACCTGCCAACGGCGGGTGCGCATCCGGTTCATGAAGGTTTGGTTCAAGGATTTTTTATCCCCCGATCCCCAGCTTCTCCTCTTCTCCCCCCCTGCGAAGTCCACTGAAAAACGCGCCGAGGTGACCCGGGCATTGGATCGCGTTCGCGAGAAGTATGGCGATGAAGCCATCCGATACGCAAGGGTCACTTAAGAAATCTCAAACCGCCAAGACGCCCGTCTTCCGCAGTAGCAGCGCCTTGTCCACTTATGATCGCTGTTTTCTCGTGCATGCGCAAACCTCTGCTGACGCGGCTCAGCTACGGAGGGTGGACCAAGTTCGCAAAGGAAGAAGACATTTGTTTTTTCACCTGCCGGAGGCCTCCGGCAGGTGAAAAAACAATCTTGCGTTTTCTTCGCGTGCTTCGCGTCTTCGCGGTTCAATCTATTCGTAATTTCAACCCCGCTGGAGTAGTGATTGACAGACTTTAAAATGGGCGTAAGATGTCCCAATTTCATTCCCGGCCCCGGGCTGGCCGAACCGAACGGATGAAATCAAGAGGTATGAATTCGTCAGGAAGATCGGCCGATGGATTGATTTGGGAGGACGGCGGCCATGCTGAAAAACTATGACCTGGATTCAGGCAGGATTTGCGAAGGCGGCAATGATCCTCTCTCTGTAATGGTATTCATCAACCCGGACGGGGAGGAGAAAAAAACCCTGGTCGATGAATTCAGGATCGATGAGCATACGCTCAATTCAGCTCTCGACCCTGATGAGTTGTCGCGTATCGAATTCGAACCCAACCACGTGGCCCTCATCTTCAAAATGCCTCGGAATTACTCCGAAAAAGATCAACTGTTGTTCCGCGTGGCCTCCACGGGCGCATTTCTTTTCAAGGACCGCCTTATCATCGTGATCCCCGATGACATCCCCCTGTTCAACGGCAAGCCCTTCACCAGGGTCCAATCCTTTACCGATCTCTTGCTCCGCCTGGTCAGCCGCTCCATTTCTCACTTCAGGGACCATTTGAAGGCGATCAACATGCTGACAGATGAACTGGAGCATAAGATCAACACCTCCATGGAAAACCGTTACCTGATAAATCTGTTCACCCTGGAAAAGAGCCTGGTGTACTTCCTGAATGCCATCAATGCAAACGGCGTGGTCATGGAAAAGATGAAGCACACTGCGGCCAAGATCGGCTTCAGCATGGAAGAGGTGGAACTCCTGGACGATATCATCATTGAAAACAACCAGTGCAACAAGCAGGCTGAAATTTACTCCAATATTCTTGCCAGCCTCATGGACGCCAGGGTTTCCATTGTGAGCAACAATTTGAATATCCTGATCAAGTTTCTCAACATCATCACCATCGCCATCATGGTCCCCACCTTTGTCGTAAGCGCTTTCTCCATGAACGTGCCGTTGCCGCTGCATGGAAATGGACTCTCCTTCTGGATCATCATGGGGCTTGCCATCCTGTCCGTGCTTGGCTTCATGCTTTTCTGGAAATACAAGAAGTGGTGAAAGGACCGATGGACGAGGGACGACCGCTGCGCTAGGACGACGGACGAAAAATCTAACCGCCAAGACGCGAAGTGCGCGAAGAAATGAGAAAAAAGATTTGAATTTTAGACTGCGGAGTTCCGCAGTCTAAAATTCAAATCGGTTTCGCCCTCCCGGGGGGTAACACGTTGCACGCCATGCCAAGCCATAGGATTCGGGATAAATTTGGAGCTAAGCTACCCCTTTGCTTCTAGACCCGCCCCAGGCTGAAATCATTTGTCTTTTCAGGTGCCGGGATTTACCGGCAGATGAAAAGACAAATTCTTGTTTTCTTCTTGGCGTCCTTCGCGCCTTAGCGGTTCAGATTCTTTTCCAGAATTTTGTTGACAAGGTTGCTCAGGATGGATAAGAGTCAGGCAACCTGGATGAAAGGCGTATCAAGTGGGCGAAAGAATTTTTGAGAACCGGTTTTGGTATTACTACTTTTTTTATGGCGCACCGGTCTGCCCATTGCGGAGGTTTTAGCCAGGAGTCGAAGTAGGAAGTAAGCCAAACCAAGCCATGGACAGATCAAAAAGCTGACCATGGCTTTTCTGCTTTTAAGGGGCCATGGCGGCGAGTCCAGCCATGGCCCCTTACCGTTTCAGAGGAGGATGAAATGAACATCATGATGAAAGGAAATGCCACAGGCACCCAGATCGAGGGTGTGATCCGATGGGTCGAATCCGTAGGGTACAAAGCCATGCTCTCTCACGGGACGGAGCGGACCGTGGTCATGGCAATCGGCGATGATATGCACAACGTCCGGCTCCTGGT
>Ga0209164_1001008_pt1 | contig 44267 bp, 29 predicted proteins | sample MTBNYHSulfiMetaG_FD_187458 | JGI IMG/M metagenome (GOLD analysis project Ga0209164, IMG submission 187458) | Enrichment culture microbial communities from rom New York Harbor, USA that are MTBE-degrading - MTBE-NYH (New York Harbor Sulfidogenic)... | ecosystem: Environmental > Aquatic > Marine >... | reverse complement strand
AGCTGAACCTTAAGGTTGCCGGAAGCATTGTCCCACTCGACAACACGATCATCTGCCGTGGATATCGTTATTCTGCTGAGGCTATAACCCCACACCTCATAACCCAAGGACGGATACCTGTTTATCTCGTCCGGTGTCCCTTGAATTGCACGCACCTCCTTAGAGAGCGACCCAAGCGTCCACGTTTGACTGGCCGACGCATGGCAGTTGACGCAGAGAATGAACCCTGTCCACACAACAATCACAGTCTTCGCGAAGCGGCTGAGTAGCGCAACTTCTTGTTCAGAAACAGGGTGAAGTTCCCGGTTCATTGTTTTACGCACGTCATTACTTCCCAACATCTCACCTTCCCACCTTCTGCCCTTTGGCTCGTCACACCTCCGGAACCTCGCCAAGGGCCGGAATACGCCCAAGAACGGCAGACCACTCCACAACAGGAATGTTGGCCCTACGAGCAGCCTGAATCTCCAGTTCCATCCCGCGTGATGTTATACTCGACATAAGCCATAACTCATCGCAGATTGTGACCAACCGGCATGAGACTTCTTCGGTGGTGCGCCTGATTTCGGGTCGCACGTGTTCGTCAAATACAGATAGCATCAGGTGTGGGACGATTGGAACATATGTGGTACCGCGTGGACCCCTGCGACTGGCCGACAGAATTCTGCGAGCAAGACTAGCTACTCGCTGCGTATTGCGTTCTGGGTCACTAGCATACGGGTGTGCTAAGTAGACAAACATCGTAGCATTACTCACTGCGAGCGGCGAGGCCAAGACTGATGTCACATTGCTGTGCGCAATGACTCGGCAGCCGCGTTTGTCCACACCCCACTTTTATCGCTGTCCCAATGCTCTGGAAGATATGGACGTCGACACCATGAGATCGCAAGGCCGCACAGAAAGCTGCCTCGCGTTCAGGTGGAGATGGGGCATACGGACAAGAAGAATGAGGGTTGAGGCGACTGATTTTAACATAGAATGCTCCAGATTTAGCCACCGCTGCAAGTTGCTCAGCATCCTCGGCATCGTCATTTACCCCATTAAGCAGGACGCAAGAAAGGCAGCAGGGCTTGCCACACATCTCAGCGAATCGGCGTGCAGCCGGCAGAGCCTGCTCGAGAGGGAAATGCTCTTCAGCCGGAATGATCTCTCGGCGCTTCCCAGCAGGAACAGCGTGCACAGACAACTGCAACTTCACCTTCGTTGCCCAAGGCTGCTCTAATAGGCGAAGCATCCCTGAAGCCACCCCGACGGTAGATAATCCAACTATGGCGGATGGAAACACCGTATGGAGGTGCACGCAGAAACGTTCAAGGTTCTCTGCGTTGTCAAACGGTTCTCCCTGACCCATGAAGCTCACTTGAAACTGCGCCGGATAGCCCATTTCTTGCAAAGAGAAGTGAAGGATCTGCCAGAGAGCGCCAGCATCAATTGGCCGAATGAACTCCGCCCTCTGTACTGCACAGAAGGTGCATCCCATACGACAGCCGATGGTATTCGGCAGGCAAACCACGTGTGGAATACCTCGCCCGCCGATATACAGGACACTGCTCTCCACAGACTCGCCAGAAGGCAGAGCCCACTGATAGTATACAGCCCACGACTGCTCTGTGTGTTGCCGCTCCGTCAATACTAACTGCATGATTCACCTGAAAAGCCTAAGGGTCAGTGCTTGCACATTCATAATTAGGGGATCCGTCATGCCAGCTATGTAGTCCATCGTCCTAATAGCCTTGTCTGCTTGAGTGCCTCCTTGGTGGGCACTCTTTGTAATCGCCCTGAAATAGGGGTCTCTTTCATAGGTGGGCTCATGAACAGAATCTCTGAAGTCGCGTATATATTTCCCAACTTCCTCCTTCAACTGCGCTGGTTTGACTTCAGCCTCATTTGTTTTCAACCACCCGTAGTGCCAATAGAAGTTGAAGGCCGTTCGGATAACCGCTTCGGCAACAGCATCGCGGTGACGAAACCACGAGACACCCTTTATGACCCTGTCGCGCACAAAAGACTCGTAGGCACTCAGGTACTTGCTCAACGTCTCACTTGTCGCCAGAGGTGTGTGAGCCGTGTCAGATGATGCCTCGTCCCTCTCTTCCAGAATTGGCAAAGACGTTGTTACAATGTCATTGATGATACGCTGTAACCGAGTCTTCCTAGCGTATCCGTTGCCCGACGCCGCACCGGGCGCCAGGAACCACGCGAGAAATGTTCCGCCTTCCGCATAGGCGAGCCCTTTCTCTTGAAAGAAACCAGGAAGCTCCTCTCGAACCCTATCTATCCCATACTGTGACTCGGGGCAATCAAGTATGTCTTCCGTGTCATGATTCATCCCAGCAACTTGGTCAGCAATTGCGACAGCCTGCGCCTCATAAGTGCATGGGACGCCGAATTTGAGCTTTTCCTTTTCCTGCCACGGACTCCAACTATGCGTAAGGATGCCATCAGTGGTTGCTTTCTGGATATCCTTCATTTTCCGCGAGATGATTCTCACTGAGTTGATCGCGTGGTGAAAGAGCCACTGATCGTTCTTTGGGTTTCCATTCTCATCTACAAAACCATCAATTGCTACTCCAAATTCATTCCCAAGATTGACCGCAAGCTCTCGAGCATCAACTAGCGGCGCCTTGGTAGGCAGGAGGAGTCCCCGGATCACAGCTTGCATTTCTCGTTCGCCGGCATGCCCAAATGGGCAGTGCCCAATGTCGTGGCCCAAGGCGATGGCGTTGACGAGATTGATGTTGAGGCCAAGTCGATACGCGATGCTCTCAGCTATTTGGTTCACTTCAAGCGTATGTGTCAACCTTGAGCGAAAATGATCGGACTCGGGACGCACAACTATCTGTGACTTATGCGACAGTCGTCGGAAGGCCTTTGAATATGTGATCTCATCCTCGTCGTGCTTGAACCTTGCGCGGCACTCAAGCATGTCCCCTTCACTCCCATATTTCTCTGATCGCGCTGCCCAAGGCGCAAATCCATCTCTACGCAGCGCCACCTTCTTGCTTTCAAAAGGCACAAAACACTCCGTCCCCTTACCATAAGTTCCGGGCTTGGCCATAATTGCGTCCTTCACCATGCCTGTAGCTTCGGAAGTCGCTGTCGTAGTATCATCCGCACCCATGAATTCGAAAATATACCATCCGACAAGCCGACTTCAAAGGAATTCTCACAGCGCGAACATCTCTTGCCTAAGTTCATCGCCATGCATCCCAAAGCGAAAGAGAGCCGCGTGTTCCCTTCCCAGCCACATCATCCTCGGTGTGACATGAATTCTAATCTCTCCCGACTTCCTCTGCAATCCAAAATCCAAAATCTAAAATCCAAAATCCGGACCCCCGTATTCCCCACAGTTTTTGCACCACCTGGCACCGCCCCGTCATCCTGAGCGGAGTCCGCAACGCGGCGAAGTCGCCCTGAGCCTGCCCTGAGCGAGCATAGCGAGTCGAACGGGGACCCGATGAATCCTGCTCGCCCTGCGAATCAGCGCCTCCTCATTCTCACTTTTCACTATTCACTTTTCGTTCTTCACTCTACTATCTACTATCTAGTCCCCATCTACCTTCTATCTACCGCTTTCTTCATTTCTTCTACCGTCCCAACCACCAAATCCGCCCCACATTCCACCAGCTCCTCCCTGCTCCGATACCCCCACGCAACCCCGATCGCCCTCATCCCAGCCGCCCCAGCCGCCTCCATATCTATCCCGCTATCCCCCACCATCGCGCACTCCTCCGCCCGTAACCCCATCTCTGCCAATAACTTACACGCCGCTTCCTTCCCCGGCTTCACCGGCTCGCTCCCCACCACACCCACCACCTGCTCAAAAACCCCCTTCCCGAATATCTGCTCCACAATATCCCTTGCCACCCCCTGGTCCTTATTCGTCAGCACCCCAAGCCGAAAACCTGCGTTTTTAAGCTGAAAAACGGCATTTTTCATCCCCGGATACGCCCTCGTCCGGTTCAGGTAGTTTTTCGCATACCATTCCCTGTGCCTCCTGACCACCTCCTCTACCAGCCGTGGTGTGCTCTCCCCCAGCGCCCTAGCCGCGAACGTAAACACCCCATCCCCAATGAATTGCGCCATTTCCCCCTCCCCCCTGCCTGGCCTCCCCACCCCCTCCAGGGCATGATTCATCGCATCCGTCAAATCCCCCAGCGTATCCACCAGCGTCCCATCCAGATCGAATATTATGCCCTTCAAAACCGTCTCCTGACACTAAAAACGCCATTTTCACCGTTCGCACAACAAACCTTGTCCAATCGTAGATACAATAGTATAATACCCCGCAATAGGGTTTATCGAAAGGGCCTTGGATGGATATTAGTCTGGTCCTCTTCAAAAAAGGCGGCGGGCGAAAGACTTTCATCATTCCCGGCAAGCGCATCCTCATCGGACGGGCCAAAGAATGCGATTTCTGGGTCCCCGTAATGAGTGTTTCACGCAGACACTGCGAAATCACTATTGAAAACGGCGCTGTCCACCTTCATGACCTGGACTCCAAGAACGGCACCTACGTGAATGGCACGCGCGTCCAGAACGCCACTTTGGGGGCCGGTGACTTCCTGCGCGTTGGCCCGGTGCTGTTCGGCGTGCAGGTGGACGGGCAGCCGGAAAGGCTTGTGCCACCAGACTTTGTGCTTCTGGAAGAGGAGCACGCCGAGGAGAAGGCCGGCGAAGGCAGCACGATCGTGCAGCAGCCGACGCCCGGGCAGACGCAGACACCCTCAGCTCGCGATGTGGCAGATGACATATTATCATGGCTGGACGAACAGGAGCAAAAGCCTGACAACGGCTCGACGACAACGCAGCCGTGACTTAGCGGCTCGACGTGGCCAGGGAATTGAGGGCGGTGCGGAGGTCGGCGTAGGAATATGGGAGGCTATGGCGGAGGCAAATATCTTTGAAGCGGGCGATAGCCCATTCGCTGAGGGCCGATTGTCTGTCAGGATCAGCCTTACAGAAGAATATGCGACAGCCCGCGAATCGGTGAGGATGTACGCCGCAGCGGCCATTGGTATTATGGGGGCATGCGCCTGTCGTCATAGGCTTGAGAGCGGCGGAGCTTAACTTCGCGGCGAAGTATACGAGTTCCGGAGATGTCACGAGCAGGCGGTGGTCGTAGTTATCGAAATCGCAGCACTGGCCACAGACCAAGCAGCCAACGGCTTTGCACTTCAAGTCGTGCCAGGTTGCAGTAGTCTCATCGATGTGGCGATAGACCTCTTCGACCTCGGCAGCGATCGCAGAGTCAATTGTCATCTTCCCACCACTTCTTCTGCTCGACCAGGCGTTCGATCTCGCCGCGGGAGTACTGCCGGCCGCGGTTTATGCCCTGACACCGCTGGGCAGCCGAGTTCCATGCGTTTTCGTTCTGCAGGTTCTGCTTCCAGAAGGGCCAGGTGCGACATTGGTTGGGTCGGACATCATAAATGGCACAGGTTTTCACACCTGCACTCTCGCGGAGGAAGATACAGTCTTTTGTCTCCTCTTCCTCGATGACGGACATCCGCCAGCCAACGCGTTTCAGGTATTTGCTTCTGAGCTCGTGTTCGCTGATGCCGAGGAAGCGGGCGATGCGGGCAGCCTCTTCGTTACTGACCCAGATATAGCCCTCGCCCGGGCCGGAGCAGCAACGGCCGCACTTGGCGCATTCAAAACACAGACCTGTATGGTACCAAGGGTCCTTCTTCATTACCTTGCCAGGACAGAGTATTCGGCAGTCTGCTACCGGTTTAGTTTCTATGCGGTGCGCAGGACAGCGCCCGCAGACTTCTCAATCTGCTTGAGGATGGCTGCCTGCATGGCATCGACCTGTTCATGCGTAAGGGTACCATCCTCGTCGCGGAAGCGGAGCGATAGCGTCAGGCTCTTCTTACCGGCTGGAACGCCCTTTCCTCGATAGATGTCGACGAACTGAAGGTGCTCCATCTCCTTCGGAGCTGCGCCGGTGACAGCTGAGGCAATCTGGGCCCACTTGACCTGCTCGTCTATGACTATGGAAAGATCGCGACTTATGGCTGGGAACCTCGGAATAGGACGGACCTGAACGGGGCCGCTCTGCAGGGCCATCAGAGACTCGCAATCGAGCTCGCCAGCGCACGCGATCGGCGCATCAATGCCAAGCTTTTCGAGGACGCTTTTGTCAATCATGCCAGCACAGCCGATGGGCTTACCATCAACATGGATATCTGCAGCGATGGCTGCCCATGAGAGTTTTGTGGGTGCGAAGACGATGTCTGCGTCACGGTTGAGCATCTTCACGAGACCCTCGACCGCGCCACGAAGGACGCGCATGTCAGCATCACATATCAGCCCAAGTCTCGTCTTCTCGTCCGGGAGCTGACCGGGTCTGGACTTGAACGTGGCTGATATCTCGAATACTCTGCACGAGGGATTCTTCATATTCGTGTTGAGACGCATGACCTGAGCCAGCGAACCGATGAGGTTGTCGCGAAGAAGGTTGGCACCCTTGCGAAGCTCTTCGCGAACTGATAGATCTTTGGCCGACTTACCGCCGAACGCTTCAGAGACCGCAGCATCAACGAAGGTGACATTCACAGTCTCATAGAAACCGTATGAATTGAGGAACCGGCCGACTCTGCTGACGAAACTATGTCTGGCATCCGGCGAGGCGACTTGAATCGTAATTGCGTCCTCGGTTGGGACCTTGTTGTAGCCCCAGAGGCGTGCTATCTCTTCGATGAGGTCAGCTTCGCGGGTCACATCGGTCCGCCGCCACGTGGGAATAGTGCATTCAACCACCCGGTCGTTCTGCACGGGCTTGTAGCCAAGGGCAGCAAGTATGGCCATCGCCTCTTTTTCAGGCACCTCGACCCCGAGCAGATGCCGGACCCTGTCAAGGCGCACGGAGACCTTCTGAGTGGCGGGCCGCACAGGCCAGAGATCCACGACACCACTGGCGATCCTGCCTCCCGCCACCATTACCATGAGCTGGGCAGTCCTCTTCGAGGCCCAGTCGACGTTCTCGATATCGACAATCCGCTCGAACCTGTAGGCAGCCTCAGAGGGCAGAGCCAGCTTGCGGGAAGTAGTCCGCACAGTCACGGGGTCAAACCAGGCATCCTCAAGCAGGATGGTTGTGGTTGAATCCCTGACTTCGGTATCGAGACCGCCCATGACTCCAGCGACAGCTACAGGTCCCTCCTGGCCCGCGATGATGAGCATCTGAGGGTCAAGGTCGCATTTTGTTCCGTCGATGCTGGTGATGCGTTCACCGGCCAGGGCATTACGGACAATGATGCTGCCGTTCTTTAGGGTGGCATAGTCAAAGGCATGAGGCGGCTGACCTGTCTCAAGCATAGCATAGTTGGTTGCGTCAACGATATTGTTGACACTTCTCTGGCCGACCGCTTCAAGCCTGCGACGCATCCATTCGGGTGTTGAGCCGACCTTGACGCCCTCTATAGCACGGGCGGTGTAGCGACCACAGAGCTGGGGGTTGTCTATGCGGACAGACGCCATTTTGTCGACGGGGGTAGCGCTTTCTTCCAGCTTGACTTCCGGCAGGCGAAGCGGGCGGCCTGTGGCGGCTGCGAACTCGCGCGCCACACCTATATGGCAGAGACAATCGGGGCGATTGCTGGTTACTTCGACATCGATGACGGTGTCGTCGCCAAACCGGTCGATACCTTCGCAGGGCAGGCCCAGATTGGAGAGAATATCGGCCATAGCCTCGGCTGGCTCGGAGATATCGACATATTCCCGCAGCCATTCCAGAGAGATCTTCATAAACGGTCACCTCAAATGCAAGACACGTATCCGCAACAGGTTAACGCTGTCGGGGCAGTCTGTCAATGTTTTTGGCTGTGACTTGACCTCAGCCTGCAATCTGGTAATATGCGTTTCGGTATCCCGGAGACGATACAGATGGCCTCAAGGCGCCTACGCCGCTTACTGATTCTCTTGTCTGTGGTCCTTGTTTTGCTGGGTGTATTCGCCTACCTCAGTTATGACATAATCCTTATATCCACTGGTCTTCCAGTGGGAACGGGTCCTGCGGGGCCATACGTTCCCGTTGGACCTTTCAGCTCGATATGGTCGGAACGACGGATAGTACTGCTCGGGTTGGGCGACAGCGTGACCCGGGGTCTTGGCGCTCCTGAGGGCCGGACTTACTTTGATCTGTTGCAGCATAACGACGACGAAGCATATCCCGACATGTGCGGCAAGGACATAGAGCACGTACTGCCAAATACTGAGGCTGTGAACATCGCTCGCAACTACAGCACATCTGAACAGCACCTTACGGAACAGCTTGGTGCACTGTCACCCTTTGATAAGGGAGTATTTGGCATTGTGGTAATCACGTCGGGTGGCAATGACATCATTCATGACTATGGGAACTCACCGCCACGAGACGGGGCAATGTATGGATGTACTATCGAACAGGCCCAACCCTGGTGCGCGAATCTCAAGCAGCGTCTGCAGGAGATACTCTCACAGGCCCGTGCCAAATTCCCCGGTGGATGTGTAGTCTTCCTGGCCAACGTGTATGACCCAACAGACGGCCGTGGATTACCCCGGTTTCTTGGTTTTGAGAAGGGTCTGGGTTTCGCGCCATGGCCAGATGCAGTGAAGGTCCTTGACATTGTCAACAATGACATATCCAAGATATGTAGTGCTGACGACAACGTCTACCTGGTTGACGTGCATACCGTTATGTTGGGTCATGGCATCTACTGCAGGAATCGCTTTGCGAGATGCTACCAGAAAGATGATCCCACATTCTGGTACTACCACAATCTCGAGGATCCCAACCCTAGGGGCTATGACGCTATAAGACGCGCATTCCTGCTGGAGATCGCTGACAAGGTTCCCAGCCGGCTGGCTCATTGAGACCGGCCTTTCGAAGGGGTTGCAATGCAGGCTATCGTGGCGTATCATGGTTGTCAACCAGACCGGATATGAATCGATTAAGGGGCAATACGATGCGGCGAATAGTGGTTCTTCTGGCGTCGGCCTGTATGCTTTTGGGCGGATGTGGAAGCGTGCAGAGGGAACTTACGGTAAAGACGGAGCCTGCCGGCGCGCTGGTGGTTCTGAACGATGAGGAGATCGGAACAAGCCCGGTAACAGTAGGCTTCAGCTGGTATGGGGACTATCGCGTCAGGATATCACTGGAAGGATATGAGACCCTCAAGACACACCAGAAGCTTGACGCTCCATGGTATGACCATTTCCCCTTTGACCTGTTGCGCATCCTGTGGCCGGAACATAGCACGGACAGCTATGAATGGGCCTTCGAACTCAAGAAGCTGACGCCCCCAACCAGGGAGGAGTTGATAAAGGCAGCCACCGAACTGAGGCGGGACCAAGGGATATCCGGTCGGCGGTGAGAATTACACACTTCCAGTATCGACGCGATAACCCACTTTCTGCACGGTCTTGATCGCCCTTCGGGCTTCGCCGAGTTTTCTGCGCAGTGATGAGACGTGCACGTAGATGTTGCGCTCGGCTGTCTCGCCATTCGTCATATCAAGGGCCGATGCCAGCTGGTGAAGCTGCACCACGGCCCCCTTCGCCTCCATCAAGGTGGCAAGTATTCTGAACTCGGTCGGAGTGAGGTCAACGCTGTGCCCATTGACCGTGCAGAGATGGCTACGAGGGTCAAGGGCGATGATCCCGGCTCTAAGCGTCTCGTCTGTCGTTATGGAGGAAGCGGCTTTTCTTCTCAATACGGCCTCGATCCTCGCTGCCAGAATGGGCGTACTGAAGGGTTTGGTGACATAGTCGTCGGCCCCCATGTTAAGGCCTACAATGACATCGGTGGCACTATCCTTGGCGGTCAGCATTATGACAGGTATGTCGGCTGTGCGAGGGTTGCTCTTGATCTGACCGGTAAGCCGCGTGCCGGGGATGTCAGGAAGCATTATGTCCATCAGGACGAGGTCGGGCTTCTCGATCTGGAGCTTCTGCAGTGCCTCGGCGCCTGTAGCGGCGCTGGCTATCACATAGCCTTCGCTGCCCAGGCTCATCTCCAGGAGGGCTACAAGCTCAGGCTCGTCATCGACTATAAGTATCCTCTTCTGCATAGCTCCAGTTCACCATGATCCCGGCGCTGCCGGTCAAGCCGACAAGTCACTGCATCACATGAGGTTAGTTCTGTACCACTTTATGGCTTCCTGCAGGCCATCACGGAATTTCACTACGGGGGCAAATCCGATCACCTGTCCAGCAAGCGTGATATCCGCGAGCGAGTGTTTGACATCTCCGGCTCTTGACGGCACATATTTCGGTCTGACATCAGTGCCAAGGAACTCGTTGATCAGAGAAATCACGCCATTAACGGTGATCCTTTCGCCGCAGGCAATATTGACGACCTCGCCACTTGTCTGGGGCACTCTGGCAGCCAGGAGGTTGGCATGGACGGCATTTGCAACGTATGTAAAATCGCGCGATTGTTCACCATCGCCGTAAACAGTCGGCGATGTGCCTTTGAGAATGGAAGTCACGAAAGCCGGAATAGCGGCAGCGTATTGGCTGGTGGGGTCCTGATACGGTCCAAATACGTTGAAGTAACGCAGGGAAATCGTCTGCAGACCGTAGACCTTGTAGAAGACTTTGCAGTAGTACTCGCCCATCAGCTTGGCAGCAGCGTACGGTGAGAGGGGATTAGTCACCATGCTCTCGACTTTCGGCAGTGTCGGGGTATCACCGTAGGCGGACGAGCTGGCTGCGTAGACAAACCGCTTGATGCCGGAATCTCTCGCGGCAAGAAGCAGATTGAAGGTGGCATTAACGCAGTGCCGATGACAAGCGGCCGGGTCATCCACTGAACGGGGGACGGACGGAAGCGCGCCTTGATGCAGGACGATATCGACATCCTTCATGGCGTTTCGAGCGACGTCACCGTCGCCCATATCGGCCTTGACGAAATCGATGCTGTCTCTGACATCGGCAAGGTTGGATTCCTTGCCGGTGAGCAGGTTATCTATCACCCTGACAAAGCATCCCTGCCGGACAAGCTCCCGGCATATATTGGAGCCAATGAATCCCGCCCCTCCCGTCACAAGGAATCTGTTCATCATAGCGCTCTCAAAAAGATGTGGTTCGCTGAGCGTTTACCTGCCTGCAGGCACCGGCTGAGCAGCGTGGTATTCTTCATAGGATCTGACGAGCTGGTCAAAGTAGCCACCCTTGAGTGATCTTGCCTGCATAAGCATGCAGCCCACGACATTGGCGTGGATCGCGACAAGTTCCCTGAGGGCCCTGGCAGCGGTACCACGAGTGGTGGACGTGGCGTTAATGACAAGCACGGTCGAGCGTGCCAGTGCGGCCAGCAGCTTAGCCTCGCTGACGATAAGGACCGGAGGTCCGTCGATCACGACGTGATCGTAGCTCCGCTCAAGCTCCGCGAGCAACTGCCGCATAAGAGGCGTACCCAGCAACTCGGTTGGATTCCTTGTCAGCATGCCGGAATCCAGTACATCAAGGCCCTCGATGCCGCTGCTTCGTATGGCCTGGCTCGCCTGACACTGCCCGGCCAACAGGTTGGTCAGACCGAACTGTGTCTCGCTGGAGACGGGTGGGAACACGACTCTGGACGTTGGGCGCCGCAGATTAGCATCGATAAAAAGAACCCTATTGCCTTCAGCTACGAAAGTGGTTGCGAGATTGCTGGCGGTACAGGTCTTGCCGTCGCCTGCATAGCCGCTCGTTACAAGTATTGTCTTGAGAGCCTCAGGCGGCGCAGACAACTTCAGGTTGGTTCTAAACTGCCTGTAGCACTCGGCAGTAATCGAATGAGGTGCCTGTGTGGTTACATGACACATATCAAGATTCTTGACCTGTTCATCTTCGTCGGCATGGTAAACCACACCCAGGAGAGGTGCATTCAGGTACTTTTTGACATCGCTCGGAGTCCGTACAAGGTCGTTGAGCATCTCTATCAGAAACGACAGACCAACGCCCAGAAGAAGACCAAAAACAAGGCCGCCCGGCAGATATAGCTGCCACTTGGGCGAGCTGACCCGTGTAGGCTCAGGGGCAAAGCCCGCCCTTCTGACCTGCGGCGTCTCCGGGTCGCCATAGATGAGCTTGTATGTGGTTATCTGATCATTGATATTGTCTCTTCTTTTGCGCAGGTCATCGCGTCTGGATACGGCCTGTTCAAAGATGATCTGATACCGCTCAAGATCCTTCTGTCTCATCTCGGCGCTGTTTCTCATTTCGTCAAGCTCTTTCAGCTCGTCGGTCATTGCGGTAAGCTCGTCGACCTGACCGTAGTAATTGGATTGGCGATAGGTCTCAGAGATCTCAGTCTGCCGGTCACGTCTTTGCTCGGTGATCCGCTTGATAGCTTCCTCAGTTCGCCGAACCTCGCGATGGTCGTCGCCCAGAGTGCCGCGTTTGCGTGCCAAATCGCTTTCCAGCGCGCTCAACTGATTTGCCAAGGATATCATAACAGGGTCCGACTCAACAAGACGCTGTATTTGCGGGCTGACAGGGCCGGTGACCTGCTTCTGAGCCGTAGCGACGTTCGTGCGAAGCTGTGCGATCCGCCGGATGAGGTCGTTTTGCTGCACCTCGAGATTGGAGAGCTTGAGGCTTATGGCATTTCGGAAATCTGTGTCCATGCCTGTGACACCTGTAAGACCCGCTAAGGCGGCGTTCTGCCGGATAGCTTCTATACCATTTTCAGAAGCTCTAAGGTCAGACTCTACCGCGCTAAGCTGTGTGTTGAGCTGGCCGAGCCGTCCACCGACGCCCTGCTGTGCGGTATTGGTCTGTCTGGATACAAAGATGTCGACAACCTGATTGACAATCAGAGCTGATTCCTTTCGGCTGCCGCAGGTCATGGCTACTCTTACGTAGTTGGTATCGCGTTCGGGAGTTGCTCCAAGGTCATCACTAAGGACCTCGCGCAATTTGTCAACGTCTCCCTTATATTTGGCGAACCACGTTGTGGCCCTTATCTCGTCGCGCTTCAGCAGCTCGTCATACAGACTCTGCTGTTTGATGAGAGCAGCCTTCGAGGACCTTTCCTGGAACTGAATGTCCTTGGTCGTTATAGGCATCTCGACTTTTGCAGGGTCGCGGAAGCCGGGCGGCAGGACTTCTATATATGTCCATGCGGTGTACCTGGGGTAGAATCTAAGTAGCAGTATCCACGCCGTGGCGCCTATGACAAAGCCGACAATCGCCAGAACAGCTATCAACAGCACGTGGCGTCGAATGATGTCAACAGCTTCCTTAGGGCTCATCCCTGCGGCAGCCTGAGAGGAAGCAGGTCTCACACCAAGGGGCCGTGATGTGCCACTTGATACCGGGCCAATCTGTTTTTCCATGCTTTGAAATCTCCGCAAGCCATCCGGTTATTCCGATGGCGAGGATACCCTCACAATGGTCATTTTTCTGTCACGTCTGAACTGAGTCGCTTAATAGCGGTATTCAACTCCTCAGCCTTTGCAGGCGGAAGCTGGTCGCCGGCGCTCTCAAGAATACTCTTGTACGTGGCGATCGCTTCCTGCTTCTCACCAAGTTTCTCGGCTATCTGCCCAAGCCGCTCAACCACAGCAACAGGCGCAGCCTGTTTCGTCTTCTCAAAAATCTGCACAGCCGCGCGAGATTTCTCCTTTGCTTCTGCGTACTGGCCTCTCTGGCAGAGCACGAAAGCATACGTATCAAGTATATTTCCATCATATGGCGCTACATCATAAGCCTTCCTGATATATTCAAGCGCCTCATCAAGACGGATGCCGGCGGTGGCCAACATATAGGCAAGATTATTCCACACCTTTGCCAGCAGGCCTGGCCGATCCTGTGCATCGCGCATCAGGTCGTCCAAAACCTTTATCGCCTCATCACGATACTTCACATCATGTGTAGCCTCATACATCTGGACCAGGACATCAGCTCCATTGACACGATAGGCAAGACCGCCTTCAGTCTTCGGACCTGCACGAGCGATTATGAGTTTGCCATGTGCCAGCGCTTCATCACCTCTACCCTCTCGCAGACATACATTGTACATCGCGATGTTGGCAATTATGTCATTCGGGTCTTTGTTGAGTTTCTCGCTGCACCAGGCCGTTGACTCCTCCTGACCGAGCACGTTATACATACGGTCGATTATCATCATCGCCGCGGTGCTATTGTTGACGGACTTCTCAAGAGCCTTCTCGAAGTACCGCATTGCAGCCGGCTTGTCCCTCATTGCCAGAGCGCCTTCGGCCATGTTTATGAGCGCAATCGGCGCTATGGGCCCATCAGCATATCTGGAGCCAAAAGCCACAGCATCGGCGGGTTGACCGCTTCTGATCAGGGCGGTGAGCCAGCCATTGAGTGCTGCAGAATACGGAGCTCCGGCTTCTTCACTCGCCCGCCATGCCTGCTTGTAGTAGTCAAGTGATTGGGCCTTCTCCCCTATCTGGTCGTACAGGTAGGCGGCTTTGGTAAGCCAGACATAGTTCGTGGGATACTTCCGGAGGATATCATCATACAACGCCTTAAGGTCAGAGAAGAGCTTGGATCTGATGTACGTCTGCTCAAGCAGTTCAGCCGCTTCTCCGGGACCCTCCTCCATAGCCATGGCTCCTCTCAGTTCCTCAATAGCGTTGCTCTCGCGTCCATCCGCCAGGAACGCCCGGGCAAGCGAAAGACGTATTACGGAGGAATCCTGAATAAGCTTGCTCTTTTGCAGCGAACTTATCGCCTGAGCGATGTCGCCGAGACGCACATCCAGCTCTCCACGCAAACGCCATGCTCCCGCATCATTCTGATTACTCTGCAGTACCTGATTGGTAATCTCGCGGGCTTCCGCATATTTTCCTTCTGCCATCTTGGCAAGAGCCCTTAGGAGATCACCACGATACTCGTTCGGATACTTGGCCTTGAGAGCATCAAGTTCCTTATAGGCCTCCTGCGACATACTGTGACTCACCAGAACCTGGACATAATTCAGCCTGGTCTCCACGCTATCATCCATTCCGGCCAGCAGTTTTGAGTATTCCAGTGATGCCTCGCGATCATTGTCTCGCTCTGACACCATGACAAGACCTTTTACAGCATCTATGTTCTCCGGGTCTTTCTTTCTAATCTCCAGGAGCACCGACTTGGCCTGGTCGAGTTGACCTGAGTTCAGGTAATAGCGCCACTGTATGTCGGGGTTTGAGGTGTTCTTTATCAGTGCGTCAGCCTTGTCCGCCTGTCCCTGCATCCTGTAGCACTCTGCATAGGCCTGTACAACATCCCTATTCTCGGGATCGCTCTTGTAAGCCTCGCTCAGAACCGAGGATGCGACCTGCAGGACCGCATCCTTACGCGCCTTGTCCTGTTCGGCCTGCGCCACCTTTATCGCGATTCGGCCCACTCTCACCGCATTTGCAGAGGTCGGCGAGACTCTATAGATGCGCTGCATGTTGGCGAAGGCGGCCTCAGGTCGCTCATCACTGATACTCTGGATGTAGTAGCTCAGCATGGCTGAGTCGGCAGGGTTGGCGGCCACGGCCTTGACAAGGGCGTCTCTGGCTTCCTGTAGCTGGGCAGCCGACGCCCTGCTTCCAAGTTTCTCATTCCGCCTGTTCAGCAACACCGCTAACTGCTTGGTGGCTTGGGCGCCGAGCGGCATAAGTGAGGCAGCCTTCTCGGCATCACTGATGCTGTCCATCTCCTTTCCAAGCTTATCGTTCACTTCACTTCGGAAAAGGTAAGCCAGCGAAAACACCGGCCTCTGCTCAACGCAGTTATTGAGGAGCGGAAGAGCAGCCGCATAGTCCTTGTTCATCATAGCAAGACGGGCTTCGTAAATCTGGCCCCTGCATTCGTCCAGATTCTCAGCTTTGGCGATCTCAGCCAGCTCTCTTGCACGCTTCGAGTCCTCCATCTGAATAGCCAAATCAAAAGCCGCATTAACGGCGAGCATATCCTTGGGTTTGATCTCAAGGGCCTTAGCATACTGTGCAGCAGCGGCCTCCTGATCCTTTGCGCTCGCATAGTAGCTCCCTAGCGATATAGCCTTCAGGTACGGATCGCTGATGTCATTGAGCACCTGTAAGGTCATCTCGCCGCCGCGTTCCTCGGATATCGAGGAGGGATCTGGCTCCTTGAGTCTCAACTTCATCAACTGCATGGCCGTGTCGTCAGGATGGGCGAGGAGCACTTCATCTGCCAACTCGACAGCCTTTTGCAGTTGGCCCTTGCGAACCAGGTAGTTACATACCCCGACTATGTCAACAGCTTCAACATCCTCTGGCGATATCGCCATGATCTTTCTGAGAAGGTCAATGCGTGTCTGAACATATTTCTCCAGAGCCGCATTCTGCTTCTCCGAAGCCGCCGAATCAGTGCTGTTGGCATCGATGACCTCCGTGCCCAGACCTGCAGCTCTCATTTCTGCATCCGCCATTCTAAGCTTCAGCCTGAGAGTCGCGACGGTATCCTGTCGCATTGTGCCTAGAAGCTGAGCTGCGTCATCGATCTTGCCGCTGGCCAGATATGCTCGCACTCTGGCATTCTGACTGCGCTCACTGGCGCCGTATGCTGACTCGTACTGATCCAGCACCGTTACTGTGTACTCGTTGAGGCGCATCTTCAGGGCCATGTCGGCGAAATCGAGGACCATTTCAGGCTTTGCCAGCCCCTTGCTGCCGGTCATCCCTTTTATCGCATTGGTGAGGAATTCGAACACTGCGCCGTCCTCGCCCGAATCCGCATATGCTTTGGCCAGCCAGTAGGCTGACTGGCTGGACTGGTAATTCCACTCATCTGTGGCTTTGAAACGATCGTAGGCAGCATACATCCATTTCCGCCCTTCCGTCTTCTGCCCTTTTGCATACGCTATTATGCCGTGCCACATCAGAACGTATGGATTCTCGCCACTGCCGAAAATCTGCTCCATATCCGCAACAGCATCCTCGCACAGCTTTACCCATTGCTGTGAATCATTCTGGTCGGGCCACTCCATGGCCTTGTCCATGTAACATATGGCAAGCAGGCTCTTCAGCGGCAGGCGGCGGAATCTCTTATTGCCTTCCGCTCGCGGTCCGCTTGTTTCACGGACGTCGGGCAGGTCCATCGCTTTCTTTGCCACTTCGATGGCCGCATCAATGTCTTTGACATCCTTTTTGATATACGCGCGCCGGTACAGAGTATCGCAGAGACTCAGAGCGTTGGAGGCAACCGGTTCGAGTTCATAAGCTCTTTCAGCAGCCGTCACAACCTTATCGACATTCCTGATGAAGAGTGCCGGTCTTGAACTATAGTAGCGCATCAATGTAGCATAGGCCCGTCCTCTGTCGGGGAATCTCTCAGTCAGCGCATGGAAATCCGGAGCCAGTGCGTCGACCTGGGCAGGGGATTCTGTTGCGTTGAGCTTCAGTAGGAGCTTGTTGGCATATCCGGAGGGGTCGTCGGGGGCGGCTTTTATCGCCTGTTCGGCAACTTGCTCAGCCTTGTCCATCGCTTCGTCAGCTTGCTGCTTTGCGACACCTGACTGCCGGTACATTTCCGCCTTCACCAAATACGTCTGAAAGAGGTATTCATAGGCTTCCATCATCTGCGGATCCTGTCGCACCGCCTCTTCCAGATCCGCTATCGCCTCGTCAAGTTTCTTCTCCCTGTCAGTGATAGCACCAGCTCTGCCGATTTCCAGCTCCGCCCGGCCTTTCTTGAAGTACAGTCCGGCCGAAGGTTTCAGTGCCATCAGCTCACCTGCGAAAGTCGCCACATTTGTCCAGACGGGCCCCGAGTAGTTACCGCTGTCACAGTAATTGTAGTAGTAGGCAACAAGGTTCTCACGAGCCTTCAGATTGCTTGTGTCGGCGGCGGCAACAGTATTCCAGCACGAGACCGCTTTGTTCCAGTCATCCGTCTTCTCAAATGTATCGGCCAGCTTGAACATTATGTCGTTCTTCCGGGACTGGTCTTTCGAGAGCCCATACGCTTTGCCGTAATAGCGCCTGGCACTCTGATAGTCGCCGCCGGCGAAGGCCTCATCTCCCTGCCTGACATACTGCGCAGGGTTCTGTGTGAACCTGAGCAGAACCAGCACACATCCCAGAAGCAACACTGCTACGACCAATGAGCCGACAATCGCAACCTTCTTATTAAGTCTCTTTCTAGCCACGTCTATTCCTTCTTTTGCCAGAGGTTATTCAAGCTGATCTTTGTTGCCGTCGGGGTCTGCATGCTCGCCGTCCTGCTGCCTGACGGCTTGGTCCCAATCCGGCCAATGCGATCTCTCGAGTTCGCCAAGCACAGCTTTCAGCAGCTTCTCGCTGGCTTTTAGATTGTCTTCTTTTGATGGGTACACCATGCTCGCGCCGATGCCACTGGAGCCGAAGAACTGCCACTCCACTTTCGCATAGTACGCGTATCTGCTCAGATTCAGACTGAGCTTTTTGCGCGTGGCGGTACGGTCCTTCTGATAAGTGCCGTTGACTTTGAATGTATACATAACGGTGAAGGGGCTGGACGTTTCCCATGCTTCGCTGCCGCCTCGTGTGAATACCGCGCACCTGACGGGAACGTCCGTCTGCTTGTCTGCCTCACCGTTCGAAGACCAGCCGCTTATGACGAAATCATGGTTATATGCGTCCAGAGGTTGGCTGCCGCCGCCAAGATAACAGGCTTCAGGGGTGTGTACAACGGCATCCATGTTTCGTCCGGTGTAATATGTGACGAAAAGGGATACGAAACGCACGGGGCTTCCGGGCTCCGCCGAGGTATCCTCAAGAGTCCACTGTATATACTCCTGGGTGCCAAGGGCTTTTAACTCATCTGCATTGCTGATTGTGCCTCTTCGCATCACCCTGTACGGCGCAAGTGCCTTTTCGTCGAGGTCGCCAAGCGGCTTTCGAAGCTCCAGAGGCTCCTTTCTTACGGTGGCCCGACCCGTGATGGCGAGCCCGCCGGCAGCGACAAGCAGAACAGCCACGCAGATGATGAAAGCAGGCTGCAAAAGAGCCTTCCAGTCTTGCATGTTTCCGTAAAAAGTAATCGTCATAACAAACGTTCAGCTTATCTTTCTGGTAATCACGTTTTCCTGCGAAGGTGTTGCCTCTTCGACAAAAAGGCTGCTCATGAACCACGCCAGCAGGCCATACAGGCCGAAAGCCAGCGGCAACATCGCCAAGCCCAGCATGTCATGGTACACACCTTGAGCATACTTGGGGTCGCCTATGACATATATCAGACCGGTCACTGTCACTCGCACAATGTTACAGAGGATGGCGATAGGAACCGTACTAAGCAGCAATACGACTCTCTGCCACCACGGTCTTGGATGCAGATAAGCCATCGCCACGCCCAGAGCAAAGAATGCCATCAGGAGTCTCATTCCACTGCAGGCTTCGGCCACATCAAGCGGAGGGTCCAGCGGTACGCCTTTGTACACGACATCGATCACCGTTCCCCTCACAGTGGCCTCGAGGCCGCCGACCATACTCAGCAGGAACCCGCCAACATGAGATGCCAGATTACGCATAGGTATGGTGAATTTATCATAGAGCGAAGCGGGCAGAGGAACCGCGAATACCATATAGAGAACCGGCAGCCATGTATATCTGACAAGCTGCCACCCTCCAAGGAAGAATATCACCGCCATGACCGTCGGAATGATCATCAGTTGTCGCGGGTAACCGAAGGTCAGCACCTTGACAGTGACATAATACACACTTATGCAGGCCAGAAGCGCCACCAGCCCGAGGTAGTTTGGCGAAACCCTGGCATTCAGTATGTCGGTTTTGCGCTGTGCTAGAAAATAGAAACAGAACAGTGGAATCAGAAAGCCATGTGACCAGCTGCTGTCATCGTTCCAGGTGTAGACCATGTCCATAATCTCAGACCGAAACAACAGGAACAGAGCAATGGCTATTGCCGCTATCTTGAGATAGGCGACAAGGCCAAGGTCAAGCCAGTTGTCGCGCACCGGCGCACCCGAGATACTGCTGCTGCTAATAGAGACTGTGCTATCAGACATATCGCTAGAAAATAGATATGGGCCTCTGGTAATCGCGGTCTGCGAAGTTCCGGTCATAGATAAACCCGAAACCATACGTCGCTCTGAATGCCGTCCGCAATATTGCCAGCCATCTTGCGGATGGATGGGTCCCGACATTGATTATGTCATGCGGCTTGATGAAGAAGTCCGGTTGCGTACCTTCAGCGATTCTTCTGAGATTGACCTGGACGATTGCCTCATGGTTCTCGTCGATTCTGCGCCTGACCTCGACGTTCTCCGGCCACGCCAGTGGTCCGAGCCCGCCGGCTGCTGCTATGGCGCCTGTCAGCGTCATCGGCCTGCCTGTCAGGGGGACATACCCTACCTGATTCACATTTCCATACACGCAGAATTCGCCAACAATATCCAGAGGAACCGTGATCTTATCACCCGCTCGGATAACGATATCATAACGCGAATCGCCGCTCATAAGCTTCTTGACAGGTATCTTGATCAGGCGTGTCTGTACGCCGGCACCGCCGATCTGCTCCCATCCGAATGACGGTGGAGTTTCGGCCTCAGGTTTCGCTTCTGGGGCCTCCGGGCGTGCCTCCTTTGATACCTCCATTGACGGTGGCGCAGCGCTGACAGGCGCTTCGGCCTGGACCGGTATCCATTGGCCATCCCTGAAAACCCACTCTATCCTCCCCCGATCTTTCTCGGGTTGTACTGCAGGATTCGCCGGCTTGCCAACCTGTTCCAGCGGCTCGCGGGCACCCATACCATTGGCAGCGCCGCCGGGGGCAGCCAGAGACCTGAGCTCGTCTTCGCTGATCATATCTGTGGCCAGAACGATATGATTTCTCACAACGTCACCGGTCCTCTTGCTCTGGCCCGGGACCCACGTATTCGCGCTACTCTGCTGCTCCGGTACGCCTTCCTTACCCGTTATGTCTCGCGTGACATAGATGTAGCTGACATTGAACTGACCTACAGAGCCCGCTGTCGCAAGGGCCTCGCTCAGTCGAAGCCCGCTGCGCGGCATCGCGTACCTGCCTGGACGATTCACCCCATCGCCGTTGATGGAGAAAACCCTGTTCTCAGAGCTCTGCACGGATATCGTCACGCTCGGCTGTCTGAGTATCGCCGGGCTCAGTATTCGCTTTAATTCCGATTCGAGCTGCCTCTCGGTCAGGCCGGCCGCATGAACGCTGCCAACCTCAGGAATAGACACATTGCCGCTCTCCGTGACCACATAATCCCGTATGTCCGTCAGCCCCTGCTGCAGCAGCTCGAATATAGATATCCGGAGAGTATCTCCCGGCCCTATGGTGTAGTCTTCGTCGAAAAGCATAAGATCTGCAGGCCGTGGCTCCTCGGCATTTGCATACGGGGAGGGCTCTTCTTCGCCCACTCCCAATGAATCCAGGATGACATTAACTACAGGCGTAGGGCGGAATCGACCCAATGCGGTTGGATTCATGTAGTCTTGGTCACTGCAGCCACCTGCAGCCAGCACAGACAGACCCAACCCCACGCCCGCGACACCCAGCACTATTGTTCGCAACATCACCTATCCCTAAACAAGAGGCTACACAAATCAGCGCTAATATCTTTGCGCACAACCCAACCGCTCACCCCCTGTTATCTAATCGGTTGCACGCTGAGAGGCCTTAATTGGCCTACGTGTTTTATCGTCTTTATACAAGCTTAAGAATTACAGCAAAAAAACGAAAAAATACAAGCATTTCCAGAGGAATATCGGACCTCTCCCCTGCGGTCACATCCGGTCGCTCCGATAACCTATTCTACTCCTTCGACAGCAACTTCTCCAGCTTTTCCAGTATCTCAGCCTGTCGCTGCTCTATTCGGCCCATGCGCTCCTCAAGCATTTGCCACCTTTCTGCATCCATATCAGGGCCAAAAAAAGGTCTAATCTGGTCGGGTCTGTTCGGCATCGGGCTGATTCTCGGCGACGGTCCAATGTCTGGAAGTATCGGTGTACGTCGACTCTGTCGGAAAAGGTCATCCGGATTCTCGCCCTCTCGGAGCAGGCGTCGGCCTGTACCAGGTCCAAGTTTGCCCCTGGCTTCAGACAGAGCTCCTAGAAAGACCTCAATATCCTTCTTCTGTCCTTTGCTTATGGCTCCCAGTTTGACCTTGGTGCCCGCCCCGGATTGGCGTATTGCGTCCGAGAACTCGGGCCCTCCTGTCACATCTTTCCCGTTAAGAGACACTATCACGTCATACCGCTTCAGACCCGCTTTTTCGGCGGGGCTGGCAGTGGCCACGTCGACCGCAAGCACACCAAGGCCTTTCGCCAGATCAAGATGAGTCGCCAGTACCTCCGGCACCGGCCCCAGAAAGATGCCGAGATAGCCTTCTTCTTTCTCTTGGGATTCAGCAGATACAAATGTGCCTGCAATCGCAAGCATCCCGACGACTATGGCCGGTACAATGGAGTACCTCAACATAACCAAGCCCTCTCAACAGAACTATTACAGCCTAGTACGCGATTAATAGTGCATATACTGCTGTCTGCGGCCGATTGTTCAGTCTGGGATGCGTACACACAGAAATCGGATTGAATCCTCCACATTGCTCCAGCCCGAGCTTGGCCCCTTATTCGCCCTCGCCGTAGCAACGCGGCCCTCTGTCGCCGCTACTCGACCCTGCCGACACGTATGTTCAGGTCTTTGCGGTTCTCGAGTCTCTCTTTGCCGCCATCTTTTATCCAGAGGATCCTGTCGCTGGCCGCAAGCATCTTGTGGTCATGCGTTGCGGTGAGTACCGTCATCCTGTGGTTATCGCAGCAGGCTCTCAGCATGTTTATTATGTCTTCTCCCGTATGCAGGTCGAGGTTGGCCGTCGGTTCATCGGCCAGCATGATGGTAGGATTCATTGAAAGACCTCGGGCGATAGCTACGCGCTGCTGCTGGCCACCTGACAGCTCGCTTGGCCTGTGGTGAAGGCGGTTGCCAAGGCCGACCTCATCAAGCACCTCAGTGGCACGCGCCTCAGCGGCGTGGTTATCCATCCCGGAAAACAGCAGAGGCAGCATTACGTTGCGTATCGCTGTCAAAGAGGGTATTAAGTTGAACGACTGGAATATGTAGCCAATGTGTCTGTTGCGTATAAAAGCCAGTTCCAGGCTGGACTTCGCGGTCAGGTCCACTCCTCCTATCCGTACCGTGCCGGAGGACGGCTTGTCCAAGGCCCCTATCATGTTGAACAGAGTGCTCTTGCCCGAGCCGCTCGGCCCCATTACCGATAGGTACTCGCCCTTGTAGATGTCCAGGTCCATGTCTTTCAGGGCATATACCGCCTGATCGCCCATCCTGTAGACCTTGCTGAGTCTCCTGCACTCTACGATCACGTTCGCTTCTGCTACCATTATCTATCTCGCAAAACGAGTATGTTTTCAGAATGGAATTTTGATCACCGCCTTGGCAAGGAAGTTAATACCTACTGCAAACACCGTGACAAGGCCCATGCCGCAGTTGAATCCAGCAGCGACGACAGGGATGTACTGTCGCCATGTAAGACCCATTTTCTTCCGGAAGTAATATCGCCCGACAAGGGCGCCAAGAAACTCGGTTATCACCACGTTAGGCATTCCGACATTCATGCCGCGAATAAGACCGTAATACAACATCACCGGCGCGGACAGGCTGCTCAGTATTGCGAAGAATCCTACACCAGTAGCAAGTCCTAGTCCGATGTTACGCGGGTCGAACGCTTCTTCAAACCGGCTGTATCTGCCGAGTGTTGAGGTGTAGATGATGCACTGGTTCTGTGCATTCAGCTCCCAGATCCTCTCAGCAAAAGGATACTCAGGGCCCGGCACAGGCCCGAGCGACCAGATGAACTGCTCAAACAGTATCGCTGTACAAAGTACGATGGGCACAAGTATCAGATCCGATTTCCATATTGACCAGAATTTCGTGCCGGTAAGCTCTGCCTGCCTCCAGAACACCGTACGTTTTCCATAGTCGGCCATTGGCAGAGGCAGGAACCAGACCTTTACGCCGCCGGTATAGCCGGAGAGGATGAACGCAGCTTCCTTTACGAATGGTACCTGAACGACTTCTCCCGCCATGCCCTCGAGCCTGGCTGTCACATAGCTCAGAAGCGGCGTATAAATGAAGGCGAAGAAGAACAGCACCACCATCACACCTGGATGCCAGTCTATCAGCCAACCTGACAGGAGAACATACGACATCGATGTCAGTACGTATGCACCAAGGATGTAAATGCCCTTTATATCGCCCCTAGCCTTGTACCGCCTCTCGTCATCCTGGTCCATGTTGAGGCGAACGCCCTGCTGCTCCTGCAGCTTGGCCTTCTTAGCACGCAGCCCTCGAACAACCTGGTAGATACCTATTATCGCCAGCGACAAAGACAGCCCGAGGCCGAAGCTGAAGTAGAAGTCGACGGTATTCTTGAAGAACGTCTTGACGGCATCGTCACCCAGCTCCCAGCTTGTCAGCACCCTGGCGTGATAAAGTATGGGATTTAGAATAACAGTTAACACCCATCCTATGAAGGTTCCGAGCATCGCGAAGAATGGTAACACCATTCCGACAACAAACCGCGACATATCGAGTGTCATTCCCGTCGCAACTGCCGGCAGGAAGCTCGAGGTCTTGGCTGTCCAGTCCACAAAGGGAATCGGCATTATCAGGATCGGCTTGCCGAAGAGCGCAGAGGTTATTGTCGGCAGCGCCATGTAGATCGAGCCAAACGCCATTCCCAGTACGCCGCCCACACTGAACACACGCCATCGCCAGCTGCCAGCCTGCGTCTTTCCCGTGCTCTCCTCGGCCTGCTGCTCAACCAGTGCCATGATGCCCTGAGCACCAACGGGCGCCATCGGGAACGGAAGTTTCTCGATGTCGCTGGCAAGCTTGAACAGGCCAAAGCTCATAAAGGTGGTGTTTATTCGCGACATGATGGTGCCAAACAGCACAAGCCCCACCGCCGGCAGCCAGTCGACCATGAAGAAATTCCTTTGGGCCAATATCTCTGGCGAACTGGGTGCGTACCACTTGGGTAACATCTCTGCTACGCCCATCGCCGTAGCTCCCTGGCTTTGTACAAAGAACTGTCTGAAGAGCAGTGTCTGAAATGGCTGTGCCATGATCGCCGAGGCCATATAGAACAGCACGAATACCTCGGGCCGCTTGAGGTTCTTGTGTGCGCGTCTTGCGACCTCAATGAAGAGCACAACTGTAACCCATTGTGCTGCAGGGCCCACGCCGATGCCGGCTACGAGCTGCATATAGATGCCGCCCGGCACCATCATCAAGGCAATGAACAACGCGCCGATAAGCGATGAGACCCTGAACCCGTCCTCGAATTCCTCGGGCGGGGTCATCAGATTACGAAATTCTTCAAGTTCCTTGTCTTTCTGAAAATCCATTACGGCTGCTCTCCGTGGCTGGCACCTGCCACCGCTTGCGACTGGTCAACGATCTCTTCCTTTGTCAGCACAGTGATTTCACTCCATTTTGCAAGGGTTATCTCGCGATACTTCTCAGTGACCTCTGTATCCAGCGAACGCCATATCAGGAATTGTTTCCGCATGTCATTCACGAAAACTCTGTTGGCACGGCGCCAATCGTTATAGGCACCGCTTTCGCGCTGCATTATCACACGAACCTCATCTATGCCTTCGACATCACTGGGTTGGCTCAGCATCGTCAAAGCCTGCTCTATGCCCAGGTCGAAAGGGGCCAGCGCTACTCGAGCCCTGAGACCCAGCATGTCCGTATCAGCCTCTCTTATCAGCTCGCAGTGTATCGTTGTGAAGACCCCCACCGCAGCATCGCGGTAGTTGTTAAAGTGCTCTTCGAGAAAACTCACTATGCCGGTCAGGTCATATGCTGATACAGTGAACGGGAACTTGATGTCATACACATCGCCCTTCGGATCGCCTATCTTCCACTGCCGCTGTATGCCCGGATTAGCCGACTTTGAGGCCTTCATGGCGGGATATACCGTGGACAGCAGCACAGTACACATGACGATGAATATCGTGACTATTGCATTAGTACTGCTGAAGTTCATCGACGGCACGGACACAAGCCCATGTTCAGCCATCACGCCTGTAGCCTTGGCAACGATCTGTCCGAGCAGGTAGCCGCCCATCCCGCCCACAACAGCATAGACGCTGGCCTCGGCGAAGAATAACCCCGCCACGTGAGCCGGCCCGAGCCCCAGTGAACTGAAGGTATATATCTCACGCTCGCGGTCCGCCACGCTGCCAAGCATGGTGGCGAAGATTATCAGGCCGCCGAGGACGATGGGGATAACCAGGTCCCGGAATCCGCTCGCTTCGACGAGTGTTGAGTAGTAGAGCCTGTAGACGGCGCCTTTGCTGCCAAGATAGGTCGGAATCCCTGATATCAGCGAGACATCATTAGCGATGTCATCTAAGTCGGCGCTGTTGTAAGCGTATATATTGACAGCCCGGAGCTCACCGCCCATCTGGCGAGCCTTTTCCGCACCCAGCACCACAACGCTGTCGAGGCTGAAGCTGATGAACTGCATTGTGTCGCTCTCCATGGTGCTCTGCTGTTCGGCGGTCTGGAAGACGGCAATGTCTTCGCCGCTGGTCGAAGCGGCGTAGTCCACCGGCAGTATGCTCGAGCCATCCAGCATCTTGAGGGTGGAGAGTTCCTCGGCCACATATCCGCCAAAGACCAGACTCTGGCCCTTGAACAGGAGGCTCTTTGTACCGATATCCTCGGCTGACAGACCGAGCTCATCGCCTATGGTCTTGGTCACAAATACGCCGTCGCCGTCAAGCAGGTCTAGTCGAGCACCCTCGACAAAGCCCTTCTCGCGGAGCAGTTCCTGCTTTTCGATATCTATCGGGTAGAATGACAACGCTGCAGAGACTCTCGCCACTTTCTTCGCATCGTTCGTCGTAAGCAGCAGGTCAAGGCTCTCTCCATTGCCGATGCTCTCTCTGACATCCGAGGATAGCGGCGCTACCCAGTACCTGGGCACTACGTCAGCCTTACCGGTCAGATAACCTGATAGAGTCCTGCTTATTGCGGGCTGTATCGGTGTCCAGAACGGATACCGAACCAGTACCCGAGGCGGCGGCACAATCGCCCCCTTGTAGGTCTTGCGGTTGCCCCACGAGCTCCCGAAGGATGCAAACGTCAGTATGGTGAATGTCAGCAGGGTCACCGTGGCTGCTGTAAGGAAGGTCCTTATGGGTCTTCTCCGCATCGTTGATATGCCCATCTGCACAGCTGCCATCATCGTGCTGACCCTGCTCACGTCTGCGCTATGCGCCGAGGCGCTGAGACCTTTGAGCTTGCGCATCTCGACCTCGAGCTTGCGAAACATGATGAATATGACCAGTGAGCTGAGCAGTATTATGGTAAAGGCCAGGAAGATTATGATAGGCGTAGATGCAAGCTTGAACGCCGGGTTGACCACATAGAGCACGCAGAAAGTCAGCAGGAATAGCAGAGTGAACCAGGCGATCTGTCTGTAGATGTGCGGTGTGCCAATGAAGAGCCGTTCAAGTGCGAAAGCGAACGGTATGGCCAGCAGCAGAAGCAGTACCACCGCCGTGACAAGATCGTTCATCACGTCGATAAGTGGTGCATATACTCTGCGAGAGAAAGCAGCCGAAGCCTCCAGCATGCCGAAGAACTTGCCAAGCGTACCGCGACGGTTTTCGGCATCTGCCAGAATGTCCGCCGCCACACCATTGAGCTTCTCCAGGGATTCCTGCCCAATCTGGTTCTCGCGCAGCAGGCCGAGTCTGTATTCGTTCAGCGATCGCAGGTCATGCGCTGTGGTCTTCGCGACTGCCGGGTGGGCAAACTCATCATCAAGCGCAATGCCTGTGCCCTGGTATTCCAGCCGTGTAGGGTTGTTGTTCAGGAGAACGAGCCCGTCCTTATTAAAGAGCTTTGCACCTTTCACTCCCCACGGCGCAAAGAGGACCAGCACGTTGCCCGCTTCAAGCTGTGCATAACGGTCCGCCCTGAATCGAGCGGTAGACATGGCATACATCGAGGTCGTTGTTACCGGTCCTCTGTCGAATCCATACCCTACCATCGTGATACCGTGGATACGAACGATCGGGAACGAGCTGCCGGCAACAACGCGCGGTACTGAGACACTGCTGATCAGCCCTCGGCTGCCAATGCCTGTGCTCTCCTCATTCTCAGTTTGCTCGGGCTGATCAAAGTCGACTATGAATGGCTGCTCGTTCTTTGTCGCGGAAGTGACCGGCCCATATTCAAAAACGCCATTCGACTGCGACATGGTAAGCACAGCCGGCAGGTAGCCATCAACATTGCCCTCAGAGCCGAACCTCAGATACTGCTGCGAGGCATAGGTATTGTTCTGTGAGCTGCTGCTATTGCTCATCGCCGGGTCTTGTATCGCGATCACTGCGCTGCTCACCGACGCCGCCCGCATGGGATCCGGACTGTCGGCCTGCTTCACCGTATACCCGCTGGCAACGCCGCTGGCGTACTCGGTCTCATGATAGTATATCGAGGTCATACCGGAAGGATGGTCGTCGGGAAGACCTGTAGCGTCGGAGAGCTTTGTCATGAACTGGACAAACTCGCCTGCTTGAGCTGCCATGTTGTCACTGTTCAGAGCCTTCAGCGTATCCGCCGGCAGACCCTGCCTCAGCAAGCCGTCCATGACCGTCATCGCCGACAGATTGTACCGCCCGAACCACCGCGCAGGCGCGGTCGAGTCGGCAAACCTGGCAGGAATGAACTGGCGAGAGTTGTATGTCAATGACACGGGACGCTCGTCAAACAACGGCAGCTGCAAGTCCGCCTGACACTGCTTGATAGACTTAAAGATGCCCCCGTACAGGCCTTCAGTATCGTAGTTTATCAGTCTCAGCGAATAGTCCCCGTGGACGAAACTCCAGAGGTCCCCGCTGTCACCCAGATTGACACTGATATGGAGTATTATCTTGTACTTCTCCCAGTCCAGCGCAGCCAGCAGTGCCTGCCCCTGCTGTATCTGCTTTATGTCGGTCTCGAGCTCCTGGATCCTCTCACGGCAGATCCGCTCCGCCGCTTCGCTGGATTCTTTGTAGGCATTATGCAGGGCAGTTACGAAGTATTGCCGCTTAAGCGTTTGTTTCGCTTCGCATGGATCGGTGATCAGCTTGTTTGTCGCCGCTTCGACAACTTCCGTCTGCTCGATACTCTGGTCGTTGTTCGTCATCCGTAACAGGGTATTCCAGGCCCAGTCCTCTGTGGCCAGCTTGTCGATGACACCTAGGGTCTTGCCATCGGTTGACCGCAGTGCTTCCAGTTGTGCAAGTAGCTCGTCGGTCGGTCTGTTCTCCTCAAGGTACTCGTCAAGCTGAGTCCTCAGATCCTTCTCCTTAATCCTGAGCACTGCCAGTTCACGCACAGGTTTGTAGCTCAGTCCTCTGACCTGCGCTATGAGCATTCGAAGCGCTTCGTCGTAATATATCTTGTGAGCATCAGCCCCTTCCGGCTTTTTCCGGCATGAGAACATCCCGTAACTGCTGCCGGCTTCCGCCTTGCCCCCTGGGAACCCCTCTGAGGACAGGACCTTCAGGATGCCGGCGATGTCTTCCTGTTCAGCCTTGGCCATCTTTAGGCGATCATCTAGTGTGAACTTGGCGGGTTTCTTTGACTTGTACCTCCTGTAGAGAGAGCCGTAGAACGCTCTGCCTCCCATGTGGCATTGTCTTTCGCCATCCAGGAATGCGACCACGATGTCACGAGTTGACCTGTCCTTGACAAAAGCCCCTGCCGTCTGAAGCAGTATCGCGACATTGGCAGCATCTCTTGCCCCCGCCGAAAGTTCCGGCATTTCCGAATAGCTGTCGAGGCCAGCGGCCAGGACTATGGTCTCTTGCTCCTTTGCGCGGGCCGTATCCTTGCTGGCGTCATCCCTGCCACGTATAACGCCAATGACATTCCTGCCTTCGAGACGCTCCCACTTGGCGGCCGCGAAGAGCTTGATCTTCTGGCTCTTCTGCTTGAGTTCGAGTTCTCCTGCCAGCTCGTCAGAGATGTGAAACCGCGGCATATTCGCCGGTATATTGAGGTAATGCGTGGGACTTGTTACCATGTCCAGCGGACTGATGAATACGACCGCCCTTGCCCCGAATGCGAACGCATTTGCCCAGTTGCCTCCGCAGTCAAAATCCATCAGCACGATCTTGTCTTCAGCGCTATTGCTCCCGTATTCCTCTACGCTTCCTTTGCCGACGTAAAGTGTCTCGCCCTCGATGCCTTCGGCCGGTGTCACAGACGCCTGAAGGAGGTTTGGCTGGATCGCGTTCATCGGATATCGTCTGCCGCCCACCTCCAATTCACACTCGATCATCCGCGGCATGACGACCGGGAACTCCTGCACGTATACTTCGTCGACGCCCATATCCCGGAGCCTGTTCTCGACGTAAATACTGGCCGCGCGGCTGCCATCTTCACGCCCTGCAAGACGATGCGGATTCTTCGTCAGCTCAGCCAGGTCCCGATTGAAGACATCCCGGTCAAATTGCACTGTTTGTCCACTTGACACCGTTGGTAGAAGACATCCCACCAGCACGGCCGACACAACGGCATACAACGACAAACCGCTCGTTCTGCGCTTTCTGTACTGCTGTTTCTTAGCCATCTTCTTCTATAGCCGCCTCAATTATGCTTCTATTATTCCATGTGACCGCTATGACTCATACTCATACCCTAGTCGATAGACCCGGTCTCGACTGTGACATCCGAGCGATTGGCAATGCGGTCTATCTGCCCGTCTCGCACCCACATGATTCTGTCGGCCATGTCTATCAATCGGTGATCATGTGTCGCGCATATTATTGTAACGCCGTGCTTGGTGTTGAGGGTCTTGAGTATCTTATGTATCTCGTCGCCTGTCTTGAAGTCGAGGTTGCCCGTGGGCTCGTCGCAAAGGAGCAACGAGGGGTTGTTCGCCATCGCTCTGGCTATAGCCGTTCTCTGCTGTTGCCCTCCCGACATCTCTATCGGTTTGTGGAACCATCTCTCTGCCAGCCCAACGAGATCCAACAGTCTCATACCCCTGTCTCTGGCCTCATCAGACGCCACACCAGCGAACGCCATAGGCACGGTGATATTCTCAAGGCAGGTCATGTATTGCACAAGGTTGTATGTCTGGAATATGTAACCTATCTTCTGGCACCGGAGAAACGCCAGCTCTACGGCATTAAGCTGAGCCACATCCACTTCATCGATGAAGACTCTTCCAGCGGTCGGCGAGTCCAGGCCGCCTATCATATTGAAAAATGTGCTCTTTCCCGAGCCGCTCGGCCCCATGACGCACAGGAACTCGCCTCTGTAGATCTCCATATCGATTCCTCGGAGTGCATAGGTCTCGACGGTTCCCATCTTATAGACCTTCTGCAGCTTACGCGTCCGTATGATCACGGGGCGGCTTCCAGAGCCGGCAGCCGGCGCTGAGTTTCTCGCTGATTCTTCTGTCATGAATACCCGCTATCTGTACTTCCTAAGATTCTAGCCCCGTGAAACGAGCCGGCTATTCGACTCTCATAGCTTCCATGGGCGCAAGTCTGGCCGCTACCCACGCCGGGTAGACCGCCGCCAGTATCGATATCAGAACTCCCACCGCCACCGCTGTCAAAGCTGTGCCTCCTATCGCCAGCAGCGGCAGATTCTTGATGGCGATCAGGCCGTAGTTCACACCCGATCTAAGCATGCCCAGAAGGACTCCCGCAATCGCTCCAAGCACGCCGCCGGCGAATCCCTGCATCGCTGATTCAAGTATGAAATTGATCATGATGAATCCGTCGGTCGCTCCTAGGCATTTCATGGTAGCGATCTCTTTGAATCTCTCCGTTACACTCATCAGCATTGCGTTGGCGATACCCACTACGCATACGATAAGACTTACCGCAATGAGCCAGAGTGTCCGGCCCGAGAAGCCCATCACACCCTTGCCTCCTCGAGCTGAAGCCATCTTCGCTTCGAGGGCCGCCAGCCTGGTCTGTTGCTGTCTGTATCTAGCCACCTCAACCATACGGGCTGCCGATATATCGAGAGGCTCGAGTTTTTTCTCGGCTGCCACCTCTGCGGCCGCATCCAGGAATACCTTCGCCTCCTTCTCGCTCTCTGCCTGTCTGAAAAAATCCTCAAGCGTGACATCACGCGCGACCATGTTGTACATTCCCGCGAACCGGTTCTTGAACTCATTAACCTTGAGAAGATCGCCGATCTTCCGCACATCCTCATTCAGCCCAGCCTCCACCCTCAGAAGCCCAAGCTCGTCCTTGGTCAGCCGGAACCCCAGCGAGTTGGCCGCTTCTCTGAAGGATTCGTCGGCAGTGCAAAGCACTGCTGTAATAGACTTATCTCCGGTAAGCCGCTTGATTTCTTCCACAGCCCTCGCGTGTCCCGCCTTTATAGCAGCAATGCCGGCCCTGGCGCTCTTCCACCTCTCCAGAAACGCGCGGAAATCGTCGATGCTCGTCGGCATCTGTTTGCCGGTCTTAGGCATGGCGTCTGTGAATCGTTCGAATTCGGCATTATCAAGGAGCATCGCAAATATGTCTCTGCCGGTGGTCCGCCCGACCAGAGGTCTCTTCACACCTTCCGGCAGAGTGGCAAAGAAATCAAGGTACATTGCCTCTTTTCTGGCTACATCCGCCAGCTCACTGATCGTGCTGGCGTCGAGGTTGCCCCAGGTCATGAACTCCTTCTGACGGTCATCGCCCGGTGCCGACTCAGCGAGAGTCCTGGCAATCTCGGGCTCCGTGATGTTGACTGAAAGCCTGTCCACCCAGAACAAAAACGCCTTTCTGGGCATTGACTGCTCGTCCACCGCCTCGGCCACGTCCTGACCGATGAAACCATCTGTCAGCATCGTCACCAGGAAAGCCACCGCCAGCGATATCACTATTACCGTCACCGCCGAACGGAACAGACGGAACTGCACGCCGCTAAGCACCAGGCTGAAGCATTTTTCAAGTGATAATCGGTTCTGCGGTCTTACTTCAAAATGTTCGTTCATTTTCTCTCCGACGTATCGTTTGGCGATAATCCGACGATCACTACCAGACCTCTCTCCACAACCTGCCGCATAAACTGCATCACGCAGACCTGTGATTCGCGCCACGACAGCAGGTGTCGACGGGCAAATTCCTCTATGACACCCTCGACTTGTCGCTCGCCGTCACAGAGCCCTATTACCGCCATACCGAGCCGGTCAAGCTCTATTCGCCTGTGCGAGCTGTAGGGCAGCAGCCACCCGAGAGGCCCGTCGACCCAGCCCGGTTTTCGCAGAGGGATCGACGCCACCGCAGTGCCATTACTGCGCACATCAAGCTTTGCCTTGTCATTCACGAAAGGCACTGCTTTCAGAATATCCTGAGCCGCAAGTGAATTAATCTTCTTTGCCAATCGGCGGCCTTTGACAACACAGTACTTCAATATTCTCCGGCACCGCGACATCTTTCTTCGACCTTTGCGTTGCGGTACACGATATCCTGTAAACTCTCTGCTCCTTGTCACAGAGCCATGCCACTTCAGACTTGACTCTCTTCTTAAGGAGAAGCGAGTCGACCAGCAGGCCTTGCGAGTACGCCTTCAGCCCGGCTGCTTCATGGCCGCTCACCTCCCCCTGCCACTCATCCAGCATTTTCCACCCTTCTGCCTTCGACCTCAGCCAGTCTTTTATTGTACCCTTGAGCCAGTAACCCGGCATAGCTATTCGCTCTACCGCTACTCTTGCTCCTCTCTTCTTCTCACGGCCGAATACCCATTCTGTCCGCCCCGGCTCGACTTTGTACTCAATAATATCATATTCCGCGCCCATATGCACCTTCATTCCCATGGCTTGCCAACACCTCATGCCATCCGCAATATCGAGGGGTCTGACACTCCTTAGGATACTATTCTCGAGCCGCTGGTCTCTGGCGCCCGGCCAGACTATGATCATCTCGACAAGAAGCTTCGGTCCTTCGAAAAAACGGCCCGCATTGACCACCCAGCCGCCCTCGACTTTTCTAAGAGCCCCTTTCCACCCCTCCGGCTGCCCTGCAAGCTCGACGGTTTTCTCCTTCTGCTCCTTCTCCTGATGCCTCTCGAGCATCTTGCCAAGGTTGGGAGCATACCGGAGTTTCCGCCATCTCATATCCACGCGCTGATGATACCGATCCGTGAAAGAGCAGCGCCAGCGGTCCTGCTTCCAGACCATCCGGAACAACTCCCAGTCGGCTGGGAGGTCCAGTTGTATGTCTCGCCAACTTGTATGAGCAAATACCATTAATACGCCTGGCTTTCACAGCCCCAGGAAACTCCTTACCAGAATCGCCAGTTCGGGCCTTCTACGCCTGTCACGAAGTATATTCCCCAGATGACACATGTCGTCAGGAACCCACCTAACAGGTCACCTATAATCACGCCCATCATAAGGGGTCTGAGCGTGGCGTACCTGCTCGCGCCAGCCAGTTTGGTGACCATGACCTTGATAAACCAGCCCATCAGGAACGAAGCGCCATACTTGCCGACCAGAAGCTCCGCGCCAAACGTAAGCACTATGAGCGGATGCAAAGGCCACCATGTGAACCTCAGTCTTACGGCGGCAAGAGCCAGAACTAGCCCAAATCCTATCGCCGCAGACATCAGGAACCTGGCCTCAGGGCGTATTTGCTTCAACCGCTCCCAGCTTGTTTGGGTGTTGGACTTGTCAAGCTCACCTGCAAGGTCCAGTTTTCTAATGTATCGCTCGGCTGCTTCATAGCTCTGATGAGAGTAACGTCCGCCGGTCGTGAAGGCTTGTTGCTGGTAATCGGACCACAGGCCGGTAGGTATGGTGACGGCCAGTGCTCCAAGCACCGTTATACCCAGCAGCAGCCCCATTCTGCCTGTCTTCAGCCCGGTATCCGAGGCCGTCTTGAGTCCATTGACCGCAAACGGCATCAGGCACTCGAACGGGTCGCCCATGAGAACCCAGAAAAGCAGCGAGATTGCCATATACCCCTTGGCACCCAGCGAACTGAAGCCATACATACCCAGAAGGACGCCCGGCATGTACCACGAGGGTTTGTAGAAGAAAGCCCCAGCCTCGGCATTGAGCCTGGCCATCACCAGGAATCCAAGCATGACCGTCAAGACCGTGACTATCGCGATGTGCCAGGCAAGCCCCACTGATATCAGCATAGCTATGATGCCCATCGCGCAGAAAAGGAAGACTCGGAGCCCCCACACTGCTGCGTTATCTGTTTCCCCATGTCTTACAAAGGTAACCGCTTGTTTGACGCTCACCCAGTAGTATCGCCGGCCGATGTACAGCAACATAAGACCGAAGGCCAGATATCCTCCGAACGTCTGCCAGGCCATCGGGTTGCCTTCCAGGTCGCCGCCGCTCATGTCCACACCCATGGCCACCAGGAAATAGATGGCGAAAACGGATATGGGATTCGCCAGCCCAAGGCTCAGGCCAATGTCGGATCCCAGAAGAAATGCAAGTCCCACAGCAGTCGGGTATATGTGCATCTCGGCCAGATAGCGTGAGCCGGGCGTCTGCATCAGCTTGGGGTAAGCATCACGGATGGCGGGAAAGTCGAAGCTCAGTGGTATCGTTATCATGTCTGGATACCACAGCCCTATCGTCATCAACAGGCGGATGAACAGCGGCACAATCAGACCAATCCAGAACAGCTTGTTCCGGAATATCGCTGTCCTGCCGTATTGATCCTGCACGAGCAGCGAACTGGCTATCTCTGCAAGCGGATACCTTATTCTCTCCCTCCTAGCCCATTGCCTGTGCACCAGTACGCTGAGGCCGATCACCCCCGCGAAGGTCATCGAGACCACAAGCCCCCAGTATATGACGGGCTTCTTCCACGCATACCATGGGATTCGGTCCCATGATTTCGCAACCGATCTGTAGAATGCCTGACGGGCTTCCACCTGATTGGGGTCGCTGCCTATCCATGTGCCGGGCCTCCACATCCAGGCAGGCCACTTTATCGGGTCTCCGGGTATGACCCACTCCTCCACTACCTCTTCGCTGTATCTCCCATCGTTGGCCATCATTATCGGAGGCACATACGAGACGACCTTCGTTGTCTGCCAGCCAAGTCGGGTCCGCTCCGTCTGTAGCGGATATACGCAGACACCCGGGAAATACCGCATCAGGCCGGCATCGATTATGGCACATACCCCGAGAAACAACGCGAGGATCAGAGCTATTTCACTAGGCTTGAACTTCCAGGACTTTCTCACCCACCCGATGAGTGGATTCACCGCCATCACGAAAAAGATCAGCGAACCGAACACCGTGATCGGCAAGTGGCCCCGGACCATCTGTACCCGCGGAACGTACGCATTCGCGTATCTTCCGCCGGCAGCGAATATGATGGCGCCGATCACTCCTATGAGCACTGCACGGAATGTCATTCCAAGGTCCTTCTTCCTTCAAGCGCGACTAGTCTCCAATCCCGGCTGCAAGACCACAGAGCTGTCAGGCTGCTGACACTGCCAGCCCGTCTGAGCGGAATAGGATGGTTTCGAACCGCAGGTCCGGCGATTCCCATGGGGCTGGTTATTTCCCAAGTGGGACGGCAATTCGCTACAAGCACTGGAAAGAAACGCCAGCCATACAGCGGGCAGTATGGTATTGACTGCCGTCCAGACTGTCAAGGACAAAACGGTCGCCCCGGCGTACCATCAGCCCCAGTTGCTCAGCCACCCTAACAGACTTATAAACGGCCATTCTTTGCGCAAAGTTTGCACGACATATAGTGAATCAGCATCGGCCGGTCCGCTACGCCAAGTTCGCTCAGAGACCGATCTGATGCCGGCCATCGGCAGGTAAGAACACGTTTGTAGCTATCATCTTACCAGAACTGCCATCCGGGCCCTTGTGTTCCGGTGACCACATAGTATCCCCAGAGGGCAAGCATCGTGATGAACCCACCCAGTATATCCCCAGCTATCACCCCAATCATGAATGGCTTGGCCGCGCCATAGGCGGCTGGACCAGCCACCTTGACGACGAATACCTTGATGAACCAGCCCATCAGAAGTGAAGCTCCATATCTGGCACCCACGAGCACCGAGCCGAATGTAAGGAGTAGGACTGGATGTAGCGGCCACCATGGCCATCTAAGGCGTGCAGCGCTGAAGGCAAATACCAGCAAAAAGCCCGTAGCCATCCAGACAAGGAACCTGGTATCCGGCGCCATATGCGTGAGCCGCTGCCAGTCAGTATAACTCTTCGAGGCCTCCAGTTCGCCTGCCAGCTGGAGCTTCTGGATATTGCGCTCAGCGACCTGGTAAGCGCTGACCCTTTCCCGGGCCGCCGTCGAAGAGATGCTCTTTTGATAGTCGGACCACAATCCCGAGAACACAGTCGCTCCCATCGCAGCGATCACCGTCACAGCGATCAGCACACCGACCGTGCCTGCCTTGAGGCCGGTGTCTGTTGTAACTTTGAGGCCGTTGACAACATATGGCATCAGACTCTCGAACGTACCGGATACGAGCACGTACATGGCCATGCTCATGCCCAAATAGGCCTTCGGACCAAGCGCATCGAAACCGTAGACACACAGCAGAACCATTGCGGTCGTCCAGCTTGGCTGACAGAAGAACGTGCCGGCCTCCGCGTTCAGTCGTGCAAGCACGAAGAACACCATCATCCCCAGCAGTGTCCCCATCGCAGCCACGTGCCATGGCATCCCCACAAGGACAAGCACCGTGACAAGGCCAACTACGCAAAGAACGAACACCCTCAGACCGTTTGCAGCTGCCCGGTCAGTATGCGGCTGCGGCACGAATGAGAAAGCCTGCTTGGCTGTCTGCCAATAGTAGTGGCGCCCGATATAGATAAGCATGATGGTATAGGCCAGAAACGCCCCGAAGTTGAGGAAAGGCACCACGCCACCCTCCAGCGAGCCGCCACCCGAAGTGTCAACGCCTATGTTGAACAGGAAGAACAGCGTGAAGACCGCAACAACGTTCGAGATGCCCAGCGCGAAGCCGATATCAGTGGCCAGCAGGAAAGCGATACCGACGGCCGCCGGATATATCTTGAAATTGGCCAGGCTCCCGGCGCCGGAGGTCTGCATGAACTTCGGAAAGGCCTCCTGCAAGACCTGGAAGTCGAACCTAAGCGGAATGGTGACGAAGTTCGGGAACCAAAGCGCGATCGTGTTCGGCATTGAGATCAGCATCGCCGCCATAAGGCCTGCCCAGAAAGCTCTGCTCTGGAATATACTTGTGCGGCCCTGCTCGTTCTGCACCAGCAGCGAGCTGATTATCTCGGCGATCGGATATCTTATCCTCTCGCGCCTGGCCCACTGCCGATGTAACATCACTGCCAGCCCCGTAACTGCTGCATATGACATTGCGAGCATCGCCGCCCAGAATGACAGCGGCCTCCACCATGCAGCCCACGGGACACGCTCCCACGACGCCCTAAGCGTCCTGATGAACTCACCCATCTGCCACTTCCACGGCGCATACCACGGCGTTGGCCAGGCTATTGGATCGCCGGTACCGAAGTAATTGTCAACGACGTCTTTGCTATACTTGCCGTCGTTGGCAACCATAATCGGCGGAACATAATCCAGTACACGGGCCTTCTGCCATGCGGGGGTCGTTCGCTCGACGTGTATCCCGTTCACACAGACATTGGGAAAGTACCTCATAAGCCCGGCGTCTATGATGGTCGAGACCGCCAGCAGCAAGGCCATCACCAGCGCGATCTCGGAACCACCAAATCGCCAGGAGGGCCTTATCCTGCCCAGCGCAGGATTGATGGCTACTGCAAAGAGTATCAGGAGACCGAAGACGCTTATAGGCAGGTGCCCTCGCACAAGCTGCGGGCCCGGGATGTACGCATTAACGTACCTGCCCCCCACTGCGAAAATCAGAGCGCCGATTATGCCGATAATGAGAGCACGTCGTGTCATTGGCCGCGCACTATACTACTATACACGGCGTACGTCAACCGATTATCGCGGCTTCATCATCTTCAGGTGAGGTTACCAGAACTGCCATCCGGGCCCCTTGACGCCAGTGATGAGATAATGGCCCCATAGCCAGAGCATTGTGATGAAGCCTCCCAGAATGTCCCCCGCTATCACGCCCATTATGAAGGGCTTAAGTGCAGCATATCGGCTCGGCCCAGCCATCTTGACGACAAAAACCTTCGCAAACCATCCCAACAGAAGCGATGCGCCGTACCTGCCCACCATCAGCTCCGAGCCAAAGGTCAGCAGCAGTATCGGATGTATCGGCCACCACTGCCACCGCAGGCGCGCTGCCCCCAGTGCAAACACAAGCACAAACCCGACAGCTGTCCAGATGAGGAACTTCCTGTCCGGGCTCATATGTGTAAACCTCTGCCAGCTCGTATAGGTCTTCGAGTCTTCAAATTCACCCGATAACTTAAGCTTCAGCATCTGCCGCTCCGCCACCTGGTACATCTGCATCCTGTCGCTGCTCGATTCCATGGTGACAGTATTCTGATAGTCTGACCACAGGCCCGTCGAGACAGTAGCACACATCGCCAGTATCACCGTCCCACACACAAGCACCCCGACTCTGCCTGTCTTCAGGCCGGTATCCGTCGTGACCTTCAGCCCGTTGACAACATATGGCATCAAACACTCAAAAGCACCGGCCACAAGCACGTACGTGACCATCGTCATGGCCAGATAGTTCCTCGGCCCCAAGGCCCCGAACCCGTACAGGCAGAACAGCACCATCGACATCGACCAGCTTGGCTGACAGAAGAATGTTCCTGCTTCCGCGTTCATCCTGGCGAGCACTAGGAACGTCATCATCACCAGCAGAATGCCTATCGCCGCGACATGCCACGGGATCCCGCTGAAGATGAGCATTGCGATCGCACCCGCCGTACAGATGACGAAGACTCGCAGCCCCCATGTCGCCACCGTGTCTGTTTCAGGACTGTATACGAACGCGAAAGCCGCCTTTGCCGTCTGCCGGTAATAATGCCGCCCGATATAAAGCAGCATCAGTGTGTAGGCCAGGTAAGCGCCGAAGTTCTGAAAGGGCACAACCCCTCCCTGCAGCGTTCCGCTCTCGGATGTATCGACGCCAAGATGCAGCATGAAAAAAAGTGTGAAGACTGTTATGGGATTCGCTATTGCAAGACTGAAGCCTATGTCGCTTGCCAGCAGGAACGCGATACCTATCGCAGCCGGGTAGATCTGGAAATGGTTGAAATAGCGCGCCCCGGCCGTCCTCATGAATTCGGGATACGCCTCACGCAGCGCAGGGAAGTCAAACCGGGTAGGAATGTAGATTGCAGAATCTGGGTAGTAGAGCCTCAGCAAGTTCCCCGCCCCAATAACCATTGAGATTGCGAAACCTATCCAAAATATGTTGCTCGTGAATATGGTGGTACGCCCCTTGTTGTCCTGCACGAGCAGGGAGCTGATTATCTCCGCCAGCGGATACCTTATCCTTTCCCTCCGTGCCCACTGTCTGTGCACCATCACCGAAAGCCCCACCACGGCTGCGTAAGAGAGCGAAACCATCGTGCCCCAGTAAACCAGAGGCTTCCACCATTTGGCCCACGGTATCCGATCCCACGATTCCTTGACACTTGCTGCAAAAGCCTTGAAACCTGAGCTCCATTCAATCCGATCACCCGGAGCGATATAGTCGTCCACCACGTCCCTGCTGTACTTCCCGTCGTTAGCGACCATGAACGGAGGTACATATTCGAGGACGTGCGAGTTTTGCATAGTGGGACTTGTACGCTCGGCATGCATCCCGAGCACGAAGGTCTTGAGAAAATGCCTCATGAGCCCGGCATCGATGAGAGTGGAGACACCCAGCAGAAGCGCAAGTATCAAAGCCAGCTCGCTGCCCTTGAATCTCCATGAGGCCCTCACCTTCCCCAGCACCGGGTTAACAGCGACCGCAAAGAGTATCAGCAGCCCAAAGACGCTTATCGGAAGATGCCCGCGGACGAGCTGCGGTCCGGGTATATAGAAATTGACATACCTGCCCCCTGCGGCAAAGACTATGGAGCCGATGATGCCAATGATAAGCGCGCGTCGTGTCATTGGCCGCGCACTATACCGCCCCGGATGATTCTCGTCAACCGCGTATCGCGGCTACCGATGCACTACCAGAACTGCCACGACCCACCCCCCTGCGTACCAGTCACGAGATAATACACGGTGAACGACAACATCGTGATGAAGCCCCCCAGGATATCTCCCACGATCACACCCATTATCACCGTTCGCGTCGTCATGTATGTCGTCGGTCCGGCAAGTTTGACCACAAACGTCCGCAGCAGCCAGCCAAGTATCAGCGACGCTCCATACTTCCCGACCATGATCGATGAGCCGAATGTCAGCAGTATGATCGGGTGCAGCGGCCACCACGCCCATCTGAGCCGAGCCGCGCTCAATGCGAAGACAAGCACAAACCCTGTCGCCGTCCATACGGCGAAACGCCTGTCTGGCTCAATATGTGCAAGCCTCTGCCAGCTCGTGTAACTGGTCGAAGCATCAAGCTCGCCGGCAAGCCGAAGTTTCATGATGTTGCGCTCAGCCAGTGAATACATGCCGACAGAGTCCCTCGCGCCTTTTGTCACCGGCGCATTCTGGTAGTCCGACCACAGGCCGATCGAAGCAGTCACGATCATCGCGACTATGACGGTCACACCGACCGCTGCCCCTACCTTCCCCGCTTTCAGGCCTGTGTCGGTCGTGATCTTCAGACCGTTGGTGACGTATGGCATCAGACACTCGAACGGGCCGTATTGCATCATCCACATCACCAGCGTGATACCCAGGTACGCAGCCGGACCCATCGCGCCAAAGCCGAATATGGCCAGCAGGATCATCGATAGTGTCCAGCTAGGCATACAGAAGAAGGTGCCTGCTTCTGCGTTCATTCTCGCCAGCACCAGGTATGACATCATCGCCATCAACACCCCACCAAGTGCTATATGCCAGGGTATGCTGCCTGCGAATACCAGAAGGAGCACCATTACCGGCAGGCATACCGAAAACACGCGCATACCCCATATCGAGGCATGGTCAGTCTCGCGTCGCGATTCGAAGCCCAGTGCCGCCTTTGCCGTGTGCCAGTAGTACTGGCGGCCTATATAGATGAGTATCAGAGTATACGCCAGGTATGCCCCGAAATTCTGGTATGGCATTATCCCGCCTTCGAGCATACCGCCGCCCGACGTATCAACGCCTACCTGGAGCAGGAAGTACAGCGTGAAGACCGACACCACATTGGATATGCCCAGCCCGAAACCAATATCGCCCGCAAGAAGAAAGGCGATACCTATAGCCGTCGGATACAACCTGAATGCAGCGAAATAGCTCGCTCCCGAGGTCTGCATGAACTTGGGGAAGGCTTCGTTAAGTGCCGACGCGTCAATACTCATGGGGATGTTTATCGAGCTCGGATACCACAGCGCGACAAGGTTTACCATCGAGATGGTCATCGCGATGGCAAATCCTACCCAGAACCGCTTCTCCCGGAAGATCGTCGTCCGCCCTCGCTCATCCTGTATCAGCACACAACTGATTATCTCCGCCAGAGGATACCGTATCCGCTCCCGGCGTGCCCATTGCCTGTGCACGAGCACCGAAAGTCCGACCACCGCCGCATAGGACAGCCCTATGAACGTCAGCCAGAACAGAAGAGGCTTCCGCCACGCACTCCACGGTATCCTCTCCCATGAGTCCTTCAGCGTCGAGGTGAATCGGCCCAGTTGCTCCGCATTCGCCCATTCCCATGGCTTATACCATGGTTTCGGCCACTCGATCTTGTCACCCGTACTCATATACTCGTCAACGACTTCCGGGCTGTATTCGCCGTCGTTGGCAAGCATCACATCCGGTACATAATCCATCACGTCCGCTTTCTCCCAGGCGGGCATCGTCCGCTCCGCATGGATCGGATAGACACACTCATTCAGCAGACATCTCATCAGACCCGCGTCCACGATCGTCGAGATGCCCAGCATAAGCGCCGATATTAGTGCAAGCTCCGAGCCCTTGAAACGCCAACGCGGCCTTATCATGCCTAGCAGCGGATTGATGACGATTGCCGCACACACCAGCAGACCGAAAACGCCGATTGGGAGATGGCCGCGCACGATGGCCGGCGTGGGTGTATACGCTGTAATGTACCTCCCCCCCGCTGAGAACAGTACCGCTGCCACAAATCCGATAATGAGTGCGCGCCTGGTCATCGACCGGGGAATATAATCTGCTCCCGCCACTGCGTCAAACAATTACCACCCAATGAAACATCGCATTTCCATCAAATGGCTGTTCGTTGCGCGCTCACTTCACAGATTCCTCCTGCCGAGTTCCGTTGTATGTCCTTATTGTGTAGCTGAAAGTGGTCTTCGACCTGGCCCCAAGCTCCAGCGTGTACTTCGCGGACTGCCTGTCATACTTCTCGTACTGGCCGTAATCGCCCGAGTTGTCCAGCTCCCAGTAATCCGTACCAAAGTTCCGCTTCACCTCGACCTTCACTGCCACATCCCGGGTATTCCTTGCCTCAACCGCCCAGTTCCTGACCTCGTCCCAGCCTATGATATTGCCGTTGTCATCGTATCGGTGGTTGTCAGTAGTAAGCTCCATCAGCTTGCATTCAATCACGACGTCCGTCACAGCACCCAGGTTCAGCTCCACTTCCTCACCAACGGGTATATACTTGAACGACGACTGCCCCGCATAGCTCAGATGCCCCTGCCTGTCCGCGCTCTGATATACCTTCAGCACTCCTCCCGGTATCGGCGTCATTCCAAGCTTGTGCTCTTCATCATTCTGGAAGCTCAGGAACCGTACGACATTGTCGCCATAGCGCTCCTGCTCGAACTTGTAGAGGTTCACAACCGGCACATCCGCCACATCAAAGCTCTGAAGCCGCTTCGACCAGCCGGTAGGTATCGTCTCTGTGCCTTCTATCGTGTATAGGAAATACTCGCTGAGGCCTTCCTTAACGACCTGCTTTTGTATCGGCACGCCGGCGGTCGCAGGGTAGGCATAATAGGCTTCTACCCTCTCCATCTCGCGCCTGACACCTCTGCCCCGCACCTCCCCACCGACAGTAAACACTTCCCCCGGCCTCCCATATGGATACTGCCTTCTGGCAAGCTCAGCTATCTGGTCAAGGATGTGCACCTGACCTACGATAAGTCGAGTCTGAGCATTCTCATAGTCCTCGCCGCTGTTGTTGGTCACGTTGACGTACCCCTGAAGCCGCATCGCCTTCTCGTCACCAGTCAGCGTCCCCATATAGAACGCCCGCCACGAAAGCCCGCTGGTCAGGTATGTTATCTCGACCGGCACCTTGCCGCTTACACCGCT
>Ga0209164_1001007_pt1 | contig 44484 bp, 32 predicted proteins | sample MTBNYHSulfiMetaG_FD_187458 | JGI IMG/M metagenome (GOLD analysis project Ga0209164, IMG submission 187458) | Enrichment culture microbial communities from rom New York Harbor, USA that are MTBE-degrading - MTBE-NYH (New York Harbor Sulfidogenic)... | ecosystem: Environmental > Aquatic > Marine >... | reverse complement strand
CTGGGTGCTATTATTTTTTATAGTTAATTCGGACGATTCTGACTTTTCCTGCCCTGCCGATTCGGTCGGTTTCTCACTTGGCCATTTTATGCCGTCGCCCTCTGCCAGACTGCCCAGTATCTCATAAGTTATGTTATACTCGCTCGGTGCCGATCTTAGATCAGCGATGGTGTAATCATCAGGTATGGCTGCGGCGTCAACACTCCACAAAAGACCCAACACCAAACAAAGGCACTGAAAGATATCTGCAATTGTCAATATTACCTTAGCTATCGGCCGAAGGTTACTTTTCTTTTGGCTCTTAATACATGTCCAGGTGTAAAAGATTATAAATCCGACTGCCAGGAAAGTTCCCACCGTGCTCAAACCGCTTAAAATAAGCATGACTGCAAAAACCAGTGCGAAACCGAAGGTGCGAATCAAAATGATTCTTAATTTTTTCTTTTCTTCTTTTTCCTTTTCGTCAACAAATTCATATCCGCAGAAGATGCAGCTTTTCCGACTCTCTGAATTTTCCATGCCGCACTTGGGACATTTCATTCCCGTTTTCCTTGAAATTCTTCTGTGCTTAACATTTTAAATGGCAGTGCAACATCTTTTCTGCGAATTAACATTTGTTTTGATCCGGGTTTTTGCAATCCTTGCCGCACCATCGTGCCGTTTATTTCCCTCCACCTCGCACAAAGGCGGGAGGTTAAATGGCGGGGTCTAAGGGGCAGCGCCCCTTTTTAAAATTTTTTTCTTACGCCTGCTCACCTTTCCAGCAAGGCTCCGTCTGCTGGTGATGCCTTAATATTACCCGATATTTTCGGGTAAAACCTGGTTTTTTAGGGCGAAAATGCCGCAATTTTTGCGCAAAAATGTCCGTTTCTGACGTAAATCCCCGTTTTTTCCGCGAAAACACCCCGCTTTTTAACAAAAACATTCACTTTTTTACCGGAAATGCTTGTTTTTTTTCGAAATTTGACTATTTCTTCAAGTAGCCTAAAAATATAGGTAAAACTAATTCTTTCTGGGAGCCAAAAATCATGAACCATGATAATAACCAAAAATTTTCTACCCCGTCGGACCAGTCCCCATCGAATCAGTCCCCACCAGCCCCGCCGACTTCGCCGCCCGCGCCTGCCGGCGGACGCAAAAGACAATGGCCGAAATTCGTTATCCTGGTAATCGCTTTTTTTCTATTCGTCGTATTAATGGGGCGGCGCTCGGACAACTCCCATTCGCCCTACGCCGCCGACTCCCCGGCGGTCGCCTGGAGCGAAGATTATGACAGCGCCGTTAAACAGGCCCGGCTGGAAAATAAGCCGGTGCTCATCGCCTTTCACGCCGGCTGGTGCCCCCCCTGCAACCAAATGAAACGCACCACCTATCACGATCCGCAGGTCATCAAAACGGCCGAGCAATTCATTACGATTATGGTCGATACCGACCGCCAGGGGACAATCGCCGAGCAATTCGGCGTCAGCGGCATCCCCGCCTATGTGATAACCGCCCCTGACGGTAAAATCATCGGCAGCTTCGTCGGATATTTTAATCCCGACGAATTTGTCAGCGAATTAACCGCAGCCTTGCGTAAAATCTAACCGCCGCTTTATCATCCTGCTGCTCGGCATAAAATTTAATCCCCGACCTGCGGGTCAGTAACTCACGTAATCAATAATTATTTTGGATGTGCATGTCCTTGTCGTACTTGATGGTGAAGCTGTAGTTGACCACGGTAGCCTTCTGCTTGAAGGTAGCGGGGGCGAGGTCCAGGTCCCAGCGGAGAATGCCTTTATCACGCAGGGTCCGCAGATATTCCGCGTCCTTACTGAGCGGGGTATCGGTCTTGAAGTCGCTGATATCCAGCCGGGCGTCCTCGGTGTAAGGCAGGCGGTCCAGCAGGCGTAATTTCGCCGGACTGCTGCGGTAATTGCTGATGGCGATGCGGTATTGGTAATCTTCCACGCGGTTGCCCCATAAAGTTTCGGCCTTCTTTTCCTTGAATTCGCGGGCGACCTGGATTTGAGAATCCACGCCGAAGCCGGCGGTGAACGTCTGGCCGATAGTCACCAGCGGCACCTCGCCCTGGCCGGCAAACTCGTCGCCGCGATACATATTGGCGGGACCGGCCAGCAGAATGGTCTTGCCGGTATTGGCGATATCCGCCTGCAGGTAAACGTAATCGGTCAGCAGCGGCGTTGCCAAGAGGTAAAAATCACCTTTGCCGGAGAAACTGTCGATAGCGACCAGTTGCTTATCACTGCGGCTGGGCAGGGAGAGTTTACCCGGCAGATTATAGGTAACACTTATCCCCTCGGTGCGGGCAATCTCTTTCGCCCGCTTCTGGATCATTTGGACCGCTTCCTTATCCGCCTGTAGCTCGAGCATCTGGCCGGTGTAGGCCAGGCGATTCAGGGCGATGGTTCCCGCCTTGCCCTTGCCGGATATTTCCCGGCGTGAGCTTTCCAGGGAGCTTAACTTCTGGGCTACGTTCATCGGACCCTGCTGGACAGCCTGTTGCTGTGAAACCGCGGCACCCGGCGGCAGGGGCTGTTGTTCCATTTTACTTATTACCGACGGTCCGGGGGCGACGCGGATCTGCATCGGCTCCAGGACCGGCGGGGCAGCGACCGTGGCCGGCTGGGCGGTCGATAAACTTACCGCCGCGTCGTTCCAGTCCTCGCCGGTGAGCTGGCGGACCAGGGCGCTATATTCCACGGTAACGCTTGCCTTGTCGGGATGAGCCCGGAGGTTGTACTGCGGCTGCCAGGAGGCCTCGTTCACCAGATAGCTCAGTTGGATAGCCGCTTTTTGCCCGCCGGTCGGTCGGACGTAGATCAGCGCCTCCCGCAGGGTGGTCGGCTGGCCCGCGGTCAGGTCGTTCCGCTGCCGCTGGAGCTGGTCCAGGTTCTTTTTCAAATCATCGATCTGGTCTTCCAGCTCCAGGGCGTTTTGGTGCAATTTATTAAATTTTTCCTCCAGGTAGCCGGTCATGTTTATCATCGGCTCCGCCTGCAGCAGGCCCCGATCAAAATCCTTATTCGTCGTATCTTTGGTCAAATTCCAAAAAGGTAAATAAAATCCCCATAGATTTCCACCGTGTTGACGATCTCTATCGGTGTGCTTTAGCTGTCTTTGAACCTCCGCAATCTGGTCATCCAGTTTTTTCACCTCTTCAGAGGCTTCTTTTTCGATGGGCCTTTCCCGGTAGCTGACGCTGAGGACCTCCACGCCGGCGGCGCCCTGGGCATAGAGGCTCTCCGGCACGATCTTCTCCGGCAGAGAGCCGGCGATGATCTGGCTCGTTTCCGCGGGCAGGTCCGTCTCGATGGTGCGGGTCACCTGGGCCTGGCCGCGATAGACGGTTACCTGGGAAATCACACCGGCGGTCTCCACAATCTGCCCCGCTAGCGCCGGGCAGGACGCTATACCGACAAAAAACATCGCAACTGCCGTCAGGGTAAAGAATTGCCTCTTCATCGTGTGTCTCCTAAAAAAAGGTGAATATGAAGATTATCGCTTAACTATTTAGACGCAAAATCCGCGATTCGGTTGCAGAAAAAAATAAAATTTAATAAAATTCGACGAAAAAACAGTATCGCATTATACATAATAAGGGCCTCTATCCTTACCGGCGGCGCATCAAAAACGCGCTAAATTTTTACCCGATTTTCGAGGTGTTGATAAACGTAACTTGCCCGTTATAAAAGAGATAAAATTTTTTAAAAAATTCGCATTTTTTGTTTTAGATAGTATCAAATATGCGCCAGGCATTGCCTGGACCACTCTCAGCAGAGCGAGTGCGAACGGTAGGTCTAAGTCGTAACTGCTGCATGTCTGGCTAGTTGAATTTTGACACGCCCATTTTACCAAGCGGAGCCTGGACCAGGGTGTTTAAGGCCGACACTTCCACGGTCAAAGTCGAGGGGAATTATTCTTATTCCCTTGACATCGTACCCCATTTCCATACTATGCATAGCGAGAACTATTATTAGAATGCTTAGATCAGGGCCATCTTGATAACTTGCGAATCGGTTTTGCGCAACTACTCTTTGAAATTTATAAGTTAGTCAGATAAATTTGTACGGGAGATATTCGATGATGCCCGTAAACCTGGGAATAAATGAAACAACGATTGCTGATTTCTGTCGTCGCTGGAAGATAAAAGAGTTGGCGGTGTTTGGCTCAGCAGTTCACGGCGGTCTGCGACCCGACAGCGATATCGACCTCTTGGTAACTTTCGACTCAGAGGCTAACTGGACGATGTTCGACCATTATCAAATGGAGAACGAACTGACGGGGCTGCTGGCCAGAGAAGTTGACCTGGTAAGCATTCGGGCGCTGGAAGAAAACCCTAACCCGGTTTACCGCGACCAAATCCTTCGCAGCGCCAAGGTGCTCTATGCAGCGTGACGCGACATTACTGACCGATATGGCCAATGCCGCCCGCCTGATTGTGCAATTCAGAGAACAAATGAATTACGAACAATTCCGGTCCGATTTGAAGACCCAATCCGCCTTAATTCACCAGTTTCTGATCATAGGTGAGGTGGCGAAACTCCTATCAGATGATTTCAGAAGGTCTAATCCGCAGGTTGCGTGGTCGGCAATGGCTCGTATGCGAGACAAACTTATCCATCATTATCGCGGCGTTGACCTTCAGGAGATATGGAACGCCGCAGAAATAGAGATACCGAAACTCCTTCGCTTTCTGGAAAAATATCTGCCGGATGCGCCGAGTTGAGGATATTTGCCGGCAGTAAAAAAAACGGCAAAATCACTATGGGAAGAGAGACGAATTACAGACATTAACTTGCCAAAAAATTAGTATGGTGTCCCCAGATTACCGTCAGATTACCGTGTCCCCAGATTACCGTCCCCAGATTACCTGCAGATTACCCCGGGGTAATAGATACTTATTTTTCCCGCCAAGGCGCTAAGCTCGCCAAGGAAGAAAAACATTTTACCACAAGGACTCGCAGAACACCGAGATTATTTTCAACCACGGATTTCACTGATTGCACGGATTAGGATAAAAGGCAAGGATATTTATAATTTAAGAATATAAAGATATATTTAAACCACGAAGGCCACGACCCGCTGCGTCCAGCGCCAGCGCGGCGAGAGAAACACGAAGAAGAAATGGGGACGAAGGATTTTACCCAATACAGACTTCCGCCGGGGCGGGTAATAGATACTTATTTTTTCCGCCAAGGCGCAAAGACGCCAAGGAAGAAAAACATTTTACCACAAGGTCTCGCAGAACACCGAGATTTTTTTCAACCACGGATTTCACTGATTGCACGGATTAGGATAAAAGGCAAGTATATTTATAATATAAGAATAAAAAGATATATTTAAACCACGCTCGTGCTTCGCAGCGAAGCGCTGCTTCGCAGAGTAGCAAAGACCGCGACCCGCTGCGCCAAGCGCTAGCGCGGCGAGAGAAGCACGAAGTTAAGAAACCCTGCCCCTGGCAATGGAAATTGAATTTACCCTGTTCTTCTCCCATTATATGGTGTCCCCAGATTACGAGATTACGGAAAGATATTCAGCCGTCGTACTACTCTCATATATTTATGATTTATCTTTATGTCAATTTATCCGCAACAAAAGCTGCTGCGATTGCTAAAATATGCATGACTATTAAAATTATAAGATACTTACCAAATTTTTCACGACAATTACCTACACCTAAAATAACTCCATATATTGAAAATTGAGTCATAACCAAAAAAGAACCACCGAAAATAGGACTTAAAAAGATCAAATAGGGAGATAAAATTATATACAAAGTATTACTGCCACCCTCCCAACTGCTTATAGCATGAAATACAAAAACAATATGGAATATTACACCTAAAATAATGCAATATATAAATGGCCTCAAAAATTTCGAATATTTCATCATTTTATATCCCAACAAGGATTCATACATCCTATAATATTCCAGCTCGTTATTGTTAAGATGTTCTCCTGGAAATCTGGGGACGTCATACCTATGTCATTCCATCCCTGATACCAGGATTCATGGCTATATACCGTACAGCCGTTGAAAGGTACTTATTATCCATGACAAAAGATGAAAATCGCCTTCGCCATAAATGGCCACGATAATCTTCTCGAAAATTTATCCGGCGAGTATAACGACGATGTGCCTCGCTGATAGCTGTGCGTAAGTAGTTTGGCGATACAGGAATATTACGATACCTACAATTCACTGTCAAGAAATAAGGTAAGCGTTCACGGAAAACTTTCGTTTTTGTCACTCGGAGCGTAGCGAAGCAGACTAATGCCTTCGGACGCTTGAGATTGCCGCGGCCTAAAGGCCTCGCAATGACATAAAAAGCGACATTTTCCACCGCGTGAACGCTTACGAAATTAGTATGGCGTTCCCGGATTAGCCAAATTATTTTGCGGAGGCGCAATTATTTCGGTGGAATCAGCAGGCTGAGAATGACCTCGGCGTAAAGGCGGTGGCCAAAATCGTTGGGGTGATTGACGCCGTTGCCGGTAAGGTCGGCGAATTTTTTGTGTCGCAGGACTTCTTCCCAGACCGAAGTCACATCGGCTAATATCACCGACGAATCACATAACTGCGCCAACATATCCCGATATTGATCGTAAAGCTCACCACCGAAAGCGGTCCACTGGGGGTTGGCGGTCATGGTGGCGACGAGAATAAACTCGGCCTGGGGACTTACGGCGCGGACGGCAGCGATCTGGGCCTGCATATTCGCTTTATAAACATCAGGGGGGATTCGGCCGGCGGCGTCGTTCATGCCCCAGGCAAAGATCACCAGGTCCGGTTTTTGGCCCGCTACCAGGTTGATGTTGTCTTTGCCCCAGCCGCTGTTCATGCCACCTTTGGAGAAATTTTCGAAGGTGATTTTCGCGGCATATTTTTTGGCCAAGATGTCGGCAACCATTTGGCCGAAGAATGGCTGAAAAGGGGCTACCCCCGTGATCCCGGAGGCGTTGGCGCCGGTAGAGATGCTGTCGCCGAAAAGGACCAGCTTGAGGTTTTCTTGCTTTAGCAGTTTTTCCCTGGTCCGCGGCAGAGACCGGCTGTCGTAATGCGGCAGACGGCCCGGCCAGCGGGCAGCTTTATGCTCGTAGGTGGCAACCACCTGCAGGTCATGGAAGACATGCCCCTCCGCCCAAAAAAGATTGCAATTTTTATCGCGGCAGGCAGGGATGGAGCCTTCTTTCCAAGGGCCGGCGGGCGGGTACATTTCAGCCAGGTCTTTGCGGGGGATGCGGGAGTCGGCGGTAAGAGTTATCGTACGGGAGCCGGGGGAGAAGATAAAGTCCCGGCCGGCGGTATATACCACGTCGCCCGTCGCCTTCTTGAGCGAAATCAGCCGGCTGGGCGTAAATAACAGATTGGCACTAGCGGGAGAATTGCCCTGCGGTAAAAACATCAGGCAGTCTTCATACATCAGGTCGCTATTCCAGAACCACTGGCCGCGGCATAAACGTTCTTGATAGTCGATCGCCTGGCTGCAACCGGTAAATACAAAAAACAGCGACAAAACAATGGCCTGATACTTTTTCATGCGATACTCCTGCGAAAAATAAGAAAACTACCAACATATATATATCAAAAATCAAAAATTAAAAATCAAAAACACATATAAAAAATCAAATATTATTTTCGTCCGAATACCGTTTTGCATGGGGGTAACAAGTATTTCTCGCAGGTTTTGAGATTGCCGCACCGCCCCGCTAGCGGGGCGGAGAACAGGAGAGCAGGGCCGCCTTCGGCGGAGATCAGGTGAACAGTTGAACAGGCGAACAGGTGAAAGATAAAAGACGCGTAAAGCAGGTGAGCAGGTGAAAGAAAAAGAAGATTGCCGCGTCGCTGCCCGTCGGGCGAGCGCCCGACGAGGCAAGCGCTCCTCGCAATGACATTTTTAGAGGTTGCCTTTTGTAAATAAGTGATAGGGGAGGGTTATTTTTTTCCGGCGGCGCGCCAGCGGAGGCACTCGTTGATAAATTCGTCGATTTCGCCGTCGAGCATGGCCTGGGGATTGCCCGTCTGGTAGTCGGTGCGATGGTCCTTGACCATCTGGTAAGGCTGCATGACGTAACTGCGAATCTGATGGCCCCAGGCGATCTCGCCCTTTTCGTCATACAGCCTAGCCCGCTCGTCGTCGCGCTTCTGCTGCTCCAGGCGTTCCAGTCTGGCCTTAAGTAACGCCAAAGCTAAGGCACGGTTCTGGTGCTGACTCCGCTCGGAGACGCACTCGACGACCAGGCCGGTGGGCTTGTGCAGGATGCGAACGGCGGTGGCGACTTTGTTGACGTTCTGTCCGCCGGCCCCGCTGGCCTTGCAGTACAATTCCATCTCGATGTCGTCCTTGTTGATATCGACTTCTTCCACCTCGCCGCGGTCAACGAGCACGTCCACGGCGGCGAAACTGGTGTGGCGACGCTTATTGGCGTCGAAAGGGCTGATCCGCACCAGCCGATGCACCCCCACCTCGCAGGAGAGGTAGCCGTAGGCATAAGGGCCTTTCACCCGCATAATCACCGAGCGGATGCCCGCCTCCTCGCCGAGGGTCAAGGCAAGCTGCTCGTATTTATAGCCGCTGCGGTCGAAATACCGGGTGTACATCCGCAGGAGCATACTGGCCCAGTCGCAGCTTTCCGTGCCGCCGGCACCGGCGTGGATGCTGAAAAAACAGTCGCAGGGGTCGTCCGGACCGTTTAAAAACGAGGCTAATTCCAGCTTATCGACCCGGCTGGCCAGGCTGGGCAGGTTCTGGGCTACCTCCAGCCGGGTCGCTTCGTCGTTCTCCTGCTGGGCGAGATCCCAAAGCAGGGAAATTTCCTGGGCGGCGGAAAAGGCCTGCTCCATGGGGTCGATAAGGGATTTGAGCGATTTTAGCTGCTGGACCGTCTGCTGGGCGGCGCCTGCATCATCCCAGAAGCCGGGCTGATTCATCCGCTGTTCCAGAATGGCGAGCTGGTCCTTTTTTGCGGGCAAGTCAAAGAGAATCCCGAATCTTTACAATCCGGGTGGTTAAATCGGATAAAGTTACCCCAATTTCCTGATTATTTATCATAACTGTATGCTCCCAACAGGTCCAGCCGACGTCAAAACATCACGATAACCTTTTTAAATTATATATGGTTACGCCAATCCTGTCAATTTGGAAACCACTTGACAATCCATTCGTAATAATATAGTCTCTTACTAAAGATGAAATACTTATTACTACTTACCAGGGCTTAATTAACACCCGCTGGGAAGGGGCCCGCAACACTATAATACGGAGTAAGATATGAATGCTTTTGTCCAACGGCTGGCTGGAATCGTATTGACGGGGGCCATCGGCGTCGCTTTAACCTTTAGCTGGCCCGCGCCCGCCGCCGCCCAGCAAACAGACCGGGAAATTGACCAGGTCCGCAAACTGAGCGTGCTGGGAGAGCAGCAACTGGAGGTGATTGATAATTTCGTCAAAACCCAGTTCGATGTGATCCTGCGAACCCGAGACGCCGCGAAACTGGCCGAGCCGCTGGATGAACTTTTAATCCGGACCCAGGTAACGGATAAACCGGCGGAGACGCAAAAAAAATACTCCGATCAATTCACCGGCGCCGTCAAAAAAAAATACCAGCAAGTCATGACTCAAGCCGGCTCGATGGAAGACAAGAAGCTGTCGCGGGAGATAAAATTAGCCGCGGCCATCATCCTGGCCAATTGCGACAATATCCTGATAATCGACGATTTATTAGCCCTGGCCAAGGATGAGCAGGATGATTTCCGATACTGGGCGATAAAAGGCCTGACGACGCCCATCATCCGGGCTTATCTAACCGCGCCGGACAATAGCGACACCTTGCGCAAGGTAATAACTGATCTGGACGGCGTGCTGGCGAAAGAAACCTCCGCAACGGTAATATCCCAAATCGCCGAGGTGGTGCCGGGCACTCTGGAGGAAGGGGCCCAGCTACTGCAAGATTGCATTAAGAAACGTCTGACGCAATATCAAAACTGGACGGTGGATAATGAATTGAACGATCTGGAAATCATGCAAAAAATATTTGCTCTCGTCAGCAGCCCGGAGCTGGCCGGTAATCAAAAAATAGTAAAAGACCTGGTCCGCAGCACCACGGAATTGTACTGTGCCGCCTATCAGCGGTATATCAAAGGTATGCAGGCTAAAGGCCCCGGCGACAAGAATCTGGTGGTATTATCCGATAGCAGCAGGCAAGACCTGGAAACGCTGCTGATCGAAGGTGAACTTGGATTTTTACGGATCTGTAAGAGGATGCAGCAGGGCCGATTCCTGCTGGCTCTGCAAAGCGCCCGCTGGGTGGAAATGAAGGTAATAATTAGCCAGCTTATCGGCCCGCAAGGCTGGGTCAATCTGGCTTTCGGTATTGCACCGGAATCGGCCAATCAGGAGTTGCCGGGGCCGCTAATACCCGATCCTCCCGACCTGCTCATTCAGCGAGCCTTTAATCTGCTTAGCGCTCAGGGTAATACGATCGGCAGCGATCAATACAGTCCCTTACCATGAGAAAATTATCGACTTGGGGGTAAATTGCACAATTAGCGGCTGAAGGGGCAGTTGCCGCTTCGGCAAGCGCCATCCCCAGCTAATCCGCAGGAATCAGCCCCGCTGCCGCAGGCAGGGGTATTACGGCGAGAATGGGCGGCAAAAATACTAAGCCGGCGTCTGGCGCGGCCCTGACATTTAGGGCATAAAGGGAGGGTGCGGTTATGCATGCCGGCGACTAACTGCTCAAACTTATAACCGCATTCCCGGCAGATATATTCGTAAACGGGCATGTTCACCAGCCTCACTTAACAGCCAAATAATCATTCCCTTAACATTTCATTAAGCACCTTCATTATAACCGATTTAAAAGATTACACCATAGGGAAAGGCATTAAGTCATAACATACCTTTTAACAAACAGTTATAACGGAGTACTTTCGTACTTTTTCTTGCGTAACATTGGGCCTGCCTGATAAACGTAAGATTTTATGGGCTATCCAGTTGATTATTTGAGGTCATAGTGGTAAAATAGATATATTAATCAATTATATTTCGAGTTAATATACACTAGCTAAAGCGGTACTAATCGTTATAATTTTCACTCAAACGCACATTTAGAGGAGTTTTATTTCTACCGGTCGTTGAGAATATTTTTGCCTTGGCGCAAAGAGGCTGCAATAATAATGCCATAATAAAAGGAGAAGACGATGGCCGGCAATTTTGATACTGAAAAAACAGCAGCATCAACCGCTGGTCCCCAGGTACCTTTGCATCGTCGAATCGCGGAAAATCTGCACCATCAGGTTAAAAGCGGCACCATCAAACCGGGCGATAAACTGCCTTCCGAGCGAAAAATCGCCCAGAAATTTCAGGCCTCGCGGGCTACGGTCCGCACGGCCCTGCAACACCTGGAGCAGGAAGGCATAATCACCCGCCGGGACCGCCGCAGCGCGGTAGTGGCTATTCGACGGAATATCGCGCCCTCCCTGCGTATCGCTTGCAGCCATCCCCGGCTGATAAACCTGATGCGCAGACTAGCGGATCTCCAAGTGCTGCCGCCGCGATGTCAATTGCATCTGCAGGACATTCAACAGCCGGATTCCATCAGAGAACTGTTGACTCAGCCCATCAGCGGGGCGGATTTACTGATCTGCGAGCTGGAATATGTCCGCAGCCTGATGGAGCAAAAGGATATTTTGCTGCCCCCGCCCACCTCGCTATTTGCCAATATTCATTTACCACCCTCCTTACAGGCGGTTTTTACCGGGGGCGATAAATACCTTGCGGTCCCTTTAGCCATTACCCCGATGGTAATGTATTATAATCGGGAGACTTTTCAGCATTACCGTCAGCCGGAACCTTCCCGCAGCGGGATATGGGAAAACCTCATAACCCCGGCCCATCTATTCCGCGAGGAAAAGCTATACGGTTTGCAGTTTCGTCCCACATTTTCCCATCTTTCCGCCCTGATGGTCAGCCTCGGCAGTCAAATCTATCAAAAGGATGGCGTAGTTACCGCCAGCAGCAGGATATCCACTCACGATGAGGTCGGCAGATTCGAACGTGCCCTGCGTTTCATCCATGATTTGCTGCATGTCAATAAGTTCAGCCCTATCCTGGCCAAAGCGGATCAAATCAATCTCTTCGCCCAGAAGCGCAGCGCCATGTCGCTGGATGGCTTTGAAATGTTTAACACCTATCGGGAAAAATTAGGCCATAACCTGGCGGTTACCACCTTGCCGGAAGGAATAAAGAATGTAACGGTATTTGGCGGTTTCGCCGCGGTAATCCTGGGGGAGCAGAAAAATCTTCAGCCGATCGAGGACCTGCTGCGGACGCTGCTGAATGTAAATAGTCAGCGTCTGCTGATTCAGACGTCGGCGTACCTGCCGGTTAATAGCTCTCTCTTAAACCAGGAATCCTTCCAGGCCAACGGCATCAGCCTGGAGATAACGCAGTGCTTCCTCCAGGAAATACAAAATCACAAGAATATGGTCAATTTAGCGATCTCGCTGGAGCATAAATATAACGTGGAGAATCTCCTGCTCGAACTGTGGCTGGGGCTGGACAATATCGACAGTATCTGCCGGAGATTCCGCGAGCTGTCCGTCGCTTAGCGTTAATTAACCTTCTGGTATTAAAGATATTACATCCCGGGGGACAACATTTTGTAAACGCAGAACGCAGCCGGTTTCAATAATTATCCCCTCGCATTACGCCTCGTTTTCAATTATACCTGCACCTTGCCGGCGGCATTAGATTGACAGTCAAAGGGCAGGCATTTATAATCGGCGAAATTATGGCAGGAGGGGAGACTTCTGCCTGGGCTTTGATAATCCAGCCGCCGGCAGATACCGGAAATAATCCACACTAAACGAATATCGCAGATGACAAATTCAGGAGAGGCGATTGATCCGGCCAGCGATGGGCAAGATATCAGGCCCATCGGGAGGGAAAGGTAATAATATTATGAAAAAAATGCTCTGCTTCACCATGGTCATGCTGCTGGTTCTACTCTGCGGTTTATCGCGGGCAGACAGGACCATAGTAGAGCTTCAGGTAAGCTACCCCGACGACAACAGCGGCGAAATTATCATCGAGCTATATGACGAGCAAGCCCCCATCACCGTGGAAAACTTCCTAAGTTACGTCGAAAGCGGCTTTTATGATGGATTGATCTTTCATCGTGTCATTGATGATTTCATGATTCAGACCGGCATTTACGATGCCAATCTTTACGAGGTAGATTTCTCCCAGGGTGAGCCTAACCTTTATGACTTCAAATACTATCATAAGCCCAACGCCCCCATCCCTGACGAGGTGAGTAATGGCCTGAAAAATGATCGGGCCACGGTAGCTATGGCGCTGGCCGGGCCAAATACCGGCACATCGCAGTTCTATATTAATCAGAACACCGACGGAAACCACCATCTCGACGGGACTTACACCGTCTTCGGCATGGTTACCCGCGGCATGGACGTGGTGGATGCTATCGCCAACCTTCCCATCCAGGCGGATAATCTGTATTTTGAGGCCCTGCCGCAGCAGCCGGTCATCATTACCCAGGCCAGTGTGCTGAGGAAATTCGACCCCAACAGCAGTGATTTCGGCGATATTCCTTTTCTTAACGCCGACGATGGTAACATCCGGAGCTATATCGGGCAGGGCGATTACGCGGGTGAAATCTATCACCAGGAATTTCACCAGGCCGAACTGCTCGGCGTAAATTGTCTTCAGTGGCAGCAAATTTCAACCTCACCGGAGGTTGACAGTTTTACCATGTACCTGGCCAAAGACACCAGCGGCGAGGGTTGGATATTAAAATATGTCATTAATGAGGGCCAGGCCGACGAGCAGGTCGTAATTGATGCGCAGGACCTTATCGACGCGGTCTCTTTCGATGATTTTGCTCAGGAAAATATGCTCTTCAAACTGATAACCGGCTCATACAACAGCGATAATCTGGCTGATCCCAACAATACGATTACCCGCGGCTCCGGCAGTGATATGGTGACCGAAACCATTGTCAGCGTCAGTGAGTCCCTGCCACCCCAATACCCAGCGGACGATCTCGTCCTGGTAAGACGGGCTACGGGACCAGCCGGCAGCGAAACCGATGTGGACTGGCAGTATTATGACGAAAATATCGGATTGGCGCTCGATCTGGAGGACGACGCCCAGCAGATAACCGGCACCGGCTGGCGGCTGGCGCCCATGGTGTTCGACAATAACAGTAATGATTTCAGCGCGGTGCCTTTTCTGAAGGTCCCCGCCGGCGGGCTGGTGCGGACTTTCGTCGGCAAGGGCGAGGATAACGGCCATAATTACACCCACACCTTCACGGTGCCCGCGGAAACCGCCCTGGGGGTAAAATATCTCATCTGGCAGCAGCAGTGGGCCGATTCCTCCACCCCGATAGGTGACATTGATACTTTTACCCTTCACCTGACCAAAGATATTGATGGGAAAATCTGGGTCTTCAAGTACGTGCTGAATGACCAGACCCTGCTGGACGCCAATTCCATCCTGGATGTGGCGCCCTTCAGCGATTTCGACGATAAGATGTACTTCCGCCTGATCAACGGCGATTACAACGGGCAAAACCTCGCTGACCCCAACAACACGATCGTCACCATCAGCGGATCTGAAACCATAACCCAAAAAATTGTCAGTCTCAACGCCTCGGTCGATTTTATTCCTCACTATCAGGATGAGATGATCCTGGTCAAACAATGGACCGGCCCCAATGAAACGGACGATAATTTATCCTACTACCACGAATCCGCCGGCCTGATACGCAACTTCCGGGAGAGTACCATAAGCCTGGATAGCGACGGCTGGATGCTGGCGTATTACGGCGGAACCTTCGACGCCGGCAGCAATGACCTTAGCGCGGTGGATTTCTTGCGCGCCCAAACCAACTCCGCCCGCAGCTATGTGGGCCAGGGCGCTTACCAGGGACACGACTGCACCCACAGTTTTACCGCGCAGACCCTCTATAATATCAACTGGCTGAAATGGAAGCAGGACCGCGATCAGACCTCAGCCGGGCAGTTGGATAATTTTTACATCTATCTCGCCCGCGACAGTCTGGGGACCTTATGGGTGCAAAGATATTATGTCAACGACAAACGCGTATTCTACGCGGATACCGCCTACGACGCCCGGCCCCTGAGCGATTTCGCCGATGAAAACCTGCACTTCAAGCTGATAATCGGCCAATACGATCCTGATAACCTTGCCGATCCCGATAATACCGCCGGCGGCACGATAGGCGGCCAGAACATATCGGACCGGATCGAGAGTTTCTCCGCGACCAATGAATATCTGCCCTTCTACGATGATCTGGTGCTCGTTAAACGGACCAAAGACCCCGCTGACCCCAATGTTGCCTGGCTGTACTACCACCCGTCGCTGGGGCTGATCCTGGATTTAGCGAACCGTTCGGATAATCCGCTGGACCCGAATTTCTTCGACCCCGATGATACCAGCGTAATTGATGAAAATACCGATGGATGGCTGTTGGGCTGGTTTGGCAATCCTCAGCCGACCTTTGCCGCCGATAGTTTCGACTTTAGTGTCGTGCCCTTCCTGCATGCCGACCTGGGCGAGATCAGGCTTTACCGGGGACAGGCGGATTTCGCCGGCAGTAGTTTCCGGATGGAATTTACCCGGGAAAAACTGCTGGATGTCGATACTTTGAAAATTGCGGAAACCGAGGCGGCCCCGTGGTCCCGGCCCGGCTCCACCTTGTACGCGGCTAAAGATTCCACCGGCAAATTATGGGTCTTCGACGCTCTTATCGATGGCGAGATATTCTACCAGGCGAATACCCTGGCCCGAATTGTACCTTTCGATAAATTCCCGGATATGCATCTAAGACTTATGGCGGATGAATACGACGCGACCACGACGATCACCGCCGGGGCCGGCGGTGAAACGCAAACGGAAAAAATCATCAATCTCCAGGAATCGCTGGACAATTGGCCCGATTTCGCTGATGAGCTGGTTTTGGTAAAACGCTCCCCGGGAACTACCCCACCCGCTGCCGACTGGAGTTATTACCACGAATTGACCGGCTTAGTGGAAGAGCTTTCCCAAAACATTACCGACCCCAATCTCATCGATCCCGAGGGCAATGGCTGGGTGTTGGCCCAGGCTGATCCCAATGACCTGACGGACGTGAAGATTAAATTCCAGGCGGGAAAATCCCGGCAGCAACCGACCGATGCCTTTAAACTCACCGGTAAATTCACCGCCCAGGCGGAAGATTTCAATCAGGGCGAGTTGGTAATTCGTGTCGGTACCTACCTGGCCAATATCAATACCAACGACCCTCAATTCCGCCGGGTCGGCGCCAAGCCGACTATCATTTATAAAGGCTCGCCCGACGGAGTGGCTCAACTTTATTTTGTCGCGGATCTGCGTAAAGGGACCTTCACTTTCCAGGGGAAAAACATCGATCTAACCGGCACTGGCAGCCCCGTAACCGTCCAGATCACCGCGGGAGAATACCTCGGCGAGGCTGTCGCCCAAATCGCGGGTAATAAACCGGCGCCTATTCTATTTCTCCAGGGTCAGGCGGATCAACTCCGCCAGAATAGTTTCCGCCTGGTTATCTGGAGTACCGGACCGGCAGACGATACTCTAGCGGTAAAAGGTGAAATGGCCACCCAATCTTACCCCCTGGACCTGACCGGCAAAAAGGTTACCGTCAGTTGGTCCACCAGCAATTTCACTATTCCCGCCCAGGGCGGTTTCGTCCAAAAAGGTGACAAACAAATATATATCTATCGAAATCCCGGCGGCTCTCTGAAGCAGGCGGAATTTAATCTGGAGAACGGCTCCTTTTATATCTATATCAAGAGTAGCAGCCTTAAAAGTACCCCCGCTGATCTGAAAATAAAAATTGAGGATGGTAGTACCGTACTTTTCGATCAAAAAATTACGCTTTCATAAAACGTTGGTATTTAAGAGCAAGGTTAAAGGTTATCGGTGTGATATCAGTTAAACAACAAGGTCGAACCACTCGACTGCCATATTATAAAAAACGATGAAGGATTTTTCCTGATGTCTGATTGCATAAATCTGTTTTTAAAGCTGATATTCCTAAGCTGCCTAACCCTGCAAACTACCCTGGCGGCAACGACTGATCCAAACCAGCCGTCGGATACTTTTGCCTATAAGGGAAAAATCGGCGACGCTGCCGATATCAGTCAAATTGATCAGCCGATTCTGGCAGACCCGAACCGCGTGAACGTGGACCTAAGCCTGCAGGATTGCATAAGACGGGCCATCGCCCATAATCTTGATCTTCGCATCAGCGGCCAGGATCCGGCGATCCGGGCCGCCGACGTGATTGAGGCGGAAGCCGCCTTTGACGCGGTACTCTTCAGCTCAGCGCAATTTGAGTTGACCGACCGGGTTAATTCAGACACCGGTTTTTACCTGGGTACGGTAACCACCGGAGGCGGCACCAGCACGATAAGGCGGCCTTCTGATCCCTTTGTTAATACTCACGATGACAATTATACGCTGGGGCTGCGAAAAAGGCTGCCCACCGGGGCCAGCCTGGAGCTGTCCCAGAATCTCCGGCGGTTTCGCGATCTGGAGCATAAGGATGCGTTGTTTTATGACCCCTTTTACGAATACGGTTTACAGGTACAATTACGCCAGCCGCTGCTGCGCGATTTCGGCATCGATGTGAATCTGGCTTCCATTCGGGCCTCACGCAACAACTTTCGCATTAGTCAACAGGAATTTAACGCCCAGGTAATCAGTACCGCCGAGCAGGTGGAAACCAATTACTGGCGACTGGTCTTCGCTCGGCAGCGGGTGAAAATATATGAAGGGCTGCGCGATCGCGCCCAGGAGACCCTGGAATTAATTAAAAAACGCCAGTATTATGACCTCCGCAGTCTGGCGCTGGCCCAGGTGCGCGGGGTTATCCAAAACGCCCAGGCCAATTTGATCGCTTCTCTCAATGCGGTCCTGCAGCAACAGGATATCCTGCTGGTATCCTTGAACGATCCCGAGCTTACCCTGCAAAAACGCTGGGAAATCATCCCCACCGATAAACCCGCGGCCCTGCCTTACCAGACCGATTACGCCCAGTTCATGCAAATCGCCCTGCAAAAACGGCCGGAAATTATCGAGCAGCGTTTACGCATTGAAACCGCGGATATCATTGAGGGGGTAGCGGAAAATCAGCGGCTGCCGCGACTGGACCTGGTATTACAACAGGAAGTAACCGGAAGCTCCGATACCGCCTCATCGGCCTGGAGCCGGCAGCGACAGAATGATTTTACCAACTCCCTGTTGGGCATGCTCTTTGAAGTTCCTTTGGGCAACCGCGCCGCGGAGGCTGTTTTAAACCGGGCCCGGCTGCAAAAACAACAGGAAAACCTCCGCTTACTCAGTGTTCGGGAACAGGTCCTGACGGATGTGAATATCGCCGTCAATAATTTGAATTATACTTTTCGGGAAATCGCCGAGCGGCAAAAAGCGGTAAACGCCGATCTGGATGAACTATTAAACTACCTGGCCCTGCAGGAATCCGGCCGGCGAGATACCATGACGCCGGAATTCCTCTACCTCAAGCTCAACGCTGACGAGCGGTTAGCCAATTCCCAGGTGGCCGCGGTCCAAACTCTGATTCAATATAACCTGGCCATTATGCAATTGTATCGTTCCCAGGGCACGTTATTGCGTTACAATAACATCAAACTGCCCGAACTAGCCGACAATAATGGATCAAGCCGGGAAAACACCCCCTAAAATAGCTTATTATCCTCTATAATCCGATCAACAACCCACGGCACTTAATCGATTCTGGCGATAAGAGTGCAATGCCAGCCCCGCAGCCCCGATAATGCCGGCGTCATTACCCAGCTTGGCCAGGCAGATATCCATCGGCTCAGGCTTGTTCGTCCATATCATTTTTTCGTAAAAGCTGCGGACCCGGGGCAGCAGAATATCGCCGGAGGCAATCATCCCCCCGGTAAGAACTACCTGCTGCGGTTCGGTGATATGACGCATATTGACGCACGCCTGCCCCAAAGCACAGGCGGTGCCGTCAACGGTCTCATTAGCCAGTTCGTCGCCGGCCCGGGCATGGTCAAAAACATCCTTGCAGGTTAATGTGCCGTTTTTCCGTCGCACAGCCTGCAGGGTGGAATCCCGGCCCTGGTCCAGGGCTTCAATAGCCCGCAAAGCGGTGTTATTGGCCGAGGCATACGCCTCCAGGCAGCCGTGCTGTCCGCAGTTGCACCGGCGGCCGTCCGGCTGGATTATCATATGCCCCAGTTCCGCCCCGTTGTCGTCACTGCCGTGAATCAGTTCGCCATCGTAAATAATCCCCCCGCCGATGCCCGTTCCCAGGGTAAACAGCACCATATGTTTAATCTCTTTGCCAGCCCCCAGCCAGAACTCGCCCCAGCAGGCGACGTTGGCGTCATTATCAAAAACCACCCCGATGCCCAGCCGGCGTGACAATTCCGCTCGAAAGCGAAAATTGCCAAAACCGGGGATATTACAGCTTTTGATAATCATACCCTCGGCCACGGAGAGCGGCCCGGGACTGCCCACCCCGGCCGCACACACCAATCGACTCTCCAGACGATTTTCCGCCAGTAAATCCTGATATGCCTCGGCTATGCGGTCCACCAGGGCGATTGGTCCCTTCTCCACCTCGGAGGGGATGCTCCGCCGAGCGATTATTTCACCCTGCTCGGTCAATATCCCCAGCTTGGTATTGGTCCCACCGAAATCAACGCCAAAAAAATATTCACTCATTTAGGTATTCTTTCCTGTAAACTCGGGAAGTTTGGGCAAAACTCTGCTAATCGAAGTCATAATCGCTTTTTCCAGGGACAAATCTCTCCCTAACGGCACCCACTGCCGCTGACGATAATCACCTCGTCCCTGCGGGCCAAGGGCGGGTGAGCCGCTAATCATATCGGAAAAAATATCCTCCGCTCGCGTCAGGCCGCCGGCGCTGGGCCGGCTGGCGGAGAGCCTTTCCACCGCCACCTGACATTGCAACCGGCTCCTATTACCCTCCGCCGGCTGAAGCTGTACGCTAACGATGCGGCGAACCGTATGCAAACTCGATTCCATCAGGGCGGCTTCACCAACTACATCCTGCCGCCAGAATTCAAACCATTGCCTGCTGGTCAGTGGAAAGGTTTCTATTGTCCCGCTGCGACGGTCCACCCGGTCCAGTTCAAAGCCCCTTTTTTTCAACTCCCTCTGACAGATTTGCCAGATAATCGCCGGATCCCCCGTGATATAATCGCACTGGCTTTCCTGTAGCTTTTGCGACAACGAACCACAACCAGCCAAAAATCCAACTAACAGAAGCAGTAAAACAAAAACCGCCTTATTCGGCCGATCTATATGGCTTAAAAGCGTTTTACCCATGCAGTTAAATATACCAGATGACTGCTTTATGTCAAACGGATAAACATCTCTTCTGAAAGCAGGGACAAAAAAACGGTGCAGCGCCGGTCGCTCATTACCGCACCAGGAAAGGCAAGGAATTTATTTATCGGTGAATTCCTCTTCCAATTGTTTCAGGTTCCGATGAATCGCTATCCGGGATAGGGTATTGAGCCGATCAATAAAAAGTTTGCCCTCCAGATGATCGCACTCGTGCTGAACGATCACCGCGACTAAATTAGCCGCGTCGATTTGGATATACCGGCCCTGTATATCCAGTGCTTTCACGATGCAGTTAGCGGCCCGGCGGACTTTGGCCCGAATCCCGGGAACCGACAAACACCCCTCCTCCATCTCCTGCCAGCCGGTAAAATCACTCAGTTCGGGATTGATTAGGGCCTGGGCATCCTCCTTTTTGCCCGAGGGACTAATCACCATAATCCGCAGGGGCACACCTAGCTGGGTAGCCGCCAAACCCACGCCGGAAGATCCTACCATAACATCCATCATCCGGTAAGTAATCGCGATTATCTCTTCTGTAATCCCACTAACCGGCTCTGCGGGCCGGCGTAAAAGGGGTTCTGGATAGGTTAATATCCTTAACTTATTTAAATCCAAAGACTTATTCAACATTCCACCATGCTCCGTCACTTTTTATCATTATCGTCTTTAAAATTATAGCAAATTATCCTGATACTATCCCCAAAAATATTCTAACACTATTAAATGGCAGGCTTTTAGGTTGACAAAAGCTATCCATTTGTTAGATTATTAAATTTTGGGTGATTTGAATAAGCGGCAAGAATCTAAACCCGGTTATACCCCCCACAGAAAAATCGAGCATAATGGCAGAGAATATAACAGAGCAGTTGGAATTTCCCGAGGAGTTGAAAAAGCGGGCCAGGGAGTTCTTCGCCAAAGGCAAGGAAGTAGCTTATACCCTCAACTATGACTATGCCTTAGAGTTATTTCTCGATGGACTGTCCTTCTGGCCGGATGCCGTCGAGGAAGGACATAAGCCCCTGCGGGACATAGCCTTAAGAAGACAGGCGGCCGGCGGGAAAAAAAGCGGCTTCGGCGACGGCTCAAAATACAAAAAAGCCTCCGGCAAAAACCCCAAAGACGCCATGCTCAAAGCGGAATACCTGCTCAGTAAGGACCCCAACAATTCCAGTCACATGACCGACATGGTCAAAGCCGCCCTGGAAAACAACTACCAGCAAACCGCGGTTTGGCTGGCGGATTTACTGCTTGAATTCAATCTGCACCGCAATAAACCATCCTTTCATGCCTATCTGCTCCTGCGCGATGTCTATTCCAAAACGCAGATGTATGAAAGGGCGATCCAGGTAACTCAACTGGCCCTGCAACTAAAACCGAATGACTCTGTTCTGGAAAACACTTTGCGTGATCTCTCGGCGCAAAATGTAATGCAGCAGGGTAAATATAATGGCAAAGGTGATTTCCGCGAAAGTATCAAAGACCGTGAAGCCCAGGCCAAATTGCAGGCCCAGGAGCAAATCGTCCGCACCAAAACCTCCCTGACCGATGCCATCGAACAGGCCCGACAGGAATACCAGGCCAACCCCCAGGTACCGGGAAAAATTGAAAAGCTGGTCAAGGCCCTCTGTGATACGGAAAAGACTGAAAACGAAAAAGAAGCCATAGACATCCTAGAAAAAGCATATGTCGAAACCAGCAATTTTAACCTGAAACAACGCAGCGGAGAGATCATCATCAAGCAGTTGAACCGCTGCGCGCGGGAGCTGCAGACCCGGCTCCAGCAGGAGCCGAACAACCCGCAGCTTAAGGAGCAGATTGCTCAGACCGCCCAAAAAGTATTGGAGGAAGAACTTAATCATTACCAGCTCTGCGTCGCCAATTACCCCACCGATATGAAATTAAAATTTGAATACGGCAAACGCCTGATAAAGGCCCGGCAGTATGACGAGGCTATCCCTATGTTCCAAGAGGCGAGGAACGACCCCCGGTACCGCATCTCGGCCCTCAACTTTATCGGCAGATGCTTCTATCATAAACAGTGGTACACCGACGCGGTGGAGACCTTCGAACAGGCCCTGGAATTGCTGGAAAATAAAGAGGATGCTTTAGGCAAGGAATTGCGTTATAATCTGGGCCGCTCCTTCGAAGCGGACGGCAAGATAGAAGACGCCCTGAACTGCTATCGCAAAGTAGCTCAGATTGATTTTAATTATCTCGACGTCAGGAATCGCGTCGATGCCTTACGCAAACACCAGGATGGTAATCCATAAACTATAACTGATATCGGCAAAGGAAAATTTTAGCTATCTAAAAGGAGACCTACGTGGCACATTCTCTCTCGGCCAAAAAAAGGGTACGGCAAAATAGCAAACGAAAAATGTTAAATCGCACCCGCAAAAGCACCGCTAAGACCCAGATCAAGAAATTCATCGATACCGCCCGGCAATCAACGGACCTCGAAGTGCTGGAAAACCAGCTAAAGATAACCCAGAAAAAAATCGACAAGCTCGCGGCTAAAGGCGTCATTCATCGCCACAACGCCGCCCGCAAAAAATCACAATTGGCCCGCCAACTGAATGCCGTCAAGGCCAAAATTAAAGCAACGTAACCGGATTATATTCCCGGCCGCCGGCGGTACCGCTGGGCGTAATGAGCTGATGGTTTTCGGCTAACTATTCCGAAACCAGGAACAACATGCCGTTCGGCGGGAAGCCGTTTTATGCGAGCGATTAAGTCGTCTTATAGTCTCCCTGACATGACCAAAACAAACCATGCCGATCGCAGCGCCATCTTTAGCCGCTTGTTTGGCAATAATATTGTACGGCTGCGCGAGCTGCTGGCCGGCGGGCTGATAAAGCTGGGCATAAAGCCCAACTCCCTTACCCTTTGGGGTATGGCGGCGACTATAGCGGCCGCCTATTTTTTGACCCGGGGTGCCGGCGACAAAATCGGCTCCGGCCCGGAAGGCAGAAGCTGGTATCCCTTGGCCGCCGCTGCCCTGCTGCTGCTGGCCGGCGCCTTTGACATTCTCGACGGCGCCGTCGCCCGCAACAAAGGACAAACCACTCGCCTGGGAGGGTTTCTGGATTCCTGCTGTGACCGCATCGCCGACGCCGCCATTTTTATCGGTATCACCATCTATTATTTTCACCACCCGCAAGCTCCGCATGCCCATATATTTGCCGCCTGTGCCATGATCACCCTGGCCAACGCCCAGATCATCAGCTACATCAAGGCGCGGGCGGAAAATTTCATCCCCGCCTGCCCGGTGGGATACTGGCAGCGGGGAGAACGACTCGCCGCCGTTATCATCGGTCTTTTTAGCGGCCATATCGGTACAGTCATGGTTATGTTGGCTATTTTGCCTGCTCTTACCGTTCTGCGCCGATTTACCTACGCCTGCCGACAGTTAAAAAAACTGGATAGCAACGCTCTCCTCAGCGATTCTTCCAACCAACTGACCGGCATAATGCGTTTGGCCCTCTGGCGATACCGCCGCGGCACCCTGCCCTATGATTTCGTAACCGCGTTTAATATCTGCCTGATTTTGTTTGTCGATCTGAGCCGGTTATAAACCGCCAAACCCGCATCTTCCGCCGCCGCCGTCGCAACCAAAGATTTTCCGCAAAACCTATAGCCGCTTTCTGCCTGACCGATGTAACATTAATAATCCGAGCCAGTTAGGTCATAAGCGACAAAAATCAGCCTCCGCCTGCCATCTTTCATCCAAAAATTGTTTTTACTTGCAAAAAGAGGTTGGGTTTGTTACATCTGTCTCAGGTGGGTGACGCCGCCGGAGCGGGCCAATCACCAGTGCCGGAGTTTGTTTCTCTAAACTCATATTTTACGGAGAACAGTCATGAGGACCTCTCAAATAATTTTAGTATTGGTATCTTGTGGTGTGTTACTGGCGATTGGTCAAGGCTGCGCCGTCAATCCCCTGGAGGCGGTCCGCTTAAATCAGCTCGCCCAGGTCTATATGAAGCACGGCGATTACGACACTGCGGAAGAGCTATTGTTGAAAAGCTTTAACATCGATCACGAAAATTCCGCCTCGCATTATTGGTTGGGCTGTTGTTACGAGGCTAAAAACCAGCCGGAAAAAGCCATCCAGGAATACATCCTGGCCGTTCGCTTCGATCCGATGCTGGAAATTGCCCAGTTAGCCCTGATCCAGGCTTATCAGCAAAATGGACAAACAGATCAATCCCTGGAGGCGACGAACGTTTTCTTAAAATACCAACAAGGCCGGGCCGCCGACCTGATGCGCCTGGCGGAATATTTTCTCCAGCAGCAGATGCCGCAGCAGGCGATCCTGGCCTACCAGGCCGCCGCCAAGGCCGAAGAGCATAACCCCCAACCCTTGCTGGCTATTGCCGATTATTACATCAATAATGGCCAAAAGGATTTAGGGGTTGATTATCTCACGCGGGCATTTATGGCGGATCCGGTTTACCCGGGACTGGCCAAACGCCTCGGTGAATATGGTATGCGGGTGGAAATCCCCCAGCCTAAACTCTTTGAGAAGCCTTCGCCGCTCGAAAAGGATATTTCAGATTTATATCACTAAGCTCATTAAAAGTGGTAAAAATCTCAAACTAACCGATTAGCGGTTGGAAATTGACGTAACTGTTTGCTTAACAAGGTGTCCTATAACGCAAAAAGACAAATAAAATTAGTTATCCGCCGAAGGCGGATTCCACATTTTTACATTTTGCATTTTGATTTTTGCATTCTCAAACTGGCCATCGGTCAGTTTGAGTATAAATCCTTATCGCTGGGTAAGGCCCACCACCAGGCCGTCCACTAAAAAGCGGGTTTTTTCATCATTATCATAAAGCCGGTCAATGTTGCGATAGGCATGCAGAACTGTCGTATGATCGCGTCCGCCAAAATAGCCCCCGATCTCCTCCAGACTATGCGCGGTTAGATCGCGGGCCAGATACATGCACACCTGGCGGGGAAAGGCGATGCTGCGACTGCGGCGTTTGCCCTGCAGGTCGCTCAGACGCACATTAAAACAGTTGCTCACCGCGTCAATAATCTGCGAGATGCTAATCTGCCTGCCGGGCGGGGTCGGCTCTTCCCCCAGAGCTTGACGGGCTAATTCGAGGGTGATTTTCCCATCGTACAGCATGGCCATACCATGAATCTTGGTCAAAGCGCCTTCCAGCTCTCTGGTGTTACGCTCAATTTTACGGGCGATGAAACAAATCACTTCTTCCGGCGGCTCAATGCCCCGCATCTGGGCCTTCTTGTGTAAAATGGCCATCCGCGTCTCGTAACAGGGCTTGTCAATCCGGGTAACCAGCCCCTGGTTAAACCGGCTGACCAGTCGCTCTTCCAATTTAGGTATCTCCGCCGGCGAACAATCCGCCGAAAGGATTATCTGTTTGCGAGACTGGTATAGGGTATTAAATGTGTGGAAAAACTCCTCCTGCGATCTTTCTCGCTCGGTGAGAAACTGCACGTCATCAATGACCAATACATCAACATGACGATAATTATAACGGAAATCGTAAAGTTTACCCTCCTCCACCGCGCGAATAAAGTCGTTGACAAATGTCTCACAGGACATGTACGTGATCCGCCGCTGCTTGTCTTGTTTGAGCAGAGACTGGCATGTCGCCTGCAGCAGATGGGTTTTTCCCAGTCCCACGCTGCCGTGAATAAATAGGGGATTATACGTGTGGCCGGGACTTTCGCTTACCGCTACGCAGGCCGCATGCGCCAAACGATTGCAGGGACCCACCACAAAATTGTCAAAGGTGTAATCCGGACTAAAATAAAAAATGCCCGTCTCGTCCCCCTGGTAATTGGCTAGATCCGATTCGAGGATATTCTCCTGGTCGGTATAGACATATTCCAGACTTATCAAGTGGCCGGTAATCTCCTGCACTGCCTCCTTAAGGCTTTCATTGCAGGTTTGCATCAGATATTGCTGCCAGGAACGCTCCGGCACCCCGATGCGCAACCAGCCGTTTTCCAGGCTTATCGGCTCGATCTGCTCGAACCAGCTCCGCCATATATTACTATGGTTTTTCTGCAGGGTACGCAGAACACGGTCCCAGATGTCAGCAAGAACATCCACCACCTATGTGCTATCCTTTCGCGGCCTACCTTCGCCCTAACACACTATTTAATTTTTACAACAAGAATACCCAAAACATGAAAAACAAAAAAACAAATGCCCTCCTTTCACGTGGCAGAAAAACGCCTTTCCGCTCCTTCTACCAAGAGGACAATAAGGCAAAAAACATAAGCCAAACAGGCTAAGATTATTGGCAAAATAACATGCAGCTACTACCGGGCTTTCTGCACAGGTATATTGCTGCGCATTACGTGTTACATTAATTTCATACTACATCAACAGAGTTCCAGTCTATAATCCGTAGGTCATCCTGTCAACCCAAAAGCTAAAATTTACTTCGTGCTTATGGTATTTTTCCCCGGGCCAGCCGGTTTAAATCTTCTATTTTTGCGATTTTTCTGAGGTTATAACAATAGACCTGGTAAGGACATGCCCATCCGACGGTACAGAGGATATATGGCAGGACGCAATCTACGTCACACCCAAAATATATAAGGCCTGGTTCACCCATAAAAAAAGCACCCATTAAGGTGCTTTTTTACACATCATTTAAGCTTTATATCCGCCTGCTGGCGAACAATAACATCCATCAATGAAAGAAGTTACTTACTCTCGCCCTCTTCCAGCATTTTTCGCAAATATGAATTTTCCCGCCGGGTAGCCTCCAGATCAAAAAGCAGATATTTAATACTCAGACGCAGATAATCCAGAGATTCCTGTAAGGAAGAGACACTTTTTTTCAATTCTTCATGGCGCTCCTTGGTCTGCTGGGCCAGCAGTTCCAGCTTTTTCCGCTGGGTAGCGGGCAGCGTCCCGATTTCCTTTACCAGTTCGCCTAGTTTCCTTTGGAAGGTCTCTTCATCCATTTTTTGCTCCTGGGCAAAAATGCAGGGTTATTTTATAATATATAATATATCCTTCTTCTATATTATTCTTACTATCATTAACTAAAGAAGCAAATTTTATGCCAGCTACAAATACCGCCTTATTATTGGCTTTTTGCCCTCTAATTCCCAATTTATTAGTATCTTACGAATAATCCCGCGGGTATGCTCAACCCGCCTTTTACTATGGGTTATAATGATTGTTGCCCCAAATAGACGCCCCAGCGGCAAAACACCGCCCTATTTACCTTTAATTGCTTTAATACAAGACTGTTATAGTAACTGTTGCATTCCCACAACGCTTTCCCTGCTGGTATTGCCGACAATACTTTCCGCTTTTTTAACCATTTGACAAATCGCCTCTACTTATACTAGCCTATAGAACATGACCGATATGTTAAGCAATATCCTTAAAGTAAAAAAAGCGGAAATCGCTGCCGCCCAGGAGGAACTGCCCCTGGAAGACCTGCGGGAAAAAGTCAAATCTCTGCCCCGGTGCCGTAATTTTTATTCGGCTTTGACTAAAAAGAACCCCCGCGGCATTAATGTCATTGCGGAAATCAAGCGGGCCTCGCCCTCCGCGGGGAACATCCGCGAGGATTTCGATGTTAGCTCGCTGGCCCGGATTCTTGAGTCCGCCGGCGCTGACGCCCTGAGCGTTTTAACCGACGAGCAGTTCTTTGCCGGCCGGCTCGAATATATTAATCAGGTCAAGCAGGCGGTGGCCCTGCCCATCCTGCGGAAGGATTTTATTATCGATCCTTACCAGCTTTACCAGTCGCGCTGGGCGGGAGCCGATGCCATTTTGCTCATTGCCGAAGCCCTCGAGCCGGGCCTGCTTATGGACCTGATGATTTTAGCCAGTTCTTTAACCCTGACGGTCCTGCTGGAAGTGCACGAACTTGACACCCTGATGCAGGTCCGCAGCTTGATCGGCTTTCCCCAGCAGCATTACAGTTTGCTGGGCATCAATAACCGCGATTTGAAGACTATGCAGGTCGATCTGAAAAACTCGCTGCGGATGAGTCAGTTTGTCGAGGACAAAAAAACGCTCATCAGTGAGAGCGGCATCCGCCGCCGCCGCGACGTCGAAAAACTCATCCAGGCGGGTTTTAACGGCCTGCTTATCGGCGAGACCCTCATGAAAAGCAGTGATATCCAGGCTAAATTCAACGAACTATTCAGCCCCTTCCCCTGAAAATCCCCTTAACCACGCCCCCGGCTAAACGCTTAATTACTCAAACTGAATAATAAAAACAGTCATCCGCCGCAGGCGGACACCACATTTTTGCATTTTGATTTTTGATTTTTGCATTCTCAAACTGACCTTCGGTCAGTTTGAATTTTAATCAGGCAACCTCATCCAGCGCCGCTTTAATCTCCTTCTTGCTCGTCAAGCCCACAAATGTTCGCACCACTTCTCCATTTTGAAATATGATTACCGTGGGGATGGACGTTATGCCGTATTTCATCGCGGCTGCCTGATTGCTGTCGGTATCCATCTTGCCGATCTTGACCTTGCCCACATATTCCTCCGCCAGTTCTTCTATAGTGGGCGCCAGCATCCGGCAGGGTCCGCACCACTCCGCCCAAAAGTCCACCAGCACAGGCAGGGGACTATTGATAACATCTGTCTCAAAGTTACTATCCGTAAAATGCAAAATATTTTTCGCCATTGCCATGCTCCTTTCGCCGAGGTAGGTATTTTTTGATAATTATTCAGTATCCGACTTAAGACTTAAAGATCATTCTATAATCCGAATACCTATATGTCAAATAGCGCCGGGTAAAATACTGCTTAACAGGTTCATTTTACCGTCAGGGTCATTGCCACTTCCACCGCCGCGTTCAGCGGCAATTCCGCCGCCCCCACCGCCACCCGCGCATGTCGGCCCATCGGCCCAAACAGCTCGTAAAGCAGCTCCGACGCCCCATTAGCCACCTGCGCCTGTTCCGTAAAACCCGCCGCGCTATTGACAAATACCTCCAGCCTGACGATCTGCTCGATATTCTCCAGCGACCCCAAATGGGCCTTTACCGCCGCCAGGGCATTGACCACGCAAAGCCGCGCCGCTTCTCTGGCCGCCGGCAGATCAACAGCGACCGGCGCCTTACCGGAATAGACTATTTTGCCCTGCTTCACCGGCAACTGCCCGGATACAAACAACAGCCCCCCTGCCTGCGCCACGGGAACATACGCCCCTACCGGCGTCGGCAACGCCGGCAGCGATATCCCTAACTCCTTCAGTTTTTTTTCGATATCAGCCGTCATTATCTTCGGGGGGAACATCCTTCTTCAAATGACCGGGCAGCCGCTCCAGATCGGCGGAAAGGGCATGGGCCACCGCCTGTTCCGCCGGCTCGTTTGTTAAAGCAAATATATATATGGGGCCAAATACCTTTTCCTGCTCGATACGTACCAGTTTCTGGCGGATCAGCTCCAACAGGGCCAGAAACAGCCCCACCATCTCGACCCGACTGCTCCGGCCGCGAAAGATCGTCTCGAAAGTCAGCGCCTTCTCCTGCTGCGCACGGTCTAAAATATCTGCCTCATAAATATCTATCGGGGTATCATCATGAATCACCTCATGCCCGCGCTGACCCGCCAGGGTAGCCTGCATCAGCCGGTTAAACGCCTCAAAAAGGTCCCAGATCTGCACATCTTCAATATCCCATTCCTGTTCCTGACGATACGCGTCGCGTAATCTTTCCAGATCAGCTATTGACCGTCCGTACCGCTGCGCCTGCTGCTCGGCCGATTCACCCAGGTCGCCCGCCGCGTCCTTGTACTTCTTATATTCCAGTAGCTGCCGTACCAGCTCCAGCCGCGGATCCGACAGATCCTCCTCACCCGCCCCTTCACCCAGCTCACGCGGCAACAGCATCGCCGATTTGATCTCCATCAACGTAGCCGCCATCACCAGAAACTCACCCGCCTGTTCGAGATCGAGTTGTTTAATCATCTCCACGTACGCCAGATACTGCTCCGTTATCCGGGCGATGGGGATATCGCTGATCTCCACCTCATCCCGCCGGATTAGATAGAGCAGCAGGTCCAACGGCCCGTTATACATATCCAGATTTACCCGATATTCCGTCATTTATTTATCGCTCTGACAGGTTGGTGTTTCCTGGGTAATGCCGCACCCGCTTTATCGTGCCTTCTTAGCGGGAGTTATCCCTGTTGCCCTGCGGACCCGTTCCATCATCTGCTCAGCCGCCGCCCGCGCCCGCCTGCCGCCTTCACGCAACACATCCTCGATATAAGCCGGATCCTTAGCTAACTGCTCATATCGCTCTCTAAACGGCTCCAGCATCTCGTTGATAAGCTGGGCGAGCCTCTTCTTAGCCTCGCCGTATCCCATGCCGCCCGCCCGATACCGCCGGGCCCACTCCTCGCTCTCGGCTGAGCTGGCCACCAGCCGTAATAAGGCAAAAACCGTGCACTTTTCCGGATCCTTAGGCTCTTCTACCGGCGTGGAATCGGTTACGATTCGCATAATCTTTTTCTTGACCGTCGCCGCCGGCTCGAACAGCTCTATCGTATTGTCATAGCTCTTGCTCATCTTCCGCCCGTCGATCCCCGGCACCACCGCCGCCTGCGACAGGATATAAGCCTCCGGCACCGTCAATATCTCACCATAGGCATTATTAAACTTGATCGCGATATCGCGGGTAACCTCCAGGTGCTGCTTCTGGTCCTGACCGACGGGCACCAGATGACTCTCGTAAATCAAAATATCCGCCGCCTGTAATACCGGATAGAAAAACAACCCGTGATTAGGCGCCAATCCCTGCTCGACCTTTTCCTTGTAGCTCACACACCGCTGCAACAGTCCCATCGGCGTCTGACAGGATAGAATCCACGCCAGCTCGCACACCTCCGGCACATCGGACTGTCGAAAGAACGTCGCCCGCGCCGGATCGATCCCCACCGCCAGATACCCCCGCGCGATTTCCGCCGTGTACTCCTGCAGCTTCGCCGCCTCGAATACACTGGTCAGGGCGTGGTAATTAGCGATGAAATAAAAGCAGTCCGCCCCTTCCTCCTGCAATTTCAAATATTGCCGCATCGCCCCGTAATAGTTGCCGATATGCAGCTTTCCCGACGGCTGAATTCCCGATAATACCCGCATCTGTTTGTTTTCCTATCTTTTGCTTTACTTTCGCAGTTTTTTTATCAAATCCCGCCCATTATGATTCCTTCTTACTTTCTCACTTTCCCACCTTCCCACCTTCTTACTTTCCCACTTCTTCCTTTTCACACCTTTCCCACTTTTCACACTTTTCACACTTTCTTATATCCCACCTTCTTACCTTCTCACCCCTGGATTGTCAAGTCCGCCCTTGCCCCCCGGAAATGCTCTTGACAGAAAAAACGGCATATTCTACCCTATCGTAGGGTGGGCAATTTATTGCCCACGCGGTCACTAACGAGAAAGTCTGTTATCATGAAAATTAATCGCCGAAAATTCTTCCAGCGCAGCGGCTGCGGCGCTCTGCTGTCCACCATCCTGGCTAACACCCCCGATACCGCACCTGCTGCCGCCCCCGCCGATCCTGCCCTTGCCCCAGCCCCCGGTGACAAACCCGGCTGCCAGCGCCTCTCCTTAAAGCAATTAGAAGCCTGGGAAAATCTGCATTTCGGAATGTTCATTCATTTCGGTATGAGTACCTTCGTCGGCAAGGAACTGCCCGACGGCAGTGACCCCGCCGCGATTTTCGCCCCTGATAAGCTGGACGTCGATCAATGGATTTCAGTCGCCCGCGACGCCGGTATGAAATACGCGATCTTAACCACTAAGCACGTAGCCGGCCATTGCCTCTGGCCCAGCCGATGCACCGATTACACCGTTCAAAACAGCGCCAATAAAACCGACGTCGTGGAAAATTTCGTCAACTCGTGTGCCAAACACCAGATTAAACCGGGCTTTTACTATTGTTCCTGGGACAACCATCATCGCTTTGGCAGTAAAACCCCCTCCGACGGCGGCTGGGAAGGAATGAACTCCTTTCCCCGTGATTTAACCAAACCGCTGTCCCCTTTTACCACCTCGCTTTACCAGTCTTTCCAGACCGCCCAAATCACCGAACTACTCCAGAACTACGGCCCGGTTTTCGAGATGTGGATTGACATTCCCGGCGTACTGGGTCCCGGCTATCGCACCTTCCTGTATAACCACATTGCCCAGCTCCAGCCGGAAACCGTAATCATGATGAACAGCGGCATTGGCGATGGGACCGCTTACAATATCAATTACGCCTGGCCTTCCGACCTGATCGCCATCGAACGGGCCCGTCCCCCGCAGGCCGGCCATCGAAAATGGCGGACTATCGAGAATAAGGAATACTATCTTCCCGCCGAGCATTGTGATCCCATCGGCAAGGATTGGTTTTTCGTCCCCGGCGATGTCCCCCGCGCGGGCGCCGAACTGCAAAAGCAGTACGAATTAACCCGCCAAAGCGGCGTGAATTTCCTCCTGGACGTCCCCCCCGATACGCATGGCCGGATCCCGCAGGAATACATCGCCTCCCTCATGCGCCTCCGTAAAAACCTTAACCTCTAACCCCCTTTTGTCCGACCTCCTTGCTTTCTTATTCAACTTTCTACTCTCAACTTTCTACTTTCTCGCGCAGCGCCGCCTTCTCACTTTCTTACTTTCCCACCTTCTTACCCTTTCACACCTTTCTCACTTTTCACACCTTTCTCACCTTCGTTTACCTGCTCTCACATCACGCCCATAATAAGCCCCAAAGATGTTTTGCTTTTATTTATCAAATCGGGTACCATTTCGTAGGTTTTTACAGGACTAGCTAAAGGAAAATATAATGACACCAGAAAAGAAATTTCTCGTTGATGTGGGTATGCAGGATTTACCTTTTCCCATGAAAGTAATATCCAAGGTTTCTCCGGATGGCCAGGATACCATAGCGAATATCTCTATTAGTGCCCGGATTATGCAGGAGTTTGAGGCCAGATGGATTGATACTTTTATTCAGATCGTGCATCAGCATCGAGACAACATCGGCACAAAGACGCTTAAGGTAAACATTCTTGACTATCTTAAACAACTGAATGCCTCCATGGTAAAGATCGATTTTGAATATCCCTTTTTCATCGAAAAACTCACTCCCGTCTCTAAAGAGAAATGTCTGGTTAGGTATTTATGCACCTATTCGGTAAAAGCTTTTGCCGCCCACCGGGATTCGACAATTTCCTTCCAGATTAAAGTGCCGATTATCACTACTTACCCCGGCTCAACGGATGAATCAAAAGGTTTATTTGGACAATTAAGTATTGTCAACATTGATATTGAATCGCAAAGTGATTTCTACCCGGAAGATATTGTAGAGCTGGTGGACAAACACGCCTTAGCCCCGGTTTACTCCTTCTTGACCGCCGAGGATCAGGCCTTTCTTATCGACAAGATTCACTCCGAGAAGAAAACCAGTGTTGTCGTTCTTGACGGAATAAAAAGTGCCCTGGCCCGCAACCGAAACATCGACCACTATTCCGTCAGTAGTGCCAATTTTGGGATGCTTCATTCCTACAGCACTCTTATTGGTACGGCCAAAAGCATGTGGGTCCCTTTCAGCGGCCATGAAGAATAATTTAATTAGAATTTAATTAGGAATTTAATTAGGGACGTTTACCTATTTATTGACGATAATTTAATTGGGGACGTTTACCTATTTAATTTAATAGAGGACATTAGAGTTGTTGAAAACAGTAGCATAAATTTTCTTAAGCGATTATTATCCAATTCCTTCCATTCAGATAACTTTCGCAGATTGTTTTGCCATAATTTGCACTTAAACAGGGCCTTACTGGCCATTGGTAATAAATTGTAACTTCGGTAAAACTACCTGCCGCGACGGGCGCTAGCACGGCGGGTCAAACATTGCAAAAAAACTACCAAACCAGCCCAAAAGGCCCGGCTCGACTGCCTTCGGCTCTGAGGCTCAGGCTCGAAGAGAGCTCGCCGAAGTCTGTCGGCTCATTGGAGCTAACGTTACGCAAGAAAAGGTACGAAAGTACACATTCATTAACCTGAATAATATATACGACATGATTTACAAGATTCGGACTTATTCGAGTCCATTTCCGTCCTTTTAGGCCGGAACTTGGGTAAAATCGCAAAATATTGGGCCGATACCCATTTTTTTAAAAGTAAAAATGGTTTCGGCTGTGTCCTATATATGACAATGATCATTGATTCTTTTGCAAAGGTGTCGAGGCATTGGAAGATAAGCTGCTTATCTGGAAATTGAATCACGGCCGCAGGGATGCTCTCTGCCGTATCTATGACAAGTACCGCGATGACTTGGTGCGAATAGCCGCCGGCCTTTTGAACGATGTAGCTTCCGCCGAAGATGTGGTGCATGATGTCTTTCTCAAGCTGGTTCATTCTGCCGGCCGCTATGAGATCAGAAAAAGCCTTAAGGGCTATTTGACCGCCGCGGTCGCCAACCAGGCCCGTAATTTGTACCGGACAGTAAAAACTCCTGCCCCCGTCAGTTTGGACGAGGTTAAATCGACCGCTTCCTGTTGCCCCGCTCCGGACCAGCGTGTGGCAAGTGAGGAAGAATTCGAGCGCCTCTACCAGGCTTTGGCCCAATTGCCTTATGAACAAAAGGAGGCCGTCATCCTGCACATTCAGGGAAGAATGAAATTCCGGGCGATCGCCGAATTGCAGGGCACCTCCGTTAAAACCGCCCTGAGCCGATACCGTTACGGACTGCACAAATTGCGGTCCATTTTAAATAGTGAGGTAAAAAAATGAGACCGGCGGAAAATATAAAACGTTTGCTCAAAAATGCGAAAATAAAAATCAATCCAGCCGTTAAACACACTTCGCTCCAGGAGCTTATCAGCGAGCTGGAGAAATCTAAATTTATTCCTCCGGCTGAACCGGAGCAGAATATATGGAGAACTATCATGAAAAGTAAACTAACAAAACTAACCGCTGCGGCGGGAATAATTATTGCTGTGCTAATCGGTATTAGCCGATTTGGCGGGACAGTTGACTTATGCACAATATCTTTTGCTCAAATATCCGAGGCCATGAAGAAAGTTTCCTGGATGCATCAAGTTAGTAAGGGATTTGAAAGAGGTATAAGTGGAAAAGGTGAACAGTGGTTTGGATTTAAAGCTGAAATCTTTGCCAGTAAACCAGCCGAAGGTAAACCGGTGTTCATAAATGTTAAAGAACACAAAAGCTATACTTATGATTCACAAAATCATACAATTACTTTAAATCATATAGAAGATTTCCCTCTGAATTTATCATCGCCGGTAACAATGCTTGAAAGCTTGAATCAGAAGTTAATAGACTCAGGCGCCGTAATTACTGTTGAGCAAGCTCAATATAACGGCCAAAAAGCTCAACTTCAGCAAATATCCCTGTCTTCAGCAGGTCAAAACAATGATGAAACTCACCTTGTAAAACTATACATCGAACCTGAGTCCAAACTATTAATTGCTGCTCAGGTTAAAGGTTCTAACGCAAAAGGCGATGTTATTATGGATGGTGAAATCACTTTCACCTATCCATCTTCCGGGCCTTCCAGTATTTATGATTTGGGTGTTCCTCGAGATGCCAAGATAATTGAAAATCCAATGAAAGTCGAATAAATCACCGAGCGATACCAATACGCAAAAGACACGCCTTTGTGCGACTTGATGGTATGAATCAACTTTTTTGAAAGGGGTTTTGCTAAAACCCCTTGTTATTTCATATCCCCTTGCATGAGGTTTTGCCGCTGGCTCAATTGTTCATATTTCTTACGCCGCGCCACCTGCTGAGCAATCTCCATCTTTGTGTTCCCTGTGTCTCTGTGTGATCAATCGTCTTTTTTCCCGGCTCGGCGTCAAATGTTCCTTTGTTGTCGGCAACTTTCGTCAGCAAAAAAATGTTCCTTTATTCTTTAATCTGTGTTAATCGGTGAAATCTGTGGATAATAATCTCTTTGTTTTGAATTATGTTTTTTGATATTCGGATTTGTTTCGGATTTCGGTATTCGCATTTCGAATTTATCTTAACTTCGTGCTCCTTGTGCCCATCGTGGTTTATATATATCTTTTAACTCTTTTATAATAAATCTTTGGCAGCTTCGTGCCTCCGTGTGAAAATAATTCTTTCTTCTCTTGAATCTTTGAACTTTGTACGTTAAGCTTTGAACTATCTTCTCGTTGAACTTTGAACATTAAACTTTGAACGAGTTTTTGTCTCTCGCGCCGCGCCCCCTTCTTACTTTCTTACTTTCCCACCTTCCCACTTTCTTACCTTCCCACCTTCCCACTTTCTTACCTTCTTGGTTCTTTACAGTATCCCCTTGGTGCTGGGCACGTCCTGACATCGCTCGTCTATCGCCACCGCCTGCATCAGTGCTCGGCCCAGGGCCTTGAAGATCGCCTCGGCGATATGGTGACTATTGCCGCCGTAGGGCACATTGACGTGAAGATTGAAATGGGCGTGGTTGGACAGCCCCCGCAGGAACTCCTGCACCAGCTCCACATCGAAATCACCAATCTTATCTGTATGATAGACAACGTTATACACGCAGCTAGGCCGGCCGCACAGATCGACCGCCACCTGGGCCAGCGAATCCTCCATCGGCACCGTCGCGGAACCAAACCGGACAATCCCCCTTTTATCGCCCAGCGCCTTTTCCAGCGCCTGGCCCAGACAGATCGCCACGTCTTCCACCGTATGATGGGCGTCAACGTTCAGGTCGCCTTTCGCCTGCACCACCAGGTCGAACAGCCCATGCCGGGCTACGTGGGTCAGCATGTGGTCGAAAAACCCGATCCCGGTCTCGATCTCGTACTTGCCTTTGCCGTCGAGGTTCAGGTTAAGATCAATTTTCGTCTCTTTGGTAACTCGGGCAATCTTGCTGGTGCGGTTTGCCACAATTAGTGCTCCTTTTTTATAATATCCTGCAGTGCCGATAGTAACGCCTCATTCTCCTGCGGGGCGCCTACCGATATCCGCAGTTTGTCTTCCAGTGCCTTATATCCGAAATATCGTACAAAAATAGCCCTTTCCACCAGCTTTTGGTATATTTCTTCCGCCTTTGGCCTATCTATTTGTGCCAGGATGAAGTTTGTCTGGCTGGGGCCCGCCTTGAATCCCAGTTCCCGCAGGCCGGTTATCAGTTGGGTCCGCTGGGCTATTATCTTTCGCACATTAGCCAGGAAATACGCCTGGTCCTCCAGGGCGGCTGTCGCCGCCGCCTGGGTAACCGCATTGACGTTGTAGGAGTCCTTGACCTTAATCATGGCCTGGGCGATCCGCCGGCCCGCGATCGCGTAACCGAACCGCAGGCCCGCCAGTGAGTAGCCTTTGCTCATCGACCGCAGGACCACCACGTTTTCGAATTCCCTGACCAGCCGAAGGCAGTTATCTTCCGCAAAATCCACATACGCCTCATCTATCGCCAGCACCCCGCTAATCTCGCCGGCCAGCTTTTTGACCTCTTCCACCGGGACAAACGTACCCGTAGGGGCGTTCGGATTGCATAGAAAGGTCAGGGCTGCCTTCGTTTTGCCCAGCTCCGGCGGCAGCCGGTAGTCCCCACCCCAGGGCAGCTCAATTACCGGGCAATCCTGAATCCGGGCCAATATCGGATAGAGTGAATAAGTCGGCACCGGATAGGCCAGCAGCCGATCCTTATCGCAGCAGCACCGCACCAAAATACTCAATAATTCGTCCGCCCCGTTGCCGCAGACGACCATCTCCGGCTCGACGCTGTGTACCTTCGCCGCTATCTGGCGAAATCCATCCCACAGCACCGGCGGATACTTGCGGAGTGCCTGGCCGTCCAGCCGGGCTATCGCCTCGAAAACCTTCGGCGACGGGGGATAGGGATTTTCGTTGGTATTTAACTTGATGGCTGACGGGTCTTTAGGCTGAAAGCCCGGGGTATAACCCTGCATCTTTTCAATATTTTCGCGAAATAAGGTATTCATTCTAATCCATTCGCTACTATTTTTTATTTCCAAATATCAATTACCAAAAAAATGTTAAAAAAGCCAGAATTTTTTGCGGCGTTAGTGGTTGAAAAATAAAGAAATACAGCCGCCGAAGCGGCGGAGAACAGGTGAACAGTAGGAAGGTAAGAAGGTGGGAAAGTGGGAAAGAAAAGAGAAGAGGGGGCTGGGGGCGGGGACCAGGGGCAGGCATTGCCGGGATGGCCTAGTTTCACTTTCTTCTCACAAAAATCAGGAAAAAACGTGGTATTTGGCGTGAAAAACGTGGCGAATTTTGCGCAAAAATGGCGAAAAGCTGCGAATTTCTGCGCAATCTTGACGTAAACTGGCGTATTTTTACCCGATAGAGAGGCTTTTTTAGGGATATTTTAATCATTTTTTTCGGTTTTTTTTGCTCGATTTCTTAGCGAAATTCACCGGGGTTTTAAAGGGAATTTACGGGGGTTTTTTACGCCAAGATAAACAGCACCGGGCATGAGACAAAATCTAAGACCGAAGGTACATAATATTAAAAATCAAATATCAAAAATCAAATACACATATCAAAAATCAAATATGATCCTATGCGGAGTGATAGGTATGATATAAGAAGGTGGGAAAGGAAAGAGAAGAGGGGGTCAGGGGTTGGGGGCTGGGGGTCAGGGGAAGAGGAAGAGAAGAGTAAGAAAGTGAGAAGGCACAGAAGGTCAGGGGGTGACGATACGGCGGGAGGTCGGTGGCAGGGAACGAGCGAAAGGGTACCGGCGTGGCGGGAGCAAATACGAATCGAGAAATGAGAAAATTCTCAAAAGTAGAGGCGATTTTTCTTGAATTTTTCCCATATATGGAGTAAACTAATCAATAATTAATCAATTTAGGGAACGATTTTTTTACGAATGGCGATTCGGAAGATTTTGCCGGTAAATTATGCGCAGCGAGAGAGATGGGGTCTTTCGCCGGGCAGGGATGGAACAAGGCGGCAAAGGGGATTGAAGCCGTAGGCAATCCGGAAGATGAAGCTATGCAGATAAGATACGCAAAAGCGGCGATACTGGTGGTTTGGGCAGAGGTATGGTTATTTGCCCCGGCCTTTACTATTGCCGGTACAATAGTCGGCTGGGGGAATAATGATTATGGTCAGGCCACGCCGCCGGCAGGTAGTAATTATGTGGCTATTGCCGCAGGTCATGGACACAGTTTGGCCCTTAAGTCGGACGGCTCGATAGTCGGCTGGGGACAAAATGATTACGGCCAAGCTAACAATCCGGCGGGAAATGACTATGTAGCTATTGCGGCAGGTTGGTATCACAGCTTGGCAATCAAATCAGACGGCTCGCTTGTCGGCTGGGGGTATAACAAGTATGGTCAGGCAACGCCGCCGATAGGAAATAATTATGTGGCAATTGATGCAGGCCGGTTTCACAGCCTGGCCCTGAAGTCGGATGGTTCGATGGCCGAATGGGGATATAAAACTTATGACCATCCTTCACCACCGGCGTGCAATGACTATGTGGCTATTACGGTAGGTGATTGGCATAGCCTGGCGCTGAAGGCGGACGGCTCAATTGTCGGCTGGGGAGAAAATTATCATGGTCAGGCCACGCCACCAGGAGGCAACAACTATATTGCGATTGTGGCAGGCAGCGATCATAGTCTGGCCCTGAAGGCGGACGGATCAATTGTCTGCTGGGGAGCTAATCATGGCACGCCACCATCAGGCAATGATTATGTGACCATTGCCGCAGGTAGAGATTACAGCCTGGCATTGAAGGCAGACGGCTCGCTTGTCGGCTGGGGGTATAACAAGTATGGTCAGGCAACGCCGCCGATAGGAAATAATTATGTGGCTATTGCCGCAGGTTGGGATCAAAGCTTGGCTTTAAAGATTAAGGAAGGTTCTATATTTTTAGTAATACCCAATGGAGGTGAGACTTGGCCGAGCGGAAAGACACGTAAAATTCGTTGGGCGGAAATCGGGTTCGCAAATATACCGCCTGTAAAGATCGAATATTCCACCAACAATGGGCAGGACTGGAACTATATTGATACGGTTGAGAATACGGATTCGTACAACTGGCTGGTGCCGGAGGTCATATCCAGTCAATGCCTGGTACGGATAAGTGACGATGGTGACCCGAATAAAAGCGATACCAGTAACAGCGTATTTACGATACATATTCCACAAAACCGTCTGGTGCCGAGTGAGTATGCTACCATTCAAGAGGCGATCAATGCGGCCTTGGTGGGTGATGTGGTAATAGTCGAGCCGGGAACCTATCAAGAGAACATTAATTTCAGAAGCAAGGATATTATTCTTACTTCCATTAACCCGACTGACGCAACTACCGTTCAGTCAACTATCATCGACGGCGGCGGGGTGGATACGACGGTGAGATTTTCCGGTACGGAATCGTCTGAGTGTGAGCTGCGGGGATTTACGATAACGGGCGGGAGTGGGCCGGGACTGGATGGGGCGGGGATTAATGGGGTAAATACCCAGGCGAAGGTCAGCTACTGTAATATCACCGGCAATACCGCGGCTAATAAAGGCGGCGGGATAAAGGGAGTGAACGGGGCGATCAGTTTCAGCCGGATTGTCGGCAATACGAGCGGCGACCTGGGCGGCGGGCTGGCAGGGTGCATGGGGACGATAAGTAACTGCGTTATCGCGGGCAATTCCGCGACGAATGTCGGCGGGGGCTTGAATAACTGCGACGGGACTATCGTTAACTGCACGATTGTCAATAACTCGGCGGGTACCGGCGGGGGACTGAAAGACTGCGACGGGACGGTTACGAACTGCATTATCTGGGAAAACGGTGCAGACGTAATAAATAACAGCGTGGTGCCAAGCTATAGCTGCTATCCGGGTGCGAGCGGCGGCGGCAATATAGCAAGCGATCCGTATCTGGCGGACGCGGCGAACGGTGATTATCATTTGCGCGGGGATTCGCCGGGCATCGACGCGGGTAATCCCGGTTCGGATTTTTCACAGGAGCCGGAGCCGGACGGCGGCAGGATTAATATGGGTGCTTATGGTAATACAGCGGAGGCGACCAGTAAAGGCGGACTGGTGCTGGCAGCTTACAATCTGGTAGAAAAGATTCGCTGCGGCAGGACGATTTTTGATTATTACTATACCGTTAGCCTAGCTAATCACGGGGCTGATGCGCTGTGCAATATTGGTCTGGAGTTACTCAATGCTTCCAGTAATGTAACCATCATTGACCCGGCGGTTGGTTTTGACATTATCGCAGCGGGGGAATCGGCGGTCAGCAGCGATAGCTTTACGATTCGGGTGGATCGATCGTCGGCGGTGAATGTGGCCACCATCAGTTGGCGGGCTAATTATGAAGTTTGTCCCGGCGGAGCGTCGGCAACCCAAGTGTTTACCAGTAATATTGTTTTGGAACCGCCGACTATCACCGGGGAGGGCAGGGTGGACCTGGAGGACTTGGCGCGATTGGCCAGTCAGTGGCTGGGGCAGCCGGGGTCGCCGTCGGCGGATATCGCACCGTCGCCCGCGGGTGATGGGGTGGTTAATTTATTGGATTTGGCTGATCTGGCGGAGAGTTGGCAGAAATAAACCCCCTGCAATGCATGCAAAGAATAAGAGAAAAAGGAGAACCCCCTGCAGTGCAGGGGGCTAAAAATTAAACTGGATTTGGGGTGTTATACGGATCAATCTAATCCATCTTATCCAATATGAATACCAAAGGCTCGGAAAAGAAACATTTGTCGGACCCGACTTACGACGCAGCAGATTTTGTGGTCCAGCTTACAGGAGGTTCGCTAAGATGGTTAGCCAGTATACTGGCCGTTTTGAGCCTGGGGCTCTTCGTTTTCCTAATCTTTAACGGCAAAGAACCAGAGATTTATTACCCTGTTCACCTCAAAGGAAAAGTCGTGCTTTGGATGGTGGTTTTGTCTTTCGCTGTTTGGCTGTTACTGTCGATCTGGAATTGGAGATCATGGTTGAAAAGCAAGAGAACAAAGGGATAACCTTGCCATCAACTTGAACGACAAAATCCACCCCCCTGCACCGCAAGGATTTATCTATTTTTGATCGACAGATTGAGTAAATTACTTTTTCCGGCGGATTTCGACGGAGCGGGCGTGGGCGGGCAGGTGCTCGGCGTGGGCGATTGTCGCGATTGCCTTTGCTGCCTTTTCCATCGCTGATTTTTCGTAACTTATTATGCTGGAATGCCTTAGAAAATCGTTGACACATAAAGGGCTGAAAAACCGGGCGGAACCGCCCGTCGGCAGGGTGTGGGAAGGGCCGGCAAAATAGTCGCCGGTCGCCACCGGTGAGTAAGACCCAACAAAAATCGCACCGGCATTAGTTATCCGCTTAGCGACCTGCTCGCTGTCCTGACACTGGATTTGTAAATGCTCGGCGGCGAAATCGTTCGCCAGGGTTATCGCCTCGTCCATATCGGCGGTGACGACGGCGAGGCAATATTCCTCCACACACGAGCGGGTCTGCCGGAGCCTACTTAGCCCGGTGAGCTGGCCTTGCACCTCTCGGCCAACGGCTGAGGCTAATTCACGCGAATCGGTAAGTAAAAGGGCGCTGCCCGGCGCGTGCTCCGCCTGGCTGAGCATATCAGCGGCTACCCAGGCGGGCGAGGCGGAGTCGTCCGCCAATATAAGCACCTCGCTGGGGCCGGCGAAACTGTCGATATCGACCAGGCCGAATACCTCTTTTTTGGCTAATTGCACCCACCAGTTGCCCGGGCCGACGATCTTGTCAACCCGCGGGATGCTCTCCGTTCCCAAGGCCAGGGCGGCGACCGCCTGGGCCCCGCTGACGCGATAAACCTCGGTAAGCCCTAACTCATGGCACAGGCCCAGGATGGCCGGCTGAATGCTGCCCTGAAAGCTGGGGGCACTGACGACAGCGATCTCTGGCACGGCGGCAATCTGGGCGGGGACTACGGTCATTATCACCGTGGAGACCAAAGGGGCGGAAGCGCCCGGTACGCAAATACCCACCCTTCGCAAGGGAGAGTACCGCAGGCCGAGTCTTACGCCCTCGCTCGTCCAGTCGGCTGGTGGCGAGATTTTAATCTTCCGCTGGTAATCCTTAACATTTTGAATCGCCAGCCGCAGGGCGGAAAGCAGCTCGGGGTCCATCTGCCGGTGGGCCTGTTCCAAAACCGATGGGGGAATTTTAAAATCGGCTGGTTTAAGCTCGACCTTGTCGTACTGGGCGGTAAGCTGGGCTACCGCGGCGTCACCCTGATCTTTCACCAACTGGACGATTCGGCGGACCTGGTCGAGCCGGTCACTATCTTCCAATAAGGCCCCTTTGAGGCTGAGCTTAGCGCGAAAATCCCGCCATTGGCGACTGAATTCCGCGTCTTTGGTATGGATTATCTTCAAATCTGCCATTTTTTGCACCTGAACTCGACTAAACCACATATTATAAGTACAATAGCATATCAGGCAATACAAAATGTTATGTTAGAAAGTATGAAGGTGAGAAGGTGAGAAGGTAAGAAGGTAAGAAGGTGAGAAGGTGAGAAGGTAAGAAAGTGAGAAAGTAAAAAGGTGCGAAGAAGTTTAACGTTCAAAGTTCAAAACCATAGAGCGGAGATCGAAGCAAACGGAAATTTACAGAAATTATGTTGCACTACTCTGTCAAAAAATATTTAGACCTGTTAAACTATATAAAAGGAGCCTCCTGATGGGTTCAATTTTATACGGGCTTATTTTTTTTCAAAAACGTCCCAATTTTTAACGTGGTCATTTGCATGCCACATGAACCTCTTCTCAGAAGGCTCCAATAAATAAGTATAACGGATCGGATACGGATGGCAAGCGACATAATGCAAAAAGATTTTTACCTCCTAGTTCATAAAGACTTATAGACGGGAAAATAGTGCGAGGTTTCGCACTACAGCAGAAATAGAGAGCTGTTCGATGGCGGAAGACAATAAGCAAACGGCGGGAAAGGCGGCGGCGGGGCGGTACAGCCGGCAGACAGCGTTCGCAGCCATCGGCCCGGCTGGGCAGGAGCGGATATCGGCGGCTAAAGTGGTCTTGATCGGCTGCGGGGCGCTGGGGTCGGTTTTGGCGGAAATGATGGTT
>Ga0209164_1001005_pt1 | contig 44512 bp, 33 predicted proteins | sample MTBNYHSulfiMetaG_FD_187458 | JGI IMG/M metagenome (GOLD analysis project Ga0209164, IMG submission 187458) | Enrichment culture microbial communities from rom New York Harbor, USA that are MTBE-degrading - MTBE-NYH (New York Harbor Sulfidogenic)... | ecosystem: Environmental > Aquatic > Marine >... | reverse complement strand
GCGTTGAAAAAGCAGTTTGGTCCCATCTGTCCGGATAAAGTTATCGAACAAATATGTTCATTGGAAGCGATGAGTAAACCGGGCGAGGAGTTTCGCTATAGCTGCCTGAGTTATATTACCCTGGCCAGCATCGTCGAGACAATTACCAGAGAAAAAATAGATATCTTCACCCGCCGCCACATTTTCGAGCCTCTGGGCATGAAGCACACTACCTTTAATCCACCCGCCTCCTGGCGGGAGAATATCGCCGCTACCCAGATTGTTGACGGCCAACCCCTTCGCGGCGTCGTCCATGATCCGCTAGCCCGCTTGATGGGGGGAATATCGGGCAACGCCGGGCTTTTCTCCACCGCCGACGATTTGGCTATTTATTGCCGTATGCTCTTGCACGACGGCCAGTGGCAGGGCGTAAGGGTTCTCAGCCCTTCAGCGGTGCGCCTGCTGACCCAGGAGCAGATGCTCGGACGAGCCTATGGCTTTGACGTCAGTTCGAAGTATTCCTGGATCAAGGGTTCCTATGCTTCAGCCCAGGCATTTTGCCATACCGGTTACACTGGAACCTCAATAGTTTGCGACCCGGCGCATAAAATTTTCCTTATAATTCTTACCAATTGCGTCCATCCCCATGACAAAGGCGTCTCGAAACCACTACGGTTAAAAGTAGCGGATATTGTTTTTTCCACCTGCCCATAACACCGACACCCTGCCGCCGGCGTTCTGCTTTCAACTTTCAACTTTCAACTTTCTACTATCTCCGCCGCTTCGGCGGCGGCGGTGTTACTTGTCTTGATCCGACAGAAGCACTTGAATGAATTTATGGGCCTGGGCGTGCTCGGGATTGATGCGAAGGACTTCCTGGAATTGGCCGATGGCGGATGGTATGTCTTTTTTTCGATAGTAGGCTACCCCGAGATTCAGATGTAAGTCTGCCCAGTCGGGTTTGAGCTTGACGGCTTTGTTATAGCTGTCGATGGCTTCGTCGTATTTGCCTTCCACGGTGAGCAGATCGCCCCGGAACGCCCACGCCCTGGCTTTATCCGGTAATTGATCGATACTCTTCTCCAAAACCTGGATCTGCACCAGGCGGCATACATGCATCAGAACGGGGGCAAAGACGTTATTATCATCATCTTTATCGCTGGTCAGGTTATCGATCTGATTAGACGCGGCATACTCCGCCACGAGTTTGAGCAATCGTTCCTTTTGTTGTTGGTTGAGTTTGGTCAAATCGACCATCGACCGGAAAGGCTGATACACGGACAGGGCATATTCGGCGAAATCGACCTGCGCTTCCGGATCCTCCGCCGCCTTTTTCGCCACCGCGATTGTTTCCGGCCTCAGCCTTGGCTGAGTATGAATCCTTTCGATGTTATCCCACTCATACTTGTACATCATCTTGGGCGCGGAAAACTCCAGTCGGGGATGATCGTCGCTGTTCAGTGGGCCGGGGCCGAACAGTTCCGGTAGATTCTCCGACATGATCATGCGGTAGAGTGGTTCCGGTTGGGCCAGACGGACGTTCCGGGATTTGGCAAGGTAAGGCATGTTCTTGCGGGCATTCTCCAGATTCAAAATGTCGCCTGCCGTCTTGAAGCCCACCAGCAGGTAATCAGAACTGTAGCCCGATGGTTCCGTGGAGACCAGCATACTGTTGGGAAACACCTCCGCAAAGGATCTTCCGATCATGGCAAAGCTGTCCCAGTCGGTTTCATAGGTATAAATGAATTGGACGAACATGCCGTGATCATTAAGCCGATCCTTGACCTGATTGAAAAAATCAGTGGTAAACAGGGCAGCCAGCCCGGCCATCCAGGCGTTGGACGGCTCGGAGATGATGGCGTCGTAAGTCTGGTTGGTATGTTCCAGATGGGCACGCGCGTCCTGGATAATAAGATGAGTCCGAGGATCGGCCAGGGGATTGTTGCTCCAGGGTATGAACTCGTCACTGGCCTTGACCACCTGCGGACTGATTTCCAGGATGTCCAGTCTTTGTACCGGGTAATTGAGCACTTCCCCAGCCGTAATCCCACTGGCAAGGCCCAGGACCATCACGCTGCGGGCCTCGGGGTGAAATAGCAGCGGTAGATTGGCCAACAGCGTATTGGTGGCCTTGTCTCCCTTGGTGGAGGTATCCGGCTTGCCGCTGATGGTCAGCCAATACTCGGACGAATTGAAGATGTTCGTATTACCCTGGACGCTGACAAAGCCGCCGATACCGTCGCCATAGTATATCATTTTAGACGGATTGACCTTGGCCAGGAGTTTGGTACCCCTCCGGACTGCCTCCCACCAACCCGTTTTTGCCATATCCAATTGGATTTCGTCGAAACGGTGGTATTTGCTGCTTGCCAGCAATTCCCTGTTCCAGGCCGGGTACTGCCAACACAAGGCCAGCCCCAACGCCGCCGGGACAGCCAGCCAGGCCAGTCGCCGGCGGTTTTCTTTTCGGCTCAGGACAGCTAATAGCACCGCCGCTCCGGCCGTCAGAAACTGCGCCCCAATGACGAGGCTGAGACTACTTTCCTTGCCCAGCCAGGGTATCAACAAAAATCCGGCGCAAAAAGAGCCCAGCACCGCCCCCACGGTATTGATCATATAGGCGTATCCGATCGAGTGGCCCACCCGCGACAATGATTGCGTGTAAATCTTGCTTACCAGGGGAAACGTTGCCCCAAGGAATACTGTCGGCCAAATCATCACCGCAAACAGCGAGAGGATCTTGGCCAGGCTTAGCAAGGTGAAATTATCCTGGAATTGCGAAAGCAGCTTGGCAAAGAAGAGTTGGCTGTTACCGAAGTAATGGCTGGCTGCCAGGGCAAAAAGCGCCGCTGCTACCTGGCTCGCCACCAGCAGAGAAAAGGCCCGGCCGGTCCGGTCCGCCAGCCATCCGAAGATAATGCTTCCCAGTGCCAGCCCCACAATGAACGTAACGAGAACGATGGTAAACGAAAAAGTAGTCGGTCCGACAATCAACCCCAGAAGCTTGGTCCAGATCACCTCGTAGGACATGGCGCAAAACCCGGAGATCCCAAAAATGACCAGCGCTCCCATCCGGACGCCCGCAAAGTCCGGTTGAGCCGTTTCTTCCAAAACTGGCTCAGCCGCCGCTGCGGTCTGCTCCGTCGCCCTGGATTCGAAGCTGCCCAGGCTCAGTAACACCGCCGTGATTCCGATGAGAATGTTGATCGCCACGGCGAAAAGAAGCGTGCCGGTGATGCCCAGCCACTGGATCAACCAGAACCCAGCCGCCATCGCCCCTGCCGCCGCCCCAAAGGTATTGATCCCGTATAGTCTGCCGGCATAGGTCCCCAGTTGGGCCAGGTGTCGCACATAGAAACGGCACAGTATCGGCAGCGTTGCCCCCATACATACCACCGGCAGCACCAGCAGCACAAAGCAACCCACGAATGTCAACAGGTTGAACGTGAAGAACTGGTCCTGCAGGCGGTTGTAGAGCAGGCTGTACAGCGGCCCCGATAGGCGTGTCAAAACCGGGATGAGCAGCGCATACCCGCCCACGATCAGCTCCAGCACCCCGTACAGGCGTATCAGTTTGGCGGGTTCCTTGATTCGGTCGATCCGGCGACTGGCCAGGTAGCTGCCCAGCCCCAGACCCGCCATGAAGACGGTCAGGATGATACTGATGGCAAACGGCGCACAACCGATGATTCGCACGATCATCCGAGTCCACAGTACCTGATAGATCAGTCCCGTCATGCCGGAAAGGAAAAAACATGTGAATATCAGCCCTGAATACTTGCGCCTCCGGGGGTTGGGGATTATATTTTTGTTCATGGTATTTTCTTCCACAATAAATTGTTAACTGACACTATCACTATTATACAACGCCCCCCCGTTGCACCAAATCCTTTTTGGGATTTTTTCCTATTCCAGAGAGGAGCAAGCTGAGGACTAAGGTAATGCCCGTACCGATGACGATCAGCCAGCTCCACGCCAGGTTGATTCGCCCGGAGTGAGTCAGGTATAAAAGCACCGCCACGCAAAGGGTGCTGATGAGCATGGCGGCCACGTTGCCAAAATTGTTTCCCCGGCGGGTCAGTACCCCCAGCAGAAAAACCCCCAGCGTCGCCCCGCCCGTCAGGGAGAATATCTCGAACGCGAACCACAGGATATTCTCTACCGGCTCGCAGGCCCAGGCGATCAGGGCCAGGACGATTCCGAACCCCACCACGCTTGCCCGCGAGATTAAGAGGTAATGTTTCTCCGACGCGGCCCTTTTGATTAGCGGTCGATAGATATCGGTTACAAAAGATGACGACAGCGAGCTGAGCGGCGAATCGATACTCGCCATGACAATCGCCGCCAGCAGTATCCCCTTCAATCCCGTCGGCAGACTGTTGGCGACAAAATGGGAAAAGACCTCCTTCGCCCGCGCCGGCCCGGGAACGCCTGGGTGCTGCTGGTAAAACACGAAAAGCAGCGTCCCGATCGCCAGGTAGATACACATCACCGGAATGACGGTGATAATGGTGGAGATAATGGCATTCTGGCTGGTCCTGCGGGTCTTGACCGTCAGCAGCCGCTGCATCATCTCCTGGTCGGTCCCGAAAGCCGCCAGCCCGATGAAAAACGCGTTGGTCGCACCCGCCCACAAGGTCGTGGGGTCGTTCAGATTAAAATCCAGATTGAAAACGCTTAACCTGTCCGATTGTGCCGCGATCTGCCAGGCGCTGGCCAACCCGCCCTGCACGTGATACAAAAGGTAAACCAAGAGCACAATCCCCGCCCCGGAGAAAACTATCGCCTGATACGCTCCCGCCCAGACCACCGCTTTGATCCCGCCGAAGGCGATAAAAATAATACTGATAATGGTAAAAAGCAGCAGGGTCTGGGCCAGGTTCCACCCCATAATCAGTGCCACCCCCAGACAGGCCGCGTACAGCCTTACCCCTGAGGCGATCAGCCGCGTAACGAAGAAGAATATCGAGCCAGCCAACTGGGTGGGGGGGCCGAACCGGTGCCGCAGGAATTCATAGATGCTGGTGCAGTTGTATTTGTAAAAAACCGGGATGAATAAAAACGCCACCAGTATCCGCGCCGCCGCCGAGCCGATTAAAAATTGCACGTACTCCCAGTTTTCACTATAAGCCGTCGCCGGAATCCCCACAATGGTTAGCGCGCTGATCTCGGTAGCCACGAAGGACAGGCACGCTACGATGGCGGGAACTCGCCTGCCGCCCAGAAAAAAATCATTGGTATCTTTTTCCTCCCTGCCGAAAGCATAGGAGATGACAAACAGCAGGATCACCGCTGCCAATACGATCAGGATGTCAATCGCGTCCAATGCCCCGCTGCTATTTTCGGCAATTACTGCTATGGTCACAGCTCCTCCTCAATCGCCCGGCGGAGTTGTTGCTCGTTATCGTCGAGTATTTTTAGCGCTTGTTTGAGAGTTACCCCGCGATAGTGCATTACGATAGCTGCTTTTACCCTTCCCTGGGACTGTTGCAATAGTTTCGCTGCCTTTGCCCGCGAGAGATGTGTCATTTCCCTGACGATCCGCTGGGAGCGGTCCCGCAGTTTCTCATTGGTCGCCTTCAAATCCACCATCAGGTTGCCATACACCTTGCCCAGCTTGACCATGACGGCGGTGGTGAGGGTATTTAGTACCAGTTTGGTGGCGGTGCCTGCCTTCATCCGGGTCGAGCCGGTGATGATTTCCGGTCCGACTACCGGATTGATTACGATTTGGGCGGGAATCTGCCGGGCCACTTCCGGGGCGCAGGTGATAAAAATCGTTCCCGCACCGAGCTTGCCCGCCTCAATCAACGCACCGCGGACGTAAGGCGTCAACCCGCAGGCGGCGATGCCGATAACCACGTCCCCTTTTTTGACCTTTTTTTGGCTAATAGCCTTAGCCCCGTCGCCGGGAACATCTTCCGCTCCTTCGATCGCCCGCACCAAGGCTCGCCGACCCCCGGCGATGATTCCTTGCACCAGATTGCCACTTACGCCGAAGGTGGGGGGGCATTCTGCGGCGTCCAGCACGCCCAGCCGGCCGCTGGTGCCCGCCCCGACGTAAAACAATCGGCCGCCCCGCCGCAGCCGCTCGACAATCATGTCCACCGCGTCAGCAATCAGGCGACGCTGATGGGCGACCGCCGGTGCTACCCGCATATCCTCAGCCTGGATCAGATCGACCATCTCCTGCGTCGATAAGCGATCAATCTTTCGACTCCGCGGATTGCGTTTTTCGGTGGTGGGCAGGATTTTCGTTCTGGCGGTCACGCTGGTATTATCTTTCCTAAAATTACGGATTGCTTTGCCCCGGTAGCGGAAGGGATGTTATTGGCCCGACCCTTTATGGTGGCATAGGCTAAAATGGCGAAAGAGACCGCCTCCTTGGCGTCGCTGCTGATTCCCAGATCATCCATTATCAGGATTTTAACCTTGGGTAAATTCTCCCGCAACATCTTTACCAGGGTGTCGTTCCTGCTGCCGCCGCCGCAGAGGATCATTTCCTCCGGCTGATGAGGCAGGAACCGCTGGTAGGCCTGGGCGATGCTTATCGCGGTCAGACTGGTTGCCGTCGCCATTAAGTCTTCCGCGGTGATTTTCCTTCGCTGGGCCCAGCGGCGCAGCTCATGGCAATATTGCCAGCCGAACTCTTCCCTGCCCGTGGTCTTCGGCGGTCGCCGCTGGAAAAAGGGGTGTTTCAGCATATCTTTCAGCAGGGCGGTGTTGACCGAGCCGGCATCAGCCATCTTCCCGCCGCTATCGTAGTTCTTTCGGCCGGAACTGACCAGATAGGCGAAGCGGTCGATTACCATATTGCCCGGTCCGGTATCGAAGGCAATGATCTGGCTCGGCCGGCAGTGGGGGGGTAAATAGGTGACATTGGTGATGCCGCCGATATTCTGGATTGCTCGGCAGCGGCTACTTCGGCCAAAGAGCAGGTAATCGGCGTAAGGCACCAGCGGGGCACCCTGGCCGCCCGCCGCTATGTCACGCACCCGAAAGTCAGCTACCGTGGTTATGCCGGTCCGCTGGGCAATTACGCAAGGCTCGCCGATCTGCAGGGTGGAAGGGGCTGATTCCTGGGGCATTTTGCCCGCATTACCCCGCTGATGGCCCAGCGGATTGTGGTAAATGGTCTGGCCGTGCGAGCCGATTACATCGATTGATTTTAAAGCAATCCTGCTCTTGCGGCACAGTTTGATAACGGCGGCGGCGAAGGCCTCACCCAGCACAAAATTCAAGTGACTTAGGTCATCGACACGGGCGGTTTCCACCTGGAAAAGCTTAAAAATCCTCTCGCGGAGACTTGCGGGGTAGGAAAATGTATCAAAGGCGAGCAGGCTGACCTTGCGGTTTTCGATATCAACGATAGCCACGTCGATCCCGTCGGCGGAGGTGCCCGACATCAGGCCCGCTATCCGCAGACGTTTTTTGGTCGCGATTTTCGCAATAATATTCATTCAAAATAGCTCCATTTTTTTATTTTATTACCAAAAAGTCGGTAAATAATCAAGGTTTTCTCTTGCGTTAGTTCTTGAATGATAAAGAAATATAAAAATATACCAAACCAGGCGACCGCCGCCTTCGGCCCAGAACAGGAGAGCAGTTGAGCAGGTGAACAGTAGAGCCGAGAAAAGACGGTATTCAGTGTGGCATCATACATAATAAGGGCCTCTATCCTTACCGGCGGCGCATCAAAAATGCGCTGATTTTTTAGGGATTTTTAAGGAAGTAAGAGGCGTAAGTATATATTAAAAAAAGAGATAAAATTTTTATAAAATTCTGATTTTATGTCTGAGGTAGTATCAAAACTGCGCCGCCGAAACGGAGATAGCTACGCCCCTCTTCGCGAAAGCTACGACGGGACAAGACGAAGCGGCTAACGTGATTAACAGGAGCTATCAGAAAAATAACAGAAGTGTTAATTTAAGCGCTGAATTACAGTTCCAATAAAGCCTGGATTTTTTCCAATTCTCTTTCGTGTCTGAGCTCATCTTCATATATTTCCTGACAAACGGCCCGAATATCCTGATTTTCTATCTTCGTAAGGACCTGGAGAATTTCCGCAAAGATACCAGCCTGGGTCAATTCGAGTTTTCTCATCTCATCCAGGTTACGACGAAAATCCTGTTTTGAGGGCATCGAGGTCATAATTCCTCCCGGATGGTTTTCAAAAGATGGTCCAGGTTATCCCGGTGTTGGCGAGACTCATCCCGTAGTTGAGTAAATACCCTGATAATCTTTTCCTTTATAGAGGAGTCTAAATCCAAACACTCGGAAAAGAGCATGATATGGTTGGCGTAAATCGGCACCATTTTTTCTTCGGTTTCCTTAGCCTTTTCGACCAGGCGTAATAGTTTCCTTTTAGCCATCATATTACATCACTCCGGGAAAATCGGTGGACGTCCGCCTATTCTAAAAATTCCAGCCAATGCCAAGGATATACTTGGTATCGGTGGTACCGACATTTTCCGCAGGAGAGGCGTCATAGTCAAGTATAACCTTGAAGTTGGTAAACATGGATTTGGTAATGGAGGCCCGGATTTCGGCGTCGGCGGTGAGGAAATAATCGGAAACACTAGCTAGGCTGGGATAATAAGTCAGGTTGTGCAGAAAAATGAACTTATCGTTAATCGCCCAATCGAAGTGATAGCCCATCTGGAGGGATATTTCATCGGTTTTGGTGACCAGGTCGTGCGAGGTGTATTTTTCGCATAATTCGGCTAAACCGATATCGGTATTGAAGTTCATTTTCTCGGATTCCAGCCATTGGTAGCCGAGGCCCGTACCGACGATGATTCGCCGGTCCAGGTCGGCGATGTGGTCTTTTTTGAACGAACTATTGATAAAGCCGAATAATTTTTTCGTGAAGAAATAATCATATTTGCCGCCGATGAGGAAACTTTCTTCCGTGGTTACTTTTTCTTTTTTGCCGGCGATTTCCTCTTCGGCCCGCTGGACCAGGTAAAGGCCATAGAGCGTGGTGCGGTCTATCTCGCTGCGTCGTTTGGCGTCGAAACTAACACTGCCGCTTTCCGTAAAGGTGTTACCATGAGTGCTCGATAAACCGGCAGCGGCGCTGCCGGTCCACCTGGGTTTGGGTTTCGGAGGTGGATTGACGGCAGCCAGGTCGCCGAAAGCAAAAGTTTGAGCCGGCAGCAATTGGGTTTTTTCTGAGCTGAACTGCTCCGGCCCGGCCATGAGAATTCTGCTCCTGATGACGGTGCCATCGGTAAAGTGCAGTTCAGAAGGTTCATCGGCGCTGAACTTTTGTATTTTGGAAATGTCGAGGTCAACACTTCCGACCTCATCAGCGATGAAGGTTAATTTGCCTTTCTCCAGTTTTACCAATTTACCAGTAAGTTGATCTCCACTTTTAAATACCACCACATCGGAGAGCCCTACCGCACAGCATCCCAATATAAACGTAAGCACAAAAATCACACGAACCATTTTAAATCTCCTTTCGCTTTGACAAAAGTTACCTTGTGACTGGTTTGTTCTAAAATAATTACTTGTGTTCATAAAGATGGACATCTCTCTGGGGGAAGGGAATGCAAATGCCATCTTTGTCGAAGCGTTTTTTGACGGTTTCGGTGGTATCGAAAAATACCGCCCAGTAATCTTCGACCTTGACCCAGAGGCGCACGGCGAAATTAACGCTGCTATTGGCAAGCTCTTTAACAACGATCATGGCTGCGGGTTCCTTCAGGATACGGTTGTCACTATCGATGATACTTTGTAAGACCGATCGAACTTTATCAAGGTTATCGCCGTAACTTACACCGATTATCAACTCGATGCGGCGGGTACCTTTGGCGGTATAATTAATGATATTGTCTGAGGTCAATTTGGCGTTGGGAATAATCACCTTTTTATTGTCCGGGGTTATGAGGATGGTGGTAAAAATCTGAATGGCTTCAACGATACCGGCGGTTCCGGCGCCTTCAATATAATCGCCCTGCTTAAAGGGGCGAAAGATCAACATGAGGAAGCCGGCGGCGAAATTCGCCAGCGAGCCCTGCAGGGCCAAACCGATAGCCAGGCCCGCAGCGGCAATAACCGCGGCGAAAGATGCCGTTTGAATTCCCAGTTGCCCCAAAACAGCGATGACGACAAAAATCATCAGGGCGATATAGGTCATACTGGCGACAAAGGCAATTACCGTACCATCAACATTTTTCTTAGCGAGGAGTTTCTTGATGATATTTTCGGCAATTCGCGCTATCCAGCGGCCAATTACAAAAATGGCAATCGCCATCAGAACCTTCAAACCGTAGAAGGTTATCCATTCCTGCAATTTTGAGATAAGGTCTTCCATGATGGGCATCCTTTCTGCCTTTTTAAAAAGGACTTGTGGTCTTATCTGATATTATTATATTATACTACACAAGACGATCTCTGCGAATTTGTTTAAACTGAGATTTCCCATTTAAAGGCTTAAAAAACCTGGTTTTCTCCACATGCCAGCGATGATTTTACAAAAATCTATTGCATTATCAAGAAAATTCTTTTCCCCAGTTACTTTTTCCAAGACTGGAATTTCCATTGAAGCAACGTTAAACTAAGTCATTCCTGGCTGACGATATAGCATAGGAAAAATTGGTAAAAATTATTAATCAATAAGGTTGGAAAGAGTACTTTCGTACTTTTTTCTTGAGCAACGTTAATGGAAAGAATGACTGAGAAAACCGATTCGGGGCCAGCCGCTGGTGCGAACAAGGTGGTCCAGGCTAATCGCCGGTTGCTGATCGATGCCCGCCGGAAGGGTTGCTTATCCGGTTTGTGGGTCTTTTTGAAGCTGTCCGGGCCCGGCTGGCTGCAGGGTGGCATCACCCTGGGGGGCAGCTCGCTCTCATCCAGTTTGTATCTGGGGGTGCTGGTTGGCTTTGGCCTGATGTGGCTGCAGCCGTTGGCGATGATCCTGGGAATTATCATGCTCAGCAGCATCGCCTACGTTACCCTCTCCACCGGCCAGCGTCCCTTTCGCGCGATCAACGAGCATATCAGTCCCGTGCTGGGCTGGGGCTGGCTATTGGCGACGATTATCGCCAACCTGGTCTGGTCGATGCCGCAGTTTTCCCTGGCGACCGCTGCCGTCCAGCAAAATCTGGCAAAAAACCTCGTCACCGGCCAAATTCTGCCGGATCCGTGGGGGAAAATAGTGATTGGGTTGGTTATCTTGGCAATTTGTATCGTGGTAGTGATGTTCTATAGCGCTGGCGGCAGGGGAGTCAAGCTGTTCGACATTATCTTTAAAACCATGGTCACGATGATCGTATTGTGTTTTTTCGGCGTCGTAGTGAAGATGAGTTTCGAGGGGGTTTTGAATTGGTCCGCTATATTTCGCGGTCTGGTTCCCGATTTGAAATTGCTGACCAGCCCGGCGCCATCGTTTACCCCTTTTATCGCGGCGGTCGATTCATCCTGCCGGCAATTTTGGAACGACCTTATTGTCGGTCAGCAGCGTGATGTCATGATTAGCGCCGCCGCCACCGCGGTGGGCATCAATATGACGTTTCTCTTGCCCTACTCGATGCTCCGCAGGGGATGGGACCGGGAATTTCGCGCCTTGGCGATTTTTGACTTATCTACCGGTCTTTTTATCCCTTTTATCCTGGCTACCGGTTGTGTGGTGATCGCCTCTGCTTCGCAATTTCACGCGGTGCCTGCCCAGGGCTTTCTCGGCGAATTAAATTACCAGCAGGTACACGTCGAACCCGCCGATAATCTTGTTGGTCCCTACCATGAATTGTTGGCTGAGCGTTTAAAGTACCAGATCGGCCCAACCGCCTTTGCCCGGCTTTCGGATGCGGAAATAACCCAGCGGACAAAATCGCTGGGCGAAGCAGACCGGAAATTGGCCGCTATGCTGGTCAAGAGAGACGCCTTCAATCTGGCGGATTCTCTGGCTCCGCTGACCGGCAGGGTTTTTTCGCATTATATATTCGGCATCGGCGTGATAGCCATGGCCGTAAGCACTATTATCGTGCTCATGCTGATCAATGGCTTTGCCTTCTGCGAAATATTTAACCTGCCGCCGGAGGGCTGGCCCTACCGCATCGGCTGCCTGATGGTTTCCGTCGGCGTGCTGGGGCCTTTCTTCTGGAATGACGCCAAACTGTGGTTGGCGGTGCCCACCTCCGTATTCGGCATGATGCTGCTGCCGATCGCTTATTTCACCTTCTACCTGTTGATGAACCAAAAAAGCCTTCTGGGCGAGAATATGCCCCGGGGATGGCGGCGCTGCGTCTGGAATTTTTTGATGGCTATCGCTGCGGTATGTTCCGCCTTGGGCAGCGTTTGGAGTCTGTGGTCTAATATTAGATGGTTCGGTATTATCCTTATCGCTATTTTTGTCGGCCTGGCTTTGATCGTCCATCTCCTCCGCTGGGGAAAACGATCAGACCCACCTGCAACTTTACCCAACTAAGCTGCCTTACCACAGAATAGCATGTAGTGTCAGATGGATGTTAATTTCACGACGCTCATGATCGCTTTGGAGTTTGGCAGCATAAAATGCCGTTTCCCGCCGTTAATATGCATCAAGAAGCCGCTGTATATTCTTCCGCAGCCTCCCGAAGTTTGATCAGGGCCTTATTTTGAATCTGGCGAATTCTCTCCTTTGACAGTCCCAGCCGTTCGCCTACTCTTTTAAGGGTCATGGGCTTGCTGTTTTCTTCGCTGGATGAAAATCGCATTTTCAATACTGATTGTTCCATGGTCGATAGTATCGACATTTTATCCCGAACGACATTCGACATTTCTTCTACCATATCATAATATTTATTTTCCTGCATTCTTTTCTGATAATTGATATTTACGGAAACCGGCTCCAGTTGCATCCCGAACATAACGCGATATCTGTAGCTCTGCTTGACAACCCGAAATAAACCTCTTGATATTCCCCGATAAGCATAAGTGCTGAACCGTAGTCTCCGGCTGCAATCAAATTTTTCAATCGAGCGTAACAGGGCCATACTGCCCTCACTGACCAGGTCGGTTAAATCTATCCCGGAATGGTTAATATTTTGCGCTATGGATATGACTAACCCCATATTGGCCTGGGCGATTTGGCATTTGATTCCCTGCTGTCGGCGGTACAGATCCAGCAGCTTGAGCAGTCGCTCCCGCCCCGACGGGGCGCCGCTTAATACCCTGCGGCGTTGTTCATTCAGTTGATGGCGGGTATAATTCAACTGGAGAAAGAGTGTTTCTTCTTCCTGCTGATCCAGTATCTTGCCGGGTAGCACTTCCACCTGCCGCTGCATGAATTCCGCCATGACCGCCGGCTGAGAAAACCGCTCATCCGGCATGCAAGTGATGGGCTTGTCCAGTACCGTTTGCAATTCACGCTGCTGCCGGGGTGACAGGTTGACCGTTGCCAATATTTCAACCGTGCGCTTAGCCTTGTTTTCAGCTTTTTTCCTGGTCATGATATACTTCCCAAAATATAGTAATATGTTTATTAGATACCGGTTTATCCGTATTTATTTTTATGTGACTACGATTTTTTCGACAGCAATGATTCTACCGGGTATTTCCGCAGCAGCTTTTCCTGGCATTGCTCCCGGTTGCATTCGAATAAGACAAACAGATTGTTTTCGCGGCGGACCTGATAAGTAAACTGCATCGGCCCTTTGCAAACGGGACAAAACTCCGGAGGAATCTGATATTCATCACGGTTTAGACTTTTATTTGCGGCGTTAATCATCGAACCAACATTTTAAATATTATCCGCTATCATCACCAGATTTGGGCAGGCTGCCAAAAATCGCCTGCATTTTTATTCGCTCTTTTCTTTTTTTCTTTCTCTCTCTCTCTCTCTCTCTCTCTCTGCCCGGACCACGGCCTATCCTGATTTCGGATAAATATTATTAGTACTATTTAATACGTGAACCAGATTTATGACAATCGGGTATCCGCCTGTTTCTGGTGTGGGGGAAAAAGCTTCATGTTATGTCAGGGAAATCCCCGACATAATATTGAGGAGGGCGTCTAACTGATATTTTTGCTGACCCATTGAATGGCAAATTCGACCAGCTCCGCCGCGGTGGTCAGTTGTAGTTTTTCCTTGATCCTTCCGCGATAGGTCTCGATTGTTTTTACGCTAAGATAGAGCTTCTCGGCGATTTGACTGGTTCCCATACCTCTGCCGATTAGCTGGAGCACCTCCAGTTCGCGGTCGGTCAATTGATCGGTGGGAAATTTATTCTTGTCGTCCTTGTTACTTATAACACCGGATAACATTATGCTGGCCATTTTATGGCTTAACCAGATTTCCCCCTGCAGAACCTGGCGAATGGCGGCGAGCAGGGTGGGCGTATCCGCTTCTTTCATCACGTAGCCTTTGGCACCTGCCCGCAGGGCCCGCTCGGCAAAAATCGATTCGTCATACATGGAAAGGGCCAGGACCGGCAACTTCGGGTAATAGGTCTTGAGGTCCTTGATAAGTTCGATCCCTCCCATATCTTTATCCAGGGAAATGTCAACTATCGCTATATCGGGATGGGCCTGGGCCGCTGCTTGAAGGGCATCGCGGGCGTCTGCCGCATCCGCGCAAACGGCAAGATCATCCTGCATATTAATCAGTTGGGCAAGCCCCAGACGAACCACCGGATGATCATCCACCAGCAGAACTCGTGCTTTCTGTTTGGTATCATTAGAGGGATTTATTTTTGCCATGGTCACCTTATTCTTGGATGGTTAGGAATAGTTGTTGGGAAAAGTACATCGAACCACCGTTCCCCTTTTTGGGCCTCGGTAAATATCCAGCATGCCCGCGATCATGTCCGCCCGGTATTTCATGGTATGCAGACCCAATCCTTTGCTCTCGTCGAGTTTCTGCGGGATTCCCACGCCGTCATCCCGTACCTCCAAAACGGCGCCGTCGTTTTGGTGTTGCGTCAGGCTCATTCGAATCTGGCGGGCTTGGCCGTGTTTGACCGCGTTGTTCACCGCCTCCTGGGCAATATGGTAAACATGCGTGGCTACCGTGTTGTCTTCTATCAGGATGGGCTCCTCGCACTGAAAGCTGCAGGAAACACCAAAAAGATTTTCCATGTCGCTCGCCAGCCGCTTCAAAGCCCTCATCAACCCGTCACTGCCCAGGTCAACCGGGCATAATCCTTTTGCTAGAGAGCGGATCTCACCCAGAGCCTGCCGCGCATATTTGGCAATCTCCTCGGCGGCGGCCGCTTCCGGGGGAGATTTTTCGGCCAGGCTCTGTTTGAAGGTGTCGCACATGAAGGACACGCCGGTGAGCAGTTGGCCCACGCTGTCGTGCAGGTCCTGGCCGATGCGGTGCTGTTCGTAGGTGCTGATTTCCAGCACTTGTTTTTCCAGTCGGCGGCGTTCGGTGATATCCTGAACTGTGCCCGACATCCGGATGGGTTCGCCTGCCTCGTCGTAGGTTACCTCCGCCTGCTCATGGACGATTCGCACACTGCCGTCTTTTTTGATTATGCGATGATTGATGTTGTAGGGCTTGTTTTTCTCCAGGGCTTGCCGCACCGCCTGTTTGACGTATTCGCGGTCAGCCGGATAAACCAGCGCTAAAAATACCTCGTAAGTTACCTCGAACTCCTGATCCGCGAACCCGAAGATGCGATAGATTTCTTCCGACCAGAAAATTTGGTTATGGACAATGTCCCACTGCCAGTTGCCGATGTGAGCGATCCGCTGGGCGTGGGTCAGCCGCGACTTGCTTTCCGAAAGGGCTTTCTGCGTCCGCTGGTGAGCCGCTATTTCCTGTCGTAGATTTTCCACCGTCCGGGACAGGTCCGTGGTCCTGTCCTGCACCCGCTGCTCCAGCTCGTCACGTGAAACCCGCAGCTCCCGAAACAGCAGATTGTAGGGATCCTTCAAGCCCGTTTCGATGATCGCTTTGTAAATGTAATAAAACGAAATGATTTTCAGATAATGGCCGAAAAAATTGGTGATTCCAAAAGGATATTTATAAGCTGTGAATAGCATCTCCGAAAATATCGTGATCGACATCGCCATCGTCAGGTAACGCAAGACCTTGCCTTCGAACTGATAGCGGTGGTAATATAAGGCAAAAATCGAAGTCAACAGAATCAGACTGATCACATACTCACTGACCTTCTTAAAAGTCGTCAGCCCTTTTCCTTCGACGTAGCAGATGGGAAAAACCGGGATAATGAAAATAGTGACAATAACCAGGAAAAATATCAGTGAGAATCCCAGAAATACCGGCTGGAGGTTGATCTTTCGCCCCAGGAACCAGATCGCCGCCAGCAGCGAAATGCTTTCCAGGTACCGCGCCGCTATCCAGAGCTGCGTAGGCAGGTTGGTATTGTAACCTCTGAACACTCCCATTCCCTCGTAGGATAAGGTATGCAGCAGGTCGATAATTCCGACGAACAGGTAAGCTACCCCGATGAACAGCAGGTAATTGTTGGTCAGGAACCTGCGGGTATTCCAGGTGATGACAAAAATAACGCAGGCCACCACTATCGAAAACATCTCAGCCATCGCGTGAAAGAGCAGAAAACTATGCCGGCTGACCAGATAGAGCCCCAGCAAAGCCAGCCCCGCCAGTAAAATATCTCCCCGACCGTGCAGTGCCCTGGTTAAATTTCTCTCGCTCCCGATTGCCGGAGTTTTCGCCGCAGAATTTTCCATAACTGTCTTTACTATTACCCCGTTTATCAATCTGCCCGGTTAGAATATTATTAGATTGCCATGAAAAATGATTATACTATTACCACGCTTTAACCCGCAAGGAAAATGTTGTTGGGGAAAACTGTTGACGCCCTGCCGAAATAATGCGTAAATTACCGATTGAAATGGATGAATTTTTTCGGCGGGCTTCTAACCGGGAAGTATTTGAGGGATTTTCATGAATAACCTGGCAATCGCCGACTACGCGGTAATCTGCGGTTTTTTCGTGGTGATGGTCGCCATCGGTCTGTACTTTCACGGTCGGATGCGAAATATGAGCGACTTTTTCAGCGGCGGCAAACAGGTCCCCTGGTGGCTGGCCGGCGTCTCGTTTTACATGTGTAGTTTCAGCGCCCTGGGTTTCGTCGCCTATTCCGCCTTGGCCTATCAATACGGTTGGATCGCGGTGACCATCTACTGGCTGACCGTACCCAGCATGATTATCGGCGCCTATTTTTTCGCCGCCCGCTGGCGACGTGTCGCTCAGACCAGCCCTTTGGAATATATTGAGCAGCGGTTCGGCAACCCCATGCGACAGGCTTTGGTCTGGCTGGGCATTCCCTATCGGGTGCTGGACGACAGTTTGAAGCTCCTGGCGATCGGCACCGTAGTAGCGGTGGGATTGGGTTTTCCCATCGAGATTGCTATCATCGCTTCCGGCGTCATCATGATCAGCTACACTTTTATGGGCGGCCTGTGGGCGGCGCTCGTCGCCGATTTCATCCAGTTTATCGTCCTTTTAGCTGCCGTGATTGTCCTGCCCTTTCTGGTTTTCGAGCGGGCGGGCGGCCTCAGCGGCTTTCTCGACAATATCCCCGCCGGTTTTTTCAACCTCACCAACGAAAAATACTCCTTCAGTTACATCCTGATTTTTTTCTTTATCATTCTTCTCAATTACAGCACCTCCTGGGCCTTGGTCCAGAGGTACTATTCGGTCAGCAGCGACAAAAACGCCCGCAAGGTCGGTTATTTGGTTGCCGTCCTGAATTTGATTGGACCACCCATATTCTATATCCCCGCGATGGTCGCCCGCGTCTTTCTGCCGGACATCCCGAACACCAACAACTACAACGATGTTTACGCCATTGTTTGCAAGACCGTCCTGCCGGTGGGTATGCTGGGGATGATTATCGCCGCCATGTTCTCCGCCACCATGTCCATGCTGGCCGGCGACTTTAACGCCGTCGCCTCCGTCCTTACCAACGACGTCTTTAAACGCATGATTTCCCGCCAGGCCTCCGGCAAACTATTGCTGGTAGTCGCTCGCCTGAACACCTTGATTATCGGTGGCGTGGTCATCGGGACAACTTTTCTCATCCGCCAGGCCCAGGGCACCGATGATCTTTTTCGGGTGATGGTCAAGATTTTTGGTTTACTGTTGCCGCCCGTCGCCCTGCCCATGCTCTTGGGAATGCTCACGCGGAAAATTTCCAACGCCGGCGGCTTGCTCGGCCTGTGCAGTGGCATTACCGTTGGCCTGATTGCTTTTGGCCTGTCCTGCTGGTTCCCGATATTGCTCCAGGAGCAGGTTATCACCATCCTGACCAGCGCGACCACCATTTCGGGGATGCTTATCGGCTCCATCATTCGTCCCGGCAGCCCCGCTCAGCGGCGGCAGATTAACGATTTTTTCTTACAGGTGGATAATCCTCAGCCTGATTCCGTCGCTCCTGCGACCCAGTCAACCGGGCAAAAAGGGATTTCGCCCCTGCCGATTATCGGTTTGGGTACTATCGCTATCGGGGTGGTGCTGGCCGCCTCGGTGCTGCTGACGCAGCCCTTAGCCGATTCGCTCTTGAGTCTGATCATCGGCGGTTGTATGGTTGGGACTGGGATAATTTTCTGGGCGTTAGGCCGAAGAAATCTCTAATTATCCAAATCTCGCCAATTAGGATTCCTTCGCACTTTCTTGCTTTCTTACCATTCAACCACTAACGCAACAAAAAACCCTGGCTTTTCTGCCAATTATTTGGTAATTGATGCTTTTGAGAACAAAGTCGAAAATTCGGAGCAAATTCAGAATGAGAGATTTACTGGCGGAGTTGAAAGCAGGGAAAATACTGCTGGGCGACGGGGCGATGGGGACCAGCCTGCAGGAGATGGGCCTGGGGCCGGGCGAGTGTCCGGAAGAATGGAATCTTTCTCATCCCCGGCAGGTGGAAGAGATTATTTCCCGGTATATTGCCGCCGGTAGCGACATGGTGGAGACCAACAGTTTCGGCGGTTCTCGTCTTAAGTTGGCCAAATTCGGTCTGGAAGCACAAACGGTTCAGATAAACCGCGCCGCAGCCGAGATCGCCCGCCGGGCCGCCGGCGATGAGCGACTGGTGCTCGGTTCCGTGGGACCAACCGGCGAATTTATGGAGCCGCTGGGCAGTCAAACCGCCCAGGATATGTATGAGGTCTTCCGCCAGCAGATTATGGCTCTGGCCCAGGGGGGTGCCGATGCGATATGTATCGAAACCATGAGCGCATTGGAAGAGGCCCTGGCCGCCCTGCGGGCCGCTAAGGAAAACACCACTTTGCCGGTGATTGTTACCTTTACTTTTAATAAAACCAGCAAAGGTGAGTTTCGCACCATGATGGGAATAAGCCCCCGGCAGGCGGCCCAGGAGCTTACCAGGGCGGGGGCGGATATTATCGGCAGTAACTGCGGCACGGGGATTGAAGAGATGGTGGATATCGCCCGACAGATGCGGGATTATTCCGATAGGTATATTATGATCCAGGCTAACGCGGGGCTGCCGGTGCTGGAGGAGGGAAAAACCGTCTTCAAGGATACGCCGGAAAAGATGGCGCAGTATGTGCCGGCCTTGATCGATAGCGGGGTTAATATCATCGGCGGCTGCTGCGGAACGACAGCGGGGCATATTGGGGTAAATATCATCGGCGGCTGCTGTGGAACAACCCCGGCCCATATTGAGGCAATGAGAAAAAAAATCGATACCTTATCAGGAAATGGATGAGCTTATGGGCAGGACTATTGCATTATTGATGATTATCATTTGCAGTGCGGTTTATAGCCAGGAAAACCCTTTACCGCGGCAGGCCCCGGAGAGTAATGAATCAGCAGCGGATCAGCCGGCGCTGGAAAAATCCGTGGTAATGATTCGCTGCGTCAGCCAGGGCTATGATCCTACAACACCCTGGAAAAAACTTTCCATGAGCGGCTCGGCGGGGTCGGGATTGATTATCGCCGGCCGGCGGATCCTGACCAATGCCCATAATGTAAGTGACGCGCAGTATATCGAAGTCATAAAGCAGGATCAGGCCAAACGGTACGTGGCGCGGGTGGAATTTATCGGGCATGACTGTGATCTGGCGGTTCTGGCGATTGATGACCAGAGTTTTTTCACGGATATGACGCCGCTGGAACTGGGCGGGATTCCACGGGTGAACACCACCGTCTCCACTTACGGTTATCCGATAGGGGGAAATCAAGTATCTATAACTGAGGGGGTGGTCTCGCGGATTCAGATGGATATCTACAGCCATACGGGAGCCGATTCGCACCTGGTAGTGCAGACGGACGCGGCCATCAATCCGGGCAACAGCGGCGGACCGGTGGTGCAGAATGGCAATGTAGTAGGGGTGGCCTTTCAGGGCCTGCGGCAGGCGGAAAATATCGGTTATATGATACCGACCACGGTCATCCGTCATTTTCTGACGGATATCGAGGACGGCAAATATGACGGGTTCGGCTCGCTGGGATTTACTTTTTTCCCGGGGCTGCACAATCCCGGTTATAAGGAATATCTGCAGGCGCCGGCGGATGAAGAAGGGGTAGTGGTAATTCGCACCCTGCTTAATAGCTCAGTAGAGGAACTCCTGCAAAGCGGTGACGTGATTACGCGAGTGGATGATTATGATATTGATAATGACGGGATGGTTAGAATATATGGCCTGCGACTGCATCTGGCGGAGGTGATAGAGACCAAGCAGATCGGCCAGCCGGTGGATCTGACATATTATCGCCAGGGTAAAAAGGGCCGGGTAACGGCTACGATATTGCTGAATCGCACGGTACTGGAATATGCCCGGTTGTACGATAAACCGCCGGATTACGTCGTTTTTGCGGGTCTTACCTTTGTGCCGCTGACCCGGAATTTCCTGGAGACCTGGGGACCGCAATGGCCGGGGGCAATACCTTATTATCTGAGATACCTTTTTAACTTTTCCAGTCAGATCCACCGAGACAGGCAGCGAAAGGAATACGTGGTCCTGTCGGAAATTATGCCGGATGAGGTCAACAGCTATAGTAACGAATTTAAAGGCCAGCCGATGGAGAGTATTAATGGCTCGCCCGTCTGGTCCCTGGCCGACGTGCAGAGGGCATTGGTCCAATCCCAGGCGGATTTCTATGTGATTAAATTTATGGGCCAGTCCAAGCCCATGATCCTGGATGGCAACAAGACTCGCGGGCGGAATCAGGAGATTTTACGCCAGTATCAGATTCTCGCGGATTCGCGGTTGGAGAACCAATAATGGCAAATCAGGCAAAGCTAAAGTATATCCTCGTGGGGCTGATAATATTAGGTATCGGCGGATGGTCAAAGGCCGGCGAAACGGCTGCCGACACGGCCGGCGTAAAGGTTGGCGAAATAATCAGCGACACGTCCGGCGAAACAATCAGCGACACGTCCGGCGACACGATCAGCGAAACAGCCGGCGTAAAGGCGGGCGAAGCGGCCGGCGATATGGCGACGGCCTTGCAGGATTCGCTGGTCCTTTTGCAAGCCAGCGGTTACAGCTACGATTCGTTATATCCCTGGAAGCATGATGATTTGGAGGAAAAGATCGGCTACGGCAGCGCTGTGGGGGAATACCAGGTGCTGACAACCGCCTATTGTGTGACCGATGCGGCTTTTATCAAGGCGCTGAGGCATGGTCAGAATGAATATATTCCGGCCAAGATCAAAGTGGTCGATTATGAAAGCAAGCTGGTTCTGCTGGAACTGGATAAATCAGCGATGAGCGCGCCGCTAAAACCCATAAAATTCAGCGAGGATTTTTCCAAGGGGGCGGCGGTGGATTTCTATCGCCTGGGCAACGACGGTCAGATTTACAGTGGGCGGGGATATATCGATCGGGTGAAACTATATCAATCGACGCTTTCTTACGCGAGCTTTCTCAATTACGTTATCGGGAACATTTCGCAGCAGGCGGGGCTGGGGAATCTCTTTTGCCAGGAGGGCAAATTCATCGGGATCGGCTGCTGGTATAACAATAGCCAAAATGAATCCGGGGTAGTGCCGGCGGTGGTTATCAATCATTTTCTCGCTGATGCCGCCGAGGGCCAGTATCAGGGCTTTCCGGCGGTAGGATTCGCGGCCGATGAACTAGTGGACCCGGCGGTGCGGGCTTATTTGAAGATGCCCCAGGAGCAAAAAGACGGCATTTATGTCAGCAACGTATTTACCATCGGGACGGGCAGCGACGCACTCAAGCCACAGGATGTTATTCTGGCGATCGAGGGCGTTCCCATTAACGCGCATGGTCTTTACCGGGACGAAAAGTACGATTGGCTGGGTTTTGAGCACCTGATCAACATGAAGCAGGTGGGCCAGACGATTACCTTCGACGTCTGGCGGGACGGGACCAATCAGCGGATCCCGGCCCAGACCAAAAACTTCCCTGCGTCACAGATGCTGGTCCCCTATTACGAGTACGGCTGCCAGCCGCAATATCTGGTGACGGGGGGATTTATCTTCCAGCAGTTGACCCGCAAGTACCTGAGCCGATGGGGGGATAACTGGGACGGTAAGGTCTCGGCCCATCTATACCATTATTGTCGGGACCTGGCCTTCATGCCCAGCGGGGACCGGCGGGAGGTCGTGATTTTAAGCAGAGTCCTGCCGGCGGATATTAATTTGGGGTATCAGAATCTCGGCCAATTAGTGGTTAAGACCTTTAACGGAAAGGCGATAGGTTCAATGGCGGATATTCTCGCCGCCCAAAAACTTAGTCCCGAAGCGAAATTTGACATCGTCGAGTTCGAGAACGATAATCCCACGGTGGTCATCCCGCGTGATAAGCTGGCCCTGGCGGACGCGTTGATCGCCCGCCGGTACGGCATCGATAAGATGTTTAATGTCAATCAGTAAGGGCAAAAGCAGGCGGATTTGCCAGGGGTCGGCTTTGTCGGGGGTGCGGATTTATTAGGGGCCGGCTTTTGGTTTTTACCGTGAAACTATTGATTTTTCGCCCAAAATTCATGCGCAAAAATGTGATTTTCGGGCAATAAATGCGCATCTAAGCGACCAAAAATGGTAAAATCGGTGTAAATCTGTCTTAAAAAGCCCATTTTTAGACGCAAAGGTCTGTTTTTATTCACGAAATTTTCATTTTTAACGGCGAAATGCCGGGTTTTTAACGATAAAATGCCCGGTTTTATCCGTCAAAACTTATCTTTTGCCCCATTTTTTTCCGGGGTACTCTCGTACAATTTTCTTGTGATAAACTGGGGGAATTACCGACTCCAGCCAGTATTGCCAGAAAAGCGCCCGCGGCGCTGCGCAAGAACAGGAGAAAGTTACTCATATTAACTTGTCAAAGAGCAAAATCGGAGACGAGGTTCTTAAGGCAGACGGAGAATAAGCTCGTCCGCGAAAAACCATGTCCCTCTATATTTACCGCGGCGCATCAGAATCGCGCTGATTATTTAGGGTATTTTTAGGGGGCGACCGACGTAAGTCGTCTTTTATAAAGGAGATATAAATTTATTAAAAATTCTGATTTTATGTCGTAGGTAGTATCAAAAGTGCGCCGCCGAAGCGGAGAACCCGTCTTCGCCTGAGGCTTCGACGCGGCAAGAAGATGAGCAGGAAAAAGAAAGAAGATAAAATATATTTATATTTCAGATTTATGACGGTGTTTGTAAAATAGGCGGCTGGCACGAATGGCAGAAAAAGACTGCGAATCATAAAATAAATTATTGATATTCCAGGGACTGTCCTAACATACCTTCGAAATACTGGTGACTGTCCCAACATATTTATAACATATTCAGATTTTGGAGTGATATTTGAGTGAAGGAACTGTTTTGTGACAGTCAGATTTGGAAAGGTGCATTTTACGAGTTGGCGATTGAACTTAGCTCTCGATCTGATGAACGATTGAAGATAGCATTGAGTGCTATATGGAAATTGCCGTTCTTTTCATGGTGCCAATCAGATCTGTATAAAGAGACGAAAGAAAAAGATCAAGGCAACTTTAGTAATGTGAATATTAAGACTTATGGTCATTTACGAGGGATAGCTATCCTACCTGATAAACAAAGAATTCCTTGTGGAACAGTTTCTGTACGTGAGGAAGAAGGAATTGACTGGTTAGATTTTTATATTCCGCTTGGTGCAATTGAGAGAACATACAAGGATGTTGGTGGTTTTTTTGGAACTGACCATCCAAAGTCACGTGATTGGCGTGAACCGTTGGAAAATTGGCTTGCGGAAATAGGACGTGAAGTATTCTCGGTTGTAGAATTTCGCCTCGGCCTCATTGGATGTGAAGTTTCAGGTGTTGCATACGCATCAGAATTGGCTATTTCAGGTGTTCCGAAATCAAGAGGCATTGGGAACTTATGGCCTACTTCTGAGGGGATTCAATATTTCCCAACAAATAAGTGGTAGTATACTGTCAGCAATAATCCTGGGGACAGTTACCTAGTATTACCAATTCGCCGCCAAATATGGAAGTCAGGGTAGATGTTATAATATATTGCGGCCAAAGGGCCTTATATTAAATCTAAAGTTTGAATACTTTCGTACGTTGTTTCTTTAGCATACCTTAGGGAATAGGCGGGGGGATAACGGACTCGAGCCAGTATTCCGAGAAGAGGGCCAGGTCTTCCAGGTCAACGGTGCAATCGTAGTTCATATCGGCGTCGAGACGGTAGCCGTCGCAGGGACCCTGCTGGTCCAATATAACCCAGTACTCATCCCACAGGCCTGCGGTACCATAGGTGTACATCTGATACCTGACGTCGGGATCGCTGGTCATTTCGAAATACAGGTCGAATAGCTCGCCGGCATCCAGGCCGTTGCCGTCAGTAACAAATTGAATTCCACCCAGGGGACGGGAGTCGCCGTTGGGATCGGTATAAACGAAGGCGGGGGTCCAGTTGCCCGAGCCGGGAGGATAGCTGGTTAATAAGGGGGTAATAGCGGTGTCAACCGCTACGCTATCCGGAAAGATCGCAATCGTCGTTATCGTGTCCTTGTAAGCCATCGCGTCCGTGGCCCCGAAACTGGCGCCCTCGAGGCAGCAATATTTCAGACCGGTCTGGCAGTTATAGCAGTCGGATTTGGCTTCAATGGAAAAGGAGACGGGATTTGGGCCTTTGTTTCTGAGCTTAAGGCGTTCCCAGGCGGGCTGGGGCTTCCAACGATAGGTGTGCATGTTAAGAGAATCAATGGCGATGTCGCTTTTTCCGCCGACGCTTTTGCCGGGATGGTTTCTGTAGCTATTGGGATCATCGAATCCCTGGGGTGGAAAATCCGGTTCAAGACGACCCACGGAACCGGAGCCGCCGGTTTTTCGCAATTTCAAGACGAGAATTTTGACGGCATTGAGCCGGTGAGTGTTTTTGAAGGCGAGCCAGACGACCTGGCCGGGCTGGACGTTGTTAACCTGGGTATTGGGGTCCCAGAGATTTCCCCCCGGGGTGCCGGGCATGGACGAGGTACCATAGGGATTCTCATCGTTGGGGTCGGTAATAACATAAGGCTGCAGCGGCGCAGACCACAGGGTAAGGCAGGTAAGCAGAATAGTGCAAACAAAAAGAACGATGGGCGGAACAGCTTTCGAGAACATGACAAGTCTCCTTTTTATAAGAAAATGCATAATAAATCATTATAAGTAATATATGATTAAAATGCAAGGAACTTATATACCAGCGCAAACTGGTTTTTTTCAGGGGCGTTATCGAGAGCCGAAATGTCTTGAACGCCGCTACCGAACCAGAGCAATCAGGACCGGCCATCGATGAGCCATTCCGCCGCCATCATAGCCAGGTCCAGCAGGTCAACGCGGCAATCGCCATTGAGATCCGCCTGCGGGGGATCGATGCAGGCCTGGGAACGATAGTTGGTCAGGACAACGGAGTCGGAAAAGTATTGTACGTCAAAAGTACCAGACGGACCGACATAAACATCGTCGGGGGTATTGAGGAATCGGCCGATAACGCCCGCCGGGGCATCGATAATCGTAAAAGACTCCTCCTCGTCGGGCACATAATCGTTCAAAGTTACCTCGAGGAATCCGTCAATCGTTGCAACACCGCCTTCGGAGACAGCAAGTCTGCCATAGTAGGACTGGGGAGGATCGGTGTAGGGAACCTGAGTGATGGCTATTTCCAGCCGGCCGGCGGAGCCCTGGGTGTAATCGGACCGAATCTCAATGTCCTGAGAGGAAAGGTTGAATCCCCCGCTCGGAGCGACAACACCGTCGGGATTCAACACATTGGCAATGACTGTGCCGACGCCGGCGAGTCGGCCATGCAGCACAAGTAAATGCATCTCATCCAGCACATCCAGATTTAGCTCACCCTCACGGAGATTGATGGTACCATTGGGCCAGACGACCATATTGTTCGGGTCATATTGCCCGACGTTGAGTTTGCCGTCACGGAGGAGATTTACCACAGCGGTTCCCCCGGCAGCGGTGAGAGTTCCGCCGATGGCGGCGGAGCGCCAGATGTCAGCGGAGGACTCAGACAGCGTCAGCTCGCCGACACTGCCGGGATAGGCGGCCAGGGCGAGATTGCCTTCGTTAATGATTTTGCCGTTGTTCAGGCATGTCAGATGCGCCGAACCGAAACGGCCGATTGTCAGACTGGTTTCAGAAAAGGACCGCAGATAAAACTCGGAATTATTTTCACTGTTTTTTCCCACGATGGTCATAAAGACCTGGGCGCTGGGATTGTTCGCCATGTCACATCGGCTGACATTGACGGCGCCCTGGTTGGTGACCCGGACATCGGCAATGCCGCTATCACCCATGGCCAAAAAACCGTCCACTCGCCAGAGCGAGTCCAGACCATCAACGGTGACAAATGCCTTGCTGGGATAGTGCGTCGCCACGGACCCGGCGCCAAAATCCATCGTCCCCCCATTGGAAACATGCAGTTCTCCCCATCCGTTTCCACCGATGAACATGGAATACCAGTTAGGGTCACGTCGGACTTGCCAGAGGGTGTCCGCCCCGTCGATATTGAGAATTCCGTGGCTGCCGTATTCACGGCCGATAATAACATTGCCGGTGAAGATACTGCCGCTGTTGAAGACGGTCAGTTCGACGGCGTTACAATCACCGATAAAAACGGCGTCATCGCCCACTGTCTCCCAGGTAACGTCGTATTGATAGCCGTTGAGGTCAAAGGAAACCTGCCCGGCGTCGGCCCGCATTCTTTCGACCGCGTAATTGTTGTCGAAGGTGACCGTATAGATGTCGTCGAGTTCGAAATAGGCGTCATCAGAGGAATCGGGCGGCCCCGACGGCGACCAATTATCCGCGGTGCCGTAATCGCCGCCAGTGGATTCGATCCAGTAATAGTCGTCGGCGCCGACAACAGTCGCCATAGCTCCAAGATATAATAGCGCGACAGTCAATGTTAAGGTTTTCATTGAGTTTACTCCTTGCCTTCGTTTTTAAATTTGAAAAGAAATTAACTGAACTGGGATTTACCAGATAGCATTGCCCGGGTACGACACCGGGCGATATTAACGATATTATACCGCGCTTCCACCCAGTTGCGTCGGCCCATACAAGGAATTTAACGTCTTTCGTGGAGGTTTGCGGCTTTTTTCCGGTTCCGGTCAATAATATAATTATCTGGGCCAATTGAAATTAAAGTAAAAATCGACGGTTGCCAGCCGGGGGAGAATTTTTGAATAAAATTCCTGGAGAACACTATTGACAAGCTATGAGGACAAAGATAAAGTTTAACAAAGTGATTGAAAAGTGAATAGAAGCGCAGTTTTGGCGGCTCACCAGAGCCATAAAAGGGAAGACGGTGCAAACCCGTCACGGCCCCGCCGCTGTAATCGGGAACGAAAACCGGAATGTAGCCACTGTCCGCAGGGACGGGAAGGCCCGGCTAGTAGAGTGATCCGTAAGTCAGAAGACCTGCCAAAAATGCCTGTCTGCAAAACGACTTCGTGGATTGAGTCGGGCTGACAATGCGGCAGCGGCCGTTTGATTAATATAAGCCTTACGCTTTCCCAGGAGCGTAAGGCTTTTTTTATGGCGATAAACCAGTGGGAAAGTGAGAAGGTGGGAAAGTGAGAAGGTGGGAAAGTGAGAAGGTGAGAAAGTGAGAAGGTGGGAAAGTGAGCGTTCAAAGAACAACGTTTGATGTTTAAAGAAAAAAGAGATTGCCGCGTCGCTGCGCTCCTCGGCTTGACGGAGCTCGCCGAAGTCGCAATGATTTTTAGGGGTTGCCTTAAAAATGTGGGATTCGCCGGCGGCGGCGGATGGCAAGTTTTATTAGTCAAGAAGTAACGTAAATTTTCGACGGCAAAGGAGTCTGTTTAAGTAAATTGATATTTTCAAAAGCAGGAGAAAAAGAAAGATGAGACGGCGAGTATTAACGACAATGGTTTTTGGTGTTTTATCGGCGATGGCGCTGTTAGCTGGGCCGGCGGCGGCGGACCCGATAGAGATCGGCTCCGGCGGCAATCAGGCAGGACTTTGCATCGCATGGAAAGACGGCTTTATGCTGGAATATTTAGTGGCGTTTGAGCAGTCGAGTATCTCCGGAATGGATTTACTGGATATCGCCGAAGCTAATAGTGATCTGTTCGTTACCAAAGTTGATTACGGTTGGGGCATTATGGTTGACGGCTTAACCTACGATAGTCATAGCAACATTGGTTACGATGGGGGGGAGAACTGGTGGCACTACTGGATTCAAGACAGCGGCCAGACCGAGTGGACCAGCCCGTTCTACGGGGCGTCCGATCGGGTGCTGTATGACGGCGGGATGGACGGCTGGATTTATGGCAGCGCCGCAGACCCCGCGAGCGTTCCGGCTCCGAGCGGGCTATTACTGGCGGGTATGGCGGGAGGGTTACTGAGGTATTTCGGCGGGAAGAGACGGCGTTAGGCGGCGTATATGGAGCTTAGAATATGAATAGAAAAATAGTTTTTATAGTAATATTTCTGTTATTTTGTTTTGGGCAGGTGTATGCCTATCAATATGACCCAAATGACTTCGCGACGCAAGTAATCAGCTATATTCAAGGCACCGGAGTAGAAAAAGATCCGGTTGACGGTGTTCGGTATTTTAATGATCCCTGCACCGCCCTGGGCCGGCCTACGATCGATACTACCGGCGATGATTATGATATTGACCCGGACGAGATAGTGCCGGTGGTGTCGGTATATCAGCCGCTGCGGGCGGATGAAATCGTTACGGTAGGGACCGGCGGGTCGCTAGTCCTGAAATTCAATCATCCGGTAGCAAACGATTTAAACAACCCCTACGGAATGGATTTCATCGTTTTCAGCAATGCCGCTCACAAGATTCTTTGCTGCGAGCGATGGCTGAACGGTAATCCTAATAATACTACCGTTCGCAGCGATATGATTAAGGATATTGGCATTGTTTCGGTCAGCCAGGACGGGCAAAACTGGTATAGCTTTGCCGATGGTCCGTTTGTCGATGATTTTGCCGCCACGCTGGGCAGGGTTTATAATCCGGCAAATCCCGATCCCAATCTTGGCACCTGGAACCTGTGGTGGGGCGGGGCTACCGATCCAACGATCCCGCTGGATCCGAATATAACCGCAGCCAGTCTGGAGGGCAAAACCGTAGCTCAAGTAGCACAACTCTACGGTCAATCGGCGGGGGGCACGGCATTCGATATCAGCGAGTTGGGCCTCGATTGGATTATGTACGTTAAGATCGAGGATAACGGGATATATCCGCCGGAAGTTGACGCGGTGGCGGATGTCAGCGGCTGCGGCGATTATAAGCATCCGTTTCCCTGCGGGGACCTTAACTATGACTGCCGGGTGGATATGATAGATTTGGCACTATTAGCTTCCAATTGGCTAAAGTGCAGTTGGAATTGCGAATAAAAAAGTAAGAAAGTAAGAAGGGGAAATAAGAGAGGGGTCAGGGGCTGGGGGAAGAGTAAGAAGGTAAGAAGGTGGGGGTGCGCGAGAAGAAGAGGCAATGAAAAGGCGTGCGTTTACATTAATTGAGATGTTGGTGGTAGTGGGAGTAATCGCCCTGCTGGTGTCGCTGTTGGTCCCGGCGCTGAGTCTGGCAAAAGAGCAGGCTAAATCGGTAACCTGCCTGAATAATCTCCGTCAATTTAGTATGGCAGCGCACATCTACAGCCTGGATAACCAGGACTATTACCCCAAGGCTTATATGAAAGTAAAGAGCGGCTCAATCAGCACTATGTACTGCTGGGACTTCACTACGATTACCGACTGGAGCACCAAACAGACGCAAGTGGTTGCCGGTATGTTGTGGCAGGGACAAAGCACAATCGAGCAGATACACCAGTGCCCCAGCTATTTCGGCTCCTCTAATACCGCGGGAGACCCCTACACCGGTTACAATTATAACACCAGCTATATCGGGCACGGCTCAGGGGAGATTATGCAAACGCCGGCACGGGTAACGGATGTCAAATCTCCCTCTGAATGCGCTTTGTTCGGCGATGGCGAAATAAAGGACGGTGCTAACAAATACATGCGTTCGCCCTGGAAGGCACCCGGCATGGATGAATTCGATTACCGCTACGCGGGGACGCAGGGCTACCGACACCATGGGTCAACCAATGTGGCATACTGCGACGGCCGGGCCCAAGCGGTCAAGCGGTGCTTTACCGATACCTATGATCCCAATCTGGTAGCGGCGGGTACGGGTTTTCTCTCTCCGGATAACAGCGCCTACGATTTGAATTAACAAAGATATTTATGAAAACTTATCGAAAGCTATGGCTGATATTAATATTATTTTCCGCGGGGGCGCTGCTGTCTTTTTTGATTTATAGCGAGGGTGAGAATAATCCGCGGGAATCATTCACGTCGTTAAAAAAGGACGGTCAAAAACCGGTGGGTGTTTTTCCACAGCGGATCGTCTGTCTGGCGCCCAGTGTGGCGGAGGCGGTTTTCGCCCTGGGCTGCGGCGGCCGGGTGGTCGGGGTGAGCAGTTTCTGCGATTATCCGCCCCAGGCACGTGAGAAGCTGAACCTGGGGGGGTACATTAATCCCGACTTTGAGCGGTTATTAGCGGTGCAGCCGGATTTAGTTATTATTCAGGGGAAATTTGAAAAGGTGGTCAGGTTCTGCCGGCGAAACAATATCGACCTGCTGCAAGTGGAAATGAGCGATATCAAGACTATCGAGCAGGATCTGCGGGCGATTGGCGCGACTCTGGGCTGTGGGGAGCAGGCAGAAAAATTATGCGACAGGATTAACGGACAATTAAAGCAAATCCAGCTTAAGTTGGCGGGGGTGAAAAAAAAACGGGTATTTCTGTCACTATTCCGCCAGCCCGGCTCGCTGAAAGGGCTGTCCACCGCGGGGGGCAATACCTTTCTCAGCGAGCTTATCGAGATAGCAGGAGGAGAAAATATTTTCGCCGACGTCTGCCAGGATTATCCCACGGTCTCCAAGGAATCGCTGATAAAGCGCCAGCCGGAGGTTATTCTGGAGCCATGCCGGCAGGGGGAGTTATCCGCGGAGCAGATGAATAGATCACGCCTTGACTGGCAGATACTGCCGGCGCTGCCGGCGGTAAAAAATGGTGAAATTCACTTTCTGAAGGAAAACGATCTGCTCAAACCCGGCCCCCGAGTGGCCCAGGCTGCCGTTTTACTGGCGGGGATTTTGCATCCGGAGGTGACTATTGATGTCGAATGAAACAATTCTCCAGATGGAGTCGGTGAATTTTTCGTACGAGGGTGCAGATTGGCAATTACGCCGGATCGAGCTGGGGGTTGGTCCGGGTGATCTGGTGGGCGTCATCGGCCCCAACGGCGCCGGCAAAAGCACCCTGCTAAAATTGGCGGCGGGTATATTAATGCCCAATGCGGGTCAGGTTTTGTTGAACGGCAACAATATCAGCCGAATGCCCCGCCGAGCGGTGGCCCGGCAACTGGGGTATCTGCCGCAAAACGTGTACAGCAGCTTCGACTACCGGGTGGAAGAGGTGGTGGCGATGGGGCGATTTGCGTATCTGTCGGGGGTGGGCTTCCTGCAAGCGGCTGATCTGGCCCAGGTTGGGCGGGCACTGGAAATTACCGAGACCAAGGCATTTCGGCATCGGCGGGTTTGCCAGTTATCCGGCGGCGAGCATCGGCGGGTGCTGCTGGCCAGCGTATTAGCCCAGCAGCCGCAGATCCTGCTACTGGATGAGCCGACGGCGGGGCTGGATTTGCACCACCAGACGGCGTTTTTCCGGTTGCTGGTGAATCTGACCAAAGAAGGCATGGCGGTCCTGGTGGTGACGCATGATCTCAATCTGGCGGGACAATTTTGCCGCCGATTAGTGTTTTTACGCGAGGGTGAAATCGCTCGGCAGGGAAAGGTCGAGGAGGTTATCTGCGCCGAGTTTCTGGCTCAGGTATATCGAGATAAGATTTATGTCGGCCGTCATCCGGTCAATAACCGGCCGATAGCTTTACCCCTGGCGGGAGAAGGCGGGTAGATTTTGCCATGCAGTATCTTCTAACGCGGAAGAAATATCTGATTTCGCTGGCGGCTTATTTGCTTTTGGCAGCAGGGGCTTTGGCAATAACCCCCTTTATCGGCAGTGAACGGGTTGATGTGCGCCAGGTGATAGAGGATCTTAAAGGTGCGGTCCCCTGGAGCACCGATACGGACATTTTCATATATCAGCGGGTGCCGCGGGTGCTGATGGGTTTTTTAGCCGGTGGGGCGCTGGCGGTGGTGGGCGGGGTGTTCCAGGTGATTCTGCGCAATCCCCTGGCTACGCCCTATACCCTGGGGGTTACCGGCGGATCGTCGGTGGGAGCAGTGCTGGCGATATCAGTGCCGGGGTGGGTAGTGCAGATGGGACCATTTACCTCAGTACAGCTATTTTCCCTGGTCGGGGCGGTACTGGCAGCAGGATTTATCTACCTGATGGCCCGGCGGCAGGCGGGGATATCTATGAATACCCTGCTATTGGCGGGAGTGACGGTAGGCATTTTCTGCGGGGCACTTATCCAGTTGATTATCTATTTGAGTAACCCGCACTTATTGATGACTATGGTTCGCTGGATGATTGGTGGGCTGGACGTGGTCGGGTACCGGGAGCTGAGCACAATATTTATCCTGCTGGTGCCGGGGCTGGGGATGTTGTTTATGCAGATGGCAAGTTACAACCATCTGGCCCTGGGAGAGGAGATGGCGACGGGGCACGGCGTGGACGTGGGGCTGGTTCAACGGATGTCATTTCTGGGCGGGTCAATGGCGACGGCGGCGGTGGTGGCTATCGCCGGCCCGATTATCTTTGTGGGCCTGCTGGTGCCCCATGCGGTTCGCCGAATATCCGGTTACGATCACCGAGTGGTGTTGCCGGGTAGTTTTTTGGCGGGCGGGGCACTGTTGGTCGTGTGCGATACCGCTGCCCGGACGGTTTTGGCGCCGACCGAGATGCCCGTGGGAATTATTACCGCGGTTCTGGGAGGGCCTGTCTTTATTTACCTGCTGCTGAAAAAGAAATAAAAACATTATTCTACGGTGGCTACAACTTGCCGAAGATCATCCGGCCGGCAGAGGTTTGCAGCACCGAGGTGACGATCACATCCACATCGTTGCCGATTTTGTCCCGGCCCTGATCAACCACCACCATGGTGCCATCGTCCAGATATCCTACTCCCTGTCCCGGCTGATCGCCGGTTTTGGTTATTTTAACCAGCAGCATCTCGCCCGGGAGGACCACCGGTTTTAAGGCCTGGGCCAGATCATTGATATTTATCACGTCCACGCCTCGCAGGCTGCATACCTTGTTCAGGTTGTAATCGTTGGTGATAATTTTGCCGGAAAGCTTCTTGGCGGCAGAGACCAATTGATGATCGACGGGTTCAATTTTTTCCTGCACCGAAAGACCGATATCCTCGATCCTGACATCAATATCCTTGTTGCTTTGCATTTTGTTGAGGATATCCAGGCCGCGGCGACCGCGGTTACGCCGCAGACGATCAGCGGAATCGGCAATAACCTGCAATTCGTTCAGGATGAAACGGGGAATAATTATGGCGGTGTTGATGATTTTGGTGGTAGCAATGTCCGCGATTCGACCGTCGATAATAACAGAAGTATCCAAAAGCAGGGGGGCAGTGCCTTTGGTCTGTTTGCTGAATTCAACATAGGGTATGATAAAGCGGAAATCATCCTTGGTCTGCAGAATGAAAGTGATAGCCAGATAACTGCAAAAAATATTTATCAGTCCAAAGATGCCTCTTTGGGCGATGTAAAGGTCATGATGAGATGATTCCGTAATATCGTAGGTTTCATAAATAAATTCTACCACCAGATTAAGCACCCTGCCGATGAGCAGCCCCACGATCAGGCCGAAAAAAATGCCTGACAGGGCAATGGCACTTTTTTTCGAGCCGATGAGATCCACGGCTAATCCCACCAGAAGAACCGCCAGGCACCCGAAGCCGGCTAATAATATATGCATGTCCTGGTGCTCGGGGTTGGTGAAGGCAAATGGTCCGCCTTGCCTTAGGCCCAATAAAAATAACGCCATTGCCGAAAGAATAAAAATTAATCGAATGAATAGCAAAACCATAATCTGCGTCCTTTTTAAAATGATTAATTATCTAACCGCATTTATATAATTTTAAGATCTTATTTTAGTCGGATTCGCCACAACACCGCCAAGGCCCAGCCGAGCTGATTCTGATCGTATATTTTTACCTCAAATTTTTCATTTGCGGGTATCAGATGAACTCTGTTGGCCTGTCGGCGGATAATTTTACAGGTAACGCCGATCTGATCGCTCAACTGTACCACGGCGACAGCTCCGTTGTAAGCGGATACGGAGGGGCTGAGAACAACAATATCACCATCGATTATCCACGGCGCCATACTGTCGCCATCCACCCGAAGGGCAAAGGCGTCGGGATATATCCGGGTTATCTCCCCGCAATCGATAAATTCGCTGACCCCATCAGCTTGCGGTTCGATTAACTGGACCAGACTGACCTGGGACGCGTCCAGGGCGGGGACATTAGGGACCGCGGGGTCTTTGCCGACCTCCTGAGGAGCTATTTGTAAATGCCGGGAATTCTTATGGCGGTGAAGCAAATCAGCTAATTCCGTAACGCTGGGCGGTCGGGAACCCGCCTCGCTCCAAAAATGGACGATCCCCGCGGCGGTCCTGCCCAGTATCGGCAGCCAGTGGGGAGATTTTTCATCTTCAGCTTGAGATGGGTCATCTTTTAAAACCGTTGAATCGTCTTTTGGGTCTGAGGTGATGGCTGCCCGCTTGAGCTTATTTTCCAGCTTTGATTTATCACGCAGTAAGCTGACAAAGGCCTCCAGTGCCGCGATGTTGGAACTATCGCTGGATATCAGCAAATTTATCTTATCTACTAAAGACCTGGGCATGGCTTTTTCGAAGTTTTTTGTACCCAATTGCGACTGACCGGTCAGCAGCCAGCGAATATCGGCGCCGGTAATTTCGCAAATCCCCCAAAGCAGGCCCACCGGCGGTATCCGGTCCTGCTCGTAATAATTATAGGTTGAGGGGCTTATTCCTAAAGCCTTGGCAAACAATGCCTTACCTCTTTCGCCGGCATATTCCTGCCGCAATTTGCGGATGCGTGATATGATCGCTTTTTCATCAATTTTCGAAATCATGAATTAATAATTCCTAATGGCGAATATTATACCTTGACGATATACGCAATAGCGACTATTATTTGAATATGGACCACAAAGGCGAATTATATATTTACATATACGTAACAGGACATCTATTTCTCTTGTTCAAATTCTAACATGCAAAGACAAATAAGGTCAAGATTTATCTTAGCGAAAGGAGACCTGAAGTAGTATGTCGGAGGACAAGAAAAAGAAACGTACCAATAGATCTTTACCCGTTAAACCTTCCGCTTCGTCAGATATGCGGATCCTAATCGAAAATTTGCAGGAAATACACCTATGGGAGAGCCACATTATAGAAAAAATAGTAAAACAGGTCGAATACGCGAAAAAAACGACGAAGCGGGATTAACAAATATTGCCAGGCGTTCGATAAGCTGTGGCGGGATACCGCTTTGAAAGAGGGGGAAAACTTTTTGCATCTCTTGGTAAAACGAGCAAAAGGGCTGTAAATTAATTTAATAAAAATACTAACCTTGATAGCAGCAGACCTTTACGCTAAGATTATCCGGAATATTTTTAAGCGAATTAAAATTTTTCGTGGGAGTTTTATGGTGCAGTTCCAACAGAGACGCCTGGATAACGGTCTGACTATTATCGCGGAGACCATGGACCATTTGCGGTCGATGGCTCTGGGATTTTTTGTTCGTACGGGGGCTAGGGACGAGACCACGGAGATTTCGGGAGTAAGCCATTTCCTGGAACATATGGTTTTTAAAGGCACGGGAAAGCGATCCGCCCTGGAGGTAAATCTGGAATTTGACCAGATGGGGGCTAAATATAACGCCTTTACCAGCGAGGAAAATACGGTTTTTTACGCGGCGGTCCTGCCGGAATATCAGCAGCGGGTGCTGGAGTTGTGGACTGATTTGATGCGGCCAGCCCTGCGGGATGACGATTTTAATACGGAAAAAGGGGTTATTTTGGAAGAGATCGCGATGTATAAGGATATGCCCCAATTTGACGTTATGGACCGCTGCCGCCGGCTGCACTTCGGCGAGCATAGCTGCGGAAACAGCGTTTTGGGCACCATTGAGAGTATAAAAAACCTACAGAGCCAGCAGATGCTCAGCTACTTTAGGCAAAGATATTCACCGGATAACATGGTCCTGGCCGCCGCCGGTAAGGTCGATTGGCAGCAGTTGGTGGAACAGGCCGATCAGCTATGCGGCGGGTGGTCCAGCTTCCAGCCTAAACGCGGTTTATCCCATTATCCCGGGGTGGGGAAGAAGCAGTGTGTTACGGAGAAAAAGGTCTTAAGAAGGCATATTTGCCTGATGAGTGCGGCTCCATCAGCCCAGGATCCTTTGCGTTATGCCGCGGGTATTTTGGCAAATATTATTGGGGATGAGACCGGCTCAAGGTTGTATTGGTCCCTGGTGGATACCGCCCTGGCGGACAGTGCCGAACTGGAATGTGATTCGATGGACGGTACCGGGGTATATTGCTCCTATATCTCCTGCGATCCGGTGAATACCGAGAAGGTGATCGAGATTGTCAGGCAAACGCTGGCCCAGATTCGCCTGAAGGGTGTTTCCGAAGAGGAGCTAGCCGCCAGTAAAAACAAGATCGCGTCCGCCTTGACCCTAAGCGGTGAATTACCCATGGGGCGACTGGTGCCGCTGGGCTTCGGCTGGATTTACCGAGAGGAGTATCGGCCATTGGCAGAGGAATTGAAGGCGGTCCAGGCAGTTACCACAGAAGATATCAGGCATTTATTAGAGGAATACCCGCTGGAGAATGTTACCATCCTTTGTCTGGGACCTGGCGAAAAAATCTAGCTTAAACAAATCAGCGTACAACTCAGTTTTGTTTTTTCCACCACTGGGCAATCTGTTCGAGGGTCTTCCCTTTGGTTTCGGGTAACAGTTTTAAACCAAAAATGACGGCTGAAACACAAATGGCGGAATAGAGCCAGAATGCCAGAGCGACCGAGCCAACATGCAATTTGATTTGTTTTCCCGATGCTTCATTGGTGAGAATATCCTTTTCCGAAAGGGTGATTGTACCCGCGGAGACTTCAGCGATGGTAAAAGTTTTATTATTGTTCTGATCCGAAGCACCACTAATATTGATTTTCTGTCCCGACTGGAAGCGGGCTGTCTTAAAACCGTTACCAGAGTCGGTAATCGTGTCTGGATTTGTGTCGTGCAAGGCAATCGTTGCGGCTGTCATAGCAGGAGCGTTATAAATCGGAAGGTTTTTTTCCGAATAACTCGCTATGACGGGGAAAAGATAAGCGACCGAGAAGACCGTACACCAGAGAAACGTGGTGGTAATCGCGACAGCTTTGGCGCGCAGCCGGGTGGGGAAGATTTCCGACATCATCAGCCAGGGGATGGGCCCCAGAGCCAGAGCGTGAGGGATGGCACAGAGAGAGATGGCCATCAGAATCAGGATCGGGCTGGTTATGTCGAAATGAAAGACAATACCTACCAGAGCGGTAGCAAAGATCATCAAAGAGGAAGCGAAAAGCCAGAGCGGCTTTCTGCCGAACCGGTCAACGAGAAAACAAGCCGCTGTCGTAAAGACGCCCATTACTCCATAGGCAATTACCCCCTGGAGAATAGCATCGGCACGGTCAGAAACGCCCGCTCTTTGGAACAGATAGGGGATATATCCACCCAGTCCGCTCCAGCCGGTCCAGTTATTGAAAAAGGCCAGCAGGATTCCAATCAGCAAAGCAATGCGAATGCCGGGAGCGAACAGCTCGGCAAAAGTGGATTTTTCTGTAGAAAGCGAATTCCGTATCTCAAGCAGTTCCGCTTGTGCATATTCGGGGCCGTCAATTTTGGCGAGAACCTGAAGGGCTTCTTCTTCCCGATTTTTCTCCGCCAGCCAGCGGGGGCTTTTGGGCAGGAAATAAAGGAAAATTACGAACGGGGCCACCGCGAACAATTCAGACGCGAACATCCATCTCCAGCTAGTGTCATCCGGAAGCATTTTTGCCAAAATCCAACAAATGAAAATGGAAAAAACCGCGCCGACGACAATGGCTAACTGGTACATAATACCCAGCGCGCCCCGTTTGCGCGCGGGCGAGACTTCCGCAATATACATGGGGGAACCAATGGAACATAAACCAACGCCAATTCCGCCGACAATACGAAAAACATTGAAAGTGAAAATATCTTTTGGAATGGCGGTCATAAAAGCGCTGATCCCCAGCAACGCGGAAGCGAAAATCAGGGTATTTCGCCGCCCTATCCCGTCACAAAGCCAAGCACCCAGCAATGGGCCGGCAATGCAACCCAGAGCGGCACTGGCGGTGGTAAAGCCAAACATCTTATCAGAAAGGCTGAATTGATCTTTTAAATAGATATTTGCGCCACTGATTAGCGACAGATCAAAGCCGAAGAGAAATCCACCCACAGCGGCGACAAAGGCGATCATGAAAACGTATCTAGTTCTTTGGGAGTTACTGTTTGCAGTTAGCTCGTTTATTTCCATTATGAAATGCTCCTATAAGCAAAAACATCAATCGACATGAATTCTCCATGATTCTTGTCGTTATGGTAACCCTCATTTTATAAAAGGAGTAATATTTCCTCTTAAATTCGCTGGTTTAATTTACCCCAAGTGATTTTTTGCCATTTTTCAGCGGTGGATTTCCAGATTATTTTTGCGAGATATAGTCATGGTTTGAGGCTGTAGAAGGAATAATTTATTATTTTAATTTGTTATAGACGAGGACAATTTCATAAGTCCTTATAAAACAAAGCGCAAGCATTAAAAAAAAGCCGGCGAAATGGGTAAATTGCAGTTAATATACATGGTACTACCTGCCGATATGATACATATTAACAAGCAGTTAAGAATTTTGATATAATATTTAGATTTTATATGATTTCGACAGGTAATAATAAGGTGCAGGCCATATCTTAAAACTGTTTTTAATAAGGTTGACTTTCGCACTTTTTACCCATTAATATTGCGTAAGTTGTTTGTTGGCGAAAAGTTATGATTTTAGACGGCGGCGAATATTATGCTGTCATAAATTCTTTTTTTAAGCTACTTGTGAAAAATGCGCGAAAGTCAACAACAAGGAAAACATAGAGGAATATATTGAGCGAAATTATTCACGAGGTGGACATCCGATGTGTGAAATCAAGGGGCGGCAAGGCTTTTGTTTTTAAATATTTGACAATTGCTGCCCATTGGTATATTTTTAATTAAGCATGTATCCAGTCAGGGGTGGTTATATGCAACTTTGCTGCATATAGTCATGGACGGGCAATAGAATAAGGGCCGAATTAATTTAAGGATCGAAGGCTATGAAGGTCTTGATGCTCGGTTGGGAATTTCCTCCTTTTATCTCAGGGGGTCTGGGTACAGCATGTTATGGTTTGACGCGAGCGATGAGTGATATCGGAGTGCAGGTAGCTTTTATCCTGCCGCGTCCGATCACTTCGGAATATACCACGCACGTAAAAATAGCCAGCCCCACCACGCTGGGGAAATATATACGTAAAGATGCTTATCAATTGCCGGGATTTGAGAATGTGACCTTTCGCAGCATCCCCTCCATGATCCAGCCTTATCAGGACAGCGGTGAATATCAGGAGTCCCTGCAGAAGCTGCGTCAGAAAGTAAGCGAGATCGAGGCGGTGATGGGCCAATACCTGCATGAAGATGTTGCCAAAATGGTGAGCGGCATCGGCCATTATGGCGGTAACCTTTATGAGGAGGTCCAGCGCTATGCCCGGCTGGGGGCGCTAATCGCTCAGGAAGAAGAATTTGATTTGGTGCATGCCCATGACTGGATGACCTATCCGGCGGGGATTGCAATCGCGGGCATATCCGGCAAACCGCTGGTGGTTCATATTCACTCCACGGAGTTCGATCGCAGTGGCGAGCATGTCAACCAAATGGTATATGATATCGAGCGACAGGGTTTACACTATGCCAGTCGGGTGATAGCGGTAAGCCATTTAACCAAAAACATCGTTACCAGCCGATATGGGGTAAATCCCGATAAGGTATCGGTAGTCTATAATGCTATCGATCGTCCCGGCAGTTTCGTCAATGCCGAACGTCCCGCCATTCGCAGCGACGAGAAGATAGTTCTGTTTCTGGGTCGAATCACGATGCAAAAGGGGCCGGAATATTTCCTGGCGGCGGCGAAAAAGGTTCTGGAGGTTATGGACGGCGTCAAGTTCGTGATGGCGGGGACGGGCGACATGGTGCAGCGAACAATCGAACTGGCGGCCCAGATGGGCATCGGTCATAAAGTGTTATTCACGGGTTTCCTGCAAGGCGAGGACGTGGATAAGATTTTCCGAATGGCCGACCTGTTTGTGATGCCGTCGGTTTCCGAGCCGTTTGGCCTGGTGCCCCTGGAGGCCCTGCGCAACGATGTGCCGGTCATCATCAGCAGACAAAGCGGCGTCTCTGAGGTGCTCAGCCACGTGCTGAAAGTGGATTTCTGGGATATCAATGAGATGGCCAACAAGATTGTCGCGGTTTTACGTCATCCACCGCTTCAGGCTACCTTGAGGGAGCATGGTAATTTTGAAGTTCGCAAGCTTTCGTGGAAGGATTCCGCTCTGAAATGTAAGGATATATATGAATCGGTTTTAGCGCCGACGGCAGGATCGGTCGCCAGCGGCAGTTAAGAAAAAAGGGCGGTTGATATCCACCTTCCAGCTTGCTTCAAGGAATTTAAAGCATAAAGATTTTTTGGGAGAGGTCTAACAACAATGGCTTCAGTTTGTTTTTATTTTCAGGTACATCAACCGAATCGTCTGCGGCGGTACAGCGTATTTGATTCCGACAGTAACTATTTTGATGAATACAAGAATAATCAAATCTGCCGCAAAGTGGCCCAAAAGTGCTATCTACCCGCTAACCGATTGATGCTCGATTTGATCGAAAAGTATCAAGGCCGGTTCAAAATCGCCTACAGTATCACCGGTGTTCTTCTCGATCAGATGGAGGAATATACGCCGGAGGTGATAAGCACTTTTCATGCCCTGGCCCAGACCGGGTGCGTGGAGTTTCTCAACGAGACATATCATCATAGCTTAGCGTTTCTCTATTCCCGCCAGGAATTTATCGAACAGATACGTTTGCACCAGAAGCGGATACATGATCTCTTCGGCATCCAGCCGAGCGTTTTCCGCAATACCGAGTTGATCTATAATAATGATTTGGCTCATTTCATGAGAGAGTTGGGTTATCAGGCGATATTATGCGAGGGTGCGGATCATATTCTCGGTTATCGCAGCCCCAATTTCCTTTATCATCCGCCCGGGCTGAAGGATATGAAGCTGCTGCTGAAGAATTATCGCCTCAGTGATGATATTGCCTTTCGATTCTCCAACCGGGGCTGGGCGGAATGGCCCTTGACCGCCCCGAAGTTTGCCCAGTGGATCAGTAAAGTCAACGGCAACGGCAACTTGGTAAATCTTTTTATGGATTACGAGACCCTCGGCGAACACCAGTGGGAGGATACCGGGATTTTTGAATTTCTCCAGCATTTGCCCGAAGAGATCCTCCGGCATCCGGATAATAATTTCATGATGCCTTCCGAGGTGGTGCAGACGTATGAGGCGGTAGGGGAATTTGATGCGCCGCATGTGATCAGTTGGGCGGATATCGAGCGGGATTTGTCCGCCTGGCTGGGTAATGCCATGCAATCCAACGCGTTGCACGAGCTGTATCGGATGGAAGAGCAGGTAAAGCAAACCCAGGATGCCCGGATTATCGCCGACTGGCGGAGGCTGCAATCCTCAGATCACTTTTATTACATGTGCACCAAATGGTTCGCTGACGGTGACGTGCATAAATATTTTAATCCTTATGACAATCCCTATGATTCATATATCAACTTTATGAACGTTATGGATAATCTTCGCGTCCGCTGTCGGCAGGTACAGCTTGCCACGTGAAACAGCAGATCGCAGGATGAATGGTTTTTTCGTAGGTCAGGTTGTCACATTACAGGTGCCAGGAGCCTTTAACAGGATAGTCTGCTATCCCAAGTGTCAGTGGGGGATTTCTCAGGATTTATCGGGCTTTGAGGCGGGGGCATAAGGCGAAATTTTTAAAAAAACAAATGTTCCGATAAATCATCTGGTTTTCCAGTCGTAAATATCACTTCAGTAAGCTTCTAATAGAACCGATGTTAGAAGTATTATGGTGTAGTTTTATTCCAGCTTTTCTATGATTTTAGTATATAAGGCTTTACGATGAGCAACTATGGGGGCAAAACCCGCAAAGTACTAGCCATTGATGACAACCGGACGAATCTTGCCCTGTTGAAAGTCCATCTTTCGCGCATGGGTCTGGAGGTCATAATGGAGGAAGATGGGCACAAGGGGCCGGAGGTAGCGGTCCGGGAGCAGCCCGACTTGATCCTGCTGGATATTATGATGCCAGGCATCGATGGCTACGAGGTATGCCGTCGGTTAAAGGCGGGGAAAAGTACTTCTGCCATACCGATTATATTTGTTTCCACCAAGGACAGCACCCCCGATAAAATCATGGGTCTGGAACTGGGTGCTATAGACTACATTACCAAGCCATTTGATCCGGGGGAGCTGAAAGCCAGGCTGGGAATTATTTTGCAGATGATAACCTTGCAGGAGAAGTTGCTGGACCAGGTAAACACGGATGAACTGACGGGTTTATCCAATCGCCGGCAATTTTCAGAGCTTCTTGATCGCCAGGTGCTCCAGGCCAAAGCCGAGGGCAATGAGCTTTCCCTGATCATGATCGATCTGGACCACTTCAAGCAAATAAATGATACCTATGGTCATCTGGGCGGAGATGTTATTCTGAAGCAGTTGGCTGATTTACTCAAGAGCAACATTCACGCTCTGGATATTTTAGGCAGGTACGGCGGCGAGGAATTCATCCTCATCATGCCCAACACCGCCGGTAATGAAGCTGCCCGGGCGGCGGAAAGACTCAGACAGCTTACGGAAGAGTGTCATTGGAAGATTTCCGCCGAGCGAATCAGAATAACAATCAGCCTGGGATTGGCCACCATGACCATCCAGGAACCCATCGATGCGGAGGAATTGATCCGCCGGGCGGATGCCGCATTGTATGGTGCCAAAGCACAGGGAAGGAATTGCCTGGTGAGATGGGAGCAGATCAACAGCGCTAATGACAGCGGATGCTCTCTAAGTGAAGATTACGTTCAACTACAAAGCAAAATTTCCCTGCTGACCAAACAACTGCGCCATCAGATGATTCAAAGCATTCTGGAATTGGCCCAAAAATTGTTATCCAAGACCACCTTTTTTTCCATCCACCATGGAGATAGAGTAAAAAGATATTGCCTGGCTATCGCAGAAGAGATGAAATTACCTCAGGCATTTCAGGAAAAACTCGCGGTGGCATCCGAGCTTCACGATCTGGGCAAGCTAAGCATACCCCAACATATTCTGGAAAAAACTGATGATTTGACTTCCCAGGAGCGGTATATCCTGCAGCAGCATCCGCTGATTACGGTGCAGATTCTTAAGCCTATCGGTATCTTTCAGGATGAGCTGCAGATTATCAAGCACCATCATGAACATTATGACGGGACGGGTTTTCCCGATGGCCTGCGGGGCAAGGAAATTCCTTTTGGTGCGCGGGTATTGGCGGTGGCTAACCAATTTGATAATTTACTGTCCACTTGGGCAAGGGATAATAGTGATACCTATGAGCAGGTTATCGACGAGATAAGCCGCCAGTGCGATACAATATTCGATCCTGAAATTGTCAAGGCCTTTGCCCAGGCGGCCCGCAAGCATGCTTCGCAATGGTCGCGGCATAGGGAAAAAGAAAGTTTGCCGGTTTAAAGCATGTCTAAATTCTATTCAGTAGAATAATCAAAGCAGCATTTCACTTCAGGCTGCCATAGATTTGTGTATTGCTTCAGTCGGAATTGGACATTTCCGGAATTTGAGTTAGTATGTAAATCAAAGAAAGGAAATGCTCATGTCAAACAAACGTAAAAAGTTTTCACCGGAGGAAAAAGTCAGGCTTTTGCGTC
>Ga0209164_1001004_pt1 | contig 44517 bp, 36 predicted proteins | sample MTBNYHSulfiMetaG_FD_187458 | JGI IMG/M metagenome (GOLD analysis project Ga0209164, IMG submission 187458) | Enrichment culture microbial communities from rom New York Harbor, USA that are MTBE-degrading - MTBE-NYH (New York Harbor Sulfidogenic)... | ecosystem: Environmental > Aquatic > Marine >... | reverse complement strand
AATCTTGGGAATTTTTTTTCTCAGTGGAAGAATTTTTCCCAAAAGGTCTTTCTGATTCGCCAGTATTCTGGTTGAGGGTTGATATTCTGGGGGTGTAAAGAGGTCTTTGGGGGCTTTTGTTATCCACAATTATGGAAAAAAGTATCCTTGATGGCACGGGTTTTGCTCCTTTTCGGGTGTTCGGGGGGCCGCGATCGGGGGATGTTCCGCCGATCGGGGCTGTTTCCCGCGCGTCCATTGGAAAGGGGCGGAGGATGAACGTTCTGCTCATCGGTCCGGGGGAGACCCTGGGGGCGGTGAAGGGATGGATCGAGGGGGGTTTCGAGGCTTCGGTCCGGACGGTGGCCGGCCTGGAGGGGGGCGGTCTGTCGGCCTTGAAGGGGGACTGGGACCTGGTGGTGATCGGTCTGGAAGATCTGGAGTCGGCCCGTGCGGTGTTGAAGGGGGTGCGGGAGCGGCGTCCGGAGGTGCCTGTTTTCGTGATTTCGGGGGGCACGGGGGGGGACGACGGCCGGGCGGTGGAGGCGATGCGGGCAGGGGTGACGGATTTTTTCACGGCGCCGGTATCGGCGGAGCGGTTTCTGGGGGGAGTGCGGCGGGTTCTGGAGGGGAAGGGTTCCGGGGTTTTGGGGGGGGAGGTTCCGGTGGAGGGGGACGGGGGGGAGAAGGTGCCCCTGTCGGCGGAGGTGCTTTTCGAGGGGTCGTCGCGGATGCGGGCGATCCGTCAGGTGGTGGAGAAGATCCTGGACACGGACCTTCCGGTATTGATCAGCGGGGAGAGCGGGACGGGGAAGGAGATGGTGGCGCAGTACATTCACCAGCGGTCGCGGCGAGCGGGTCCGTTTGTGAAGGTGAACTGCGCGGCGATTCCGTCGGAGCTTTTGGAGAGCGAGCTGTTCGGGTACGAGCGGGGGGCGTTCACGGGGGCGTACCGTCGGAAGCCGGGGAAGTTTGAGGCGGCGGACGGGGGTTTTCTGTTTCTGGACGAGATCAGCGAGCTGTCGTATCCGCTTCAGTCGAAGCTGTTGCACGTGCTTCAGGACGGGACGGTGACGACGCTGGGGTCGACGCGGGAGGTATCGGTGGACGTGCGGGTGATCGCGGCGACGAACCAGGATCTGGAGCAGTGCGTGCGGTCGGGGTTGTTCCGGGACGATCTGTATTTTCGGTTGAACGTGGTGCATCTGAACGTGCCGCCCCTTCGGGACCGGCTGGACCATCTGGCGCTGCTGATCGATTATTTTCGGGACCGGTTTGCGGCGCAGTACAAAGTAGGTCGTCTTCCGTTGTCGCCGGAGGCGCGGTCGTTTTTGTACACGTATCCGTGGCCGGGGAACATCCGGGAGTTGGAGAACGCGATCCGGCGGGCGACGGTGCTGGGGAACGAGGCTTTTCTGGGTCGTCTCGGGGGCGGGGAGGGGACGGCGGTCCGGAGGGAGCCTCTGGTGTCCGGGGCCGGGGGGAGCCCGGGGGGTATCGAGGAGGGGAAGAGCCTGAAGGAGATTGCCCGGGAGGCGGCGCTGGCGGCGGAGCGGGAAGCGATCGGGAAGGTGCTCGAGCAGACGCGGTGGAACCGGAAGAAGACGGCGCGGATCCTCGAGGTGAGCTACAAGACCCTTTTGACGAAGATCAGGGAGACGGGGCTGGATGAGAACTGACGGACGGAGGAGCGGGTTGGTGCTGGTGGCGGCGCTGGCGGTGTGTCTGGTGTGGGGGGGCGCGGCGCTGGGTCAGGAGGAGGGGGCGGGGAGCGCCTCGGGGGATTACCTGCTGGGGGCGGGGGACCTGGTGGAGGTGGTGGTGTGGAAGAACGAGGACCTGTCGGGGGAGTTTCGGGTGCGTCCGGACGGGAAGTTTTCCATGCCGCTCATCGGGGACGTGATCGCGGAGGGGAAGACGACGGCGGCGGTGAACATGCAGATCCAGAGCAAGCTGTCGCTGTTCGTGGAAGCGCCGTTTGTGAGCACCATTGTGCGGGAGACGGCGTCGAACCGGGTGTACGTGCTGGGGGAGGTGACGACGCCGGGGGCATACCCCATCGAGGGGACCCTGACGGTGCTGCAGGCGCTGGCGCTGGCGGGGGGGTTCACGGAGTTTGCCTCCCGGGAGCGCCTGACGCTGGTCCGGGGCAGCGGGGACGCCCAGCAGACCTTCTTCCTGAGCTACAAAAAGATCCTCGCCGAGCCGGGAGGGGACTATAACATGCTCCTCCAACGCGGCGATACCCTCGTCGTCCCCTGATACGAAAGGCGGCGGATCCATTCAATACAGACGGGTGGGGTTTTAGAAAATGAAAACGGAAACATCGGGTTTCGACATCCAGCGCATTCTGGACATCGCCTGGAGGCACAAGTGGGTCATCCTGATCCCCTTCGTCATCGTCTTCGTCTCCACGGCGCTCTGGGGGCTTTACCTTCCGAACCTGTACCGGAGCAGCGCTTCCATCTTTGTTGAGCCCCAGGAGGTGCCCAGGGCCTACGTGGAGTCCACCATCACCACCGACCTGGAAGCGCGGGCCAGGGCGGTGACCAACCAGCTCAAGTCGAGGACCATGCTCCTCGGGGTCATAAACGATATCCAGCTGTATCCTGACGAGGTTGCCAAAGGGGTTCCCCCGGAGCAGCTTGTAGGAAAAATGAACAGGAACCTGGAGGTCGAGGTCCAGGCCGGAAGGGATATAAGCTATTTCTACGTTCACTTCATCCATGAAAACCCTGCCAAGGCCATGGCGGCCGTTTCCACCCTGATATCCCGTTTCATCGAGGAGAGCCTGCAGGACCGGGAGCAGCAGGCCGAGGGGACGACCCTCTTCATCGAAGAGGAGCTGGAAAAACTCAAAAAGGTCCTGGAGGAGCAGGAGGCGGCCATACAGAGCTTCAAGAGGAGGCACATAGGAGAGCTGCCCGACCAGCTCGATGCGAACCTCAGGATGCTCGACAACCTACAGCTGCAGCTCACCAACAACCTCACAACCCAGCGGGAGGTGGAAGACCGCAAAATGTTCCTCGAGCGGGAGATCAGCAGGCTCGAGGGGGGGGTGGTGAGGACGGGCCCTGCAGGCGAGGGGAGCGAGGGGACCCGTGTGTTGGACGGGTCCCTGGACCAGCTGATCGGGCAGAGGGCCGCCCTGCAGCAGAGCATTGCCGACATGGAGGTGAGGTACACCGAGAACCACCCGGACCTCATTACCGCGCGCAGGGAACTGTCCCGCATCGAAGAGAGGCTGCAGGCCAGGGCGCGTGATATCGAGGAGGACAGGGAGGGAGGGTCCTCCACTGTCGTCCCGCAGAGCCCGGCCGCGTCTACGGAGCTTTCCAACCTGCGCCGCCAGTTAAACGAGATCTCCCCGCGCCTTCCGGCCCTCAAGAAGGAGGAGCAGAACATCCTGGCGAAGATCGCCGATTACAGGAGGAAGGTCGAGACCGCCCCGGGCCTCGAGCAGCAGCTTTTAAAGCTCACCCGCGATTACCAGAACACCCAGGCGAGCTACGAGCAGCTCCTCAACAAGAGGATCCAGGCCCAGCTCTCGGAGAACCTTGAAAAAAGACAGAAGGGGGAAAAATTCCAGGTCCTGGACCCCCCGAGCCTCCCCATCAGCCCCTATCTGCCCGACAGGAAACGGATCATAGGGGTGGGTTTCTTTGCGGGGCTCGCGGTCGGGGTGGCCCTTGCCTTTCTGCTGGAAACGGTTTTCGGCGGCTACACTTCCACCGACCCGATCCAGGCACGGTTCCAGGCGCCCATCATCATTGGAATGCCCTACCTTTCCTCCAAAGCCGAGAAACGCAAAAAACTGGCCCTCGGTTTCGGGAGCGCCTTTGCCTTGCTCCTTTTGAGCGGGGCCGCCCTTTTCTACATAGATCAGAAGGTCGTGAGCCTCGGGCAGTTCATGTCCACCATAGTCGCCAATTTCCGGGGGATGCTGTGATGGGGGGCCGTGATCTCCAGGATGCCATCTCCGAGACCCTGACCGAGAAGCAGTTCGACACCCAAAGGACCGAGGTCGAGAAGGTTAGGAATTTCCTCCGCGGGGGCTCCGTCGACGAGCGCCTCGTCATGTACCACAGGCCGAAGTCCCTTGAGGCCGAATTCTACCGGTTCCTCCGGACGCGGATCGAGCAGCACTTCCGGAAATCCGGGAAAAGCCAGGGAGGAAAGGTCATAGCGGTCACCGGGCCTTCCCTCGGCAGCGGGAAGACGACCTGCTCGCTGAATCTCGCCATCGCCTTCGCCAGGAGTTATGGAAGAAAGGCCCTCTTCATGGACACCGACAGCCGGAAGGAGGGAAGCGCCAGATACCTCGGGGTGGGCGAAAAAAAGCTCCCCGGCTTCGTCGACGTCCTGTCCATGAAGGCCCGGGCAGGGTCCGTCCTGATCAAGACCGGCCTTTCCGATCTCGTCTACTTCCCCTCGGGGAAATTCAACGAGAACTTCGTCGATGCCCTGCAGAATTACGAACTGGGGCTGCTGTTCGCCAGCCTGAGGGAGCACTTCCGTTTCATCATCGTCGACACCCCCCCGGCGTACCCCATGCCGGAGGCCTCCATCCTCGCCCAGCACTGCGACGGGGTCCTGGTGGTCCTGAGGGCCAACAGGGACAAGGAGCAGAACCTTGTCCAGGCCCTGGAGGCCCTGGGGGATGTCCCCCTGCTGGGCATCCTCTTAAACGGCCTGAAGTACGCCCCGGGACACCGCTACGCGAACTACGGCTATTACTACGGCAGGGACTCGGGGTGAGAAGACGTTGAGCATGATCGGCCGCCACATAAGCGGGAGGATCCTCCTGCTGGTCCTGATGGAGAGCTTCCTGCTCTTCGGCGGCGTCCTCCTGGCGGCCTGGGTCCACTTCGATTTTTCCTGGGAGAAGACGGTCTCCTTCGGCGTCATACCCAAGGCCCTTTTCATCACGGCCGTCTGCCAGGTGGTCCTTTACTACAGCGACCTTTACGCCCTGAAGGGGAAAAAGAACCTGAGAGAGACCTTTCTGAGCTTCTTCCAGGCCATGGGGCTTTCCTACGTCGTCCTGGCCCTCTTCTATTTCCTGATCCCCGAGCTCATCATCGGAAGGGGGATCGGGGTCCTGAGCTTCATCTTCCTCTTTCTCCTCCTGATCCTCTGGAGGAACACCTTCGACCTGTTCCTCGTCAGCCCCCAGATGAAGGAGAAGGTCCTGATAGTCGGGACGGGGGAGATGGCGGCCAGGATCGCCAGGGAGATCCTCAACGACCCGGGGTGCGGCCTTTTCATCGAGGGGTTCGTTTCCCCGGAAGGGGAGGAGATCGGGCGCTCCATCATCAATCCCAGCGTCCTTGGAGCCGTGGAAGAGCTTCACAGCGTCGTCGCCGCCCACAGGATCGACCGGATCGTGGTAGCCCTCGATCAGCGCAGGCAGGCCCTCCCCGTGCGGGAGATCCTCCGGTGCAAGCTCGAGGGCGTCAAGGTGCAGGAGGGGACCAACCTTCTGGAGCAGATCTCCGGAAAGATTTCGGTCAAGGAGCTCCGGCCGTCCTGGATCATTTTCTCGGAGGGGTTCCACAGGACCGCTTTTTTAAACCAGGTAAAGCGCGTGGTCGACCTGGTGTTTTCCGGCATTTTCCTCCTTGTCCTCTGGCCGTTGATGCTCGCCGTCGCCCTGGCCATAAAAATGGACTCGCGCGGGCCCGTCTTCTACCGGCAGGAACGCGTGGGGCAATGGGGGAAAAACTTCACCCTGCTCAAGTTCAGGTCGATGCGCGGGGACGCCGAGGCGGACGGCCCGCAGTGGGCGACCGAGAGCGATGCCAGGGTGACCCGCGTCGGAAGGGTGATCAGGAAGCTCAGGCTGGACGAGCTTCCCCAGCTCGTGAACGTACTGAAGGGGCACATGAGCCTTGTCGGCCCCCGGCCGGAGAGGCCCGAGTTCGTCTTCAGGCTCAGGGAAAAGATCCCCTTCTACGACCAGAGGCACTCCGTCAAACCCGGGATCACCGGGTGGGCCCAGGTCAAGTTCATGTACAGCAACACCATCGAGGATTCCCTGGAGAAACTGGAATACGACCTCTTTTACATAAAAAACATGTCCATTCCCCTTGACCTGCTTATCATCTTCCAGACCGTGAAGGTGGTCCTTCTCGGGAGAGGTGCGCTATGAAGGCCGTTAACTGGTACGTCGTCCAGACGAAGCCCCGGGACGAAGCCCGCTGCACGGAGGAGCTGACCCGCAAGGGCATCGAGACCTTCTGCCCCATGGGGCGCGAATACCGCTGGAGAAGAAGGCGCTACGAGACCGTGCCCCTCTTCCCGGGTTATGTTTTCGCCCTCTTTGAATATCCCGGCAGCTATTATCAGGTGAAGTGGACCCCCGGCGTGAGCAGGCTCGTGCAGTTCGGGGACGCTCCCGGCTGCCTGGAGGATTCCATCGTCGATGGGCTGAGGTCGGCGATGGACGAAAAGGGGATTATCGACCTGACCCCCCCTGTCCGCGAGGGGGACAAGGTCCAGTTCCGGTTCGGGCCCCTCAAGGGCCTGGTGGGAACCGTGCTGAGGTGCAGGTCCGCGCAGGAGAGGATTGTCGTCCTCATGGACCACCTTGCCAGCCAGATGAGGCTGCAGGTCGACCGCTACCAGGTCAGCGCTATTTGAAGAAGGCCGAAAAACCAGGGTTTTTTCAGCCTGGCGGGCGCACAGGTGGGCGGAGCCCTGCCCGGGCCGCGGCCGGATCCGCCGGACCCGGGATGGAAGCCGGGCAGGCTGTGAAAAAACTGGCACTCACCGTGGACGTCGAGGACTACTATCACGCCACGTCCTGCGAGAAGGCGGCGCCGCGGAGCGCCTGGGACGCCATGGAATCGCGGATAACCTCCAACACGCGGAATGTCCTGGACCTTCTCGCCGAGTGCCGCGCGAGGGGGACCTTTTTCGTCCTGGGATGGGTGGCGGAAAAACACCCCGGTGTGGTGCGGTCCATCAGCGCGGCCGGGCACGAGATCGCCTCCCACGGGTACGACCACACCCTGGTGTACCGGCAGACGCCCGAGGAGTTCAGGCAGGACGTCCGCAGGGCCAAACGGATCCTGGAAGACACCGTTTCCTCTCCCGTCATCGGCTACCGGGCCCCGACCTTCTCCATAACGGCCAGATCCTCCTGGGCCCACCGCATCCTGGCTGAGGAGGGCTACCTTTACAGCAGCAGCGTGTTCCCGGTCCGCCACGACAGGTACGGCTGGCCCGAGTTCGGAAGCCGCCCGAAAGATCTCTGCTTCGAGGACGGGCTGGGCATCCGGGAATTCCCCCTTCCCTTCGTCGAGGTGGGCAAGGCCCTCATCCCCTTCGGCGGGGGAGGATACCTTCGCATCTACCCCTTCTGGATGACGAAAGCCTTCCTGCGCCGGGCCTTGAAAGACGAGGAGAACACCACCGTCCTGTATTTCCACCCCTGGGAGATCGACCCCCGCCAGCCCCGCCTTCCCCTCCAGGCTTTGAGCAGGCTGCGGCACTACTGGGGGCTGGGGGCCACGGAGGGGAGGTTGCGGAAGATCCTGGGGGCATTCCCCGTCGGATCCCTCGCCGGGGAGCTTGGACTTTCCGGATCCCTTGAAGGAGGGGCGCGGCCGTGTGCGGGATAGCGGGGGTGTTCGACATGGAAGGCCTGCGCGTTCCTGACCGGGGAGACCTCGAGGGGATGGCTGCCGCTCAGGGCCACAGGGGGCCCGACGGCTTCGGCTTCATGAGGGGGCCCGGGATCGGTTTCGCGCACGCCCGGCTGAGCATCATCGACCTCGACGGGGGCTGGCAGCCCCTTTCAAGCGAGGACGGGAACGTGTGGGTGGTCTTCAACGGGGAGATCTTCAACTACCGGGAGATCCGGAAAAATCTTCTTTCCCTGGGGCACCGTTTTGCCACCGACACCGACGCCGAGGTCCTCGTTCACCTCTACGAGGAGAAAGGGATCCCCGGCCTCCTGGACGAGCTCAACGGGCAGTACGCCTTCGCCCTCTTCGGCCGCAGGGAACAGGCCCTGTACCTTGTCAGGGACCACGTGGGCATCCTCCCCCTGAACTACCGCCTGGAAAACGGGTGGCTGGAGTTCGCCTCCGAGGTCAAAGGCCTCCTCAGCCGGGACGGGGCCAGGGCCGAGCTGGATCCCCGGTCCCTCGACGAGCTTTTCACTTTCTGGGGGCCCGTTTCGGGCAACACGCTCTTTAAAGGCGTCAGGGAGGTGCCTCCGGGGCACTTCCTCAAGGCGGCCGGGGGGAACCTGGGCGTAGTCCGGTACTGGGACGTGCCCTTCGGGAAGGAAAGCCCCGACGACGGCCGCTCCCTTCAGGATTATGCCGGGGAGCTCCGGGGTCTGCTGGAAGAGGCGACGCGCCTTCGCCTCATCGCCGACGTCCCGGTGGGGGCCTATCTCAGCGGCGGCCTGGATTCCTCTGCGGTCACCCGGCTGACCAGGGGCCACACCGGGGACAACCTGAGGACCTTCTCGGTTGCCTTCGAGGACCCCGATTTCGACGAGAGCTCCTACCAGAAGCTCTTGAACGACGTCCTGAAGACCGAGAACTCCTCCGTCCAGGTCGGCGGCGACAGCATCGCCAATGCCTTCGAAAAGGTCATCCTGCACGCGGAAAAGCCGGTCCTGCGCACCGCCCCGGCCCCCATGCTCCTGCTAAGCGGCTCCGTACGCGGCGCCGGCTTCCGGACGGTGGTGACGGGGGAGGGGGCCGACGAGTTCCTCGGCGGGTACGACATCTACAAGGAAGCCATGCTCCGGGCCTTCTGGTCCAGAAACCCCGATTCGGCCTTCCGGGGGAGCCTCTTCAAAAAGCTCTACCCCTACCTCAAGACCTTTTCCTCCCGGCCGACGGACTACCTGAGGGAGTACTTCAGGCTCCCGGTCCCGGGCTGGGACGAGCTGTTCGCCTCCCACTGGGTCAGGTGGACGGTCACCTCGAGGATCAGGAATTTCTACCAGGAAAGCTTCCGGGAGTCCCTGGGAGGGTACGACCCGGTGCTGGAATACCAGGACCGCACCAGGGACCGGCTGCGGGGCCTGGGGACGCTGGAAAGGGCCCAGTACATCGAGATCGACACCCTCCTGCCCAACTATCTGCTCAGTTCCCAGGGGGACCGCATGGCCATGGCCAACTCGGTGGAGGTCCGGTTTCCCTTCCTCGACCGGAAGGTCATCGAATTCTCCGGACGCATCCCCGCGCACTGCAAGATGCTGGGGTTAAAGGAAAAGGCGGTCCTCAAGAGATCCATGGCCGGCGAACTCCCCGAGCCCATCGTGAGGAGGTTCAAAAGGCCCTACATGGCCCCGGACATCCCGAGCTTTTTCACACCGGGGGGGGAACTCAAGGCCGCCGTGCGCCCATACCTTTCCCCCGGCAGGATCGCCGCCGCTGGGGTGTTCAATGGATCCATGGTGGACAGCCTGGTCAGGAAATGCGCCCGCGGGAAGGCCGTCGGATTCGGGGACAGCATGGCCTTCGTGGGGATCCTGTCGACCCAGATGTGGATGGACCTCTTTGCCGGCCGGCGGCCGGGGCCGGCCCCCTTCGACACCGGAAAGATCAGAAAGGATCATCTTCTTGATGGAGGTTCCGATGGAAAACATTGCAGGTGAGATCAACGCCTTCATCCTCGAAAACTTCCTCTTCGGGGACGAGGCGAGGCAGATCGGCCACGGGGATTCCTTCCTGGAGACCGGGGTCGTCGACTCGACGGGCATCCTGGAACTGGTCGCCTTCGTGGAGGAGCGCTACGGGATCCAGGTTGAGGACGAGGACCTGCTGCCCGAGAATTTCGATTCCATCAGCAGCCTGGCGGCCTACGTGGCGAGGAAGACGGAATGAAAGCCCATTCGGCCGCGCGGCCCCGCAGCGGGAGGAAACAGTCATGAAGATCTGCGCGAGATGCATCCTGCCGGAGACCTTCCCGGGCATCAGCTTCGACGATGAGGGGGTCTGCAATTTCTGCCGGAAGAGCATATCTTCCGGGGCCCTCGAGGGGGAAAAGGAGCGGTACCGGGCGAAATTCGAGAAGATCCTCGAGACCCTTCCCCGGGACGGCGAATACGACTGCCTGGTGGCCTACAGCGGGGGAAAGGACAGCACCTACACCCTGGACATCCTTAAGATCAGGTACGGCCTCAGGCTCCTGGCCTTCACCATGGACAACGGCTTCATCTCCCCCAGGGCGAAGGAGAACATCGAGTCGGTTGTGGAGAAGCTCGACATCGACCACATCTATTACAAGCCCCGCTTCGGCCTCCTCGGGAAGATCTTCCGGACGGCCGCGTCCGAGGTGCTGTATTCGGAAAAAAGCCTGGAGCGGGCCAGCACCATCTGCACGTCCTGCATCAGCTTCGTGAAGTTCCCGTCCCTCAAGATGGCCATAGAAAAAAGCATCCCCCTGATGGGCTACGGCTGGTCCCCCGGGCAGGCCCCCGTGCATTCTTCCGTCATGAAAACCAACCCCGCCCTCATCCGGATGACGCAGAACACGGTGATGGCCCCTCTCGTGGACCATTTCGGGGAGGAAGTGCGCGCGTATTTTCTCGGGGAAAGGCACTTCGGCCTGAAAGACCGGTTCCCGGTGAACGTCCACCCCCTGGCCTTTCTGGAGTACGACGAGGGGAGGATCATGGACAGGATCTCGGAGCTCGGATGGGTCAAGCCGGACGACACGGACCCGAACTCCACAAACTGCCTGTTAAACGCCCTGGCCAACGATGTGCACATCCGGCAGTTCGGCTACAACCCCTACGCCTTCGAGATCGCGAACCTCGTCCGGAACGGCTACATGGACCGCGGGGAGGGGCTGGAAAAAATGGCAGACGCGGCGCCCCCCGAACTCGTTGAAATGGCCAGGGTAAAGCTCGGCCTGCGCTAGGAAAGGACCCTTTGCCCGCCGTTTTTGACAACGCAGTCCCTGTTCCCGCAAAGGGCAGGCGGACGTTCCCCCTGGGCCTGATCCTCGTCGCGGGAGGGTTTCTCTACGCCTTCGGGCCCGTCCTCGCCTCCTTCGTCAGGACCTGGATGATCGACCCGACCTTCTCCTACGGGTTCTACATCCTCCCACTGAGTGGCTACCTCGTCTGGGTCAAACGGAAGGAACTCGCGGCGGCGAAGATCCGCAACAGCTTTGCCCTGGGGCTTCCCCTCATCGCGGCCAGCCTCCTGCTCCTCGTGGCGGGGAGGATCGGCAGCATGGTCGTCCTCGAGCAGATCGCCTTCCTCGTCGCCGTGCCCGGCGTTGTCCTGACCCTCTTCGGGCCGGGTTTTTTCCGGAAGGTCTGGTTTCCCGTGGCCTTCCTGGTCTTCATGATCCCGTTCCTTCACTCCTTCGTCGCGAATTTCCACTACCCCTTCCAGCTGTTTTCGGCCCGCTTCAGCACGGCCCTCATCAGGCTGATGGGGATCCCGGCCCACATGGACGGGACCCGGATCTTCCTTCCCGGCCTGACCCTCGAAGTCGCGGAGGCCTGCAGCGGCCTTAATTTCGTGATCTCCCTGGTCGTGTTCGGGTTCTTCGTCCTGGACCTCTTCCTCCACAGCTGGAAGAGAAAATCTCTCCTGCTCGTCCTTTCCGTATCCGTGGCCCTGGTGAGCAACAGCCTGAGGATCGCCCTCATCGCGGTGGCGGCTACCCTCGGCCTGAGCGCCGACATCCACGGGCCGTACCACGTCCTCTACGGCACCTTCATCTCGTTCATCGGCTTCATCGTCCTGTTCCTCGGGATCCACATCCTGAGGAAGAAAGAGAAAGGGTACAGTTCCCCGGAAAAGGAAGGGGGCCTCATCATCGACGGTGAGGTCTGGCAAAGGTCGGGCTGGGTCAGCCCCGCCGTCCTTGCCCTCACCGCCTCCTTCGTCCTGGCGGGCGCCTACGCGCACGCCTACAGGTCGTCCCCGGTGGAGCCGGCACACAGTCTCGCGGGGTTTCCCGACCGCGTGGCGGGCCTGACGGGAGCGGATGTCCCGCCTCCTTTCCCCCACCTCGAGGGCCTGGAGTCCGACTACGTCCTCTCCCGGCGCTACGCGGGTGAAGGCCGCGCCGGCGAGGTCTTCCTTTACATCCGCTACCTGGAATACCAGGACCAGGGCCGAGAACTTGTCAACTACCTCACCGACCGACTCCTCGAAGGTTCGAAAACGGAGCGTTTGGTCCTCGACACCGGGGAGGTCCTGACGGTCAACAGGTCCGCGGTCGACGTTGGCGGAAAAAAGTACTTCCTCCTTTCCTGGTACGAGACAGGCGGAAGGACCATCGCGAACCGGTATCTTTTAAAGGCGAGGACCGTCCTCGACGGCCTCCTTCGCAGGCAGACCGCCGGCGCCATGGTCATCGTCGCCGAAACCCTCCCGCCGGGCGCCGTCCCCGGGAGCGGGATGAACCCCCTTGGCGAATTCGTCCTGGCGGTCCGGTCCCTCTCCCTGACGGGCCGAATCTAGAGAGGCCGGCGTGGGCAAGGCGATCTTCATAACGTCCGGAATCCTCCTGCTGTACGTCTACCTGGGGTATCCGGCCGCCGTGGCGCTGCTGGCCATGCTGCGTCCCAGGAGAGTACTCAGGAACGACAGCCTGCCGGGCGTTTCCATCCTCATCGCCGCGCACAACGAGGAGGGCGCCATCGGGGAGACCATCGCCAACAAGCTGGCCCTCGACTACCCTCCGGACAGGCTCCAGATCATCGCCGTCTCGGACGGCTCAACCGACGCCACCGATGCCGTTATCCGAAGCTTCGCGAAGAGCGGAGTCCTTTACCTCAGGCAGGAGCCGCGCGCCGGCAAGACCAGCGCACTTAACATGGCGGTGAAGGAAGCGGAAGGGGAGATCCTGGTTTTCTCCGACGCCAATTCCATCTACGACAAAAAAGCCCTTCGGGCGCTGGTGAGGAACTTCGCCGACGGAGAGGTGGGCTACGTCACGGGAAAGATGGTCTACGTGAATCCCGACGGGGGCACCGTGGGCGACGGCTGCAGCGCCTACATGAGGTACGAGAATTTCCTCCGCTCGAAGGAGACCCTCGTGCATTCCGTTGTGGGCGTGGACGGGGGCGTCGACGCGGTGAGAAAGTCCCTCTACCGCCCCATGGCGCCCGACCAGCTCCCGGATTTCGTCCTCCCCCTCATGGTGGTCGAGCAGGGGTACCGGGTCGTCTACGAGCCGGAGGCCGTCCTGGAGGAACGGGTCCTCGAAACCGCCGGAGACGAGTACAGGATGCGGGTCCGCGTCGCCCTGCGGGCCCTGTGGGCCCTCAGGGACATGAGACACCTGTTCGATATCACGAAGTACGGCATCTTCTCCTGGCAGCTTTTTTCCCACAAAGCCTTGAGGTACGGCGCCTGGCTTTTCCTCGCCGGGCTGTACCTTTCCAACCTGGCCCTGCTGGGGGAGGGGACGGCTTTCGCCGCCGCCTTCATCGCCCAGAACCTTTTTTACGCGGCCGCTGTTCTTTCCATGGTGATGGAAAAAGCCGGCCATGGCAGCGGGGTCCTTTACATCCCGGGCTACTTTTCCATCCTGAACGTCTCCGCGGCCCACGCCTTTGCCAGGTTCCTCCTCGGCCGCAGGCAGGTCCTCTGGGCGCCGAGAAAGGGATGAAGGTCCTGCACCTCATCGACAGCGCCGGGCTGTACGGGGCCGAGATGATCGTCCTGAGCCTCATGGAGGAGCAGAAAAAGATGGGGCTGCGGCCCGTCCTGGGGAGCATCGGGAACCGGCGCGCCGGGGAAAAGCCCCTGGAAAAAGCGGCAAGGGAAAAGGGGCTCGAAGTCCGGGCGTTCAGGATGGCCGACGGGCCCAACCTGGCCGGGGCCCTCGCCGTCGCGCGGTGGGCCAGGGGCGAAGGAATCGACGTCGTCCACTCCCACGGCTACAAGGGAAACATCCTCATGGGATTCCTTCCCCGCAGGGTTAAGCCGATGCCCCTGTTGGTGACCCTCCACGGGTGGACGAGCGCCGGGAAGCTTTCCCGCATGACGCTATACGAATGGCTGGACCGGCAGAGCCTGAGGTTCGCCGATCACGTGGTGGCGGTGAGTGGGAGACTTTTGGACGTCCCTTCCCTAGCCGGGATATTAAGGGGAAAATTTTCCCACATTCCCAACGGGATCCCTCTGGCAGAGGGTCCGGATAAGGCGCCCCCTGACCAGGACATCGCGGCCTTCTGCTCCGAAGGGCCCGTCGTCGGTTCAATCGGAAGGCTCTCCCCCGAGAAGAACTACACGTCGCTGGTCGAGGCCGCGGGCATCCTCCACGGTGAAGGCCGGCCAGTGAGGCTGGTCCTCATCGGGGAAGGCCCCAAGCGGGCGGAGCTGGAAAAGCGGGCCCGGGATCTGGGCCTTTCCGGCAAAGTCCTGTTTGCCGGATACCGGGAGGATGCGGCCCGACATCTCCCCCTTTTCGATGTTTTCGCCCTTCCCTCCCTGACGGAAGGTCAGCCCGTGACGATCCTCGAGGCCATGAGGGCGGGGACCCCGGTGATTGCCGGCGCTGTCGGGGATATCCCGGAGATCCTGGAAGGAGGGAAGGCGGGGCTCCTGGTGGAAAAAGGGGACGTCCCTTCCCTCGCCCGGGCCATCGAAACGCTTCTGGGGGACGAGGTAAAAAGGGGGGCCCTCTCCCGCCGCGCCCGGGACAGGGTCCCGGAGAGGTTCGGGAGCCCCGCCATGGCCAGGGCCTATGTGAAGGTCTACCGGGACGTCCTGGGCATGGAAAGGCCCGGTTAGTTCCCGGGGCGCATTTTCCCGACTCGATGGACACCACTGCCGAAAACAGGCGAAGGATCGCCTACGTCATCGACAATTATGAGGGCCCTTTCGGGGGAACCGAAAGGCACCTGCTATCCCTGATTCGAGGAGTGGGGGAAAAGAGTTACGACCCTATCCTTATCCTTTTGAGGAAAAGCGATGAAACGAATACCCGGGACATGCCGTGCCCGATCCATTGCCTTGACCTCCCAAGGATAGCAAGCCCCAAGGCTATCGTGAAGGGGGTTATTCTCCGTCGCATGTTGAAGAGAGAAAGAATTTCCCTGGCGCATCTCTATTTTCCGGACTCCATAGCATTCGCCCCTTTTTTCTGCCGATCTGCCTCCGCCCGTGTGGTTGCTTCCATCCGGGACACGGGTTTTCTCCTCTCCCGGGGGCACAGGGCCCTGATGGCGATCAGCAGCCGTTTCACCGACCGCTACATCGCCAATTCCCGGGCGGCAAAGGAGGGACTTCTGGGCGGGGGCTTCTGCAGGGCGCCGGAGAAGGTGGAAGTTATCCACAACGGCCACGACGCTACCCGATTCGTGGATGCGGCGCCCGCGGGACTTCGCGGAAAACTCGGGCTTCCGGCAGATGCCCCCCTGGTGGGCATGGTGGCCAATTTCAACCCCTGGAAGGGGCACCAGAACCTCCTGGACGCCTTCGTGATGGTTCGAAGTCGGATCCCGGATGCCCACCTGGCCCTCGTCGGGGACGGCCCCCTCGGGATCGAGCTTCGCGCGAAAGCTGAAATCCTGGGCCTTGGCAGGTCGGTCCACTTCCTGGGCATGGTCGAGGACGCGGTGCCCTATGTGAAGGACTTCACCCTGGGCGTGCTGTGCTCCGAGACCGAGGGGTTTTCCAACACCCTCATCGAGTACCTGGGGTGCGGGAAAGCGGTCGTGGCCACCAACGTGGGGGGCAACCCTGAGATCGTCCGGGATGGGGAAAACGGCTTTCTCGTCGGGCCCGGAAACGTCAGGGGACTGGCCGACCGGGTCCTTCAGTTGATCTCGGATGAGGGTTTGAGGGCCAGGCTGGGAAAACAGGCCCGAAAAACCGTCATGGAGAATTTCGGCTTCGAACAAATGTGTGCGCGATATATTGCCATTTATGAAGATCTTCTAAAGAAAGGAGGGGTCAAAAATGATTCAGGTCGGTAAAAATAAACCCGGCTTCAAGGCAGGGAAGATTCTCTACTTTGGCATTCTGGGTACTCTGGTTCTTCTTTTAGCTGCTGCGGCCGTATTAGGAGGAAGCATGATAAGAAAAGACTTCCCTTACGATATCGAGATTGTGGCCACTGGCGACAAGGTGGGTTTCGTTAACCATACCGGTTGGATGGATCGCGACCTCTCCGTTCGATTACTGGGGAAAGATGGAATACGAATTGAGGCCGACCTACCGGGCGAAACCAAGGAATTAGTAATCACGAATTTAAAAAAAAACAGCTCCTATCTCATATCCATTGGAAGAAAAGATTTCCAGGGGAAGATTCGTTATAGGCGGCTTGTCAAGACCATAACCACCAAGAACCGGCCATACGTCGTGCTCATCGGAGCATCTGTAGGAGCAGCTTGGGACCTGCCAAATTTTGCAAAAAGAATGAAGGACGACCGCTTCTCAATGGGATACAGGGAGGGCGCACGCGGCTTTGATAAGAGTGATGCGTTGGAAAGGACGCTTTCCTCCGAATTAAAACCGGATGTCATTATCATAAAGGAATGTGCGGCCTATTTTCCACGTGATGTCGAAGAAGGGGTTACAACCATCGAATCATACATTGACCAGATTACAAAAGAAAACATCCAGCCTGTGTTAGCAACCTGTGCACCAGTGACGGAAAAGAATGACCAAATGGTCCCGGGTCGTTTGGCTTCCCTCAATAAATTCAATAAAAATATCAGGTCTTTGGCTGAATTTAGGGGAATCCCCATTTTGGACCTTCAAAAAGCACTCCAAGAGAGTGAAGATAGAGGCCAATTGAAGGAAGAATATGCTGCAAGAGATGGTTTACATCTGACCAATAAAGCTTACCGAGAAGTTTTGGATCCCGCCATGAAAGCCCTTTTAGATTCGATGTTTAAGAAGAGATTTTAATAAATTTGATCTTGCCCGGAAAAAACGGACACGTTGTTAAGCGACACGGCGGCTGATCTCGTAGTTCATAGGGGTCATATAGCCTAAGGTCGAGTGACGCCGCTGGCGATTGTAAAACAGCTCAATGTAATCGTTCAACTCGCGGATAGTTTTCTCGCGGCTCATCAAGGGCCTTCCCTCGAACAGTTCCATCTTCAAGGTGGCGAAGAAGCTTTCTGTGACCGCATTGTCATAACAGTCGCCCTTGCGGCTCATGATCCGGCGAAATCCATACCTGTCCAGAATCTCCACGTACTCCCCGGCGGAATACTGGCTGCCCTGGTCCGAATGATGAAGGCAGCCCCGGACCGGTTGGCGAAGACGGCAGGCGGACAAAAAGGCCTTGACCGTCAGATTACTACAAAGCCAACGATCCGCATTCCACCCGACAACAAGACGGGCAAACAGATCGAGAACCACCGCCAGGTACAGCCAACCGTCCGTTGTCGGGATATACGTGATATCCCCCGTCCAAACCTGGTTCGGAGCCAAGGCCTCGAACTGCCGCTCCAGGATGTTCGGCGCGACCGGAAGCGTGTGATTCGAATCGGTGGTGACCACAAACCGGCGCTTCTGGACCCCGCGAATCCCTTCCTGCTTCATCAAACGGGCCACGCGACCCCGGCCGGCCGTTTGTCCATCGTCAAACAGATCCTTGTGAACCCCAGGGCTCCCGTAGTTGCCCCGAATCCTCTTGTGGCTCGCCCGGATATGCACCAGCAACACCCGGTCGTCCCGGGCCCGCCGGCTTTCAGGGCGTCCCAGCCAGCTGTAATACCCGCTCCGGGAAACTACCAGAACCCGGCACATTGTGGTAATCCGAAACTCACCGGAGTAGTCCTTGATAAAACGGTACCTCGCCGCTACTCCTCCCCCTCTGTCGCGAAGTATCGGATGGTTTTTTTAAGATCGCCCGCTCTTCCATCAACCGCTCGTTCTCCCGGCGACGACGGCGAACCTCCGCCTGCAGCTACGCCTGATCCCCGGAAAAAGAGGACTCCGGCTCCTTCAAAGACTCCCGGCGCCACTTGTATAAAACCTTGTCCGAAATCCCCAACTCCTCGGCCATCTGACGGACCGTCACTCCCTTCCGCTCCGATTGACAGACCGTTTCCTCCTTGAACTCCTTCGGACAGCGACGACGCTCCTGCTTCTTACCCATGCGACACCTCCCAGGGTCATATTACCCCTAGTCAGGTGTCCATCAAACCCGGGCAACCCCAATTCCATTGTTATTGTCTATTTAATTAAAAGCGTTATTATGGAATACCTATGGGAAAGCTAATCACAGTTGTGTCGGAATTCAGAAAGAGAGATCTCAAATCCTTTTTCCGGTATCTTTTTTTGAAATTAAATGGGATAGCGAAGCAAAAAATTGGTTCGTATAAAAGTTGGTTTCAAAAGCAGGTGATCCAAGAAAATGTAACTACTCTTGGGAGTAATCTTTTCATAGGAGAAGGAAGATGTTCCATTAATAAGGGAGAAGGTGCTGAGATACACATTGGGAGTGATGTCAGAATTTACACTCCTATTTTAATTACAGCGTCTACGTATATCTTTAATCATTCCGTCGTTAGTATTGGTGATCGCACAAGAATTGGACCAAATACATTTATAGCTGCTTCAAAAAGAATTCAGATAGGAAATGATTGTTTGATATCACAGTTTGTCCGCATCAATGATTTTAATGGTCACCCTTTGAACCCCGGAAAATATGAAGATAACACATTGAGAAATCGATCAAAAACACCAGAAGAAGAAGTAAGTGAAATTATCATCGGGGACAATGTCTGGATTGGAGACAATGCTTTTATCCAACGTGGAGTCAAAATCGGCAATGGATCAATTGTTGGGGCAAATTCTGTGGTTACAAAAAACGTGCCGGAAAATACAATTGTTTTTGGGAATCCAGCAAGAGTTATTCTATGGCTAAATCAGAATAGCCAAAAAAAATCTGATAAAAAATAAAAAGATAGCCTGAATAATAATATATAAAAAAGTACAGTCATTTTATCATGATAATTTTAAAATCCAACTGATAAAAAAAAGGCTTTATTTTGGTTATTTTAATATATGACAGTTCATATCGGTTTGATCCATCCTTAAAAAAACCAGACTATTATCTACCTCATTATCTGGCAGAAAATAATAAAGTCATTTATGTATGCCTTCCAAGAAATGTTAGAAGCCTAAGACCTTTAGATATTTTTAAAAGTATGCTTTTACGATTCTCAAAAGAAGAAAATAATTTGTATGTAATAAACTGGCCTTGGTGGTTATCCACAACCTACTTTAATAGAAAATTAAGTCAGTTAACATCGTATATAAGGCGCTTTATTGTTAAGGCCTATTCCAAATCAATTCGATCGGAAGGTGACCGAATTGTGGAATATTATACACATCCATCAACGTTCACATTTTTTAAAATATTTAAAGAGTCATTTACTGTTTATAATCCATATGATTTGTTTGCAAAATACGGTGTAAGTGACGATGATGCCAGTGAAAAATATGAGCATATGTTCATGAAGAAATTTGATGTTGTCATTGTTCCCCATATAGCTATGAAAAAATATCTTTTAAAAATTGGCATCGAATCAGAGGTAGTACCGTGGGGAGTGGAGTATGACCTTTATAAAAAAGCCTTAGAAAATGAAAAAGTGAATAAAAACATCCTCGATGAAATAAAAAAGCCGATAGTTGGATTCATGGGAATAATTAATGAAAGAATAGATTTAGATTTAATTGCGGAGATTGCTACTAAAAAGAAAGGTTGGTCATTTGTTTTTATTGGTCCGGTTAAATTTTCAGATTCGTACAATGAAAAATTCAATATTCTATGTCAAAAGGAAAATGTACATTGGATTGGGTTTATTAAGCCAGATCTTCTTCCTGAATATCTGATAAAGCTGGACGTTGGTGTTATCCCTATGTCGGGATATCTGAAGCGGTGGGTAAAATATAGTTCGAATCCACTTAAGTTACATCAATATGCAGCAGCAGGTTTGCCAATAGTAACCTGCGAAATAGAAAATATTACGAATTACTATACTGACGTTTTCATTGCAAAAAGCAAAACTCAATGGATATCAAATATTGAAAAAGCATTAGAAAAAATTGATAAGTCAAAAAATAAAATTTCCATAAATCATAAAGAAGCACAAAAATATGATTGGCCGAGGATTATTTATGAAATCGAAAACATTTTAATCAAAACGCAAGCTTCCTAACTTAAATATAATTATCACAAAAATTTTTGGCAAAATGGAAAAAAAGCCAAAAATATATTTTAAAAAATTTAAACCCAATGGAAATTGTATACACAGGACAAAATACACCATGAAAATTGCCATTGCGTCCTCCGGTTTGGGGCACGTCCAAAGAGGGATGGAGGCTTGGAGTGAAGACATTGCGCGTGCTCTTTTTGAGACGGGCGTTGATGTTACTCTTTTTAAGGGGTGGGGTAAACCCTCTGCACCATACGAAGTTGTCCTACCCACCTTCCGCCGGAAACACCTCGGTGCAAAACTAATTGGAAAGCTAACCTCCAAAGGTGGTTGGCGGATAGGTTTGGGGTCACCACATGCGGTAGAATCATTCTTTTTCGGAATCAGGTTGATTCCCAAACTTCGAAAAGACTTTGATCTCATCCATGTTCAACAGGGTAGTTTAGGAATTTTTCTTCTACGAACCAGGAAACTTGGGTTTCATAGTACGCCTGTTATTCTTGCCAATGGTCAAAGCATTGATTCAAGTTTCTTATCTCTTTTCAGGTATGTTCAGCATTTATCGCCGCTAAGGGAAGGTACGGATGAATCAACATTTCCCGCAAATTCACAGCGCTTTGTGATACCCAATTTTATTGACACCAATATTTTCAGGCCAGGTGAAAAAAAAACGGCCAAAAAATTTTTAGGGTTACCTGAAAATAAATTTGTAGTGTCAACCGCCGGTCTTTTTAACAATAGTGTTAAGAGGATTGATTTATTTATCCAGGAAATGGCCCAACTTTTACAACATGAAAGTTTACCTCTTCATTTTGCTATTGCTGGTGCCAGTGATATTGACACGCAAATGATCATGAAAATGGCCGACCATAAATTAGGGAAAAACGTATCCTTTTTTTTGAATCTTGCGCGTGAAAAGATGCCCTTCTTTTTCAACGCTTCCGATATTTTCACTCTCTGCTCCCCTAAGGAAGCTTTTGGGACTGTTGTCATCGAGGCCATGTCGTGTGGAGTTCCGGTTGTTACACAAAAATATCCAGTTTTAGAGTGGGTTGTACAGAAGGGGGGGTGTTGTGTTGAAATGAAACGGGAAGGGAACCTATGTAACACCGTTGGTTTCTTATGCAGAAACGATGACCTTCGAAAAAAAATTGGGGCAGCCGGAAGGCAGAGAGTAAAAGCCTTTTTTTCACGGGAGGCGGTCCTTGAACAAATTTTGGACATGTATGATGTTGTTTTAAAAGAAAAAGGATAATGAAAAATTTCCTTAAAGAGGCAGCTAAACACACGGTCATCTTCGGGATGGGGGACATTGCCCAGAAGATGGTAGGTTTTTTCCTTCTACCCGTCTATATGGCCCGCCTCACCCCGGAAGACTACGGTGTGCTAGCAATGATGGGCGTTGTTTCCATGCTTTTTGGCAACCTCATTGCCCAGGGGATTCCCATCGCGTGCCTTCGCTTTTACAGCACGGAATTTCCCCGCGGGGAGAAGGGCGCCCACAACTCGGTCCTCAGCACCGCCCTCGTTTACATGTTCGCCGCGTCGGGGATCTACTACGGGATGCTGATTTTTCTGGCCCCAAAACTCAATGGATTGTTTTTTAAAGAAGGGGATTTTACCAGGTTCCTGGTCCTAGTCTTCATCACGGATTTTTTCCGGACGACGAGCAACATCCCCTTCATAGTGCTTCGGGCCCGTTTGCTCTCAGCCGTAGCCTCCGTCATCGCCCTGGTCAGGGTTACCCTTGGGACCCTCCTCATCATCTGGTTTGTGGTGGTTCTGGACATGAAGGTGGAAGGGGTCATCATAGCCAACTTGATAATGGCCGGTCTCGTCTTCCTGGGAGCCCCGCTGATCCCCCTCATAGTGCATAGAAAGCCTCCTCTTGAGGTGTCCCTCCTTCGGCTGAGGGAGATGCTGGCCTTCGGGCTACCGTTTGTCCCGGGGGCTTTCGCCATGTGGATTCTTTCTTCCACCGACCGGTACTTTCTGGAGCACTTTTCCAGCCGTGCGGAACTTGGCCTTTACTCCCTGGGCTTCACCTTTGCCTCCATCATCTCGGTGGTTTTCCTCGGTCCCTTTCGAATGACCTGGCCCGGGCTGATGCTGCCCAAGTCCCTGGAGGCGGACGCGAAGGAGACCTTCGCCCGCTTCGCCACCTACTTTCTCTTCTTGGGGGCCCTCCTCGGGCTGCCCATCATCCTCGGGTCGGAGTATGTCATCCGCATTATGGGACCTCCGGAATACTGGCGGGCCTATTCCGTTGTGCCGGTTCTGGTGGTGAGCATCGTGGTGGGGACTGAGGGGCTGCAGGCTATTCTGAACACAGGGATTTTCATAGAAAAGAAAACCAGTTACGCGCCTCTCATCGTCATCGTTGGGGCCGTGTGCAACGTCCTTTTAAACCTGGCCCTGATACCCCGTTTCGGCATGATGGGAGCGTCAGTGGCGACGCTGATGTCAGGCATGGTCATGGTCTGGGTAACCGTCAGGATCAACCAACGGTTCTATCCCATCCCCTACGAATATGGCCGCATCGCCCACCTGGGGGCTGTTTTCATCCTCGTGGTTTTCCTGAATTATATCGCCAACCCGGAGAGCATCTGGCTGGCGATCCCCGTTAAAACCGGACTGCTCGCTCTCTTCCTGATGTTTCTTTTTGCCACGGGGTTTTTCACAGAAGGGGAAAAAAATGCGGCAAAGGAAGCTATTCGGAGGTATGTTCCTTTCCTCGGAATCTTTCAGAGTGAAGGGGGCCGGTGAAAAAGGTTCTCTTTATCACCTACCCATTCCCGCCCTTGGGGGCCGCGGGGGCCATAAGGCCCTTCCGGTTCGTAAAGTACCTTCCGGAATATTCGTGGGAGCCGATCGTTCTGACCGTGAAGGAAGGGAAGGGCGCCCCCAGGGATGAGGGGCTTCTCGAGGAGATCCCTTCACATATTAAAATCGCTCGCACGAGGACCTTTGACCCGTACCTTGCTTGGCAGCATCGCCGGAAAGAAGATTCCGAAAAAAATTTGAAGAAAACAGCCTCTTTGCCAGCCCACGCATCTCAGCGTTCATCTTTCTGGAAGATGCCCCTTCTCAAGATGAAAAGTTTCGCTTCGGCGCTCGTCAACACCCCGGACCACCAGGTCTTCTGGTTTCCCTTTGCCCTTCTCGCCGCTCTCCGGATCATCCGGAAGGAAGGTGCTCAGGCTGTGATCACCACCTCTCCCCCCCATTCCGAACATTTCGTGGGACTGGCGATCAGGAAACTAGTGAAAATTCCCTGGGTGGCCGATTTCCGCGATCCCTGGTACGAGAACATCCAGTTCTGGAAGGGGAAAACAAAACTCCAGAAGGGGTTGGAACATTCAATGGAAAAGATGATCGTCAAAAACGCCGACAAGGTCATAGCGAACACGGAAACCAACAGGATAAGCCTTTTAAAAAGGTATCCTGGTCAGGATCCCGAAAAATTCATCTGCATCCCCAACGGGTTCGAAAAATTGGATGGCGATAAAAGAATTTGTTTCAGAAAATTCACCATCACCCACACCGGCATCCTTTACCCTGACCTGGAACCTTATTTCTTCCTGACAGGGATCAGGGAGTGGATCTTAAGCCACCCCGAAGGTTTCAGGGACACAGTCCAGGTCCTTTTGTTGGGGGAAAACAACGAAAAAACGGCTCGAGTCATCCGGAAACTGGATCTGGATGACCTTGTCGAGATAAGGCCGCGTGTTCCCCATCGCGAGGCGCTGCAAATCGCCCGCTCTTCCGACCTGCTCCTGGTGTGTCTGGGATTTGAGCCCCACAACCCCGGGTGGGTCCCCATGAAGTTCTACGACTATCTCGGATGCGGCCGCCCTGTTTTGGGCTTCCTGCCGGAGGGGGAAGCCGCCAGGATCATCCGGGAGACGGGCGCAGGATATGCTATTTGCGAACCGGACGTGGAAGCAACCACTCGTGTATTGGATCTTCACTACGAAATGAAAACGAAAGGGGAAGTAAAATCCGGATTGAAAAGGAATGAACAGGCAATAAACCGCTTTAACGTCAGAGGCCTTACGGAGCAATTGGCGCGGGAGCTTTCCTCCCTTACCGAGACGGACCTCGGGGAAAGAGGTGGGGATTGAAGGTCTCTTTTCTGACCGATCTGCCCTTTCGTATTTTCTGGCAGGCGCGCGCCCTGAAAAATGCCCCCGGGCAGTTCCGGAACCTGAAGGCGCTGAGAAAATGGGAGCAGGCCGGGACAGGGGAACTGGGGCGCTTCCAGCTCGCGAGGATCAATGAACTCCTAATCCATGCCCGGCAAAAAAGCCCCTATTACGCCGAAGCGCTGAAGGATTTCCCCCTCGAAAAGGATTTACGCTGGGAGGGATTCAGGGACCTTCCTGTCCTGTCCAAAAAAATCATTCAAGAAAACGGCGAAAGAATGCTGACAGGCGAGCCGTCAATCGTAGATCCCGGCAGGGACTTTACCGGCGGGTCCACCGGGGAGCCCCTGGTTTTTTACAGAGACAGGGAATTTCTGCCGTGGTTCGAGGCTTGCGACCGTTTTGTGAAGGGTTGGTGGGGCATCGCTCCCTGGGACCGGAAGGCCTATCTCTGGGGGGCGGACAGGGATATGCCTAAAATACGGGGTATCCCGCGGCTGAAACAGACCCTGGAGCGCAGAATTTTCCTGGACTCTTTTCGTATGACTCCGGAAGGAATGGACGAGTTCGCCGATGAGCTCACCCGTTTTCGCCCAAAATACATTCAGGGGTACGCTTCGTCACTCGCCGCCTTCGGGGCATTTCTTGAGGAAACGGGCAGAAAAATCCCGCAGCCAAAGGCCATTCGTTCTACCGCGGAAACACTGTTTCCCGAGCAGAGAAAGCTCATAGAAAAGTTTTTCGGTGGGCCGGTCCACAACTTCTACGGCTCCCGGGAGATCATCAGTATCGCAACGGAGTGCCCCGAACATTCCGGCCTTCACGTCCTGAGCCCCATCCGCTACGTGGAGATTCTGGACGAGGAAGGCCATCCAGTCGGAGAAGGGGAAGCGGGGCGCATCGTGGTTACAGACCTTATCAATTACACCATGCCCTTCATCCGTTACGACACTGGGGATGTAGGTGTTTTTACCAAAAAGATGTGCCCCTGTGGACGCTCGTTTCCTCTTATCAGAGAGGTCAAGGGCCGCGTGTCCGACCTCATCCGGACAAAATCGGGGACCGTCATCCACGGGGAGTTCTTCACTCACCTCTTCTACGGCATCGAGTCGATCAGCGGCTTCCAGGTCCGTCAGACCGCCCTGGACAAGCTGGAGATCTCCGTCGTAGAGAGGTCTCCTGTCCCCCAGGAGACCCTTGACAGGATCAGGGGAAAGATCACCGAACAGATGGGGAAAGAAACCGTCATAGAGATCAAAAGCGTGGAAACCATCCCCAACACAAGGACGGAAAAACGCCGGTTCACCATCTGCGAAATTGAGTAAAGAAAGACTTTAAGATCGTGAGCCTTTATTCGAAATTTGTAAAGCATGTTACATATCCTCTCATAAACCGGCGCGAGGGGATAAAGGGGGTATATGCCCATTTAAAAGAGTTGGAAAAAAGCCAGTACTATTCTCTTGACAGCCTTGAGGCTCTCCAGCTTGAGCGCCTAAAAAATCTATTGGTCCATGCCAGAGAAAACGCTCCCTTTTACAGAAAAAGGTTCAAAGATGCTGGTTTTAATCCGGCATCCTTAAAATATTTAGATGATCTGAAAAAAATCCCGGTCCTTACTAAGGATGACATATTGGCAAACCTGGATCAATTGGTTGCCAAAAATTTCCGTGAAAAGGAAATTCACGAATCTCATACAGGAGGTACGACTGGTGTAAAGGTACACTTTTACCGTGACAACGGATGTTTGGCACTAAAGGAGGCCGTAAATATTAGATGTGAAAGGTGGACAGGGTGGGAAATAGGGGAGGCAATAGGTATTGTTTGGCCGGCCATGCAGGACTATCTTGGAAAAATAACATCAAAAACTGCGCTAAAAAATTCAATATGGAAGCGTGAATATGTCTTACCTGCCGCAGTGCTTACCGAAGAAGATATGCGAAAATATTATGTTTTGTTAAGGGGGAAAAAACCCTCTTTAATAAAAGCCTTCCCCTATTCATTATTTCTTTTCGCAAAATATATGCTTGAAAATGAATTAGTTGATATTCGCCCTAATGGAATCGTTACAACTGGAGAGCCTTTATACAAACAGCAAAGGGAAATTATTGAAAGGGTTTTTAATACAAAAATTTTTGATAGCTATGGCTCACGGGAAACATCGACAATTGCCCAGGAGTGCGAAATACATGGTGGTTACCACATTAACGCAGAGGCGCATGTTGTTGAATTTTTGTCATCGGAAGGGATGCCGATTGAGCCAGGAAAAAGAGGAGAGATCATTACCACCGACCTTTTTAATTTCGGGATGCCATTCATAAGATATGCAGTGGGTGACACAGGTGTCAAAAGTCCAAAAAAGTGTTCCTGCGGCCGGAATCTGCCCTTAATGGAAAAAGTCCATGGAAGAGTGTTTGATGAAATAGTATCACCTACCGGGAGAAAAGTTTCACCGATTACATTTTTTATTAGCTTGGGGGGGGAAGGACCGGATATAGGGCAAATTCAAATAATACAGGAGTCCCTTAGTCATATTACTGTGAGAGTGACTAAAGAGCCTAAGCCTGATCCTGAAATTTACAATTACTACCCCCGAATGATAAAGAGAATTATGGGTGAAAGCGTCACCACTATGATCGAATTGGTCGACGAGATCCCCAGGGAGGCTTCCGGGAAATTCCGCTGTGTAAAATCTTTAATTGAACATAAAAAAAACAGCCAGCCGTAGCCGAAGTTTATAAAAATATTACATGAAGAAAGACGCCCTTCGAAGGTTAAACGGTTCAGTCAAATAATAGAGCGCATGGTAAGAAAAAAAATATTATATAGGAACCATTTAAAATTAAATGTTAAAGAGGCTATTTTCCGCCTTACGGCCTACCTTGGCAGCCTTGGTGCAGAGTACAGGAAGCGGGATAAAATAGCTATCCTCATGTATCACGAAATACGTTCCAGTAAAGATGACATAGACAGCTGGCTTGTTGTGCGGAAAGATGATTTCACCCAGCAGATCGATTATCTCATGGAAAATTATCGAATAACATCGATCAGGGACGCCCTGGATTTAGCTCGCAAAAATACGTGTTTAAAAAAGCCCATGGTAGTTCTTACTTTTGATGACGGGTATTCAGGAATCAGGCGTCATCTTTTCGATATTTTGGAATCCCGTCAAATTCCCGCAGCCATCTTCGTTGCAACTAAGCAGGTGGAAGAGCAGAGAGTGCAGTGGTACGATTCTCTGGTCAGCTGTCTTTCTGCAATAGATGGGTTTTCTATCGATTTAAGCCACCATGGAATGGGTAAATATTCGTGTTTTGCCGGGATTTCAGGCGAGATGCGATGGAGCGTTATCCAGAGTTTGCTCAGTGATATGAAGATGGTTCAATTGCAAAAAAGGGAATCCATTACTGCTGAAATCTTAAAGTCCCTTGGAGAAAAGGAAAAATTCCAGGAAAAGTTACAATATATGACCCCCGAGGATATCCATTGCATGGCTGCTTCCGAAAATGTAATTTTTGGAGCCCACAGCCACTGCCACAATATCCTGACACAGATCCCGCCCATTGAAGCAAGGGAATCCATGTTTTTGTCCAAACAAAAACTGGAGGAGTGGACCGGTAAAGCGATCGAATATTTTTCTTATCCAAATGGTGATTATAACGGGGAACTTGCCATGTTCGTTGAACATCTTGGATTCAGGGCGGCATTTTCCACTGAATCGTCCTTGTTTGATGGTAGAGGCAGTTTTTATCACGTCCCTAGAGTCAGTGTGGGCCGTTACGATTCCATGGCTAAATTCAAATCCAGGGTTTCGGGTTTATTCTTATAATCCTCATTAGCCTAACACCTGCGCCAAATATGTCATATCGGTGATAAGTGAAAGTGCTGTTTTTGACATATGGAAAGCAATCTGGAGTCGTCTCCCAATTGGTTTTCCGATTAAGGTCCTTCGGTTTGGAGTTCAAGGAGGAAAACCTTCTTGATGAGTTTTGTTTGTACCCATTTTCCTTGGATTCGTTCCGTAAACTATATCATAAAGCTGTAAGTGTCATGCAATGTGTAATTATGATCGGAACACCTGGTATCAGAGGATATTTCCGTTCCAAACATGCGTTCAGGCTGATGTCATTAAAGGCCGCGGAAATTATAGATTCAAGCAGGGATGTCGATGCAATTTTCCAATCCGGTGTCGTTTTTTCACCATCTTTAAATAAGCCAAACATTCCATTTTACCTGGGAATCATTGATAATACGTACCTGATGGGGCGGCGGTTTCTCCCGCCTGAAATCGAGAAATTCGAGCATAACGTATATCATTTCGCTAAAAAAATCTTCGTGATGAGTGAATCGGTTAGAATATCCCTAATGGAAGACTACTCTATACCAGAAGAAAAAATTGTGGTTACCGGGGTAGGACCGAATATTACCCCGGATTTGTTTGCGCTCAAATTGGATGAAGAGCGATACAAAAATAAACAAATTGTTTTTATTGGTAAAGGATTTACGGGGAAGGGGGGATGGGTTCTTCTGGAAGCTTTCAATCTGGTTAAAGAGGCGGTACCAGATGCTACACTTGTGGTTATTGGAGATAAAATCAAGGCAGGAAGAGAGGATGTTAAGGTGACCGGGATACTCGACCAAGCTACAGTAGCCCATGAACTGAAAAACGCTTCACTTTTCGTTATGCCTTCCTTGAAAGAAGCCTTTGGCATCGCCTTTCTGGATGCGATGTCCTTTGGGTTGCCTTGTATTGGGACGAACGTTGGTGCAATTCCTGAAATAATTGACGACGGAACAACTGGTTTTATTGTCGAGCCGGGGAACTCAAAACAGCTTGCAGACAGGATGGTCAATGTTCTGACCGATCCTATTCTAGCGAGTACAATGGGCTTTAGAGGGAACGAAAAGGTGAAAGAAAAGTACAGTTGGGACAATGCCATGAAAACCATATATGATAATGTTGTAAAAAAGTAAGAGCATCTTTATTTTTGGTTATATCAAAAAATATTTTCGCCTCTATTCAATAAATGCTAAAATTATCAAAACGTTTTGCATTAATAGAAAACAAGATTAGAGCGATGTCTTGAATTTACCTACTAAATATAATATCAAGCCCCATCCGGCATACTTTCTTTATTTACTCTATATCATAAGTTATTTTCTGCGCTTGCCCGCGCGTATTCCCATTCTTGGGGCGATAAGGTTGGATGCGCTTCTTGCGGCCTCGATTTTCGGGTTGTTATTCCTGAAAGGGTGGGAAAGGGAATCTACAGTTTCAAGTGACAGGATAAGCAGAACCCTGAAAATTCTTATTCTTTATATTATATTATCACTCCCCTTTGTCGAGTGGCCGGGTTCAGTAGTAAAATATAATTTCCTTCTTTTTTTTAAAGCGGTATTATTTTTTTACTTCACGACCTTTTTAATAAGAACGGAAAAGGAATTAAAAAATTTTTTGCTAGTCTACATATCCTGTCAATCCTTAAGGGTGATAGAGCCTTTATGGCTCCACATAACGACGGGTTATTGGGGTTCAGCAACGTTTATTGGAACAGGTTTTAGCGACAGGTTGGCAGGCGCTCCATACGATACAGTCAACCCGAATGGGCTGGCCTTTATAATTGTAATTACAATACCACTGCTGTATTTCATGACAAAAGATGAAAGATCACTCATAAAATCAGTTTTTTATATATTACTTCCAATCTTTTTGTATACCATGCTCTTAACCCAATCCAGAAGCGGAATCATATGTCTTGGAATTATTTTTGCGGGTATTATCATAAATTCCGGCAAAAAATTGGTTTGGATAATAGGAATAGTGATTACACTCACATTGGTTGCAGTTAACCTGGATCCGGTGTATTTGGACCGTTATGCCTCCATAAACATTTTTGATGAGTCGACCGCAAGTCATGGGACAGCACAAGGGAGAATTGAAGGGTGGATTTCAGGGTTAAAAGTGTTTATTGAGCGTCCGGTTTTTGGTCATGGTCTGGGGACGTCTTCTGAGGCGGGGTGGAATGTTGTCCGGGATGACCTTGTTGCGCACAACATGTACATCGAAATTCTTCAGGAACTTGGAATTATTGGTTTAATTATTTTTATGGTTTTTCTGAAAAACATATTATTCACCCTTGGCCAGTTGAAAATCGCAATCAAAAAACAAGCAAAAATTGGTTTCCTGTACAATATGACCAACGCCATGCAGGTAATCGTAATTATGCTTTTTGTTTTCAGTTTTGCCAGTTACGGTCTTAGCGTTCCAATATGGTATTTTGTTGGTGGGATCAGTGTCGTGCTTCTAAGGCTTATTAATGATGGACCTGAGATAAATTCATTATAGTGATATTTCTGCTTGCATATAATCCTGAGAAATCCCTTTTAAATAGCATGCCGAGTTTGGAAAGTTGATATATTGAAATATAATCTTAAAATATCTGTTGTTATTCTGACTTACAACCGGTGCCATATGGTAAAAGAACTTGTGAATTCACTGATGCAATTGGAATATAAAAATTTGGAAATTATAGTTGTTGATAATAACTCTGATGATGATACTAATATTACACTTCAAAAATTTGGGGGTGCAATCAGGTATATAAGGACTGACAGAAACATAGGCGTTGCAGCCCGAAACTATGGCCTGGAGGCTGCCGATGGCGAGGTTATCGTAACATTGGACGACGATATAAGTAACCTTTCTGATGATGCTATTAAGAAAATCATCCTTCTTTTTAATGATAATGAGGAAATGGCCGCCTTGAATTTTAGGGTGGTTGATTCAAAATATGGAAGTATAATTAATTGGGTCCATCACAGGGAAATTGAAAAATTTTGTTATAAGACTTTTGATACATATGAAATAACCGAAGGCGCTGTTGCCTTCAGAAAAAGATTTCTCGAACTGGCCGGGCTTTATCCGACCTATTTTTTCATAAGCCATGAAGGAGTTGATCTGGCCTTTAGAATTATGGATAGAGGATATAAGGTTATTTATTGCGGAGACATACGGGTTGAGCATTCCACCGCAGGAGCAGGGCGGGCCTCATGGAGAAGATATTATTACGATACCCGAAATCAGTTTCTTGTCTCTATGAGGAACTTTCCTGCTAATTACGCTGCAAGGTACCTTGTCAGAGGTTTGATAGCAATGCTGGTTTATTCAGTACGGGACGGATATTTTAGTTACTATTTAAGGGGGATCAAGGATGGATTAAGAGACTCATACAAAAACAGGGATGACAGGAAAGTGTTAGCTGCAGGGACAATGAAAAGGATTTACAAAATGGATAAAGAGCGTCCGAGTGTACTGTATATGTTAAAAAAAAGAATTTTCCAGAGAGGTATCCGCATCTGAAAATAAGAGACGGTTGGCAAAGAACGGAAAGAAAAGAATTTTTCCGGATTTTAGGAACAAGCCATAGAGGACCCTGAATTTAATCTGGAATTGATTATGACATGGAAAAACGGTTAAAAGGGCAGGAAAATTGCGCAATATTAAAAAAGGGCGAGCTCGGTTGACCGGGACATCCGCTAGGGAAAAGCATTTTAGATTCCGATTTTTGTAAAAGAACCTTCTACTGAATAGAAAGGAAAGGAGCCTTAGGGGCAACAATATCCTGTCCTACACCACCGGAGACCAAAGATGCATCAGGGTACTCGTCCCCAATATCCGTATATATTTCGATTTCATCGAACATCGTTTTGTCCGGGTATGCTGGGTTAGACCAGTTTAGGGGCGTGAAAAACCAGTTGAACTTTCCACTTGGACCACGGGTCGGGATTCCCGTTTCATTAAAACATTCAACGTCATCGACCCAAATCCGGATTGCGCCATCGCTTGCATCATCGAGGACGTACATTTCGAATTTGTGCCAGGTATTTTGTGCGATGCTGCGTGAGCAGGCATTATTTAAAATCGGATTCCCTCCAACGTAGGAATCAACCTTCATGGTATTATAGCCGTCACTGCCCCCTTCGCAGGTCATTAAAATTTCAGCATCCCAGGAAGACACACGATTTTTAAAGTGAAAGGTTTTCGCACCGCCATTTCCAGGTTGCCATTGCCATGGCCATTTCCAGTGGCCCCTTACGAAAAACTCATTATCGTAAAGGGCGGACCATCCGGTGTGATAAAGGGTTTCGTCATAATACCCATCGTGTCGTGTTGACGCACTGTATCCGTTAAAAGCGCCCGCGGTGATGTAAGTAACCCCTGGTCCGGGGTTTGAATATTCATCGCCATTTCCATCGTCGAAATTTTCGTAGAATATTCTCGAGGCAGCATCCACGTTGGTTGAAAGCATAAACGTCACCAATAGAAATAGGATTAAAAATAAATTTTTCATTTTTTTGCTCCGCAGAATTTTCTCGATATAAAGAGTGATTTTTTACCTCTTTAGAAATTTAATTTCATTTAAGAATCTTAATCATTCCCTGATCAATCACTGGCCGAGCCGGGAATCTACCGTATACCTGCCTATATTTTCGATGGCGCTATACCCTGCGCCATATCCCTGGTGACTGTCGGCTCTTTAAATTATTTTATAGGAATTGGATGCAAAATTCAAACCATTACGTAAACACCGCAACTAGCCGAAAATTTTATAAAAATTTTGGTTTCAAATTTGTATTTCCTTTTCAGATGATAAAGAAGTTCATGGAAAAAACAAAAAAGGTTTCAAATAAGCTGTCAAATATACAATAACTGACAAATTAAGCTCAAACCAGGGGAAAATGACTTTTTTTTAATAAGGATAGTAAATAATGTCAACCACCTTAAAATAGGTATATTGATGAATCATATAAAAACGCATGGCATATATTAAAATTTTGGGGAAACATGACAGAAAATGGTCATTAACTACATTGAAAAAAAAGTTTTTATGTTGAGAATAGCCTGGCAGGTCCATACTAAACAGCGGAAGTCCTCTCAAATCCCGGAGATTTTAGAGACGGTCAGGTTAAGCTCTTCATTGATTCGTTCCTTTTTCCTTTCTGGCACAGTCCAGCCTGGCCTTTTGTCTCGACCCTCGATTTCTTTTCCTCCGGCCTCGGAATCCTGCAGAGTTAATGCGAATGTAAAATTAGACATTCTGGTGACAAAAATTTTATTATTTTTTCCGAAAAAATAATTGAAAAACAGTCCCGAATAGGAACATCAATAAAAAATATTTAAAAAGGATTTGATTTGCTAACAACAACCAAAGTGACCACGGAAGAAGAGTTCTACGCTCTCAGGAAGGAGTGGCAGGAATTGGTCGAGAGATCCACCGACGCGGATATTTTCCTTACTTGGGAATGGATGTCCAGCTGGTGGTCCTCCTGCAGTGCGGATGGGAAGCTTTATTTAATCGCTTTCAGAGAAGCTTCCGGGAAGCTAGTTGGAATAGCCCCTTTTCAAATTAAAAAGGACAGGCTGGTAGGGCTTCCCTGCAGGAAACTTTGCTTCATGGGTGAACCTCATTCGGACAGACTTGGTTTCCTCGCGTGCGGGGATCGTAAGGCTTTGGAAAAGAGTGTCGCCGATATTTTGGCTGCTGAAAAAAATGAATGGGATGTTGTCTATCTCGATCAGATTGATGATCATGAATATCTATTTGCCTGTTTGAAAAAACACGGCTTGTTTACAATAAAAGAATCCAGCGCTCTTTGCCCGTATTTAAGGATATCCGGAACCTGGGAAGATTACTATAAAGGTCTTTCGAGGAAATTTAAAAAAGACATGAAACACAAATACAACAAGCTTGAACGTTTAGGGCGGTGGTCCTTCACTGTAAAAAAAGACCCGGGTACGATTCTTGGTAAAATGCCGGAACTTAAAGGGGTAGAAAAAAAAAGCAGAAAATATGGCAGTGATAAAGCTTTTCTGTCCCATGAATCAAACCTGAAATTTTTATCATTATTAATTTCTGTCAGCAGTGCTCACGAGTGGGTTGATTTGTCTTTAATCGAGGTAAACGGGCGCATTATTTGTTATCTTTTAGGGTTCCGATACAGGGGTCGCTACTTGGCATACAATATGGCTTACGATGAATATTTTCACCAGGCTTCGCCCGGGAAGTTGCTCCTTAATGAAAGAATCAAATGGTGTTTTGAGAATAGAGATAAAATTCATGAATTCGATTTTTTACGAGGGGACTCTTACATTAAATCACTTTGGACTGAAAATCGCCGGGAGAACTCCAGGATCATCGTTTTCAAGACTACTCCGTACTCAAGCCTCCTTTTCCTGGTCTATGGAAAGATTCGTCCCTTAATTAAAAAACTTTTGAAAAAATAGCAGGCCAAGAAGAAAATGATGTTTTTTAATATGTTTCTTAATAAATTCTTAGCGAAGAAGGCGGTGATGGACTGATTGAGTCGTCCGCGGATGATATGATTAATGGAACACCGGTGCTGATTTCGCCATTGGCATCTGTAACAAATAAATAGACTGTCTCACCACTGGAAAATCCACCTGCCTTTAAAGAAAAAACAATTTGGGTGTTACTCCAGCTCGTTGGTGTGGAAATAGCGAGTTTGGTACATTGATTGTAAACAGGCTGGTTCCCTATTTCAACGCGGGCTCTTGCGTAGGGCCCGGCTGCAATATAAACATCGTCGAAAGTGGGATGACAGTTGGACGTTACGCGGCCATATCCGTTGACAAGGACGCGCTCGAAAAAGCCTCCTGTGTCAAGAACGGTAACGTTGTTATCATAAACATGGGTGACGACGGGGCTGACACCTGACTCCCAGAAATGAACCTGACCATCCCCTGCGTACCCACCATTTACCCATGACCAGAGATGCTTCCATTCACCCTTTACAAAAGGCATGGTGATCCAGTGTGCATAGGGGCTGTCATTGCCGTTTATAAACCATGCGGATCCATCGCTCGAGAGGAGTGTAGGCACCACAAGGTCGTCATCGGTGGTATCCTGGCCGGTGATCCACATCTGTTTCCAGTTTGTATCTTGAATTGGCTCGCCGGGAAAGTTGTCCCCGGCGGGCAGGTATAGCCACCAGGAAACGAAAACCTGTGTTGTGCCGGCCGGGAGATAGACACCTGCGAGAACGTTCCAGTGCACCGACTGGTCAGATTGCATGGCTAATGATCCGCTGACGCTTGATGAATCAGTGTAGTAAGGACCTCCCGCTACCATGTCCCACTCACCATATGCAGCTGACCCTGATCCGGTTTTGATCGGCTCGCCGGTACTTCCGGCTTCAAAATCATCGAAGACAATAATTTCCGGTCCATTGTTTCCAAAACCTGTTCCCCTCACAGTTATGCTGTTTCCGGGAAATGCAGCACCCTCTAGCCCTTCGATCACAGGTTCGGAGAATGCAGGTATGGATGAAAACAGCAGAATCAATACCGTGAGGATAAAGCTCCAATCTGTTTTTGTTAACGGGGATCTCATTGAGATTCTTACCTCCAGAAAGAAGTGTGAACAGCAAACAAAATGCTGACATTTCAAATCAAAATTTACAATTCTACGAATATAAGTTTCCTGCAAAATCAGGACCACACAAGGGAAAACACAAAACAATGATTTTAAACAATTTAATTGATTACAAATTTGTAAGCAGTAGTTATTAAGAAATTATTTCCAGTTTACGCCTAAAATATGTCAAAAAAGCCACCACCTTAGAATAATAATTCTGGCATTTCAATGAATATTTTCCAGTAGATTGGATTTGCTTCAAATGACCTTGAAGCAGAAATTGAAACAGACTTAAGTTCTCTCAAAATAGCGAAAGATTGAGCCAGAAGATAATGGTTTCATGATCTTCGAGTCTTTTCATTTTTTTAAAGATAGAACCCGAAGCCTACCTTTGGTCGCACACGATTAAGTTAGCCAATGCTTGCCGACGGGGTTTATCAGGGATGCTCTGTGGAACCACCGCCGGTTAAGAACCACCAACGTGTTTGATGATTTCAACCGGGATGTTTTGGGGCTCGACATCGAAACGAACCATCCTTGCCCTAGGGGTTGGGAGGTTTTTGGACAGGATTGGGGCCTGGCGGAGCTACCCTGAAAAAATGCGAGCCGACAACCACCCGGAGCCGACCTCCATCATTTTGGTCGAGTGGACGGAGAAGCATGGAGTGAAGCTGGAGTTCATCCAGCCGGGAAAACCGGCCCAGAACGCGGTCATCGAACGGTTCAACCGGACCTTCCGGCAGAAAGTGCTCAACATGAACGCCTTTCGGTTCCTGTCCGAGGTCCGGGAGATCACCAACATCTAGCTGAGGGAATACAAGGAAATCTGGCCCCCTGAGTCCTTCGGGAACCTGACCCCGGAGGAGTACAGAAAGGCCAACGAACCCGAGGAAAACTCAACCTAACCGTGGCACTAAAAAAGGGAGCTTTACAGACAACGGGATAAGAATCCGGTATTGACGGTTACCCATTCGGGAATTGGTTCTTTTTCCCGGGCAGGGGATGTGTTTCAGGCTTTTTGACCCGATCCTGGCCGGCGGCAGGCGGATAAATGGGACGGTCATCCCTTGAATTTCCCCATCGGGAAACCGGCGGTTTTTAAGGGCAATGCTTTTATGCAGCCGGCCGCGGGAGAGGGCTGAGGCCCCTGGACAGAGATAGGGGGCTGTTTACCTCCCCGGGTTCACACGGCGGCCATTTCAGCCGCCCCCTGGAAAAAATTCCGGTACCCCATGTGATTAAAGCAGGATTCCCGAGATGAACCTGACCCGATACCTTCTGGACAACGGCGCGCTGGACGAAAAACCTGCCCTCGCGGCCCTTGAAGGGGAGTTGTCCTACGAAACCCTCCGGCGGAGCAGCGCGCAGGCCGCCCGGTTCCTTCTCGAGAGAGGGGCCGGGAAGGGAGACCGCGCCCTTCTCCTTTCGGATTCCAACGGGTTCTGGGCGGCGTCCTACCTCGGGACCATCATGGCGGGGTGCGTTTCCGTCCCTCTCCCGGTCAATGTGGACCCGGGGCAGTTTTCCTACGTCCTGGAAAAGACGCGTCCGCGGTTCGTCCTCATCCAGGGCCGGCATTTCCCCAGGTACGGTCCCCTCGTTCCGGAAGGGGTCTCGATCCTGGTCGACGGCCCCCGCGCCCTGGGGGACAAGGCGCGCTTCCCCTTTTCCTTTTTCGGGGATCTGAGGGACACAGATCCTGCGCGTCCGGAGGAGTGCCCAGCCATCGACGAAAAGAGGGACCTCGCGGCTCTGATGTTCACCTCCGGCTCCACCGGCGAGCCCAGGGGGGTCATGGTCACCCACGGGAACATCATGGCCAACACGGAGTCCATCATCCGGTACATCGGGCTCGGCGGTGGCGACCGCATGATGTCCGTCCTCCCCTTCTACTACTGCTTCGGGACCTCGCTCCTCCACACCCACCTGCGGGTCGGCGGGACCGTCGTCTGCGACGGCAGGTTCATGTACCCCAACAAGGTCCTCGAGAGGATGGTCCAGGAAAAGTGCACAGGCTTCGCGGGGGTCCCGAGCACCTACATGATTCTCCTCCGCAGTTCCGCCATGAAGAAGATGCGCTTTCCCGACCTGAGGCACGTCCAGCAGGCCGGGGGCAAGCTGCCCTCCGCCCTCATCACCGAGCTCCGGGAAACCCTCCCCGGGGTCAAGGTCTTCATCATGTACGGCCAGACCGAGGCCACGGCCCGCCTCTCGTACCTGCCCCCGGAAATGCTCGACGCGAAGCTCGGCTCCATCGGGCGGGGGATCCCCGGGGTGAGGCTGGAGGTCGTGGGGGAGGACGGCAGGCCTGCCGCCCCTGGCGCGGTCGGGGAAATCGTCGCCCAGGGAGACAACGTCGCCCCGGGATACTGGGAAGAGCCCGGGGAGAGCGCGAAGGTTTTCCGGGACGGGAAGCTCCACACGGGCGACCTTGCGGTGGCTGACGAGGAGGGATTCATCACCATCGTCGACAGGGCCAAGGATTTCCTCAAGTGCGGGGGCGTCCGGGCAAGCTCCAGGGAGATCGAGGACGCGGTCTTCGATTTCGAGGGGGTGGTGGAGGCCGCCGTCATCGGCAGTCCGGACGACGTCCTCGGGGAAGCGGTCCACCTTTTCGTGGTCCACGCCCGGGGCGAGGAGGCCGGAGAGGACCTTTTGCGCCACTGCGGAAGGAGGCTCCCCTTGCAGCTCGTGCCGAGGAAGATCGTGTTCTTAAAGCGCCTTCCCAAAAACAGCTCCGGAAAGGTCGACAAGGTCGCCCTCAAAAGGGACCCCCGGTACCAGGGGGACCCCCAATAATCCTTTGGCAAAGGCCGGTTTTACTGCTATTTACCTTTCGATGGCCGGTCTTCGAAGCGGCCGCTGCCCCGAAAATAATTACGGGAGGATGACATGAAGAACCTGCTGGTCACCGGCGGGGCCGGGTTTATCGGCTCGCACGTGGTGCGCCTGCTCCTGGAGAAGGGGTACCGGGTGTCGGTGATGGACAGCCTCCTCACCGGGAAAAGGGAGAACCTCGCCGAAGTGGAAGGGGATCTCTCGGTATTTTTTATTGCCGACATCAGGGACCCGGAGGCCTGCCTTGAAGCGACGAAGGGGATCGACTGCGTCCTGCACCAGGCGGCCCTGCCTTCGGTGCCCAGGAGCGTGGAGGACCCGGCCCTGACCAACGGGATCAACGTCGGCGGGACGCTGAACATGCTCCTGGCCGCAAGGGAGAACGGGGTGAAGCGGTTCGTGTTCGCTTCCTCGTCCTCCGTCTACGGGGAGACGCCGACCCTGCCCAAGAGGGAGGATCAGGCCCCGGCCCCCCTCTCGCCCTACGCCATCCAGAAGCTCACGGCCGAGCACTACTGCCGGGTATTCAACAGTCTCTTCGGGCTCGAGACTCTCTGCCTGAGATATTTCAACGTCTTCGGGCCCCGGCAGGACCCCCAGAGCCAGTACGCGGCGGTGATCCCGAAATTCATCACGGCGGCCCTCGACGGCCTCCCCCTGACGGTCTTCGGCGACGGCTCCCAGTCGAGGGACTTCACCTTCGCGGCCGACGTGGCCCGGGCCAACCTGAAGGCGGTCGAGGCCGGGGAAACCGCGGGCGAGATCGTGAACATCGCCTGCGGAAAGAGGAACACCCTGAACGAGTTCATCGGGATCCTGGCCCGGCTCCACGGCGGGAAGCTGGAAGTGAAAAACCTCCCACCCCGGGCCGGGGACATAAAAGACTCCCTGGCCGACATCGGCAGGGCCGAAAAGCTTCTGGGCTACCGGCCCGGGACGTCCTTCGAGGAAGGGGTGGGGGAGACGTTTGATTGGTACAAAGAAAGAATTGAGAAATGAGAATTGGGAATTGAGAATGATTTTTCAAACCTCTATCTTCAATCCGGAATTATATTATTTCCTTTTGATCTGTCCCTTTTATTTCAAGGCATTCTCCGTTGAATAAGCCCCTCCTGGTTCACGATTACCTGAAGCGGTCCGCCGGTATGTTCCCCGACAAGACGGCCGTGGTCTGCGGGGAGGCCAGGCTCACCTACGGGGAGGTGGACCGTCTTTCCGACGGCCTGGCCCTCACCCTAAAGGCCCGGGGCATCCGGAGGCATTCGCGGGTCGCCATCTTCCTGGACAATTCCGCCGAATCGGTTATCGCAGTCTACGGGGCCCTCAAGGCCGGGTGCGTCTTCGTGGTGCTGAGCGGGGCCATGAAGGCCGGCAAGCTCGCCTGCATCCTCCGGGACTCGGGCGCGTCGGCGCTCGTCACCCACGTGAGGAAGAGGGCCGAAGCCCAAAAGGCCCTGGACGCGGCCAAGGATGTCTCCTTCGTCATCTGGGCCGGGGACGGCGGGAAAGTCCCGGAGGGCCCGGGAAACATACCCTGGCAGGAGGCCGTGAGGGCATGCGCGCCGGGTCCCGGGGGGCGGACGCACGGGGCGGGGGAGATCGAAAGGGTGCTCGACCAGGACCTCGCCGCTTTGGTGTACACGTCCGGCTCCAGCGGGGAGCCCAGGGGGGTCATGTCCTCCCACCAGAACGTGGTCTCCGCCGCCGGCAGCATCATCCGGTACCTGGGAAACACCCCCGACGACGTGATCCTCTCGGCCCTCCCCCTCTCCTTCGACTACGGGCTCTACCAGGTAATCATGGCCTTCATGTTCGGGGGCACCGTCGTCCTCTCGGATTCCTTCATGTACACCGCGGTCATCCTCGAGACCATCGCCCGGGAGAAGGTCACGGGCTTCCCCATCGTGCCGACCATCGCGGCCCTTCTGCTGAAAATGAACAACCTCGGGGCCTACGACCTGGGCAGCCTTCGGTACATCACCAATACGGGGGCGGCCCTGCCGGTCGAGCACATCAGGAAGCTGAGAAAGGCGCTCCCCCGCGTCGAAATCTTTTCCATGTTCGGCCTCACGGAGTGCAAGAGGGTGTGCTACCTGCCGCCGTCGGAGATCGACAGGATACCAACCTCCGTGGGCAAGGCCATGCCCAACTGCGAGGTCTTCCTCCTCCGCGAGAACGGGGAGGAGGCCCGTCCCGGCGAGGTCGGGGAGATGGTGGTCAGGGGCCCCAACGTCATGAGGGGCTACTGGAACGCACCCGGGCTGACGGAAAGGACCTTCAGGGACGGCGCCGTTCCGGGCGAGAAGGTCCTGTACACGGGGGACTTCTTTAAAAAGGACGCCGACGGGTTCCTCTACTTCCTGGGCCGGAAGGACGACATGATCAAGACCAGGGGCGAGAGGGTCTCGCCCAGGGAAGTGGAGAACGTGATCTCCGGCATCGAGGGGGTCTTCGAGGCCGCGGTTGTCGGCGTCCAGGACGAGCTCATGGGCCAGGCGGTCAAGGCCTTCGTGGTCCGCAACGGGGACGGGTCGCTCGGGCAGACGGACATCCTCAGGCACTGCAGGGACAACCTGGAACCAAGGATGGTCCCGAGGTTCATCGAATTCGTCCATGCCTTGCCCAGAACACCCAACGGCAAGGTGGACAAAAAAGCCCTCAGGGAATCGGGCGGCCCCGAATGACCGGAAACCAGTTGACTATCGATCGGCGTGACAGCCGGCGGAGGAAAAACATCATGCGCAGGCGAGTTCCGGCGCGAGCCATCATCACGGTGCTGATCCTGGTCCTGTCGGCTGCGGCAGGGTGCCGCAGCCCGGAAGAGAAATTCCAGGTCCACATGAAAAGGGCCCAGGCCTACTTCGACGCCGGGGATTTCCAGGAGGCCAGGATAGAGCTTCTCAATGCCCTGGAGCAGGACCCGTCTTCCAGCAGCGGGTATTTCCTCCTGGGCAAGGCCCTCACCGGGATGAAAGACTACAGCAGGGCGGCAGCCGCTTTCGCCAACGCCAACCGGCTGGCCCCGGAGGACCGCGAGGTCGCCCTTCACTTCGGCCGCTTCCTGGTTGCCGGGAACGCCTACTCCATGGCGGAGTCCGTCGCCTCCGCCTGGGTCGATAAATCCCCGGGAGACGCGGATTTCCTCATCCTTCTCTCCCTGGCCAAGGCCCAGGGCGGAAAGACGGACGAGGCCGTCCGATTGGCCCGGAAGGCCGTGGAGCTGGTACCGGACAGCGCGGATGCCTGGCTCAACATGGGGCGCGTCAGCCTCATGAAAAAGGACTACGAGGGGGCCCTTGCCGCCATATCCCGGGTCGAGGGGCTCGACCCTTCCTCCGAGGAAGCGGTTTTCCTGAAGGTCTCCCTCCTTGGGGCGCAGGGCCGGACGAGGGATGCGCTGGGCGAGCTCGAGGCCCTTGCCGCTGGAAATCCCGGGAGGGCGGACATCAAGGCGCGCCTGGCCCGCCTTTACGAGGACATGGGAGAAAAGGAAAAGGCCCTCGGCATCTACCGGGAGCTCGCGGCCGAAGAGCCGAACGCATCGGTGCTCTACCGGCTCGGCCTTCTTCAGTACGACGCCGGGCAAAGGGACGAAGCCCTGGATTCATGGAAAGAAAGCGCCGAGGCCGACCCTTATTTTCCCCCGCCGAGGATCGCCCTGGCCAGGCATTACCTGTCCGAAAAGGAAATCCCGAAGGCGCTGAAAACCCTCGACGAGGCCCTCGAATTCGCGCCGCAAAGCAGAGAGGCCCTCGCCCTCAGGGGGGAGGTGCACCTCTCGCAGGGGGATGCCGGCAGGGCCGTGCCGGATTTCCAGGAGGCTCTGCGCGCCAGCCCGGAATCCGTGGATTTGAAATTCGCCCTGGCGAGGGCCCAGCTGGCCGCGGGCGAGGTCAGCCAGTCCAGGGAAAACCTGAGGGCCGTCGTGCAGAAACGGCCGGGGCACGCCCAGGCCAACCTCCTCCTGGCGCAGATCGAGGCCAACGGTGGGAACCTCATGGAATCCTCCGGCCATGCGCGGGCGGCGACCATGGACGAAAAATACGGCCGGGAGGCCATGTGGGTCCTGGGGGACAACGCCATCAGGCAGGGGCGGTTCCGGGAAGCGCAGGCAGTCTTCGGGAGGGCCTTGAAGAGGCACGGCCCGCACCCCATGACCAGGTACCGGCTGGCGCGGAGCATGGAGCTTCTCGGGGACCTGGAAGGGGCGGAAAGGGAGTACCGCGGCCTGGTCCGGGAGGATCCGGGGGACATCAGGGCCCTGACCCGGCTCGTGGCCGTCCTCGGGCAGAGCGGCCGGGAGGAGGAGGCCCTGGCCCTGGCGAGGGAGAGGGCGCAGGAAGGAGTCCCGCAGAGGATGCTTCTGGGGCAGGTGCTGGAGGGGACGGGGAACTACGGGGAGGCGAGGGAGGTTTACCTCGGGGTCATAGAGGAAAGCCCGGAGCTCCTGACGCCCTACCGGCGGGTGGTCGCCCTCTACTCGAGGGAGTCGAAGCTGGAGGAGGCCGAGGAGTGGCTGGGTAAATCCATCGAGGACCAGAAGAAGCCTCCGGCCGGGCTTCCGTTCCTCCTGGGGATGGTCCAGGACGCCCTCGGGGACAGGGAATCGTCCACGGCCACCTACCGCCGGATACTGGAGGCGTCCCCGGAATTCGTCCCCGCCATGAACAACCTGGCCTGGAACCTCTCCGAATCCGGGGACCTCGAGGAGGCCCTCCGGATCGCCGCCAGGGCCAGAACCCTTGCCCCGGAGGAGCCGAACCTCGCGGACACCTACGGCTGGATCCTCCACAGGTCCGGGGATTCGGCCGGGGCCCTATCCCCTCTCAGGAAAGCCGTGGAAGCCCTTCCGGACAACGAGACCGTGCGGATGCACCTGGTTGAAGCGCTGCGGGCCCTTGGCCGGGAGGACGAGGCCCGGAAGCAGCTTGAAATCCTCCAGGAGAGCCGGCCGGGGCTGCCGAATCCGTGAGCCTGTCGAAAATAGAGAAAGTCAGTTTATCGTTCATCGTTTAACGTTTATCGTGAGACCGTACCCTTTCGCCTCCCATTGCGATTGCGCCGGAGCGGGCACCCTTCGCGTTCCTCTGCGTTAAGGCTCCCGGGTTTAAGCATGGAACGCAATGGACGCAGAGGCGGCTCGCTGGGAGGCCGCCCGGTTCGCAAAGGAGCGCAAAGGAAAAGAAGGGTTTTCCAACCATTTCTAACATGGGTCCCCTTTGCGGTCCTTAGCGATTGTGCCCTGAGCGGGCACCCTTCGCGTACCTCTGCGTTGAGGCTTTTAAACCTAAAGGTTAACGCAAAGGACGCAGAGGCGGCTCGCTGGGAGGCGGCCTGGTTCGCAAAGGAGCGCAAAGGGAAGAAGGGGGTCCTGATCATCTATTTTCACGGATTTCCTCCGCGCCGCTCTCCGTCAGGGTCTTTTACGCAAAGTCTTTTCCGCTTGTCATTGCGAGGCCGACAATGAGCCGCGGCAATCCCGCCCTGTCCCTTTCATCCCCTTCACTTGACTCGCCTTCGTCCCGGATCCGATGCCGGGTCCCTGTCAACCATGGCCTTTAACCCGGGATCGCTTCACGCGGATACCGGTTTGCGATGACAGCATAAAGGGCCAGCAACCAAAGCCCAACGAAAGAATTCAGAGTCCAGTGAAAAAATGCTCTTGACATTGATCATCCCCTCCGCGGCCCTCTGCGGGAGCGCCCTGAGCGGGCACCCTTCGCGTCCCTCTGCGTTAAGGCTTTTAAATCTGCAGGTTAACGCAAAGGACGCAGAGGCGGCTCGTTGGGAGGCCGCCCGGTTCGCAAAGGAGCGCAAAGGAAAAGAAGGGTTTTCCAACCATTTGTAACATGGGTCTCCTTTGCGGCCCTTAGCGATTGCGCCCGAGCGGGCACCCTTCGCGTCCCTCTGCGTTAAGGCTCCTGGGTTTAAGCATGGAACGCAATGGACGCAGAGGCGGCTCGCTGGGAGGCCGCCCGGTTCGCAAAGGAGCGCAAAG